>Ga0247727_10013148_pt1 | contig 14029 bp, 12 predicted proteins | sample WisWelCaveWW1625_FD_202498 | JGI IMG/M metagenome (GOLD analysis project Ga0247727, IMG submission 202498) | Biofilm microbial communities from Wishing Well Cave, Virginia, United States - WW16-25 | ecosystem: Environmental > Aquatic > Deep subsurface > Groundwater > Cave microbial mat | place... | reverse complement strand
GCGAGGTTTCTTTGAATTGTTTGGAAAACTCCTTGCGCCATTTCAAGCTTCCGGTCGCGGCCTCGAAGCAGGACAAAATGCCACCGATGCCGAACGTATAAAATTTGCCGTTATAAAATGCCGGCGTTGCTTTCGGGCCTTTGCCGTGGCTAAACGCCGCCATGCTCATCGAGTACGGCGCGGGATAACTTTGTTGCCACAAAATTTTTCCTGTGTTCCAATCGAGGCACAGAACAATTTCATTATCATCCTGCCGCGCATGTTGATAAACTTTTCCGGCAATGACAAGCGGCGACGAGTGTCCAACGCCAACCGAAATTTTCCACACTGGTTTGAGTTTTTCCGGCCACGCTTTCGGCGCGATAAAACCGTTCGCGGTGCCGTCACGATTCGGCCCGCGCCATTGCGGCCAGTCTTGGGCGATACAAAAGCGAATACTTACCACAACCAACAGCAGAGTATATAACAAAGTTTTTTTGAAATTGTCGATCATTTCCATCTTTCCTTGAAGTTTCCTAAACATACCAATAAAAGGGAACGCATTTACGAACCAACCCTGGCAAGCGCCATAAGGTGTTTTCCTATTGCTTCAGCAAGTTTCACAGGTACTGCATTTCCGATTTGTGCTGCCAAATGGTTTTTTGATGGGCCTCCAAAAATATAAGAATCGTCGAAGCTTTGCAGTTTAGCCGCTTCGCGCAAAGAAATCGCACGATTTTGGACGGGATGACCATACCTTCCATTTGAAAGACTATCACAACGGCAGGTTAGTGCCGGCGCCGGGCGTTTCCACCACATTCTGCCATAAACATCCGTATGCCCATTGTGTCCGTTCTGATGGCACTTTAACTTAAGATGTACAGGCCAACTACGCCTATCACCGCCATTATGAGGAGTATGTTGCATTCTCTTTAAATTTATAGATGCAAGCGCTGAGGCCTTATGATTTGCGACATTCGAATGCGTTTGTCCGGCTTTTATGGAAGGATATGACTTAATGGCTTTTTCCACGGTTTCATATGGGAGAAGGCCCGGGCCATGTGTCGGCGGAGGAAGTACCGGCTTCAGCCCTTTAATAGCAATAAGAACCAAGCGACGCCTGGTTTGGGGAACTCCGTAAGCTTTGGCATCGACAATTCCTTCGCAGAATTCATATCCCCAGGCGGTCAACACTTGCAAGAACCTTTTATAAGTGCTGAATCCGGAAATTTTAGTAAGTCCTGGGACGTTCTCAATAAATATTTGACGTGGTTTTAATGCCTCAACAAAACGAGAAAATTCCCCTAAAAGTGTTGCGTCATTTCCGGCCCCTTTATTTTTCTTTAATTTGGTAAATGGTTGGCATGGAGCGCAGGCGGCAAGCAGTAGGTCGTCGCGCTTAACATCCGGAATAAATCGTTTGATGTCTTTGAGTCTTAATTCACGTACATCGGAGGCAAGGAGCTGCGCCGGATAATTGTTTTTTTCGTATGTTTCCCGACAAAATTCATCCATATCGATACCAAGAGCAACGGAAATTCCGGCATTGAGAAACCCTCTGGTCAATCCGCCAGCTCCGCAAAAAAAATCAATGGCGACCATTTTTGAGATACTCGTTTCCAAGCTTTCGTGAATGATGTCAACGCTCAAGTATTTCTTGTGTCCATTTGTCAATATCACGTTCAGGAACGCCAGGTCTTCCGGCTATTTGCAAATGCGCCCATGCAATCTGTTCGCGAAACGGGCTGTCAATAGACGCAATTCTGGTGAAACCGGCCTCGCCTTTTTCAGTCAAGCCTACGAGCAATTCGGGGCGAAGCCGGTCGTTGGTTTCGGCTTGCCAGATCAAGGGAGAAACTTGCTCAATAACGCTATGAATAACCATATTGAATTCAGTTTCCACTTGGCGCAGCGCCAGGATATGCGGCTTTACCGATTTCAAATACTGTGTTACTTCCAAATCACTTCCGCCACGCTTTGTAATGCATTTGAAGAAAGGATTATTAGCCGGAATTTCCGGCTCCAAATCACATTCACCGGCGGTGTGAATAATGATAGGAACCAGCTTTGCTTTCCAAACTCGTTCCCAAATCTTTTGCCCAGCTTTGACATTTTGAGCGGGATTTCCAAGAAAGAGATCGAGAATAATGGTATCAAACGCATGCGGCCCTAACAAAGACAAAGCCCGTTCGAAGTCTTGTTCGACCTGAATATCCACATTGGTCCAATTCTCTCCAATCGTTTTCCTGAGCACCTCTGCCGGCCCTTCTTCGTCTTCCACCAAAAGAATTCTGATTTTGTCTTCAGCATTGTCATTCATTTTACCCTCGTTGAGATTGGAAGATCAAATCCAAAACTCGCACCGCCTATTAAGCCGGGCTTGATCAGGTACATTTTTCCGCCATATTGCGAAACTATTTCGGATGCTACCGTCAGTCCCATGCCAAGTCCTTCGGACTTGCGAGTAACACCCGGCCAAAATATTCGCTCTTCATATCCATCAGGTATTCCAGGGCCGGAATCATGCACTTCAATTTTTGCGCGCTGTGAATTCAAAAGATGCGAGATATGTACTTCGATACGACGTTCGTGGTCTTTGAGGTCAGATAGCCAATATAAAGCATTATCAATAAGGTTTATGAGCACTGCAATCAATTCACCCGGATCGATTGCAACCGTAGTACGATGGGAAGAGAGACATCTGGTTATGACTTTTTGGGATCTGATTTCCTGTTCACGCATAGCGAAACTTTCTTGAATAGTATCTTCAAGCATGGAATCACGACGCCTTGTGCCAAAAGCTCTACTTGCCAACGGTGCAAAAAGGTCGGCGATTCGTTCCAACGATCGAACGGCTTGTTCTGCAAGCTGAAGATCACTTTTGAGCTTTTCGATGGATAAGTTATCGCCATTCAATATTTCCCGAGTTGAGCGATGGAATCTTCCCAAAACCAATGTTTGATTTCTGACCTCATGTACAATGACTGCCGTTAAAGCTCCCAAGCTGGCGAGACGACTATAATATATCAGTCGTCTTTCAATTTGCCCGGCAGTCTCTTGCAGGCGTGCGTTGAAGTCTTCAACGAATGGCAGAACCTCACTTGCATTCCCGCCTTTTTGGACAATCTTGTTGACTTCGTCCACAAGGTCTTTCGCGGATAAAGCTGCAAAGAGGTCTTTAAAAGGAGGCTCCTGATGCGTAGCATCCTGGCGATCTTTCTCTCGCTCTTCTTCCAAAATTTCAACTATTTTTATCAGAAGTTTCCTAAAATCCGAGGTGGCGGGATTATCGACAAGTCGTTCACGATCACTTGTATCTCTGAGATCAGGATTATGGTCGGTCGTTATTGTTGCATAGCCAACAACTTGACTGGTACTCAAACGTCTTCCGATACGGCTTACGCGTCGAATATCCAGCCCTAACCAGTCACGTGCCGATTCGGATTTTGGCGTTATTAATATGCCATCTCTATAAACCGAAATTCCCCTGTAGTTTTTAATGTCATTGCGAATACTTTTTGTTTTCAGAATTCCAAAATGCTCAGCGATTTCTTCGAGGGAAACGTGATCGATATCCCAGGCACGGATTTCAAAATTAAACGGTCCGCAAGCCGGACCGTTCCGGCTTATTATCTTAGAGTTATTGTTTTCTTTATCGATCCACAAACCTTTCTTAATTGGATTCGTTCTAGTATCTTTCGGCGTCGAATAAGTATACTCACCATGGGCGATCCCAAGAACGTCAACTTTTCCTTTTATAGAATAAGGCGGATATGATAAAAAATCGGGTGGCTCAATTTCTGTTGGTTCTGCTTTTTCTCCGGGTAAAGTTAGCCAAATCTCAAAATCCCGAACCTCGGCAAACGGTGAAACAAGTCGTGATAACTGCTCTTTAAGCTCATTCCATCTCGCTTGATCCCAAGAACTGTTCAAATCCAGGACACGCACAAGCGTGCCATGTTTACCAAACGGAGATTCCGCTGCATAGTCAACAATCTCAGCACTGCAGGATTCCAAACTATCTTTTTGCGCCAAATCGGACCAATCAACATTGACTTGCCAACAAGGTTCATTTTCCGATTTAGTGAACATTTCCAAACGGCTACCCAGCCGCGCTGTGGAAAGCCGCCCCAAGCCTTTTTCTCCCGAGACTCTTCGCTTCTTTTTCCCGCTTTTACTGACAGGATTCATCATGCGGTAAGGAGTTGCGACAACACACCATACATTTTCTATTACCGAACGGTTCATGCCCTCGCCATTATCTTCTATTTCGATGCATAAACCTGAAGTGCCGCCATATTCTCGAAATTTTACCTTTACCCATTTTGCAAAAGCATCGTAGGAGTTCTTTACCAACTCAATAATGGCAACAACATCGTTGGTCACGAGATCGGCACCCAAAGAGGAAAACACTCTTGGATGCATGCGAAATGGTATCTTTGCTGTTTTTGAAGATGTAAATGAAGGCTTTGCCATTTATATGCCAACTTGTTATTTCTTGAAAACGTTGAAAACGTAATTGCTTTTCGGCAGAATATTGTCATTGCAAAACACTGCTTCTTCGTTCAAAGAATTTATGCAATTTTCTTATGAATTTCCAATCTTTTGTTTCACATTCCCAAATGATCATGACATGCCATCCGGAACGTCTTAAATGAGCCACTATTTCCTTATCCCTTTGAACATTTCGAAGAATTTTATTTTTCCAGAATTTTGCATTAGTCGCTGGAAACCCGGATTTCGTGCAACCGTTGTGATGGTGCCAAAAACAACCGTGAACGAAAATGATAGCGCGATGGCGTGACAAAACAATGTCCGGCTTTCCCGGTAACTCTTTTTTATGTAATCGAAAGCGATATCCAAGTTTATGCAATGTTTGCCGAACAATCACCTCGGGTTTAGTATTGATTGCACGAACCTTGGACATTATTTCGCTTCGTTTTTTGCGGCTATAAATATCCATTTTTTTGAAACGCGCGCTGTTTATACAAATGCTCAAACAAATTCCCCTCATGTGGCTGATCCCACGAAATTCGGCTCGTCGGAATCGGGCCCAGGTTCAAACGGTCGATATTTGATGAAGCAAAAACCTCTTTGATAAAATTTTCATCATCCGTGATCACGGTGCCAACCAAAGTCGAACCGATGCGATTGAGCAATTCATGCGGCGGCACTTGCACGACGCTCACAAATGGAAACAAAAATTCCACATTCGACAGCGGATGCTCGGCATCTTCACACCAAATCACCGTCGGCAAAAGAAATGTGCAGCCGTCTTTTTCAACGAGCCGGTTGCTGCCGCGAAATTTTGCGGTCAAATCCTCCGCGCCGGGAATTTTGAGCTGCGCATCAATCGTATCCGCAATGCGGCGCGCAAATTTTTTGTTGGTAAAGGCGGCGATCTGCGCGTTGGGATCGTCCATCGCTCGCGCTTCGATTTGTGCCAAACGTTTTGCCAGCGCCTCGGCGATTTCGCGGCCGTGCGCCGGCACCCAAACTCCCGAAGCATTGAGACAGGAACGCCCGCCATTTTCAACCACAGCGGTCGCCATCATCTCAGTATATTTTTCCCATTCAGCGATTTTGTCTTGCGCAATAATGATTTTGCTCCAACCCGGCCCGTGAATTTGCACGCGACCGTCTTTGGCCCACGCTTGCACGGAAGCTTGATCGCCAAAAAACATCGAGCGGTTGCAACGCAATAAAATTTCCGAAGCGCTGGAATGGTCGCTGGGATAATAACTGAACGCTTCCGGCGGACAACCCGCGGCGATAAAGGCCTGCGCGATGCGAAACGGCGTCCACGGCTCTTCGCGGCCCGGCTTGAGCACAAGCGGCACTTTCAATGGAATCGCCGGCAGCCACAGCGAATGCACGCCCGGCGAGTTGCTCGGCAGGATCGCGCCGAGAGATGGCGTTTGGCAGAAAAAACTCAGCGCGCGATTATTTTGTTTGCTCCAGCCGGTATCAAGAATCGAAAGATCAAGCCCGCGCGTCAGCCCGCCTAGAACCGTTTCCATCTCATTCAGCACCAGATTGATTTTCCCCATATTCTTCCGGCACAGCGCTTCCGGCATGCCGGTGGTTGATGACAGTTGTTTGACATACTGTTCCGGCGATTGCGCGCCGTCACCGAGAGGCAGATCGGCCTCCATAAAAAACCGCGCCGCTTTTTTGCAAATCTCCAAAAGTTTTTCCGCCGCAAGCGCTTGCAGGACGCGCTGATTTTTTTCCATCAAGCCGAGGTCTTTCGCAATCAAGCCGCGATTGGCCTGACTCACTTTGGCGACCGGTTCGCCGGTGCGGAAATGCGGCAGCGCGACGACGTCCAGACTCGTATATGGTTGACCGGCGCGAAGAAGTGGGAGGTGTATCATTATCTCATCAAGATCATTTTTCGTATCTCAACAAAATTGCCGGATCAAATTTTGTAAAAATAAATACCGCCCGGCAATTTTGCGTTCTCAAACCGCATTATACCGTGCAGCGGTGACGAACTTCCCAGTAACTGAATTGACCGGTCGCTACGTTTTCACCAAGTTCCAGTGAACACAGGGTCTGAGCGACCGGTCAATGTCAATGTCTGCCAAACTTTCAACCGCGCGAAGTATGCCGAACTTTTTACGTCGTCGGTTTTGGCGCCAGCCCACTGAGCAAACGCCCGATCACAGCGTAGACGCCGGCGCTAGCGCCATTGATGAGGATACCGAATAATCGTCCGACCAGCGCTTGGGACATTGGCGGCATGGCCACTTGCTCCGGATGCAGAAGCGCATCGGCCATCGACACCGGTTCCGGTAATTTGGCCGGATCAATAGTTAAAGCGTCCCAATGAACGAAGTACGTATTGAGATCACCGGCATAGCTGATGACAGTCGCCAGCAAAATGAGAATTTGCGCATACACGCCGATGGTCACACCGGTCAAAATTGTGCCGCTCCATTTAAAGCCACCGATTTTATTGGAAAGCGCGCCGAAATAAAGACAGCTCAACATCATGACGCTGTAAATCGAAAACATCGCATTGCCGCGTGGCGCGTAGGGAACTCCCGCCACCCCGAGTATGAAGCGGACAGTCGCCCAGATCGTGACCAGCAGAAGCGGCAAACGCACAAAACGCAAAACGGATGATAACATCTTCCTTCCTCCGTAATAATTTGGTTTGAAATGATTGATCGCAGAGTGGATCACGCAAAGCAAAAAACATATCTGATTTGCGCTTTGCTTTTTGCTCTTTGCCTTTTGCTCTCCGCCCTCTGCGCTTTGCTAATAGACGCCAACAATAACCGCTTCCTGCAACTGCGCGAACACGCGCACGTTGCTCACGCCGTCCCACGGATACAAATCAATCGGCGCGGCGCGCTCGCCTTCGTCGCGTTCGAGAAAGCGCGGCATGAAAAAATCTTTCGTCAACGTGGTCAACATCACGCGACCGGTTTTGCCGTAGTCCACTGGCTCTTCGGGATTATCGGGATTCACCAATTCAATCACCGCGCGCGGTAAAGGCGGGTAATATGTAATCGCGTAATTGTCGGCGGGATCGAACGGTTTGTGGCAAGCGAGGCCCATCAGCGTGTTGCCATACGTCGGCACAAAGTCGATGCCGGGCACCAACTCTTCGCGCGCGAAGCGATGGAATTGCGCCGTCATTTCCGTGCCGCCGCAGAAGATGCCGGTGATGCCGTGCTGCTTCAAATTAATTTTCTCGCACAACGCTTCGAGCAATTTTGGCGTGGTGAAGAGGCAATGAATATTCTCGTGCGCGCGCAGAATCGTGAGGCCTTGATCGATGACGTGCGATTTGTACGTTTCCAATTCCTGAAACGCGCCGCGCTTGATGAGCTTGTTGACCCAACGCGGATCGAGATCGACCATAAAACAAATGCCACTGCGATGCTGCGCCAAATGCTCGATCGCCAAACGCAAACGCCGCGGCCCCGAAGGCCCGAGCATCAGCCAATCGCTGCCTTTCGGAAAATTTTCCGGCGAGAGCGTTTCGCTGAACAGCTCGTAGTCGGTTTGAAAATCCCTGATATTGACGCGCGTTTTCGGCACGCCGGTGGAGCCGCCGGTTTCAAAAACATAAACCGGCTCGTTCGCCAATGCTTTCGGCACCCAACGCCGCACCGGCCCACCGCGCAGCCACGAGTCTTCAAAGTGTCCTAAAATTTTCAAATCTGCGTAACCGCCGATTTCCTTGCGCGGATCGAAGTCGAGTTTGCGCGCAAATTCCAGCCAGAACGGCGAACCGGTTTCGGGGCCGAAATGCCATTGCACGATTTCGCGAACATGCGCGTCGAGTTTTTGGCGCGCGGCGGTGATTTTTTGTGCTAAAGAGTTTATTAATATTTCCATACTCTTTCCAAATTCAAACCATTGTTGACCAACGGATAAAAGCGGCCAACTGCTTTCTTTAATTTAATGATAAAGTGCTTTAATTTCCAGCTTTGATTTGCCAAAGTTTATCAACAAGCCGATTGGTCTATTCGAATGTCGCAAGTACGTTCTCATGCGCGCAACATCAAACAAAGTAATCTGATTTTGAATCGCAGTCACTCCGCACAACATTTGGTCTGCAATACTAATGGCTTTTGTCGTGCAATTACGGACGAGCTTGTCTTGGTATTTGACTTCAATTGATGGATGCTTTTGATAAATAACCTTATGATAATCCAACTCCGCTTGAAGCAGTTCGCGGCAGACGGTCATGCCGTAACCCAACCCGTGGGTCTCAAAAACAAAAAGGATTGCCTCACGAACTTTCGCTAAAAGCTGCCGTGTTGATTCATCGATTTTTCCCTTGATCTCGGCATAGTCTTCGATAATTTTCTTTTCCTTCTCGTCGAAAGGTATTCTCTCAATTTGTGCTTTCGGTTGGCCAAAATTCACCAACAGACCGAGGTCTTTTTTCCACAGTTTGAGTTCCGAAATGATCTGCACATAATGGTTTTGTAGAAAACCGCATTGCAACGATTTTAAAGCCAGAATAATTTTCTCAAACACCAGCAAATCAAGCTCGAATTTTCTAACCTTAACGCCTCGATGCACCAGATGCTTTCTTTCTTTTGAAATAACAGGAACGCCCTTTCGCAGAAAGCAATCGAGCAAATGTTGGTGATAAGTTGCTTCATCAAGTCCAACACCGATGTCATTATGCACTTCGAATACGCATCCAAGAATCATTTCGGTCAATTCTTTGTGGCGTAATAGCATATAAGTTCCCCTTTTGCAGCAAAGCATTAAGTGATCATGCTCAGAAATGTGATTTACTAACGGATGACGGCTGTCAACGGATTTTGAAAAAAAATTCCTTATCCGTTGGTCATTGCTTTAACTCATCAGATTCCCTAATCCCAAAAACATGCCCCTGCGTCCGCACAAAAATCAGCCCTTCCGAAATCGCCGGTGTCGCCATGCAAACTTCGCCCATCGAATTGGTCGCGAGCAACTCGTATTGCGGCCCAGCCTTCACCACAAAAATTTCACCGTCTTCGCTGGTGAAATAAATTTTGTCATCCGCGGCAATCGGCGAAGCAGTAAACGCGTAGCCGCTGCCTTTGCCGCTGAGGCGCTCGCGGTAAATTTGCTCGCCGGTTCTCGCGTTGTAGCACGTGAGCGCGCCGTTGTTGGCGCAGACGTAAAGATAGTCGCCGTAAACGATCGGCGTCGGCATGTACGGGCCGCCGCGTTGTTTGCTCCATGCGACGTGCGCGTTCGATTCGGCTTTATCTTGGAGCGAAATATCGCCGGTCGCGCCGAGGCGAATCGCGTAAATCGGTTGAATCGGGCGATAGCCGCTGGTGACAAAAATCAGATCGTGCGCCACAAACGGCGTCGGCGTGGTGATTTCGGAATTGCCGCCGAGCTTCCACAATTCTTTGCCGGTCAACGGATCATATCCGCGAATATACTTCGTGCCGTTCGCGATCAACTCAACGCGCGACTTGCCTTCGTGAATCGTCGGCGTGCCCCACGAGGGAATTTCATCGCGCTGCGTGAGCCAGACTTGTTTGCCGTCTTTGAGGTCGTAAGCCGCGATAAAAGAATTTTTCTGAATATCGCATTGCACGATCACAAGATTTTTATAAATAATCGGCGAGCTGCCGTGGCCCCATTCATAGTCGGGATCATAGAACCAACCGGAGTCGAGCATGCCAATATCTTTTTTCCAAACGAGCTTGCCGTTGAAGTCGTAACAATAAAGTCCCTCCGCGCCGAAGAGCACAACGAGATGTTTGCCGTCGGTCGCGGGCGTTGAGTTGGCCTGCGTCGCCTTCGTGTGGCGTTTGACTTTGGGAACGCCTTCGAATGCCGTGCGTTCCCAGATAATCTTACCGCTCTTTTTATCAAGACAATAAACTTTCCAAACATGTTTAGAAATATCTTTGTCTGGCGCCACGTCGCCATAAAGTCCGACGCGCAGTTTCGCGCTCGTGTCGCTCGTGACCGCAGTTGTGATAAAAACTCGATCGCCCCAGATCACCGGACTCGCATGCGACATGCCGGGAATCGGTGCTTTCCATTTTATATTTTGTGACTTCTCCACATTCCATGTCGTCGGCGGTTTTTGCCCATCGGCAACGCCGGAAGCAAACAGGCCGCGAAACGAGGGCCAGTGTTTGCTCGTTGCAACGCCATTGCGTTTGGCTTTGGCGGGAGCAGCAGGTGTCGCGACAACAGACGTTGTTTCTTTCTTTTCTGGCGCAGCCGATGCCGTATTGGCCGCTCCCGTCTCGGCAGTGGCTCTTTTGAAAATGAAACTGCGTTCGCCCTGTTTCAGCGTAAAATCGGCGACTTGATTATTCGTCACGTTGAATGTAATCGCAATGCCGCTAAATTCCACGGCTTTGAAATTGTTGTTATCGACCGGCGCGTAAGTCAACGACGGTTGACCGGGAATGCTGCCGATGAGTTTGCCGTTCTCGACTTTGAACGTCATCTCCATCCCGATCTCGGTATTTTTGTAAAGTCCGGCATACGTTTGCAACACCGCCGGATCGATTTTGAAATCGGGCAGTTTCGCCGGAGCCGCGCCCGCTTTTTTCAGTGCTTCGATGATTTCGGTTTTGTTGGCTTGCGTCGCAGTGTTTAAAGCCGAGGTGAGCGTTTCCGCACTGAAGCCGCCAACTGCCAGCGCAGCGTTGACCATTGCGAAGTTGCCATTTTGAATGCCGCTCATCAGCGCCGTTTCTTTTCCCTCAGCGCCTTTTTCCAGCAGAAATTTTACGACTTCGGTATGGCCGTTATATGCGGCCCACATCAACGGCGGCGAATTATAAAACGTGTCTTTGATATTGACTTCGGCGCCGTGTGCCATCAAAATTTTCACGACTTCAAGATGCCCGCGATCAGCGGCATACGACAGCGCTGTCGTGCCATAACGCAATTTGGCATTCACGTCCGCGCCCTTCGCGAGCAGCGCTTTGACGGCAGGCGCATCGCCTTTTCGTGCCGCGGCCCAGAGTTCATCGTTCAAATCTTGGGCGAGTGCTGCCACTGAGAACAGAATGATAAAAAACGCCATCCATCTAATACGCATATCTTACCCTCCGTGAGTTAGAAATGGTTTCTCGGCTTATGACATCGTGACCACGATTCGCTGATTGCCTAAAACAATCGCATCGTCATGGACGTAAATTTCAGGCGACGCTTCAAATCGGAGCTTGCCTTTGATAATTTTTACACGGAGCTCAATTGTTCTCTCGACGCGTTCCTGCTCAATCTCGGCCAGAACCTGAAAAAAAGTTTTGGGCGTAATTTTTTCTTCACCTCGCCGAATGAATGATGCAAACGCTTTGTCGAAACGTGGCTTGTTCATGACTTAATCTCCTCTTGTTGTCTTTTTTTCACTTTCTCTTTCCACAAATCGAAGGGTGCGATGACAAAATTCTGACCCTCGAAGGCAATTTGTACAGGCTGTGGAAAGAAACTCGCTGCGATTTCCAATGATGCTGTCGCGACTTCACCGTTCAATTCTCGCCAAGCTCGCTTGGTCATCAAAACGACCGTGAGATAACGTCGTCGCTGAGAATGGTAGAGTCGGGTAATATAAAAATCGCGATTCAATGGCAAGGCGCGTGCGCTGTAAAGGAAATAGGTCGTATTTTTGATGTCGCCCACTTGTCTCAACACCAGCAAATCGTAAGGAGAGCGTCGTTCCGACCGTTTGCGCAAATCGTGGGCGACGAATGCTATACCTGAAGCTTTCAAGTCGCGGAATATGGACAGTTCAAAACGATAGCCTTTGGCGAATGATGTCCACCAATACAAACAATAAGCCGCTAAATATTCGGAACTCACCAAATTCTCGTTGTAAAATCCTTCCCGTTCCAACATAGCCAGTACCTCAAAGGCGGTTTTCTGCTGAAGCGTTTCTGCTTTCTCAAGATCTTCCAACTCCATGAGTCGCGCGATAAAGTCGTCTGCATACGGACGATCCACGTAGCGGTCATAAAACTGTTGAAAACTCATTTGCCGTCGTTCGATTTTAATCATTCCCTTACCCAACATATCAAATGCCTGCAATGCCATTTTCCATTCCTGTGGACTCAGACGTTCGATTTTCTCGAAATACTTGAGTATGACACGCTGGTGCGGCGTCGTCAGTTCAAATGGCAAACTAATGCTATTCTGCGGCATGGCGGAATTTTGTCATTATCCTTATGTGGCTATGTCTTTGTTTGGCAACAGTTTTCCAGGCAGTTATGACTGCAAGCATCTATTGTTGATTTAATCTCGACTTTGCTTGGATAATAGTGTTTTCTATTACGATACGATCTGGCGATTCTGGTTCGAGCCGGAGATAATGTTCAAGATCGGATATGGCTTCTTTAATTTGGCCGCTTGCATAGTAGGCAATACCGCGAGATCCATATCCCATAGGGTAATCAGAATTAAGCTCAATTGATTTTGTGTAGTCATCTATAGCCTTGTCTATTTGATTGTGTTCATCATATGTGATAGCTCGGTAATAGTACGCGATGCCCAATATAGGCATTTTCTTGATGGCGTTTGTGAACTCGTTGATGGCCGCCGAGAAAACGCCTTTTGCTTTATATTCCAAACCATTTCTGAGGTGGATGTCTGCTGCATCGGGATCAAGCAAAGTTACGTTCCTAGATATCTCACTCCAACCTTTCTCCCCACGAACCCTTACCATCATTAATTTTGCTGTATTCTTCCAAATGTGTCCGCAATCGCATCTCGCTTGTTTTTTTAGTCCAAGCAGTATACGATCACCACAAGCCCAGCAATAGAATTGCGTAACGCGACATTCGCGGCAACGTCCAGCAGTCAATAAAGACCACATGCCATCTACAACAATTCCTCCTGCACAGTCCATTACGATACAATCGCTCTCACATGATGGACAGATAATCCATTTTTCTGGTACGATCACATCAAGGGCTTGCTCTAGTGTGAAAAGCCTCAAATCTAAACCTACAGCTTGAGCCTTTACTGCGGCAGGCTCTGTCCAGCCACTTAGGGCGACTAACACGCATTTGTTAGCGCCGACCGCGTTGGCTAGTGACAAAATTTCTTCTACATCCTTAACGTCTACTTTATCTTTTCGATATTTGGCGTCAATCAAAATACCAATCTTATGACTTTTTGTTTCAATTTCCAGCCAAACATCAATCTGGCGAGGTTGCCCTGTGATTTTGTCAGGTAACGTGATACTTTTTTTGACTATTCCTATACCTTCCATTTGAACGTACAATTCGCCCACAGCGCTTTGGTATTCCTGCCAGGTCATTTATTTGCTTGTTTGTTATTGGTAAAAATTTGATCTATGCGGCGCATGCCCAACACGGATGAAACGACTCTTCAATTAATCAATGCAAATATATCGGAGCCGTTTCGTCCGTGTTCGCAAGAAATTCAAAATTACTTCCCACCCTCCGCCAGCGGCGCCAGCGTCAGCGGATCGCGCAGCGGAATCGGCTTTGCTTCGCCGAGTTTGAAATCCGTGAACTTCACTGGCACTTTGTCGTAACCGGCGAGAATGTCTTTGACGTTGCCGACGCCGAGGATGACGAGCTGGTCGGGT
>Ga0247727_10013147_pt1 | contig 14029 bp, 20 predicted proteins | sample WisWelCaveWW1625_FD_202498 | JGI IMG/M metagenome (GOLD analysis project Ga0247727, IMG submission 202498) | Biofilm microbial communities from Wishing Well Cave, Virginia, United States - WW16-25 | ecosystem: Environmental > Aquatic > Deep subsurface > Groundwater > Cave microbial mat | place... | reverse complement strand
AATATCGCACTACAAAATAAGCCATCAATACTTTTAGGTTTCTTTTTTGCACAAACTGACTCAAGTGTTTTTTCCTTCTTTTCTTTTCTATCATCATCGTCATCATCAGCAAAGGCAAAAGGTTGAACTGCAATTATTCCACTAAATAAAATCACTGATAAGAGAATAGATAATAGAAGATTGATACTCGAACCCATGCCCACCATATCTAGATCGAACTATAATTATCACCAAATATTTAATCATAATGCTAAGGTTACGCAGAGAATACCTAAGGAAATTCTTAGATTGTAAAGTGATTTAGTGAAATAGATAGATTCATAGTTTTAGAACCATATCATTTTTATTCGAATTCTTTTTTGTACTAGCTATGGGTGATGTACGTGACATCATGGTACGTAATGTGATCACAATAGATTATAACAAAACGGCAAAGGATGTAGCACTTTTATTTGCAGAAAAGGAGATCAGCTCTCTTGTAGTCATCAAAGATGCAATTCCAATAGGCCTGGTCACTGAGCGTGATCTTGCACGTAAAGTTTCAGTCACTGACAGGAAAACTTCGGATGTACCACTCTCTGAGATAATGTCTCAAAAATTTAGGTGGGTTGAACCTATGACTCCAATAGAAGATGCTGTCCAAAAAATGTTAAACAATAACATACGCAGACTTCTTGTTTTAGAAAATGGAAAGCTTGTTGGAATTATAACAGAAACTGACTTGGCAAAACATCTACGAAGCAAACTTCTAATTGACGGCGCGTTGGAAGATGTAACTGCACTGAAACGTAAGGTAATAAAAACTGGTTAAGACTCGAAACTCTCAACTAAGACGCTGCTTACTAGTGGGTTGTATATTCTGAACTCATTACACAAGTCCACGACGGTTTTTTCTGCAAGTTTTTTGTTTTTTGCCTCGATTTCAAACTTTAGCATTTTAGCAGAACGAATTTTTTTTACAGCGACATTATTTCCTTTCAAAACTAGATCGTGTAATATAGTATCCCCTTCTGGGTCACTTATTTCTGGTTTATTTTCTATAGTCACATTAACTTTGAAAGCTGGCACGTGGTTTGTTTGATTGTAATTAATTTAAGCTTTGGTTTATTGATAACATTTTAAACTATCCAAACTTTCCCATTACCTAATGCCAATGTAGCTCAGCCTGGCTAGAGCATCTGACTTGTAATCAGAAGGTCGAGGGTCCAAATCCCTTCATTGGCTTTCAAAATCATAGACAAAGTTAAGTAACAAATCTTTGGAAAGAAAAAGTATGCATCTGGGGTACATCTTGCTTAATTGTGATCTTGGGACAGAAGACTATATCATTGAAGAGCTAAAGCGTATTCCACAGGTAAAAAAGGCGTATGTAACCTTTGGCGCATATGACATAATAGCAGAAGTACAAGCTGACACTCAAGAAGATTTTGATAAAGCAGTTTCGCTTCGAATAAGGAGCCTAGCTAGAGTCATAAGTACAATGACACTCAAAGTGGTAAACCCCGAAGGATAATTATAGAAGAAAATAACTTTATTTTAAATTGGAAAAGATAGAATATGTTGGAACCGTATGGGCAATAAACCATGGATTACCAGAACCTTTGCTTAATCATTGCATAAAAAAGCTGATAGACCATGGCATTAAAAAAGAAGATATCAAGCTCACAGATGCTCCTGAAAATGTGAAAATTGGTACAGTAGTAGTCGACATATGGCCATATCATCTTGAAGTGGGGCGTGTTCGCACGGTCAGAAATGAGTCATTTATCAGTGGCAGTGTAATGATAATAGAGCTAAAGGCAGATGCAGAAGGAAATTACATAGGCTAAAAATCACAAAAAAGTTTCCAAAATAAAGTTTCGAATAGATTTATTTCGACTTTAAAAAAACCTATTGCATGAAGAAAAAACCTGCCACGTCTAAGAAAGGCACATACATTGCAATTGTTGCAGGCGCAATAATAATCGGATTGGTTGTGGCCGTTAATTACTATCTTGATCAGGCAAAGATATCAGGAGAAAGATTTGGAAATAATCTTCAACAAATACAAGAGGATCTTAAAAATCAGGTCTCAGATTATGAATTAAAAATAATAATGTGGCAGAAAGGGGACCTTACAAAGCAAGAAATACTACAAATTTCTGAAAATCACCTTTCGGAGCTTGAAAACATACTCTCAAGGTATGACACATTACTACCGCCACAGACATTTGCCCCTTCACTTAAACTCTTCAAACTGTCTGTACAATCCCAGTTTGAGAGCGATAGGCTTCTAAAAGAATGGATTGAAACTGGAGATAGCTCTACTAAGATTAGATCGGATGAGTTTTTACAACAGTCATTTGAATACGAAACAAGCGCCCTTGCATCCTACAATCTGGCAAAAATGGGCAATACACCATAAGTTCTTTAACTATCTAAGTTGGAGATGTTTTGTTTGATAAAAAAGTGGTTTATTGTAATTTTTGTGCCTTTGTTTTTGGTACTGCCAAATGCTTGGGCTCAGGTTTCCATAATAAATGATCAAAAATACATTGGAGAAGATGGCGTATTTCACATAGTTGGGGAGATTCAAAATGATTCTTCGGTTCCATTAAACCAGATAATTATTACAGCCACATTCTATTCTGCAGATGGTCAGACTCTTGGCATTATGAGCACAAATTCAATTCTTGAAACGATACTGCCTGCAAAAAAAGGACCGTTTGATTTAATCTTCTTTGACAAAGATGCGTCACTAATTGATCATTATTCACTTGACATCAAATACAAGCCCACTGACTACAAAATAGAATCACTTGAGATAGTATCCGCACAAGATAGGAGAGACATTGTTGACAATTTTATAATAAGTGGCAAAGTAGCAAACCACGACTACAGAACAGCTAATACTGTGATTGTGATAGCAACACTTTACGACAACGATGGTAGAGTAGTTGCTACAGCCCGAGCATACACTGAACCACAATATTTGCGAGGCGGGGAAGAAGCTCCATTTCTTGTCTCTGTTACTGATAAATCTCAATCAAGAAAGGCAGCAGACTATTCGCTTACTGTTGAATCAGAAGAATATACCGTAGTTCCAGAATTTCCGCTTGGCTCTGGATTAATACTTGCATTCTCTGTCTTTTCATATCTCTTGTTTACAAAAAAACCTACGTTATTACAGCAAACCTAGCTCGTGCAACGAATCTAAAATAGTTTTAATCTCATCAAGAACAGGTTTTTTATCCAGTGGAACTGGCGTGGGAAAAGAAACTGGAAAGGTTATGCTTAACATGTATTGATCAGTATGTGATACTCTTATCTTATGGTTTAGTTGTTGGCTGGAAATAAATCTCTGCCACCGCATAACTCTCTCTTTTGCAGCATCTAGTCTTTTACTAAGAAAATCAAAGTTCATTTCTTGATCATTGTCAAACATCTCAAACTTTACCATTGGAACCATGAGATATCCACCTGGAATTTTGTCATGATTTTTGTGCATCTGTTCTATGATTTCGTTAATTTTGTGTTCTGGGAAAATTTCACCGTATTCTGGATCAAAATAGCCTGCGATGTTTTTGTTCTCATCATAGATCTTGAAATAGTCTTCTTCACGTTCCAATTTCCACATTATGTTTGATATGTAGAGGTATGAATTAATAATTTAAGGTGCTTTTGGAATAGTACTCAGGCATTTCCCACAGAAAAAGTCCTTGCCGGTGTTAAATATGGTCGTGCTTTTACATTGTGGGCATGGTTTATTGATTCGGTTTATCTCTATTGGCATGACACAGAATTTGCGATCAAGATAAAAAGAAACTGGGTCAATATTATGTTAGCATTTTCTCTAAAATCAACCATTATAAATGATAACTCTAATCGTATCCTATGCCAATTCCTCAAACAACTAGAGATTATATTGAAACTCTAGTTGATTATTATGTCAGCGTAGCCTCATCATACAAACAGATTGCCCAGTTATTTGCCCCCGACATCATTGACATAAATGATACCACCCTCGGAATTATTGTGGGCGCTGTTTATTCGGGATTTTTGCAGACATATACAAACCAAAAACAAAAGGTAAGCCTAGAAGACATTAATGAGTTCAATGAGATTATAAAACGTCGAGCGCCGGGCATAAAAAAAGCAGTAATTGATGCCAAGATATAGTGTGTTTGTACGTTAGAGATAAATTCCAAGTGTCTTAACGGGAGTTAATGTCAGAAATTGTGCAATACAAAATACAGCAGCTTGTAGATAATGGTCAGACTGTGCAGATCACCCTTGTTGAAGACGTTCAGCTTGAACCAATATCACAAAAGCAGCTTATGCTTGATGCTATCAATAAAAAACTAGATCCCGAACTAAAAGAGCAGATTACTCCAGTAATTGAAGCAATTCTACATGCACAGCCCACTATTGCAGTCAAAAGTTATGCTCAGACTGCCATAACAATTACAATGCCAAAACGTAGATATGAAAGGATGGGAAATCCTGCCGTGGGAGAAAAATTAGAAATAAACATAAAGAAGATTTCTTAAACAAGTTTTTCTATTTCCGATATAGAATGAAGTGGCATTGAACACGCAAAATCTTTGCATACAAAGACTGTTGTCTTTGTGCTGTCATATTCTTTTCCCGCAAAGAATGGATATTTTTTAAGGCCGCTTAAATATTCCCCATTATTAATGGTTACAAGTATGGATTCTGGCAGAAATTTTTTAGTAAGATAATTATAAATTTCTAAATCTTTTCTGTTTAACAACGTGACTTCCATTGGTTTTTGTAAATGCATATACATCACATTAAGAAGCTGCCCAAAACCAAATGGATTCTCAGCAGCCATGGTAGAGAGTGATTCCATTATCTTAATGGATATATCAAGAAATTTTTTTTCTTGTGTAAGATGGTAAAGTCGAAGAAAAGCACCAGCCGCGACTGAATTTCCAGATGGTAGTGAAAGATCGTAGATATTCTTTGTACGTATAATTAGCTGTTCATGGTTATCGGCCGTGAAAAAGAAATTGTTTTCATGTGAATCCCAAAAGTGTTCTACTAAATAGTTTGCATAAGATAATGCAAGTTCAAGGTATTTTTTATCTGAGTTTACTTCAAAAAGATCCAAAAGTGCATTGACAAAGTACGCATAATCATCAAGATAGGCCTTTAGTTTTGTCTGTCCGTCTTTGTACGTTCTCAAAAGTTCACCATTTTTTGTAAGCTTTTCTTCAATGAATTTTACACAATTTTGTGCTGCTTGTAAGAATACGGGTTGGCCGCCCACTCTATATCCTTTTACTAGTGCAGAAATCATCAATGAATTCCAGCTTGTTAGAACTTTTTCATCTCTTCCTGGGGTAATTCGTTTTGAACGAATTGAGTATAGTTTTTCAGAACAATTTCTGACAATCTCTTTTATTTCGTCTTCTGTCTTGCCAAAATGAAATGCTACAGCAGATGCATTGATGTTGTTGTTAAGTATGGTATGACCTTCAAAATTTCCGCCATCAGTTACATCAAAATAAAGGCAAAAGACATCCGTATCTTTTCCCAGAATTTCTTGAATTTCATTTTTTTTCCACACATAATATTTTCCTTCTTCTCCTTCAGAATCTGCATCCTGAGCAGAATAAAATCCCCCTTCAGAAGAAGTCATCTCATGTAGCACATACTGTAAAGTCTGATTTACAACATCAAGGTACTTTGGATCCTTTGTTATCTGGTAAGCTTCAGCATAAACTATTGGCAATAACGCATTATCGTATAACATCTTCTCAAAATGTGGTACAAGCCATCGCGAATCTGTAGAGTATCTATGAAATCCGCCTCCAAGTTGGTCATAAATTCCACCATTTGCCATTTTTGTAAGAGTCTTTAAAACAAATTCTTGGAATTTTGATATCCCTGAAAGTTTTGAGTATCGCAGCATAAAGGAGAGGTTCGCTGCGTTTGGAAACTTGGGTGCGTGACCAAATCCACCATTTATTGGATCACCCATCTGTAGCAGATTCATCGCAGCTTCATCTAGTGTAGATTTGTCGAGTTTTGATGGCGAAGAAATTGACTCTGTTTTTATAAGTGCGTTCATAAAGTTGGTTGCAGCAGCTTCGATGTCTTCAGGTTTTTCTTTGTAAGCTTGTGAAAGCTGTCTAAGCAGGCTGCCAAAGCCTGGTCTTCCGTAGTTATCTAGAACCGGGAAATAAGTTCCAACATAGAATGGTCTTTGATCAGGTGTTAGAAATACGCTCAAAGGCCACCCACCACTACCAGTAGTAAGCTGACAAACCTTCTGGTATATATCATCAAGATCTGGGCGTTCTTCCCGATCAACTTTTATGTTGATAAAATTCTCATTCATGGTTTTTGCAATTTCTTCGTTTTCAAATGATTCGTGAGCCATAACGTGACACCAATGACATGCACTATACCCTATACTCAAAAAGATTGGTTTGTTCTCTTCTTTTGCTTTTTTTAGTGCCTCTTCTCCCCACGCATGCCATTTTACTGGATTATATGCATGCTGCAAAAGGTATGGACTAGTTTCTTTTATGAGATTGTTAGCTTGCATGTATTTCAAAGACCAGTTTGGTTATTTGTATGTAATTCAAATGTTAAATAAAAGAGAGATTTTCTTTCAGACATGAACTGTAGGAGATGCCACCACACAGACCAAGCTCATGAGACTTCTCAAAGCAGCCCATCACTTGCAAAGGCTGGAAAGTGTCTCATTCCTCAGTGTACATGCAAACAATACCTTGATGTTATAGAAGAAATTGACGAAGATTTACTCTAAATATATAGCCAAAATGAACATACCACTTTGTGTGGCATCAAGTTGTAATTTTTCATCCAGTTCAATAGATTGATTTTTTAGCTTCGATTCCATCTCTTTCATTTCTTTAAATTCCGCTTCCTTTTGTTTCATTATGGTGTCTGAAAAGTATGGATCATCTCCTATTGCCAAAGTAAGCAGACCAATGATAGCAAGCGAGCCAGCGACTACTATCATAGACCATCCTACTGCTCGATAATTATGAGGATCTTTCATTTGCTTCAAAGCAACGACAACCGAGATTTAATCTTTTATGCATCAGATTTCAATATAATAACATGGTGCCATGTTGTGGTGCTAAAATGAAGAAAGTGCAAGAACTTGAAAATAGCTATCTTATGAAATGCACAGTGTGGCTTAAGCGATACTAGGTTAAAGTGATGAATTTACTTTATTTTCTATCCTGAATAGCTGTAGCATGAGCAGATCTATGGCTTTTTTAAGATGGTCAAATTCGTTTAGAGAGTGCGTCTGCGTCTCAACAAGCGTCCTTATCACTTGAACAAGTGACTTTTGATAGTTGTCTGTTGCAGAAACCTCAAGTGCATTTAATCTTGAAAGCATTATGTCTAGCTCTTTTCTTGCTTTTTGATCTTTAGACTCAAGATCTGACACAATGAGTATTTTTTGTCATAATATATGAAGATAATCTACGCAAAACATCCATTATATGAAAGAGATTAGGCTGAGTTTCATTTCAATTACCAAAAAGTAACTGTGACCCAAATTGCTAAGATACAATGATCATAAAATCCCCTTTATTTTACAGTAAAACACTAGAATTGGCTAAATTTAGTTATTATTTACATAACAAAGCGCAACCAATGACATTGGGAGTTTTCACGGCAAATCCATTATAAGGCAAATTCACTATTGCTAATTAGAAATTGCTAAGCCCATACTATAGAAAAGCAATCAGCACGGTACTCACAACTATGATTATTTTAATAGCTGCCATAGTTCTTGCTCTAGGCGCTGTTACATATGGTACAGCTCTTTTCAAGACAGGTGCGCAACAGGAAGTAATTGCGATAAAAGGCGTTAAGATGTGGGTAGACAATGATCGTGCCGTTGCATGGGGTGCAGCTGGTGTAAGAAATAGTGGCGATAAACTCGTATCAGTAGACAAAATACTGATACGCGGTACGACAGTTCCATATACTAATTGGTATGTTGATGAAAACCAAGATAGAGCAACAATCGAAAACTACCAATCTCAATTCAATCACACTGGAACAATAATTTCTGCCACTTACACAAATGGACTTATCAACAATGATACGAGTGTAACTCCATCTACTGCATGTAGTAGCATATATCCAACTGGTGGCTACATACAACAAGACTTTGATGATGGCGGTCCTAAACCTGCTATTTGCCTCATAAAATCTTCAGGTCCTATAGCATTAAGCCCTGGGGAAAAACTGATAGTATATTTCAGAATTGAAGATGGAGTTATAATTCCAATGGACTCAGGTGTACCAGTTAATGTAGGCATATTTGCTGGCAAGACAGGCGCGCCAATAACTGCCGTCATAAGTAATCCGCTGCGTTAGGAAATTATATGTTACATATCCCCCAAATTTTGAGAATATGATAATCTGAAGATAAAGTTAAAGCATGTACGGTAAAAACAGATTTTATGATCGATGAAAGACTTGAAGCATTAAACATCACACTCCCAAATCCTCCAAAACCAGTCGGTTCCTATGTGCCTGTAGTAATAACTGGTAAGATTGCATTTGTGTCTGGACAGATTCCAATAAAAGATGGCAAAGTAATCTATGCTGGCAAAGTATCAAAGGACCTATCAGTTGAAGATGCTCAAAAGGCCGCTAGACTTTGCATCATAAACTCACTTGCTCAGCTTAAAACTGAACTTGGAAGTTTAGACAGAATTTCTAAAATTGTCCGAGTATCAGGATTTGTAAACTCACCTCCCGAATTTGCAGACCAACCAAAGGTGATTAATGGTGCATCAGACTTACTTTTTGAAATTTTTGGACAAAAAGGTCAGCATACAAGAATTGCTGTCGGGGTTTCAAGTCTTCCGTTAAATTCTGCCGTCGAAATTGATCTAATAGCAGAAATCAATTGAGTTTTGAATTGAATTTCTTTAAAAAGGTAGTTATCTTATCTTTTGGAATTACTGCACCACATGCTTTATCATGTCCTCCGCCAGAACCACCAAGTTCGGTAGCAAGTGGATTAACAATTTTTCCCAGATGAAGTTTACATGTTCTAGAACCACGTATTGAGACTGCATAGACGCCGTTATCTTCTCTGAACTTGTATGACACACCAACGTCTTTGCCTGACATTCCTAAAACAAAATTAACAACCATGCTCGCGCCAGAGTCAATGACTTCCATGTACGCAAGATTTTTCATTGTCTTCATGTTTTCTTTTACTTTTTGAATCACGCCAGAGATTCTTTCTGCTTGTATACGTGCAAACTCAAAGGCATTTGGTATATCGTGAGGATATTTTGATTCACTTAGCTCATCTACAAGATAAAGAAGGTACTCGCTGTCTTTTTGATGGCTTACTATAGTGAATGTAAGAACTGTGGCCTCAAGAAGGGCAAACTGTCTATCAAATTTCTGAAGATATTTTGAGCCAAGTGGCCTGTCTTCCATATAGTCTGTTATAGCCGCGCATGCAGCTATGAAGGCACTGTGATCGTTAAGCTTTGATTTAAAAGCATTGTATACCTGAACTGTTGTACATTCATCAATATTATGGATCAGTTTGACTTTTAGTTTTCGTATCAGTTTTTTTATTTTTTCATCAAGATCATGATGATCAATGTATGTTATTGAAACGCGTTTTTTTCTAAGATCTGTTAATAGATTCACAAATTGTTCTTGGTTTGTCTTGCTTAGGCCTAAATCACAGATGTAGAGGGTTTTTAGTGCTTCGTTATTTCTGAGATGTTCAAGCTCATTCATTAAACCTGGATAATCTACTAGTTTTGTTTCTCCACCAAATGCCTGTCGTACAAGTGATGCAGCACCTATGCCATCGGCATCCTCTTTATGTGATACACATACAACTTTAGTTCTTGTCATCGAATATTCAATGACGTTGCCACCCTCATTTAAACTAAAAAACGATCAGATAGATTTCTTGGTTTTCATGTAAAGCTTAAATCTAGAAACAAGATTCTGGTGTCCTGCCACATCTTGCAAAACAACGCAGTACATATCATAAAATGATATTCCTAGCAATCCTGCTTCTTTGTCAAGTTGAGCTATCTCATCTAGGATCTCTGGGTCTGTTGATTGTACTACAAAATCATCGACGAGTTTTATGAAATCTCGTTCTAATTCTGTCATTTTCAATTTAACCTGGAAATTTATGCTATATGGGACAAAGTTGCCAGATTAGACAAACTGCTTAATTTTTTAATTAATTTCAGCTTTAGAGTGGTTTTTGTTACGCATAATTTTAATATCCATTTTTTGAAGTTATTGGTATAGTGGAAACAAAAAACATTGGCCTTCGTAACATCGAAGTAGCTGATACAAAGATTTCTGCAATTGATGGCATAAATGGTAAACTGATCTACAGAGGGTATGATGTTTTGGATTTGGTTAAAAAGTCGACTTTTGAGGAAACTGCATGCATGCTTCTCAACGATGATCTTCCGTCACAGAGTATGCTTTCTGACTTTTTTGACAATCTTGTGGCAGCCAGAGAAATATCCTCCACTGTAGAAAAAAATCTAAAAAACCTACCTAAAACTGCAAATCCAATGGATGTATTACAATCCTGTGTTGCGGAGCTTGCATTATATGACGATGTGAAGTCTGATGATAAAACTGTAAACTATCACAGAGCAATAAACCTCATTGCCAAGATACCTATAATTGTGGCCTACTGGGACAGAGTTCGCAATGATAAAGAGCCTGTAAGGCCATCAAAGAAGCTAAATCATGCAGCCAACTTTCTTTACATGCTAACAGGGAAAGAGCCTGATAAGGAATTTGCAAGGATTTTTGATATTTGCTTGATTTTGCACGCAGAACACAGCTTTAACGCTTCGACTTTTGCAGCAAGAGAGGTAGCATCAACTAGAGCTCACATGTATGCTGCAGTAAGTGCTGCAATCGGAGCACTAAGCGGCGAGCTACACGGAGGTGCAAATTTTAAGGTAATGCAGATGCTTTTAGATATTAAGACTGAAGAGGGGGTAGAGTCTTGGATCAAAGAAAGACTTTCTCAGAGCAAAAAAATAATGGGCATGGGACACGCGGTGTATAAAACCTTTGATCCACGGGCCGAAGTATTAAGAGAATTGTCAAAGAGATTATCTGAAATAACAGGTGAGCCATGGTATAAAATTACAAAAAAAGTCGAAGATGTAACAGCTGAGGAAATGAAAAAGATAAAGGGGTCAGACATTTTCCCAAACGTCGATCTTTATAGCGCATCGACTTACTATATGCTAAAAATTCCACCTGATTTGAATACACCAATTTTTGCAATTTCTAGAGTAGCTGGTTGGACAGCTCATATTATAGAAGAAAAGTTTGCAGAGGCAGCACCAAAGCCAATGCTGTATAGACCAAAGGCAGTGTATGTTGGAAAGTATTGCGGTCCCTCTGGTTGTGAATACGTACCACTTGAAAAAAGACCGTAAAGATTAGTTTCTTGTCTCTAGCCACTCTTTAGCTTTTACATCAACATCGTATTTGTGCAAGACTAGAAAGACCATCTCATAGAAGGTAATTCCACGCTTTTGGGCCTCGCTGTCTATCCATTTGAGACCATCCGCTAGCTCTTGATCATATTCAGAAAACTCAACCAGCTCATCCACCATGTTGGTAAAGAAGGAGTGTGGCTCCAGCATTAGTACCAGGTTTTGATTTTGCTTATTCAGTCCGGCATTCAAAATATATAGACAATCGACTCCTTTTTGGTTGACATATGGAACATGTCTATTTTTGCGATGGAGATCAGAAACGAATCTCATGGATAATTCAAAATGATAACTCCAAAGTAGAGCAGTTCAGAGAACAGGCAGAGATCTATCTTGACAAAGTTTCAAACATGCAATCTAAATACATTGCACTTCATGCAGGGATCTTTTGGTGTATTGGAAGATTTATAATAAAAAATGGTGACACCGTTAAAGTCATGCTTGATACAAAACCAATGTTTGAGTATTTGACCAGTAATAATACTAACGCTGATTCGTTTATTGAAACAAGAACCAATTTTCTAAATCAGCTGATCAACCAGCGAAACCTCGTTGTACGTTATGAGTTAATTGAACCGCAGCAGAATATTGCCACTAGACTTCTATTGCCTTAGCATAATGCCAATATCCATTAGGTTTGTGTGAGTAGGCCCGGTAAATATCAAACCATTGTGTTTTTTCAAAAAACTATATGAATCGTTGTTTTGCAAAAACTTCTGAATGCCTTTGAGATTAGATTCAGAATTACTCATAATTGCACCACATGCATCTGTATTCCCATCTATGCCATCAGTGCCCAAAGATGCAATTGTAATTTTCTGTGGCATTTTTTGAATTTCTTTTAATGCGTAAAGAACTAGTTCCTGGCTTCGGCCGCCTTTTCCCTTACCAGTTACTTTTACTGTTGGCTCCCCACCAAAAATAAGACATGATTTGTATTGCTTTGGCGTGGCTTTTACCAATTTTTTTCCAACGTATTTTACATCACCGCTTATAGGATAGACAAGTTTGGTTTTCAAACCAAAACTCTTGGCTTTTTTTGCCATTGCGTTTAAACAGTTTTTGTTTGTAGCAATTATGTAATTTTTTATTTTAGGGTGTTTTGGTTTCTCTGCTATTTCTTTATCTATTCCAAGATTGATTCTTTGTAAGACATTTCTAGGAGTAATTTTCGTTAGATTATATTTTTTTAGTATGTTTTTTGCATCACGAAAAGTTGTTTCATCATAGTATGTCAAACCAGATGCTATAGATGATAGATTATCACTAACAACATCTGACATTACAAAAGAGATTGCATCACAGGCAAGGTGTTCAAGTATTTTCCCACCCTTTATTTTAGAAAGATGTTTTCTAACGCAGTTAATTTCATGTATGTTAGCACCAGATTTGAGTAAAAGATTTGTAATTAGTTTTTTGCCATTAAGAGTTACTCCATCTGGTAATGCAACAAGCGACGAACTACCACCAGATATTAGAAAAATTACAAAATCTGTTCCATTCCTTTCTTTTAAAAATTTTATAACTTTTTTTGCGGCATGAATACTTTGTTTGTTTGGAAGTGGATGTCCACCATGAAGAATTTTAAATTTTTTATTTTTTAATATAGAACACACGCCTTGAGGTATAACGATAATACCACCATCCAGTTCAGTCAGTGAGTTTATGGCACTTGCCATAGAATCGGCTGCTTTTCCAAGTCCAATTACAAAAATTTGTTCGTATTTTGATAAACATATGGTATTTTTACCTATAACGAGCCTATTTTTTCGTACAATTTTCTTTAGTTCGACGTAAGGCATTGCAGCTGCAAGTCCTGCCTCTAGTATTTGCAGTGTAACTATTTTTTTATGGTTTAATGCAAGACCTTTGTAGTTTTTAATTATCATTTATCAGACAACACGCAACCTGACTTAAGTTTGTTGTATTTTGTAAAGTATAATAATAATCACAGATCTAATTTTGGCATGTATACTATAAGAATACCAAAGATAATAAAATATGGAAAAAACGCGCTTTCTGAAACAGAATATCCAAAAAACGCTCTTGTTGTAACAACGGCACCTCCTGAAGTTTCAGGAAAATGGCTTGCCAGGATGGGCATCAAAGATTATTTACTCTTTGACAAAGTAGAGCCTGAACCATCAATTGAAACAGTACAAAAGGTAATTTCTGAATACAAATCAAAGAACTTATCAGCGATAATTGGTCTTGGCGGAGGAAGCTCCCAAGATGTAACAAAATATGCAGCGACCGAATTAAAAGTCCCAAAGATCCTTATCCCAACTACATTTGGAACTGGAAGCGAAATGACTACATATTGTGTTTTAAAATTTGATGGAAAAAAGAAACTTCTGCAAGATGAACGGTTTCTTGCGGATATGGCAGTTGTAGATTCATACTTTTTGGAAGGAACGCCTGAACCAATTATCAAAAATTCAGTCTGTGACGCGTGTGCACAGGCAACAGAGGGATATGACAGTAAGAGGGGAAATGAGTTTACC
>Ga0247727_10013146_pt1 | contig 14030 bp, 15 predicted proteins | sample WisWelCaveWW1625_FD_202498 | JGI IMG/M metagenome (GOLD analysis project Ga0247727, IMG submission 202498) | Biofilm microbial communities from Wishing Well Cave, Virginia, United States - WW16-25 | ecosystem: Environmental > Aquatic > Deep subsurface > Groundwater > Cave microbial mat | place... | reverse complement strand
TAGTGCAACATTCATGTTGCGCCTTTTTTTCGTATAAGCACATGACCAACAAACACGAGCCTCCAAGTAACATGTCATTCCGCAGGAATCTTTTTCAGCGCAAGCACTATTCCTGGTGTTAAAAGAGTTTCTTTCGGGATGACAAAGAAAATTCCTTCGCGAATCAACCTCGAGAGTCCGCGGTGAACACTAAACAGTTATTGGAGGTTTTCAAAATCGCCTTCACATCGTGAACGAATCGCCGGGCGTCATGTACATGCACTTCGGCGGCCACGGCCGTGCTAAAGAACTCGCCGAGAAAATGAAAGCGACGCTCGCTCTAACTGGCACGCCGGTGACGCTGCCACCTGCTACTGCTCCTGCCACTGAATTAAATTGGTCGAAAGTTGAATCGACGCTCGGCTACACCGGCCAACGCAAAGGCAATGTGATTCAGTTTGGCATTCCGCGCGCGGAGAAAATTACGGAGAATGGCATGGAAGTGCCGCCGTTCATGGGCATGGCCACCGCCATCAATTTGCAAATGGCCGGAGAAAAAGCCGCCACCACCGGCGATTTTGTTTTGCTGGCCGACGAAGTGAATCCGGTCGTCAAAGCGCTGACGGAAAACGGCATTGCCGTCACCGCCATCCACAACCACATGTTGTTTGAATCGCCGCGCTTGTTCTTTCTCCACTTTTGGGGTTTTGATGCGCCGGAAAAACTTGCGGCCAGCCTCAAAGCCGCGCTGGACAAAACCCGGCGGGCGCAGCCAATTCGGTGAAAAACAAATAGGCCACGGATGATTTAACTTGGATTAAAATTCTGAAAGTTTTCTCCACACTGAAAGCCCTTTTAAACACGGAGCAGCGGAGCGCACAGAGAAAGCACGGAGAGCAAATATGTTCTTAAAGCTTTTCTCCGTGATGCTCCGTGAACTCAGTGACTCCGTGTTTTAAAAACTTTTTGAATATTATGTTGCTTCACCCTGCCGGGTTTCATTTTTCAGTTTATCTAGAAAACCGGCATAAGAGCTAAATTTCTTGAATACCGCAAACACCAAAACTCTTCGCCCTCCCGCTTTCCTCGACGCGCTGCGCTTCTGGCTGAAGCTCGGGTTCATCAGCTTCGGCGGGCCGACCGGACAAATTGCGATCATGCACGCCGAGCTGGTCGAAAAGAAAAAGTGGATCAGCGAGACGCGCTTTCTGCACGCGCTGAATTATTGCATGTTGCTGCCCGGCCCCGAAGCGATGCAGCTCGCGACGTACGTCGGCTGGCTGCTGCACAAAACGCCCGGCGGCATCGTCGCTGGCGCGTTGTTCGTGCTGCCGTCCGTTTTTATTTTATGGGGATTGAGTTTTGTTTACGTCGCCTACGGTAAGCTCGATTGGATCGCCGCGATTTTTTACGGCCTCAAACCGGCGGTCATGGCCATCGTCGCGTTTGCGGTGATTCGCCTCGGCAAGAAAGCGCTAAAGAATGAGCTGATGTGGATGCTCGCACTGCTGGCGTTTATCGGCATTTTCTTTTTCGAGATTCCCTTTCCACTCATCATTCTCAGCGCGGGAGTGATTGGTTTCACCGGCGGCAAAATTTGGCCGCAAAAGTTTTCGGCAACTGCGAATCATGGCGCGAAAAACAGCGGCTCGCAATCCGTTATCAGCGACGAAGACGAATCGCCGTTGCACACCAAACCGTCGCTGCAGCGTGCGATCAAAGTTTGTGCGAGCTGTTTAATATTATGGTGGACGCCGGTTTTTGTTTTAGGCTGGTGGCAGGGCTGGAACGGCACGCTTTTTCAGCAGGGCATTTTCTTCAGCAAAGCCGCGATGGTGACGTTCGGCGGCGCGTATGCGGTGCTGCCGTATGTGGCGCAAAAAGCCGTCGAAGATTATCACTGGCTCAACGCCGGACAAATGCTGGACGGCCTCGGCCTCGCCGAAACCACGCCCGGCCCGCTCATCATGGTGCTGCAATTTGTGGGCTTCCTCGGCGCATGGAATCATCCCGGCAATTTTTCTCCATTGTTTGCCGCAACGCTTGGCGCGCTCATCACGACGTGGACAACTTTCCTGCCGTGCTTTTTGTGGATTTTTCTCGGCGCGCCGCATATTGAAGCGTTGCGTGGCAATAAAAATCTCACCGCCGCGTTGTCGTCCATCACTGCTGCAGTTGTTGGAGTCGTTTTGAATTTAACGATCTGGTTCGGTCTTCATGTTCTCTTTCCGAATAATGGCGTGATCGATTGGTTTGCCGCCATCGTCAGCGTGATTGCGTTTGTCGGCATGTTGAGGTGGAATTGGAATATCATTGCGGTGGTGATTGGCAGCGGATTGGTGGGATTGATTTACAAATGTTTGTAGTCGCGCCTTCAGGCGCTTATTTTGAACGCTGAATTTGACTTGATTCTTAAGATACTCTAAAGTATCTTACTTCAAAGTATCTTATAATGGATCATGAAACCAATTCGTCTTTCAGCGCATGCCTGCGATAACGCACAGTATTCGTGGGCTATAGAGCAAAATGTCTATTCCTTTGATCAGGAGATAAAATCATGCGAATAACTTATGATTCAGAGGTGAATGCGCTGGATATCCGTTTTAGCGAAACTTCAGTCACTACGCAGCATGTGGCCGAAGGAATTGCCGTAGACTATGCGGCTGACGGCAAAATCGCCGGCATCGAAATTCTTGACGCCCGTCAACACTTTGGCGCCCCGGAAGTTTTTCGACGGGTAATTTTAGAAGATATCGCAATGAACGAGCCTGCTGCGGCAATGCCCTCCTGATTCAAATGAAGCACGCACGGATCTTAAAAATCGTCGTCGCCTCGCCCGGCGATGTGCAAGCCGAGCGCGACATGATACCGGCCATTGTCGATGAGCTGAACAAAGGCATCGCATATCTTTATCGCCAACAACGAGAGATCGTGGGCGAGCGCTTGGAGCTTTATCGCCAGCTCATGCAACAGCTCGTCACGCAACTGGATCGCGAGAAGAATGTTGAGCGCTTTTATCTGCCCGATCCTGACGGCTCGCTCAAACGCGACTTTCTCAAGCAATTGGCTTATGAGCGGCTGTTCGTGGACGAGGTTGACAAAGAAGCCGAGCGCCTGATTTTGACCGGCGAAGTCATTGCCGCAAAAGCGCGAATTTATTGCCAAATCCATCACGTAGCGAATCCTCATCTGCTTGCCGCCGACGTGAAAGCCTCGCCACTCCTTCGTGAAATTGGCGCGGATGCCTACGCCTTCGCACACCTGACGTTGCAAGAGTATTTAGCTGCGATGGCGCTTGCCGAGCAACCCGACTGCGAAAAAATTTTCTGCTGCTCCTTTTTCAATCCGACACTGGCCGAAATGGAAGTGCTGCCGATGGCGCTGGGGTTGGTGCGCAAGCTGGATGATTTCTACGCGGTGCTGGAGGGATTGCCGGAGTCGTTGAACTTTGTGAATCTGCGCTTGCGGGCACGAGGGTTGGCTTATGTGCGCCATATCAATCCAGCCTATCTCAACAAGCTCAAGGACCGTCTGTTTGACTTTATTACATATTCAAACACTGAAGAGATGCCCTATAGAGATGCAGTCATAAACAGTTTTGCTAAAGCCAGTGGCGAACCTTCAAAAGTCATCGTAGACCATGTTGCAACATTAGTGGGAAGTCAATATAAGAGTGAGATCGAGGTGCTTGGCGTATTCGGTAGCGAGAGTGGCGTTGACGCCCTGCTGCTGGCTTTGAAGGATGAAGATAAGTATGTGCGTCAAAACGCAGCGGAGGCGCTTGGCAAAATCGGTAGTGAGCGCAGCGTTGAAGCCTTGTTGCTTGCTTTGAAGGATGAAGATACTTTTGTGTATATGAACGCGGCGGAAGCGCTTGGCAAAATTGTTGGTGAGCGCAGCGTTGACGCTTTGTTACTGGTTTTGAAGAATGAAGATCGGATTATGCGTTTTTGCGCGGCGGAGGCGCTTGGCAAAATCGGTAGTGAGCGCAGCGTTGACGCCTTGCTGCTGGCTTTGAAGGATGAAGATAATTATGTGCGTCAAAACGCAGCGGCGGCGCTTGGCAAGATGAGTGATACCGACCTCACTATCGGCTTATCTCGCGCACTTTCTGACAATAATAGTTTTGTCCGCCCAAAAGCCGCGCAAGTCGTTGGCTATTACACCACCGACAAGCAAGTGCTTGCTACTTTGCACCATATCGCAGCCAGCGACTCAACAGAAGAAGAACGTACCGCCGCCCGCGAAGCCGCAGAGAAGTACGCCAACAAGCTGCGGTATTTTGCATAATATTCAATGGAATTTATTGACCGGTCACTCCGAGTGACCGGTCAATTTAAACTATAAAATCGAGGAGAGCAATCATGTCCTACCGCATCGAAACCGATAGCATGGGAGAAATTCAAGTGCCGGAGGATCGTTATTACGGCGCGCAGACGGCGCGGTCGCTGATTCATTTCAAGATCGGCGGCGAGGGCACGGATGGGCTTTGCTTCCAACCTCGTAAGGATGTATTTTCAAAAAGATTTTTTGCCAATGTTGCTCGTGAACATAGAATAAGCTATATTTGAAAAGTCATCCAACTGTTTAAAGCGCTAAAACCATTCTGCCAAATTATCCAAGAAGAATGCCATGAATTTAATAGAACTAAAAGTACGGCTGGAGCAAGGCGAAAATCTCCACACCGAATTCAAGTTGTGGCCGGTTCAACCCGATGACTTGGCCGCAGGGATTGTTGCCCTGGCGAATACCGATGGCGGACAAATTTTCATTGGAGTGGATAACAACGGCCAAATCGTCGGTATTGACCAAAAGGAACGCGACCGGATCAGCCAGGCGATAGACAATGTTGCCCGCAACAATATTGCGCCACCAATGACCGTCATTCAAGAGACGATGCTGGATGAACAAGGACGACTCGTTCTCGTCGTTCACATTCCGAAGGGAGAACAGCGCCCACATCGAACGAACCGAGGCATCTATTATGTGCGCACCACGTCGGGACGCCAACAGGCTTCGCGTGAAGAACTGCTGCGATTGTTTCAAGCCGTAAAAAATCTCTACTACGATGAAACGCCCATCGTCCTGTCATCTTCAATCACCGACCTTGAGCTGCAAGCACGTCAGGATTTGTTTGATTTGGCCCGTGGTCGCGGTGGCGATGTGGATAGTATCGATCCGGAAAGATTGCTGCACAACTGGCGATTGCTGAGAGAAGCCAATGGTGGAAATCACCTGACACTTGCCGGTGTTCTGTTCCTGTCCAGAAATCCGCAATATTTTTTGCCCACTGCTTGCGTTTCAGCGCTGCGAATCCCTGGAACGGAGATCGCGAACGAGCCGTCTGATCAGAAGCGCATCGAAGGCCGAATACTGAATATTCTCGAAGACACCTTGCGATTCCTTTATATTCATCTTCAGCGTCCGCATCGCATTCAGGGCATAGAGCCGGAAGTGCATGCGGAGTTTCCACCGGAAGTCTTGCGAGAAATCTTGGTGAATGCGCTGGCTCACCGCGACTATACCATGTCCGCGCTCATTCGCGTTGTTGTCTACGATGATCGTCTTGAGGTGCGCTCGCCTGGACTGCTTCCGAACAGCGTAAAACTTGAAAGCCTGGGTTACGGCATGCACATGTTGCGTAATCCCATTATCTACAATATGCTTTTGCGGATTGGTCTCGTCACCGATGCTGGGAGCGGTATCCCTCGTATTATCCGGTTGACTCGTCAGGCGACCGGACAGGAAGCGGCTTTTCGATTGGAAGGAAATGAGTTCGTTGTTTCATTGCCGCGGCGGAACAATGGCAACGGGCCGCAGAAATAAAACTTTACCACATTTACAATTTTTGTAATGAAATTTTGGAATTGAACAAAGTTTATCAATATCGAGAGGAGAGCAACCATGTCCTACCGCATCGAAACCGACAGTATGGGAGAAATCCAAGTCCCGGAGGAGCGTTATTACGGCGCGCAGACGGCGCGGTCGCTGATTCATTTTAAAATCGGCGGCGAGCGCATGCCGCGTGAGATGATTTGGGCGTTTGGCATTCTCAAAAAAGCCGCGGCGTTGGTGAATAAAGAACTCGGCCTGTTACCGGCAGAAAAAGCCGATTTCATCGTCAAAGCCGCCGACGAAGTGATCTCGGGAAAATTGGATGATCATTTTCCGCTCGTTGTCTGGCAAACCGGCAGCGGCACGCAAACCAACATGAACGCCAATGAAGTGATCTCGAATCGCGCGATTGAAATGGCCGGCGGTAAAATGGGCAGCAAAAAGCCGATTCATCCGAATGACGACGTCAACAAAGCGCAGTCGTCGAATGACACGTTTCCGACGGCGATGCACATTGCCGCGGTGCATGAGATGCATCGCCGGCTGATGCCGATGGTAAGCCAACTGCGCAACACGCTGGCGCAAAAAGCCGAAACGTTCAAAGACATCATCAAAATTGGGCGCACGCATTTGATGGACGCGGTGCCGCTCACGCTCGGGCAGGAATTTTCCGGCTACGTGACGCAGCTCAATCACGGTTTGAAACGCATCGACATGGTGTTGCCGCATTTGTATGAACTGGCGCTCGGTGGCACGGCGGTCGGCACGGGTTTGAACACGCATCCGCAATTCGCCGTGAAGTCCGCGGCGCAAATTGCGAAACTCACCGGCTATCCGTTCGTCACCGCCGAAAACAAATTCGAGGCGCTGGCCTCGCATGATGCGCTGGTGATGGCAAGCGGTGCGCTGAAAACGCTGGCGTGTTCTTTGATGAAAATCGCCAACGACATTCGCTGGATGGCCTCCGGCCCGCGCTCCGGCATCGGTGAAATCGCCATTCCGGAAAACGAGCCCGGCAGCTCGATCATGCCCGGCAAAGTGAATCCGACACAATCCGAAGCGATGACGATGGTCGCGGCGCAGGTGATCGGCAACGACACAACGATCACCATCGGCGGCGCCTCCGGCAATTTCGAGTTGAATGTTTTTAAGCCGGTGATCATTTACAATCTGCTGCAATCGATTCGGTTGATCGCCGACGCCTGCGAAATGTTCAACGAGCATTGCGCCGTGGGCATCGAGCCGCTGGTAACTAACATTAAAAAGCATGTGGATAACTCGTTGATGTTGGTGACGGCATTGAATCCGCACGTGGGTTACGACAACGCCGCCAAGATCGCGAAGAAGGCGCACAAAGAAAATCTCACGCTGCGCGAAGCGGCGATGGCGCTCGGCATTTTGACCGGCGAGAAATTTGACGCCCTCGTGCGGCCGGAGAAAATGATCGGTCCGGAAGGCTAATCGTAGATTCTATTTTTAGCCATTCGAGGAGCGCCGCGACGAAGCAAGCGGTAGATTTCAAAAGATTGATTCGGCCCGCTAAAAAACGCGGGACTCGCAATGACATTGAAAATTATCCCAACGAAATTTCATTTGCAAAGACACGACTTTTTTGTTATTTTGGCAGTAAATGAATTGATCACCAAACCTCAAGGAGTTTTTATGACCGTAGTGAACTCCCAATCCGTTTGCAGCAATCTGCGCACGCGCGCGCATTATGTGCCCGGGTTGCAAAATTTGAATGCGGAATACCATCCGGCGGATTACACGCCGTGCTTCTGTCTCAAAACACTGCACGTCGTTGGCCCGGATGATCGTCCGGTGTCGCAGCCGGATTGCGTCGACAGTCGCGCTTGTTTTCAGTCGTTGGGAGAAGTTGTGGCGTAGTTTAATCTTCAAGATCATCCCTGCCCAACACTGAAGACGTGAAAAAAAATCGTAACGCTCGTTTTTTAACGGACAGAAAAAATGCATGATCACCTACAAAGCCGGCAACGATTTAGACCTCGACGCCGTGATCGAGTTGTATCGCGCTTCAACGCTGGGTGAACGGCGTCCGGTTGATGAGCGTGAGCGCATGCGATTGATGCTGCAAAACGCCAATCTCGTGATCACCGCATGGGACGGCGATTTGCTCGTCGGCATATCGCGGTCGCTTACCGATTTTACTTACGCGACGTATTTGTCCGATTTGGCAGTGCGGCTTTCTTATCAGAGTGCCGGCATCGGCAAGGAATTGATGCGCCGCACGCAGGCCGCCACGCCGCAGGCGATGGTGATTCTCCTCGCCGCGCCCGCGGCGGAAAAATATTATCCGCACGTCGGCTTCACGCACCATCCGCAGGCGTGGATTTTACGACCTGGCGAAAAAATTAAATAAACCGACCTGTTGCAATCACTTTATCTTTTTTCTCTTTTTTATTTTTTTTGATAGAGTATCTCTGCACAACTTGCTGCAAACGCAAACGCCGCGACGTGCAACCGCTTCCCGCGCTCGAAAGATATTTGAGCCGCCGCATTCGTTTCGTGTGGCAAGAAAGCCGGAGGCTGAATAAACCGCTGCTGATTTTGTCCGGCAAATATGGCCTGCTCGCTCCCGACGGAAAAATTCCGTGGTACGACCAGGCGCTGCTTCCCGCTGCCGTCGAGGCGCTGGCGCAAAAAGCGGCGCAGCAACTTCGGGCGCGCGGCGCAACGAGTTTGAGATTTTACACATTGCCCCGCAACACGCGCGGCTGGCAACCTTATTATGACGTGATTGAAAAAGCCTGTGCGCAATTGGGACTCGAGCTTCGTTTCCACATCATGCGCGGATTTATCTGATGAACAGCAAGCAAACTCGCGAACTCTCCCGCTCCAAAGCGCTGCTCCTCGGCCGGTGCCCGCGCTGCCGGCAGGGGAAATTTATCGCAGCCTGTTCTCGATGCACGAATACTGTTCGGTCTGTCGTTTGAAATTTCAGCGCGAGCAGGGTTACTTTCTCGGCGCGCTGTATGTTTATTACGGTCTCAGCCTGCCGATTTTTTTGAGCCTCGTTTTCTGGGCGTCAACGTGGAGATCGTGGTCGGAATATCTCATCGTCTTCCCGGCATTGCTGCTTTATGTGCCGTTTATTCCCTTCACCTATCGCACCGCGCGCATCATTTGGATTCATTTTGATCAATTCGTTGATCCGGAGTAAACGACCCGCAATAAGACGCCGCAAATATCAATGAACTTATTTAATCTGCAATGAACCCGTTCGCGATCATCGCAAAACATTATGCCCCGCGAGGCGAGTTGTATCAAGTTTTAGTGACCCACAGTGTTTTGGTCACGCAAAAAGCGCTGGAGCTCGCCAAAGATTTTCAAAAACGAAGTCCGCATAGCGAAATTGATCTTACCTTCATCCGTGAAGCAGCGATGTTGCATGATATCGGAATTTACCGTTGCAACGAGCCGAAGATTTTCTGCAACGGCGAGGAGCCGTATATTCGTCACGGCCTGTTGGGGCGGGAAATTTTAGAAAAAGAAGGGTTGCCGCGGCATGCGCTGGTTTGCGAACGGCATACCGGCGCCGGCATTTCACAAAACGACGTGGTGCAGCAGAAACTGCCGCTGCCGGCGCGCGATTACTTGCCGATCACGCTTGAAGAAAAGACCATCTGCTTGGCGGACAAATTTTATTCAAAAGATACCGACAAACTTTTCCACGAAAAACCGCTCGCCAAAATTCACGAGAGCATGCGCAAATATGGGCCGGAGGTCGTCGCGCGCTTTGAAAGTTTGTGTGATTTGTTGCTGCCGGATTGGCGCTGAGACTATAAGCGTTAAGTTAAGAGCTAAAAATTCTGGAAGATTTGATTTATCTTGCGACTTCATTATAACACGAGACACAGAGAACGCGGAGATGGCGCAGAGAAAAACATTAGAAAAGTTTTCTCCGTGAAGCTCCGTCATCTCAGTAACTCCGCGTTGAAAACAATTTTTAATTCTACGGGGAAATTTTGCTTGTTAATATTTCGGCACGCTCGGATCCACTTCATCCGCCCATGCATGAATTCCCCCCTTCAAATTTTTTGCCGAAGCATATCCGGCTTTATGCAAAAGCTCCACCGCTTGCGCGCTGCGTTTGCCGGTGCGGCAATAAGCGACGATCTCTTGTGAGCCATCGATTTCCAGCAAGCGCTCCGGCAATTGTTTGAGCGGAATCAGCGTCGCGCCGGGAATCGTGCAGATTTGATATTCCTCCGGCTCGCGCACGTCCAATAAAAAAATCCGGCTGTTGGCGAGTCTCGCCGCCAACGTTTTCGGTGAAATATTAAATGCGTCAACCTGCTGACCGTCTTCATCAGTTGCGGCAATGCCGCAAAATTGCTCATAATCGATTAATTCATGAATCGTGCGATGCTCGCCGCAAATCGGGCACTGCGGATCCTTGCGCAGCTTCAATTCGCGAAAGCGCATGCCGAGGGCGTCAAACAACAGCAATCTGCCGATGAGCAGCTCGCCTTTGCCAAGAATGATTTTGATCGCTTCGTTCGCTTGAATACAACCGACGATGCCCGGCAAAACGCCGAGCACGCCGCCTTCCGCGCAGCTCGGCACCAAACCGGGCGGCGGCGGCTCCGGATAGAGACAACGATAACACGGGCCTTGTGCCGCCCAAAACACGCTGGCCTGGCCGTCAAAACGAAAGATACTGCCGTACACATTCGGCTTGTCGAGCAACACGCACACGTCATTCACGAGATAGCGCGTCGGAAAATTATCCGTGCCGTCAATAATAATATCATAATCACGCGCGATCGTAAAAGCATTGGCCGAGGTGAAGCGTGTTTCATAAGTATCAATCTGCACGTTGGGATTTATACTTTGAATATATTCTTTCGCGCTTTCCAATTTGGCACGGCCCACCTGGCGCGTCGAATGGATCACTTGGCGCTGCAAATTGGAAACATCGACGACGTCAAAATCGACGAGGCCAAGGCGACCGACGCCGGCCGCGGCCAAATACATGGCAAGCGGCGAGCCTAAGCCTCCGGCGCCGATAATTAAAACACTCGCGGCTTTCAGCTTTCTTTGTCCCTCCATGCCGACTTCGGGCAGAATCAAATGCCGGCTGTAGCGCATGATTTCTTCATTGCTCAAGAGCGGCGCATTAAGAGACAATTCGCTTCCTCCGGCAACGGCCGGGACGATGCTGATGATGTCGGTATCCGTGACGCGAGTGGCCTCTTTTTTTAAGGAACGCACATCCTCGTCGCCGAGAAAAATGTTGACGAAGTTGCGCAGCCGCCCGCTGTCGTCGTAAAGATGGCGGCGCACCTCGGGGAATTGCGCGGCGAAATTGTCCAAAACTTCGCCAATGGTTGTGCCGTTGATTTGCGTCTTGCTCTGGCCTTTGGTCAAGGTGCGCAGAGCGGCAGGAATAAGAATTTTGGGCATGATGCTTGACTCCTTTATTTTTATTTTAAATTTTCAATTGAAAATTCGCAATTTTAAATTATCGCCGGAAGCTAAGTTGAAGAGGCAATAATTTCCTCCGGCAAAAAACGGCTGCGATCATCCGCCAGCACCCAGGCCGTGGTGTCGCCCGCTTGACTCTGATTTACCGAAATAATAACGTACACGAACACGGGCCAAGCGTGCTCCAAATCATATTGTGAGGGCCGCGCCGGATGGTCCGGATGGGAGTGATAAAAGCCGATAATCTCCAAGCCGGCCTCGCGCGCCTGGCGGTCGACTTGCAGATAATCCTGCGGCGAAATTTGATAACGATTCTGCGGCGAATCGAGGCGCTGGTTTGGCGCACGCTGCGTTTGCACGATAAAACGCGGCGCCGCTTCCGGTCGTCCCAGCAAAAATCCGCAGCATTCGTTGGGGTACGCCGCTTCCCCGTGCCGGCGAATTTCGGCGAGATCATTTTTTGCAAAAGTAACTGGCATCCGAGTCGTTTCGATTGAAGTCATTAAGCTAATTCGATTAAACTTTCCAAAAACTATCCTCAAGATAGCGGTAACCGCCGTCCGGAAAAATCGTCACGATGACGCCGGCCTCGAGCCGCGCGGCAACTTGGCGGCTGGCCTCCAGCGCAGCGCCGGAGGAAAGGCCGAGCAGCCAACCGGTATGCCGCGCCAGCTCGCGAACCCAATGCTGCGCCGCTTCGGTCGCGATTTCCAAGTTGTCGTGCGCGAGCGTGGCATCGTAAATTGGCGGCACGATCGCCGTCGGCAAATGTTTTAGTCCCTCCAAGCCATGAAACGGCGAATCCGGCTGAACCGAGATTAAACGAATCGCCGGATTGAGTTGCAGCAATCTTCGACCGGCGCCGACAAAAGTGCCGGTGGTGCCGAGGCCGGCGACGAAATGCGTCACGCGTCCGTGGGTTTGACGCCAAATTTCCGCGGCAGTGGTGTGATAATGCGCCTTCCAATTCTCCGCATTGCTATATTGATCGGCATAATAATAACGCTGCGGCTTCTCGGCAAATATCGCGCGCGCGGCGAGAATAGCGCCGTCGGAGCCTTCCTGTGCGCTCGTCCAAATCACCTCAGCGCCATAAGCGCGCAAAAGATTTTTCTGAAATGCGCTGACGTTTTCCGGCACGACAAGCCGCACGCGCAGTCCGAGCGCCGCGCCGAACATCGCATACGCCACGCCGGTATTTCCCGAAGTGGAATCGAGCAAAATTTGGCTGCGCGCCAATTCGCCGTGTTGTATGGCGGCGCGGATAATCCGGCGCGCGGCGCGATCTTTCACGGAATGGCCGGGATTGGCCCATTCGGCCTTTGCATAAATCTTGACGGTCTTCTTTGGCGAATAACGCGAAAGATCGAGCAAGGGTGTATGGCCCACCAGCGCAAAAACATTTTTTACCGGCGCGGCAAACGAACGCTTTGATCTCGCCGCCATACGCGGACGCGAAATGAGTTGAGTCATGGCAAACATATCACTCGACGATATGCCTTTCACGATCGTTGCCGGCGGCAGCGAGGCGAAGATATCGTCGCAGCGGATTAAAATTTTAGTGATTTGATAAAAAAATTGCGTCAGCGGCGGGGCGCGAGGAAGCTATATGCAAAACTTTTAAAAACACTTCGGCGAGACATAGCTTCCCCGCATCGTACAGATGCACCGGAGGTAGTGATGCGAGATCGGATGAACTGGTTGAGCTGAAAAATACATTTTATTTTAAACTCGGACTATTTTGGTCGTATTTCAATATAGAGGTTTGACATGAAAAAGTCAAGCGCCAAAAGCAAAAACTAAAGAAATTTGCTTGCCTTTAAACCGGGGCGCGTATATGTTGAGGGGGCATGAACGATTGCAAGAAAATTCTCGTCATCAAGCTGCGCGCGATCGGCGACGTGATTTTGGCGACACCGGTTTTGGAAAATTTGCGCGCCGCGTTTCCACAGGCGCAAATCGATTTTCTCACCGAAAAGTTTTGCGCGCCGATCGTGCACGGGCATCCGGCGCTGCACGACGTGATCGTGTTTGACCGAAAAATACCGTACGCCAGCCGTTTGCTGATTCAAAATGTTCGCGGACGAAAATATGACACGGTGCTCGACCTCTTCGGCAATCCGCGCAGCGCGGTGCTGACGCGGTTGAGCGGCGCGGCGCGGCGTATCGGTTTTCGTTTTCGCGGCCGGCACTATGCTTACAATATCAAAGTCGAGCCGCGCGGCGATCGCGTGCACGAAGTCGAGTTTAATTTGGATGCGTTGGCGGCGCTCGACGTTCCGATTGTCTCGCGCCAACTTTTGGTCGCGGTCGATGAGGCGAGTGAAAAAGCCGCGGCGCAATTTTGGCAGGAAAATAATTTGTCGAGTCGCCGCGTGATCGGCTTGAACGCCTCCGGCGGGTGGTATACGAAACGCTGGCCGCTGGCCGCTTTCGCGCAACTTGGCGATCGTTTATCGCGAGAATTGAACGCGGTGATTTTGCTTTTATGGGGGCCGGGAGAATGGAATGACGTACAGGCGATGGCGAAGATGATGCAAGAGCCGGCATTGGTGGCGCCGGCCACGAGTCTCAAAGAATTGGCCGCTTTGCTGGCTCGATTAAATCTCTTGGCGTCCAACGATTCCGGCCCGCTGCATTTGGCCGCGGCGATGGGCACACGCGTTGTTGGCATTTACGGCCCGACGCGCCCGGATTTACAAGGCCCGTGGGGCGATGGCCACACCATCGTGGTGAAATCCGGCCTGCCGTGTTTGGGCTGCAACGGC
>Ga0247727_10013145_pt1 | contig 14030 bp, 10 predicted proteins | sample WisWelCaveWW1625_FD_202498 | JGI IMG/M metagenome (GOLD analysis project Ga0247727, IMG submission 202498) | Biofilm microbial communities from Wishing Well Cave, Virginia, United States - WW16-25 | ecosystem: Environmental > Aquatic > Deep subsurface > Groundwater > Cave microbial mat | place... | reverse complement strand
CCGGAGAATGGACTCACTATGGATACATCCCGGGCGCCTGGGATCCGTTCAACAACAATCCCCTTAAACTCACTTTTCAGAATAACGTGCCGGCGCGATTCCTGTTTGTGTTTTCGCCGACGTACTATCCGGGCCAGCCGCATGGAATCATTGCTTCAGGCTGCAATCCGCCGAATTACTGTGCGGTTGAATACGAATACAAGCCGTCTGGAACTCACACCTTTACGTGGGCGGGCGTGGATGGCACCGGCGCATTTCGAGGCGACATGAAAGGGTTCCTGCTGGCTCATGACGCAGGCGGATTTGATAAGAATGCGGTTGTTGTTTTCGGAACAAAGCCGGCAATCACAAACTCCACAGTCACTGTAACTCCGGCTTTCTATAATCCGCAAAAAGGAAATCAAACGATATCGTTTGGACTGAGTACGTTTCAGAATCAAACGGTAAATGTGACGTCTACTTTTTTGAATCAGTCCTCGCTATCGGTACTGCGGACGATCAATCTCACAAATGTGTCGCCAGGAACTGTAAACATAACGTGGAACGGCAAAGGCGATAATGGATTGTGGGTAGCTCCGGGCAATTATCTGGTGACGGTCCAGGTGACCAATTCACTTGGAAATACGGTCAGCTCACAAATTCTTACAACGGTCAGGTATTAAAGGAGGCGCGAAATGATGCAGGCAAGTCTTAATATGATTGGAAAGAGAAAACACCTGAGACGGGCGACGCTTCGCGCATCGAGCCTTTCACACACATCGTTATATCTTGTGAGGATCGCAGCCTGCGTGATGTTTGTAGCTACAATTACATTGTTCGCAGCTTCTGCAGACGCACAGACCTGGTGCGGCCTGCCGGTTGAAGTGCCTGAGTTTCCACACCCGGATCAGCCTCCGCCATGTTGCGAATGCGAGAACAATTGCAAGGGCTCACCCAACTTTCTTTACAGCGGAAACTATTCAACGTCGGCAACGGACCTGAGCGTACCGACACGAGGTTTGTCCTTGACGCTGACACGAAACTACGATTCGGTGCGTCTTGTAGATGGGCCGTTTGGCATAAGCTGGACGTCCTCTCTGACCGGAAGCCTGTACGAAGCCGTTTATCTTTATGCAGCGCCTTCAACATACTACAAAGAAGTGACCATCGTGATGCCAAACGGAAGGCCGTACAGGTTCAGAGAGAATGCCGACGGTTCGTATACGCCGACACCCGCAAGTCATTACACTCTGGTAAAGAATGCAGACGGAACGTTTGACCTCTCTCCGCCGCAAAGCCGGATGAAGTACCACTACTCTTCAAACGGGCAGCTTGCCTCACAAACGGATGAATATGGAAACTCGATTGTATTTACATACGATGCAAACGGGAAACTGCTGCGCGCAGCAGATGGAGCGGGATCGGGACGTTATCTGGATTTCACTTACGGAGCAAGCGGAAGAGTGAGCACGGTGCTGGATTCGGCAAACCGGGCAGTTTCGTATACCTACGATGCCTCGGGCGCACTGACAGCGGTAACCAATGCCGCATCGCGCCAGACATACTATTCATATGTAACGGGACGGTTCAACCTGCCTCTTCTTTCGCAGATCCGGGACCATTGGAACCGCTCGATTACCTCGATCAGCTATACAACAGCCGGGAAAACGAATTGTTATTCTGAAGCGGGCGAAACGTACTGTTACTACTACAACTATCAGAATGATCCGCAAAAAGTAAAAAAACAGGATTCGTCAAACTATGAATGGGTCTTTACATACGATGCAAACGGACTTGTCACAAGCCGTATTCCACCGTCAGGACAGGGCGGAGGAACGGTCACTTCCGGATTTAATGCGGATGGATCGGTGCAGTATTCAATCGATGAAACGGGAGTAAAGACTTCGTATACGTATAACGCAAACGGAAGCGTGGCAACGATAACGCGGGATGATGCAGGAGCTCTTGCAGTGCGTTTTGACTATGCATACGATCCGGCATTTCCGGAAAAAGTGATCTCGATTACGCCGAGGAATCCGGGAACAAACACAGTCGATCCAAACTGGCAGGCGTGGAAATACGATTATTATCAGGCAGGATCAACGGCGCCCGGGGCACTTCATCACGTGTACCGTGTACAAACCAACGGCACGACACTCGATACGATAGCCGTGTACGCGTACAATTCGTCCGGACAGGTCCTCACGGTTTCCGACCAGTCGGGCGCTGTGACGACTTATGCGTACGATGCTGCAACGGGCGACCTTTCATCGGTGAGCTATCCGAAGAATTCGGACGCGGGGCCAAATCCTGTTTATGCGTACGGCCGTGATGCAATCGGACGAGTGACATCGGTTACTGATCCTCAGAGCAAAACGACGAGTTACACGTACGATGCGATCGACCGTATAGCAACCGTTACGCTTCCAAAGCCTGTGGCCGGATCGCCGCTCAACTTTGTCACCACATACAGCTACGATAATTACGATGCGGCATCAGGCCTTGTGTTTACACATCAAACGGATCCAAACGCAAAAGTGACAAAGCAGGGTTACGATGAATTCGGGCAGTTGCGGCAAAGCAAAGATGCTCTCAATAAAACGACAACATTTGCGTATACAAAGGGACTTTTGACAACGATTACGGATGCGAACGGAAACTACACAACCTATTCGTATAACGGATTGAAACGCCTCACTTCAACAGCGTTTCACAGTGCAAACGGATTTGAAAGTAACACTTACTACGCAGACGGAACGTTAAAGACATGGACGGACAGACTCAATCGAACGACGACATACGCGTACGACCGGCTGAAGAGACTGGTGAGTAAGACTTATCCGAATGCGGTGGCCGTAACGTATACCTACAACGGCCAGAAGCTGGAAAGTGTAAACGATGCATTTTCGGGAGAAACGCATTCCTTTACGTATGATGCCTCTTACCGGATTTCGTCCAATACGCAGGGTACGCGTGGAACAGTCACGTATGCTTACAACGTCGACCGGATCCAATCGTATTCGGTTTCCGGAGGTCCGCAAGCGACCTACGATTACTATGAGGACGGCAGTGTGAAAAACATCCAGTGGACACCGCTTGTCGGATATTTCAGCTACCAGTACACGCCAAACGGTCAGTACTCGACAATTTCCTTTCCAAACGGCCAGTCCAGGAATTATACTTATGATGATCAGGGACGGTTAACACAGATTCAAAACGGCACAGCGGCAACGTTTGCGTATGGCTATGATAATCCGCTTCTTGGTCAAAGAACCAGCATGACATCGGCGCCCGGAACCACGAATTACACGTACGATTCGAATTACCAGTTGGCAGGCGCAACGTATCCGAACGCAGCGCCGTTTAACGGCGAAGCACATTCCTGGACCTATGACAACATCGGGAACCGGCTCACGAATACGGTAAATTCGACGACACAAAACTATACGTATTTTAAAGACAGTGGAAATACCTTGAACAGCATGCGTATACAGTCGAACGGGACAAACTCTTACGGTTACCAAAACGCAACCATAATCTCGGACGGCACATATACATACACCAGGGACTACGATAGACGAATAACGGGAATTACCGGTGGCGGTTTAACCGCATCGTACACGTACGATTATCTTGGCCGCAGAAAAAGCAAAACGATCAACGGTGTTGCAACGACGTATCTTTACGACGGCCAGAATCTCATCCGCGAAATGAGCACAACAAATGCGGATTACGTCTTTGGCCCCGGTATCGATGAACCGCTTGCCGTATCTCGATCCGGCGCCGTTTCCTACTATAACGTGGACGGCCTCGGATCCGTCGCTTCGCTTTCCGATTCATCCGGCGCCGTCCAAAACACATATCAATACGACGCCTGGGGCATCCTGCGCAGCCAAACCGGATCAACACAGAATCCGTTCACATATACCGCCCGCGAATCCGGAGAAGCCGGACTCATGTTCTACCGGGCGCGTTACTACAACCCCACCATCGGGAGGTTTACCAGCGAAGATCGAATTCCCACAGAGAAGCGAAATGTTCGCGAGTTGAACGGTTACGGTTATGTGGCCAACAATCCTATTAGATTTATAGATCCTAATGGTCTTAAGTGCAAAGACGTACAACCTTGCCTTGAGTGCTTCATTAAGCAGGCCCCGCCGCCGATGCGTGATTACGCTGAGGAGGCTCTAGCAAAGAAGTCTTGGTCTTGTGATCCGAAGAGTGATTACTGCTTTGATGAGAAACAAGGGAAAATATACAAATGCCTGGGATACGTATTAGAAGACACTCACAGAGAATTCGTTATTACCGACATTGATCCTTTGGATCCCACAGACACCAAGAGCACTCCTTGCCGCGTTATTGCGCACGAAATGTGCCATGCCTTCAGCCACATTGATGATGATGACTTATGCGATATGTGGTCGGAGTATTTTGTGCCTAAATGCTGCAGTGGAGCTTTGTAGAAAATGAGAGTGCTCGCCATTGCCACCGTTGCGCTCATTGCCCTCTCCATTGCCTCTTTGCCTGTCGCTTCTGAGGATAAGGAGTTGTTGCACATTGTTTCATTCGAGGGCGATGGTCTCGAAGGAAAACTCAGTTTGTTCGAAATTATAGACAAACAAGGTGTAGATGTGCTACTGAAATATCATATCGCGCTATCGAGCAAGGCGACCAGGGTTCTTCTAGCTGTTTGCGAACTGCAGCCAGAAGAAGTAAGTCGATGTCTCGCTCACCCTGACCGATCCAGGGCTTCGAGTCAAAGAGGCTCACATACGAGTTACTCCATACTATACTCGCCACAGGAACACGCATTCGCTTCCAACGCTGATACCTTGTTACTTCTTGGGAGTCTAATATCTGATTGCAAACGAAAAAGACCGGATATCGTGCTTTCAGAAAGCAGGCTTGCTCACGTGTCCAACTTGCTAGTCCGCTTCATGAAAATCGCCGAGCTAAAGCCCCTCTACCATGTCCTGGAAAGAACGCAAGCCTCGCTAACTGGAACATTTATTCCTCCGCAATCAGATAGTCAGGCCCCACAGCTGAGGGACCAACTGCAAAAACTTGACCTGAAGAATCCAGAGTCTGGAAAAATACTTATTAGGGCCTTGGATGATGTAGATCCAGAAATTGTCACCATTGCTTTGTTGAAAATATGTAAATTACCGAAAGAAAATAGAAATGCGGAATTGCACAATAAAATACAGACAACAATGCTGAAGTGGTGGAATGAAGAGGGTCACGGAAAGCTGTCGGCCAATTTGGGGTACCGATTCCCGATCCGTGAGCTTTCCGAGTGTTTGCTAAAGAATTGGGAGTCTCAATTGACGATTGACGCCGCGGATTGTTCAGTGGAATGAGGCTCTTCTTTCGAGCGTTGAATAATGACTCCATTGGGCGTAGAACTTCGGCCCGCCCGCCGGCTCGCGCGTGCCGGTGAATCGCAATTCGTAATCGATGACGTGTAACAACGCTGGATCCCGCTCATCCGCCCGTGGCGGCTGTTTTGTGGCGGCCTGCTCGCTGAAGCTTCGCAGCGGGCAGCATAGCCACAACGAATATGTTGTGGCTTCTGCTGCCCTGGCCGCCAAAAAGCAGCACGCCTCTGCACCGTGTGGCCCTGTCACGTCATTTGCGAGAGGCGCAAATGCCGCGCCAGGAGCCACACTGCGGCAAGCGCCAAACGCATGGGGCTTGCTGTCGGCTAAACGGCAACTAAAAGAAAAAGCTTCTACTGCATTAGAGCCTCTGTAGAAACGGACGGGCAAGCCCCCTGCCTTTGCCGCTTTGCCGGCAGAGGTTGCCGCAAAGTACCTTGCGGCAACCACGGGCTCCGTTTTCACGCTTCCGAGATCCTTCCTCCGTTTAAATCGGCAAACAACGTTTCTTGCCAAAACGAAAAGCGCGCGCGGCCGGCCTCCCACCCTTGCTTGCGGAGGCGTCGTTTGCTTCACTTCGTCCGAACCGCAACGCATGTGCTTTGCATTCGTTATAAACGATAGAATCCAGCGAAGCTTTTTCTTTTTAGTTGCATCCTTGAACTGCAAAGAGCAAAGCACACGCCTTGCGGTCGTCCTCGTTTCGCTTTCGCCGCATTCAGCTCATTCGCTCTTTGTATATTGCCGGTTCTGTGTTTTTTCCGTTTGAAACGGCGGCACTCGCGAGCCCGGCAGAACATTGCACTTTCGCGGGCAAAAGCAACGCCGGCGCAAAAAAAACGCGCCGTCATTGCTTTTGCTGAATCCCGCGAAAGAGCACTGCCGGGCCGCGCCCACTTGCTCACCCTCAAGTCTGCTTCGCGTGAGACGCTCGCAGTCTTTCGGGATTCGCTTCGTGCGCGCTTTCGCAAGTGCCGCAAACCCCAAAGGGGCAAATTTTTCTTTTTTCGCTCCAGTCTTTGTGAGAGCGAAAAAAGAAAAATTTGTGAGGGCTCCACTCAAAAGCGATTCTTCCGCGCGCTCGCTGGCGCGCGTAGACGGCTCTCAGCCAAAAAGGAGGTAGCGATGAGATTAAACGACTATTTTGCTCGCTTTCAATTGTTCTTGCAGGTTTCCGGGCTTGCAAAAAGCTCCAGAGAAAATTACGCCCGGACATTAATCCGGCTGCAACAATATCTTGAGTTTTCCGATCGCAGCTCGGAAGTAAATCAAATCGGAAGAGATGATTTGATGGGCTTTCTTGCAGCTTGCGAAGAATCCGGAGAAAAGCGCAGCACGGTTTTGCTGCGGCTTTTGACACTCAAGAAGTTCTTTGGCTGGCTGAAAGGAGAAAGAGAAATCACGGAGAACCCAACGGAACGGGTCCCGATCCCAAAGGAGATGAAACGTATTCCCCGTTACATCAGTCCTCAGCAGATCGAAGCGCTACTTGAGCAACCGGATTTAACAACACCCTGGGGTTTGCGCGATCGTGCCCTCATGGAGCTGCTTTATTCGGCAGGCCTGCGGATCTCCGAAGCTCTCGATCTGCAACTGGGAGACATCGATTACGAACAGGGATTCGTTTTCATTCGATGCGGAAAAGGCGGAACTCCGCGCAGTGTGCCTGTTGGAACGGAAGCTCTGCAATGGCTTACCCGTTACACCGTAGAGGGCCGCAAGAAGATGGAAGCTGATTGCTCCGCAATCATCTTTCTCTCACGAAACGGAGAACGGCTCTCCAGACAATCGGCAGCCACTGCGGTGCGCGGCTACGCCGCTTCCGCAGGCCTGCCGACCTGGATTACGCCACACGGTCTAAGGCATGCGGCCGCAACGCACATGCTTGAAGGCGGAGCCCGGCTGGTTTACATCCAGGAACTGCTTGGCCACAAACGAATCAACTCAACACAGATTTATTTGTCCGTTCGATCGGAAAATCTGAAAGAAGTTCACGGCGCATGCCATCCGCGCGGATAAAGGATCAGACAGCGGGCTGCGCGCTTCGCGCACCCGCTGTCACAAAGCTCATCAAAAGAAACGGCAACAGAAATCATTTCAAGAGGCGTTTGACTAAGGCGTAATTGTGGCCAGCTGTAAGGCCTCTTTCTTTTTCTGGTCTTCTTGGATACTGCCTAAGATATTGACTATTTCCTGTGCGTCACGCGCTCGCTCATTCAAATGAAATCTGACCGCGAGGCTGAGTATTAAAACGACAAACGCACGCCATTTCAGCTCCGGAAAATATAGACCGATCAAGCCAAAAAATGCCGCAACGATTAGTAAGTGTTTTTCCCACCAGTTGAATGTTGAAACATCTTGAAGGAAATGGAGATGAAGATCGGCAATCGCCACATTTTCTTCGTTTTCTTCATTCAAGATTTTTTCAAACCGCAACTTCATGGCTTTCTCAAATGGAAGAGCGGAATCAGAAAGTTGATCCCATTCCTGATCATTGCCAGTTGCCAGTTTTAAAAGAGTGCGAGTTCTACGCACCCACCGTTTTTTTATGAATGCTCTTCTTTCATCCCTGTAAGTTGTTCGAAGCCGCTTAACAATTCTTTTCATGATGTTTCTGAATGACTTGTGTAGAAGCTATCGTTTTCCGGAAACTTTGCGAAACGTTGTCGGGACAGACTCTTTTTGTTTTTCTTGCTGAGAAAGATCAGAGTCCCATGCCGGAAGATCTTTTATTTTTTCTGCCGTCAGTACGGCATTAATGAGGTTTTTAACTAAATTCCTCTTTTCGATAGAGAGTTGTTCGGTTTGGCGGAAGTGTTCGTACAGTTCGAAATCGTTAATTGCTTCTACACCTTCACGTGGAACGTTACTCCTCAACAAATAGTCATTGCTGACGGCAAACAACTCCGAGAGATTTAGAAGGCTATCAATGGAAGGTTTGCTTTTAACAACTTCCCACTTAGAAACATGGCTCTTGTCTACACCGATAGCTTTGGCCACATCAGCCTGGCTTAGCCTCTTCTCTTCTCGAAGCAGGCGCAATTTGTGGCTAAACAGTTTCGCATCAAATTCCATAGGTCTATAGCTTACAACTCGCATGACGTGCTCCTTCTTGACAGTATGTCTAAACATTATAAAATAAAGGCGTGAAATTCTACTAAGGAGGTCTTGACAGGGTTGCAGGAAAAATAGAAAAGGCCATCAGATGCTGATCAAACTTTGCAGGAATGGCAGCATCAGACGGCCGGAAGTGAAAGCCCAGGGGGGATCCCGGAACTCTCACAAGGGGGTTTTATTTTACCACAATCCTTGAATCAGGCCTCCGCAAAGGAGGTAAAGCGAATGATCCAAATTGATGATCTCTGGTTGGCCTCTTATCTGATGAGCCAGGGAGCAAGACTCGAAGGAGTATCGATTCTTCCCTACAGCGGCGGATCCCGGATGCGAGCCGTCTTTGAGCTGGAAAACGTTCCACCAGAAGCGATCAAAGAATACGGAAGCGGCGATCCGCCGGTTTCCATCCATCAGTTAAGAACACACATGAACAAGCTTCGCGATCTGATGTATGCGGAGCTTCAAAAGAGAAACGGAAACGGTTCGATCAAACAAATGCCAAACGGTGGGCAAAGGAGACGTGGAGAAAATGAGAGTGGATCAATCCGTAATCGATGAAATCAAATTCGGTTTCAAGCTTTCAAGCTACATCTCATCGAAAGGGATCCGGTTAAAGAAAGCCGGAAGAAATCTTGCAGCCCGCTGTCCTTTCCATCCTGATACGAAAGAATCGCTGATGATTGATGACGCAAAAGGGTTATGGAACTGCCTTGGCGGATGTTCTGCAAACGGCAACGGATCGGGTGGAGACATCATCAGCTTTGTGATGAAGTACGAAGGCTGCAGCTTTCGGGACGCTGTAGCAAAGCTCCGGCCGGATCTGATCAAAACGGATCCGGCGCCAAAACGCAGCGCGATCCTTTCCCGTGTGATCGAAATCTATCATCGGTCCTTTCTGGAATCGCGGACCGCCGCCGAATATATCAGCTTGCGTGGAATCGATCCGCAGGTCGCAAAACAGTATCGCGCAGGCTATGCGGACGGATCGCTTTTGGAAAAAGTTTCACGCGACTCGGCCGACTGGCAAGTACTTCGAGACGCGGGCATCATTACCGAAACGGGACTGGAACACTTCCGGACATGTGTAACGTTTCCGCTGACTGCCTTCAACCAGGCGCCGGTTGGAATGTACGGAAGAGCAACAGCAAAAGACCTCCATCTTTACCTGCCCGGACCGCGCCGCGGACTCTTTAACTGGAACATTGCGAAAAATTACTCTGAGCTCATCATCGCCGAATCGATCATTGATGCGCTTTCCTTCATCCAGTGCGGCTACCTGAACGTCCTTCCCCTTTACGGCGTAAACGGTTTGCTGGAGGAACACATCGAGTTTGTAAAACGCTTCCGGATCAAAAAAATTATCCTGTCGCTCGATTCCGATGAGACCGGAAAGAAGACAAGCACAATGCTGAAGGAAAAGTTTGAAGCAATGAAGGTTGAAACCTTGGTCCTGGAACTGCCGGAGCTTGATCCAAACGCATTGCTGCAAAAAGTGGGCGTTGACGGTTTTAAGAAAGCTGTAGAGGAGCGGCTAAAAGAAAAACATTCTGTCACCGTTGCAGTTCCATCATCGGCGCCATCTGCAGAAGAGTACAAAGAAGTTGCCGAAGGTGAGCTCATTCTTACCGTTGCCGATCGGACTTACACCATTCGCGGCGTTTCAAAGAAAAGCTACAGCAGGCTTCGCGTTGCCTTACAACTGTCTGCAAAAGGCGGAAGCTATTTAGACGGCGTGGATCTTTATTTACATCGCAGCCGGGAGTCTTACGCCGATCGCTGCGCGGCTCACTTCGACATTCCAAAGCCGATCCTGCAAGACGATCTAAAAATCATTCTCTCTTCAATCGAGCAATACCAGCACCGTCCAATTGAGCCACAAAAAACCGTAACCGAGATGAGCGAAGCCGAAAAAGCGGAAGCGCTGCGTTTCCTGAAGTCGCCAAAGTTGCTCGATGAAGTAATAGCCGACATGGAAACTCTTGGTTATGTGGGAGAAGAAGCAAATAAAAAACTTGGTTACCTTGCTTCGATCTCGCGATTTCTCGATGATCCGCTTTCCATAGTAATCCTTTCGCAGTCCGGATCGGGCAAATCCTACCTCGCAGAAGTGCTTGAAAAAATGACCGCTCCCGAAGGAGTCGAAATGTACTCGCGTCTGACGCCTGCGAGCCTCTATTACATGGGAGAATACGCGCTCTCGCACAAGTTTGTAATCATCGAAGAACGCACAGGATCGGCCGAGGCGGATTATTCGGTTCGCTCGCTTCAGTCACGGAAAATGCTGACTCTTCTTGCTGCCGTAAAGGACCCGGCAACCGGAAAGATCACCACCGTCAAGTTTAAGATCTACGGCCCGACCGCTTTCATTGAAACAACTACATCGGCCCGCATCAACTACGAAAACTCCACGCGCTGCTATGAAATCTATCTGGCGGAAACGGCAGAACAAACAGAAAAGATTCACCGGATGCAGCGGTTCTTAAAGACGCTCGATGGCGTAAGGCTTTTTGCGAAAGAAAAGGAGCTCCTCTCCAAGCATCACAACGCGCAGCGGCTCCTGAAGAAAGTAACCGTAGTCATTCCGTACGCAAAAGTGATCGAGTTTCCCGCATCCTGGCTTCGCACCAGGCGTGATCATCAGCGGTTCTTGAACCTGATTGAAGTCATTGCATTCCTTTATCAGCATCAAAAGCCGGTAAAAACCGATCCGGTTACCGGGATCGAATATGTGGAAAGCGACCTGCATGACTATGAGATCGCCCGTGAGCTGGCCGAAGAAATCCTTCCTGAAACGCTTTCCGATCTGAAAAAACCGGTTTCCGACTTCAAAGACACAATCGAGAAATACGTGGAAAGCCAGGCAAAAGAGAAAAAGATTCCACAGTCGCAAATCACATTTACGCGCCGTCAGATCCGCGAAGAAACGGGACTGCCAAACCACCGGATCAAGGACCTGTTTGCGGAGCTCGAAGAGCTGGAGTACCTGGAAGTCGAAAAGGGATCTCGCGGCAGCTCGTTTGTCTACCGGCTGGTATCGGGAAAGGTCGCAAAACCGCTCTGCGGGCTGCTTAGCCCGGCGCAATTAAAGAAAAAAATGGAAGGAAAGTGAGTTGAGCTTAAAGCGCTCTCCAATTTGCAATCTGAAATCTTCAATCTGCAATCGCGAAGAAGTGGTAGAAGTGGAACTCTCTCGACGGTACCACCCCGCAAAGCCTCTGCCAGAGCGACTTTCCACCATAGTGGTAGAGTGGAACTCCGGAGGAAGGGCCCCCCTCATTTTTAGCTGGTGACGAGCTTATGAAAGAGGAAAGATTCCACCGGACCAGGGACTTTAGTTTCCTGAAAGAACCGTTCAACGGCGCAGCAAATGACTACATTGAGCAATGCCGTGCGACTCTTGCCGGCTGGACCGTCTTTGCCTATATCGAACGGTTGCGTTACTTCTTTCTCTGGTTTCTGGGGCAATATCCGCAGTCCAATCACCTTACCGATATCAGCCGGAAGGTCTTATCCGATTATCAGATCCATCTCTGGAAAGCAGAAAACAAGAAGGGCGGAAAGCTATCGCTTTCTACGCACAGATCGATGCTTTATGCGGTGATCCGGTTTACCGGATGGATGGCAAAAAAGGAAATGATCCTGGTCGATCCGGCTGCAACGATTGAAGTTCCTAAGAAAGATCGCAGGCTTCCGCGAAATTATCTCAACCAGAAAGAAATGAATAAGCTCCTTGCAGCCTGCGATCTGAGCACGCACCTGGGCTTGCGAAACCGGGCGATCCTTGAGACGCTCTATTCAACCGGAATCCGAAACTCGGAGCTGCGCGCTCTAAAGCTTGAAGATTGCAACTGGAGCCAGGGTTATCTGACTGTGCGAGCTGGAAAAGGCGGCAAAGACCGCGTAGTGCCGCTTGGAAAAGCCGCTCTTCACTTCATCGGTCTTTACTTCCAAAAAACACGTCCGCTCTTTGTTGAAAGAAAGCAAACCGATTTTTTATTCGTCACGCGTCACGGAGAAAAGATTCACATGGAAGGGATCAACGACATTGTCCATAACGCTGCAAAGAAAGCAGGATTCAAACGACAAATCTCAGCTCACGGCTTGCGCCATACTTGCGCAACGCTGATGCTTCGCGGACGCGCCGATATCCGGTTCATCCAGGAGCTGCTTGGCCATCGGTCGCTGAACTCGACCCAGATTTATACGCGCGTAGAAATTACCGATTTAAAACGGATCCATCATCAATGCCATCCCCGCGAAAAAGAGCCGCTGGATAAAAAATGAATCATCGTTTTGCATTCCAGATCGAACACTTCCTGCAACACCTGGCCGCTAAAAGAAAAGCGGCAACTACGATTGCAAGTTACCGGCTGCATCTGTTCCGTTTTGCCGGCTGGAAGCAATGCAAAAACGATGTCCGGACGGTTGATGAATCGATCATTGACGCTTATCGCAGACACATCGTTTCATTGGAGCAATACGGATCTGATTGGAAGCTTCGAGCTCTCTCCAGCTTGAAAAGCTTTTTCGCCTGGCTGTCGCTTGAAGGCGTCATCCTTGCAGACCCCGCCTCAAAGCTTGTTCTACCTTCCGTCAAAAGCAAAAGATTGCCGCCCTACTTAACACAGGACGAGATTGTGCGATTGATCGAAGCAGCCGATCCGCAAACATCCGCAGGCCTGCGGGATCGTGCGATACTGGAAACGCTTTATTCAACGGGCATGCGCGCATCGGAATGCTACCAACTGAAAATTGGCGATCTTTTTGCCGATGGACTGGCAAGAATCAATTCCGGAAAAGGAAGAAAGGACCGTATCATTCCGATCGGAGCAATGGCAATCCATTTCATCCAGCGCTATATTGCTGAAGCGCGGACCGGTCCGCTTTCCGGCACAGTGTTTCAAAAGCCGATCTCAGGCCAGCCGATTAACGCCTACGATTTGCGCATCATCCTGAATCGCTGCGGCGAAAAAGCCGGAATCGGCATCCATCTTTATCCGCATCTGCTGCGTCATTCCTTTGCCGTTCATTTGCTCGAAGGAGGAGCGGGTATCCGCGAAATCCAGCAAATGCTTGGACACGAAAATCTGGTTGCAACGCAGATCTACACGCGCGTTGTGCCGGTGCAATTAAAGAAGGTTCACGAAGCAGCTCATCCGGCAGCAAAGCGCAAAGAAGATCTGCCGCGCTGGCTCGATCTGCAGAAGTATTACAGAAACACAGGCGAGCGAAAAGGAGAGCGGCGCGGGTGCGCGGGTGAAGCAAGTGAAAAAGTTCTTCTTTTAGCCGCTAAAAAAAAGAAGTTCTTTGAAAACTCAGTTTCGATTTTTTGCATACACAAGTGTGAAAACTCGAAGCGGAAAAACTGCTACAATATCTTGTGTGGTTGCCATGGAATCTTGTAGTCAAAGCGGTGTAACCCAAAATCGCGATCGGAAAAATCCTCCGGATTTTACTGCAAAAATCGAAAAAGTAAATCGTGCAAAGCCGCATCAGAACTATACGGGCGCCACTTTGGACCGCAAAGCGCTAAGGCGGTATAAGTTCACATACACC
>Ga0247727_10013144_pt1 | contig 14031 bp, 13 predicted proteins | sample WisWelCaveWW1625_FD_202498 | JGI IMG/M metagenome (GOLD analysis project Ga0247727, IMG submission 202498) | Biofilm microbial communities from Wishing Well Cave, Virginia, United States - WW16-25 | ecosystem: Environmental > Aquatic > Deep subsurface > Groundwater > Cave microbial mat | place... | reverse complement strand
GGAGCTGCGAAGTATGCCGCAGGGGCACCCCGACTATCGGCGCATGGTCCAGGAAATGTGGCGGAAGATCGCGGAAGTTCACCCCACGCTCGCCGACTGCGCAAAATATATAGACTGGAATGACTATCGTCTGGGTCGTCTCCAGTCCGAAATGCGGACGGAGTATAAGCGCGCACCCTCCTGATTCGAAATCAGGCAACTTCGGTCGCCCAGAATCGGACTGGCTCCACACATGGCCATGAAGAGACCCTCAATCCAACAGAGATGTATCCGACTCCCCAAGAACTGGACAGAGGATTACAGGTTCACCGGCTCAGTCAGAATGCATCCGGGCGCACATCGGGTTCGGATTTCGGTTCATCGGTCGTTTCTGGCTTCTGAAAATAGGGGTGGTCGGACTGTTCCTTCATCCGCGCGTCCGTGACGGCCTGGCCTTCCGTCGGTGTCATAATAATATGAGGCGTGATCAGCAAAATCAGCTCATGTTTTGTGGCGTCGGTCACTTCACGGCGAAAGAACCGCCCCAAAATAGGAATGTCTCCCAAGAAGGGCACCTTCTGCTCATCTCTACTCTTGCTGGTTTGGATGAGGCCGCCGACCGCAACCGTCAGGCCGTCTTTTGCGACCACCGTTCCCTGAAGCGTTGCGGTGTCCACCGTGTCAATCGGGATCTGCCGCACATCCCCCGTTTGCGTCGCGACGGGGAGTGTCGCGTTGCCTATTAACACCGCGGAAGTATCCTGCTCTATTTGAAGCGTCACCGTCCTGTCGGCGTTGATGCGCGGAAGAATCTTGAGCGTATTCCCCACGTCGCGCACCTCGGTAATCGGCGTAATCACGGTTGTGGACGGCCCGGTGGTAGAGGTGACTACATTCGTGGAAACGCCCGTCACCAACACCCGCTCTTCTCCAACAAACACGCGCGCCGACCGATTATTGGAGGCCAGGATCATCGGCGTGGCCAACACCTCCAACTTCTTTTCTTCGGACAGCAACTGGATACGCGCGCGGATATGATCGTTCAGAAATTGATAGATGAACGTGCCCCCTTCCAATGGAAAGTTGCCGATCCCAAACACCCGCTGGGGCGACGTCGTGGCATCCGGAACCAGGGGATTGGGTGGTTGGCCCGTGGGCGGACCGGTCTGTGTCGTTCCGCTGACCACACCAAAATCGAAAATAGACCGGAAGGAATCTCCGAGCCCCAGGCGGAGAATCTTCATCTCCAATAGGACCTGCGGTGTTGGACGATCCAGTTCGTGAATGAGGGCCTCAATATCTTGGAGAATGCGTGTGTCGCCCGCGCGGATGACTAGGATATTGTGCTGACGCACTGCAGTCACAAAGATCGGTGACTCCTGCTCAAAGAGGCCACGCAGCGCCTCGGACGGCACAGTCCCCGCAGCCTCGGGCGGCAGGGATCCCATCTGTTGCGTCAATCGCGACGCTTGATCCGACGTAAGTTTGGATTTCAAATCATCGTCCTTGCCACCGGACGCGGAAATGGAACGGGAGAAGGTGCCGCTTCCCGTGCCGGTGTCGCTCCCTTCCGATCCCAACGAAAGTCGAACGCGACGACCGTAGAGGTCGGCGATCACCCGCGCCATATCCACCGTGTTGTGATGGAGCAGTGTGAAGACACGCGTGAATGCCTCTCGAACCACGACCAGGTCTTTTTGGAATTCTTCGGTGGTCATCACGCGAAAGGCGCCCGTCTCCGGGTCTTCTCGATACCAAAGACCGCCCGTCTTAGCGAGCATATCAATGGCCTGACGTGCCGTAATCCCGCGCAGGTAGAGGCGTATCTCCTTCTCCCCCGCTTCTGCGGAGGCCACGGCGTTGATCCCCGTGGCCTCCGCGATGAGCCGCAGGGCATCGTGAACGCTTGCAGATTTGACTTCCAATCGGGCAATGCGTGCCTCGGCAGCACCCGGCGCAGTTTCAGCGGCCTCCGCCTCCGCTCCCATCCAAAAGACCTTCAGCATTAGGGCGAAGATCATGCACCATGTTTTCATCGTACCTCCATCGTGGGGCCTGCTTCTCCGATCCGCACTTGCATGCTGGCGTGACCAATCCGCTCCACCGTAAGTTGTACCGCTTGCTGTCCCGCGCGCAGGCTCACCGTGTCCCCCGCCCGCACCACATAGAGGGTATGACCCTGCACTTCCAGGAGGGCCAGGGCAGTTCCATCTTCGTTTTCAATGTAACCCCGCAGGTTCAAATTGGGCACCCCTGCCGGCAACGATGGCGACGACACCGCGCGGCCTCGTGACTGCGCGGTCGGCGGCGTGTCCATAAAGGGATTGCGCGTGGGACGCACCCCCTCCTCACCGGACGGGGATGCTATGCCTTCTGTATCCGGTTTTTCTGTGTGACCCACCGCGGGCCACGCCAACACAAGACAGAAGCCAATCCAAGTAAATCTGCGCATAAAACCTCCTTGTAAAAATGGATCGGAGCTACGGCAAAGTGAACCATGACTCATGAAGATTAAACGAAACTTCCTCCCCCTTGCCCCTCTCTTTCCCCCCGTGTACGGGGGGAGGAAGGGGGGTGGTGAGGGTGCCCCTCCCATCAAGGGATGGGAATACATTGCATTAGCAACGTTACCGTGGCCTTGTAAAAGTAGGCGCGTGGTGTGGTACACTCCACCCATGATGACGGCAACGTTCGACACACATCGCTTTGTTCGGAGGCTGGAGGCTGCTGGTCTCCCCACGCCCCAGGCCGAGTCTATCGCGGACGCCTTTAAAGAGGCGCAAGGCGAATCTGATTCCGTCACACGCAAAGACTTGCAGATTGAATCCGCCGCCCTCCGTACCGATCTGCAAAGGGAGTTGGCGCCGATCAAAAGCGACCTTCTGCTTCTCAAATGGATGATGGGCCTGATGACCGGTGGTGTCATCGCCCTGATTCTCAAGTCGTTTTTTCCCACGCCCTGAACCCTTTCCATCCTACCGCCGACCTGCCGTGGCGATCTGAAAGACTGCCTGGAAAAACGCAAAATAGACAAACCCGACCATCCCACCAATGATCAGGATTAACACCGGCTCCACCAGCGCTGAGAGTCTGCGCGTTGCCGCATGAAGCTGCCGCTCATAGAACTGCCCCATCTCTTCCAGGACATGCGATAGGGCGCCGGTGCGTTCCCCCACCGACACCACCTGTGGCACCATCCTGGGAATGGCGCCATGCCGCAGCCCCCCCGCAAGATCACCCCCAGAAAGGATCGAAGCCGCGGCCGCGGTCAGGCAGTCCGCCAGCGCCCGATTCTGGATCAACCCTCGGACAATCCGGAGCGATTCGATCAGCGTCACGCCACTACCCAGGAGCATCGAGAGCGTTCGGCCCAGGTGCGCCATCGCCCCCATCTGGACCAGGTTGCCCACAACCGGCAGCGCGATGATGACGCGGTCCATGACACGGCGCGCAGGGGCGACCGCGCGCCCCACGATCCACGTCGCAATGGCAATCAGAAACGCCATCAGCAATCCGACGCGATGTCCCGTCATCCAGGCGGAGAGGTCCACTAGAAATTGGGTGGCCCAGGGGAGCACCGTCTGCCGCGCCGCAAAAAACTGGACAAACTTGGGAATGACTTTCAGCACCAGAAAACCTGCCACGGCGACGGACACCAGCACCACGATCGCAGGATAGGCCAGACTCGTGAGGACCGCCGTCCTCAGGGCGGCCCATCGCTCCAGATAGTCCGCCATCCGATCAAAGACGGTATCCATCTCACCTGAGGCTTCCGCCCCTTCAATCATCTTGACGACAATTTGGGGAAAGAGGCGTCCTTCCTCGCGCATCGCGCGGGACAGGGGTGCACCGCCCTGAAGGCTACGTTGGATACGGCGCAGGGCAGCGGCAAAGCGCGGCTTGGGGGTGGTCTGTGCCGCCTCATCCAAACATTGTGTTAGCGTGAGACCCGACCGGAGCATGAGCGCCCCTTGCCGCAGGAACAAAATCCGATCCGGGTCACGCACGGGCCGCAGCCATCCGAGAAGGCCGCGCAACGAAACAGGCGCCACGACAGCGTCTTTCCCAGATACGTCGCGCGCGCGATCTGAGGCGGCGGATTCCTGGGCAAAGAAGTCGTCCGGTTCCGCCTCCGTCAGGGCCACGACGAAAAGGCCGCGCCGCCGCAGCACGCCCGCAGCCGCCTTGATGTCCGTCATGGCAAGCGTCCCCGTTTGGTCCATCCCCGCCGCGTCAATCACTTTATACTGATATTTGGGCATGTTCCTGTTCCGCATCGTGCTGGAAAACGACCGAACGCGCCTCCTCCAGCGACGTGATGCCCGCACGCACCTTCTCGCGACCATCGTCGCGCAGCGTCATTTGCCTCTGTCCGGGCGGCGCCTCCCAATGCGCGGTGATCTCCCCCTGCCCGATCTGCCTCGCCATCATCCGCCCCACCCAGAGGGTTTCAAAGAGCGCGATCCGTCCCTGATAGCCCTGTCCCAGGCAGACGGCACAACCGGACGGCTCGAAGACCTGCGTGATCGCCACCTCTCCCGCCAACCAAGCCGCCTCCTCCGCGCGGACGGGGCGCGGCCTTCGACACCGGGGACAGAGTCTCCGAACCAGACGTTGGGCGATGACGGCCGTCAGCGTCGAACCGATCAGATAGGGGGCGCAGCCCAGATTCAAAAGCCGCGTAACGGCCCCGGACGCCGAAGCAGTATGCAGCGTCGAGAAGACCATGTGGCCCGTGGTGGCGGCCTTCAGGACCATATCCGCCGTTTCGGCATCTCGAATCTCTCCAACCATCAGTACATCAGGATCGTGGCGCAGCAGGGCGCGTAGCGTAGACGCAAAACTCATCTTGGTGCCGTCAATTTCGATCTGCGAGACGCCGGGGATCTGGTATTCGATCGGGTCTTCCACGGTCAGGATATTCACCTCGGGACGATTGATTTCCCGCAGTGCGGCATAGAGCGTCGTGCTCTTGCCCGATCCGGTGGGGCCCGTCAGGAGGATGATGCCGTGCGGCTGCCGGATGGCGGCGCGGAAGCGTTCTAACTCCGCCTCGGGCATGCCCAGCGTTTCCAGCGTGAGGTCCGACGTGGAGAGGCCCAGCAGACGCAGCGTGGCCCGTTCGCCCCAGCGTGTGGGGGCCGTGGCGACGCGAACATCCACATCGCGGGTGTCGGAAGCGGAGAGGGCATGTGAAAATCCGCCATCTTGCGGTTTGCGTTGCTCGGAAATATCGAGGCCGGCCAGCACCTTCACGCGCGAGATGACCGCGGTCCCCTCTTCTCGCCCCAGCGTGGGCTGGGATTGCAGTATGCCGTCCACACGTAGACGGACATGGATGCCGTCCGCCTGAGGCAGGAAGTGAATATCGGAGGCGCGACGAACAAAGGCTTCGTTGAAAATGCGGTTTAGCAGCGCGGGCGGTTCCACGGTGACCGTGGGAAGACGCAAACCGCCATCACCTGTCTCCCCCTGTTCCTCCGTGGCTTGCGCGCGTTGGATCGCCTGATCCAGCGTCTCCGGATCGGACAGCACCATCTGGATGGGACGGTTCAATACCCGCCGAAGGGCATCCTGCGTCACCGTGTCGTCGGGATCGCTCGTGGCAACGTGTACAACGCCATCCATTTCCGACAGGGGAAGCACATGGAGGAACTGGATCATCTCTTTCGGAAACTGGCGCAAAAGATCGGTGGATGCAGACACGAGACGACCCGAATCCAGAAACGGAATCCCACGTTGATCGGCCAAGGCCCGATAGAGCGCTGCAGCAGGAAAGCGACCATGCTGCGTTACCACCTCTATCAGGCGCGTCCGATTTCGGCGGGCCAAAAGCCGCAAACCGGCCAGGGTCGTGGCCGTAAGAAGCCCCTGACGTATACCCGCTTCGATGAGCTGTTCGTCCGTAATGGGCATGGCTATCTGACCTTTAGGTGCTGTAATTGCGCGTCTAGCATCGCACCGTCCTGTGCCCATTTGCGTGCTTCCGTGGTATCGAGGTGGCCCTGCTGGATGCCCCTGGCCAATGCCTGTTCCATCGTTTGCATGCCGTGTGCTGTGCCCGCCTCCATCGCCGCGTAGATTTGTTGGGGGCGTCCGGTGCGAATCAGATGGGCCACCGCAGGGGTGACCTTCAAAATCTCAATGATCGCAACACGGCGTGTCCCTGCGCGATGGGGCAGCAGCCGCTGCGCCACCACCGCACGCAGGGCCATCGAGACCTGCTGACGGATCAAGTCCTGTTCCCCACCGGGAAAGGCCCCAATCAAGCGATCTATCGCCCCCACGGCACTTCCGGTGTGGAGTGTCGAGAAGACCAGATGCCCCGTCTCTGCTGCCGTAATGGCCGCCCGCATTGTCGGAAGATCGCGCATCTCGCCGATGAGCAGCACATCGGGATCCTCACGCAGGGCGGCGCGCACCGCCTGCGCGAAGTCAGGAACGTCGTTATGAATCTCCCGCTGGCGCACCAGGCTCTGAATGTTCTGATGGACATATTCGACCGGGTCCTCGATGGTGATGATATGGCAGGCGCGCGTCTGATTAATGTGATGAATCTGCGCCGCAAGTGTCGTGGTTTTCCCGCTTCCGGTGGGACCGGTCATGAGCACCAAACCATCCCGTAAATCGGCCAATGTTTTAATTTCGCTCGGCAATCCCAGCGTCTCAAACTCCGGAATACGCCGCTCGATCTGACGAATCGCGATCGCCATATTGCCCCGTTCCCGATAAAAATGGACCCGGAAGCGCTCTCCCGCGGGAAGCGTGTAGGCCGTGTCGAGGGACTGTTCCCGTTCAAAAGCGTCTTGCTGTGGGGTCGTTAGAATCGCTTGCGCCACCGCCTCCAGACTGGGCCACCCCGGGGTCTCCGCGCCATTCATCAAAAAGTGAATTTTTCCATGTAGACGCAAGGCGGGCGCCGCACGGGACGAGAGGTGCACATCCGAAGCCTCGCGCGTGACGCACTCCCGCAAGGCCCATTCAAAGTAATGCCGTCCATCCTGTGTCATGTCGTCTTCTCGGTCCTGTGCAGTTCAGAGCGTGAGCGTCATGGAGACAGCCAGCCGATCTTCGTAAAACGGTTCGGCATCTGAGACTTTCGCGGGTTCCAGCAGATATTCCACCACGGTGACGTTGTGGGAGAGGTCCTTTAAACCGCGCAGGAATTGGCGAAAGTCCTCATACGAGGTCTCGGCCCGCAGTCGCCTGCGAGGTCGCGTGCTGGGAATAATCGGCGCGGGCGTTGCGGGCAGACCGTCATTGGGCGATGCGACACGCGCCCTTTGGGTATCCTCTCCATGCTCCAGAATGTGCAGACCACATCTTTTGGCCCATTCCGACACCTCCACTTGAAGGCGATAGACCGCAACCGGATCATCCGGTGCGACCAGACCCTTCTCCAAGACGTCAAGCTGGGCCTGTTCGCGCGCCAATGTCTTCTCGACCTCACGCAGCCCGTTTTCCAGTGTGCCCGGATCCGAAGTGGGCTCCTTGGGAGATTGCATCTTGGCCAGGCGCGCTTCGGCCGCTTCGGTGGTTTTCGCCAGCGATACGATCTGTAAACGGGCAGGGCGCAGACGCACAAAACCGTATAAAACCGACACCAGGATGACACAAGCGACGATCACCAACCCATGCTCTCTCCGACTCATCTCCTTATTTTGCCCCCATGCCGTTGCGGTCACGACCGATCAACCCACTCAGACCTTGCATCACCTTGTCCATGAGGGAGGGGTCGGACGGGGGCGCCGCTTGGGGCTGGGGTGGCGCGGGTGGAACCGGGATCAACTGGAGTGTCATTCGATAATCTGCTTCTTCATCCGGCCTGCTTTGGACGGCCTGCATCTTGTTTTCAAACTGCCCCACCTTCATCGCAAGCGGCGCCACCGCTTCGGCAAGATGGAGTGCAAATTGGGCCAGGGCCGTCTCCGAGAAGGCCCGTGCCTCAATCTGGACCCCCGCTTGTGTATCGCTCACCCGCATGAGTGTAACCGCATCGGGCAGCGCCATCGTCACCCGATCCAACAGGGAGCCCATCCGCTCGGCACGCCCCGATCCGCTGCGCACGAGCATCTCTTTTCTTTTTAATAGAGATTGGAGTGTTCCCTGGCGTTCATCCAACTGGGTCCGAAGCTGCGTCATTTCATTTTGCAGCTCCAGAATCGCGCGATCCGTCTTTTCCCGTTCCGCAATGGTTTGGAGCAGATCGGCATGATGTCGGCGAAGGGCCTGCCGGCGGAGGGCCATGCCCCCCTCCGTGCCAGCGATGACCAGCAGTGTGGCCAGGCCCACACCCGTCCACCAGACCTGGGGTTGCCGCCAGAGTGGCGGGCCAGGATCCCGCGCCGGAAGAGAGGGCGCCCGTTCGCCGCCTGTCATTCCCCATCGGTGCCGCGCTGCGCCCAACATGCCAGCCAGCATGGAGGCGTGCACCCCTTCCGGAAGACGGGACGATTCTATGGACACGGCAATCGGTTGGGCCTCTTGTTTTGGTCGCGGGCGCGACGGATCGGCCTCTTCTTCCGCCAGATAGAGCGCCTCTTCCCCCGCGACGGAGCGCGGCCTCTCTTGAGCGGGCGTGTCTGTGTAGAGCACTTGCAGAGACAATAGACGACCTTTTTGAAGACGCACGCAGCCCATCATGCCGCCACGGGTTTCCGTCACCATGCCTGAGGAAGAGACCGCTCCATTGAGCGCAGCCGCGGCACAGCCCACTAGCGGATAGATTCCCTGGAGTACCAGGCCCTGCTGTTTGAAGCGCGCATCCCACTGTAGGCGGTCACGCTTTCCCATGCCGCAGACGAGCCAGGACGATTTCCGTGCCGCATTCGCGCTACCGTCGGGAGGCAGTTCGACAGACTGTGGGGACCAGCCGCAGACAATCTCATCGTCCGCAGCCCGGAGCCGTCTTTGAATGGCCAGACACTCCTCCAGTTGTTCCGGGGTCACCCAGCCGCGCGCAACGGCCCCATCACCCAATCGCTGTGGGCTTGTGTTGTCCAGTGCGCCCACCACATTCTGCGATGAGCGGGGTGTGATGGTTTGGATTGCCATTTCCACCTGATCGGGCCGGAGGTAGCCGCGTCGAACGAACACGGCGCCCAGTTTCCAAACGCCCACGCGCTGCACGAAGAACGATTCCATCTCCCATCGCACCATCTCCTGCATCTGCTTAGGAGGTCGGGGCCGTGTGGGGGGTACGGGGAGACCTAAGAGGGCGGGCACCGCCGTCGCCGTCAGTAAAATTGCATCCACGGGCAGTACGCCGCTATCCGCACGGAATGCGGAGATGACTTCGGACAGCGCGACATCCGGATCGGACTCGTGCGTAGCCGCAACCTTCTCGAACGAGATGGTCTTTCGCTCGGCAACCAACACCGCCGCGCGTAGACCGAACCCGTCTGTTTCTACCACTAAGAGCCTTTGGCGGCGCGAAAACATCTTCTGAAAGAATGGGGTGCGTGACATGGGGTTCGGCGATTATCGGAGGGTCAACGTAACCCCGGGTCGTGTTGTCATTGGGAAGAAGACGGCCTGTTCGCTGGCACGGCTGCCGTCCGCATTTAAGTACGGGGTGTCGTCACCCGTATGGGGCGTGCCATCGGGGTCGTTTATCGCCATCAGCAGATGTTCGCCGATCGGGACGAACGTGTCAGGCGCCGTGTCGGGAAAGGTTGCCGTGACGAAGCCGCCATCTGGAATAACCCCTACTATCGGATTGGACGTAATCCGCCGCCAGTTATAGGCATTGGCGCTGTCCGCATCGTTGACGTACACCAGCAGCGATACCCGCAGCGGCGGCGTGAGCGTGATCTCTCCCCCCGTCTTGTTCAGTAGCGTGACCCCCCAACCATCCAGCGTCTGCGCCCAATCGTTCCCAACCACGTCATCTGCCATGTCCTGCGCGTAGATCCCCGCACCACCGACCGCACCTTCCGCGCCGAGGCTCTCGGATTGAAAATGGGTGGCATCGGCGGTAATGACCCACCCGTCGTTGGGCGGGGCGCCGCGATTCCCCCAGCCATCAAAGTAGCCACCTCCCCCAACAGGCCGATACAAATAGGGGCGGTGTCCCTTCAACAGCCTCTCGTTGGGTGCACCGAGCGCCGTCTCAGCCCCACCATTATTGATGCCCGTGGACAGGTCGGGGTCGGGATCAAAGATGGGGGATCGAACACCAAAGGTGTCAAAGCCTGTGGGTGTCTGAAAAAGGTCCCCCAGCGTGGCGGGGAGGAGGCCATTCTCTGGAACAAAGCCGGAAAGAAGCGCTTGACCGGCGTAAACGGCGTTGCGCTCTCCCGTCATGGCGCGCCGAATCTGGCCCAGGCGTGCCCGCGTCTCCTCATAGCGGGACTGTTGATCGGCGTTGTCGGTCAACGCGACGGTAGAAAACGCGATCATGGAGAGGATCGCGAGCGTCACAATCATTGAAAGCAGCGTCAGACCCCGTTCATTTCTCGTAAGCATTGCACCGCTCCTTATCCCCAAATCGGCTCACTTGAAGAGACAGAGGACCAGATCGTCCGAGTTGGGCGGCGGGACGCAGAGGTCATGGATTGCGCCATCGTTGTCGGCTGCATCGCAGCCCGCGGCGCCACCTCGATCGCAGTCATATTGTCCGTTTGGCCCCATGCCAACAATGCGGGCCTCTTTTGTGTCGGAGGTCCCCTGATCGTCCAGGTCGAACATAAAATAAGGCCGCCCCCAGCGGGTGTGCGGCGTTCCGGTGGGGGTGGTGCGCCAAACAAGATAGGTGCCGCCAGGATTGCTGACAGGATCGCCGATAAACGGATCGCTCACGCCGCGCATCTCGGAGAGCAGCCCACCGGTAACGGGATCGCCCGCGCCATCGGACAACAAGGCATCTCCGGCGTCTACCAGCCCTTCTCCATGCTGCGTAAGGTATGGGCCACGAAAACCGCGTCCGGTATCCGGCTGCCAGGTCTCAAGGGGGTGTCCCGTGCCCGCGAGAGGATTGGTGTAGAGGGGGTCGAAGTTGACCGGGGAACAGAACCACGCGGGGGGTTTTCCGGCGGGGAGGGGCGCTTGTCCGCCGACAGCACCCGCAGAGCAGGGCCCCCCATCCGACGCGGCCAGTTCAAACGGCCCTTGTCGTGGCAGAAAGCCGGTATCCGTACGAAAGCGCAAGAGGGCGTCTTTTACCTCCAGCATTTCCGCGCGTGATACTTGCAGGGCGGCATCGTTTTGAACACCTCCCAGGGCCAACATCGCGCCACCCGCCAGGGTGACCAGAACGGCCACCACGATCAATATCTCCAGCAGCGTAAAACCCGACTCGTTTTTTGTATTAAAAATCTTCATCACAGGTATCCGAAAAACTTGTGGGGGACGGGATGGCCCCGCCCCCCACAAGCCAAACCGATCCGTACTAGAACTTCTGACCGGAGAACTCCGCCAACTCCTCATCCAGGAAGTCGCCCCTGGAATCAATGACAGCCTGGAGCGTGGCGACAGCGCGTGGGCTGTCCTTGGAACCCACGTTGTAGAGCAGAATGAAGCGGCTGTACTCATTCTTTGCCACATCCCCATAGGTGGGGGCTTGCGCCAGACCGACGCTCTCGCCCGCACTGTAGATGGAGGCATTGTTCCCCAAACCAACCGCCACCAAAACATCCGCCGAGTTGGCCACAACAGAGCCGTCGTAGGTTGTTACAGCACTCTGCCCAACTAACGTCCCTGCATTCGCGCCCACTTTGGTCAGATTGATACCGCCCGCACCAGGTTTAAAGATGGCAACCGGGGCGTCCGTGGGCAGCGTTTGGGAAAAACCACGCCCACGATTTCTATCCGTTCCCTCTCTTGGAAAATCGAAGATCCGATTGGGAATATCCGCATCCTCAATGTGGGCAACAGTCGCGGCAGTCCCATTCTGGGCCGTGGTGGTCAAGGCACAAGGCACTACGCAGGTGTCTGAGTTTCCCGCCAGGTCAATGTAGCGCAAGGTAGTGATACCCGCCCCCGCGAGGCTGGTTTCCCAATTTGGCAGATTCGCGGGTGTGATGGCCGTGGACGTTGTGAGTTTGCCAGAAAGGCTGCTGTTCAGGCTGGCGATTAAAAGCTCACTTGCAGCAACCAAGCCTGGCTCAGTGAGACCGGTACCCGCTGGGGTGACGGCGATGAGCGAGTCCAGATCGTTGGGCCCGTTGCCATCGTTAATGACCGACGCGCTCCGAACGGCACTATCCACCGTTGCGATGGAGTGAGAGGCCCCGCCCTTTGCGCTCTGTTCCTCCAACCCGTCATAGGCGGCCATAACGCCACCGGCCACAATGGCCAAAATGGCCACGACGACCAGCAGCTCCAGCAGCGTAAACCCGCCTTGGTTTTTGAGCACGTTCAACTTTTGTCTCACGTTCATTGGTTTCATTGTTCATCTCCTTGTTGTGTGATGTTCCCGCCGCCCCCATGGCGACGGGACGCTACTTTTGATCGGATGGGTCACGCGGACCCTCCGACCACATACATGGTCTGGAATCTTTAAAACGTCCTCTGCCATGATGAGGGCCGCCCGTTCCACAGCAGGGGGACAGACGACCTTTTCGTAATCCACTTCATGCCGTTTTCTTACGGAGGAATCCTTCCCCTGGAAAAAGAAGATGGTCGGGGTGCGAATGCGCTGTTTCATCGCATACCGGCATCGCGGAAGAGATGCCACAGACTAACTTAAAGGCCCGTGCGATCTGGTCGAACTGCATGGCCGTCAGTTGCAGCGTCGTCTTCTCGATCCGGACGGCGTAGACGCCGCAACGGCAGCGGGAAATCTCACAAAACAGTCCAGATGCCAGCGTCTCCCAAAGCGAAAATCCCAGCGGATTTTTCAGCGTGTTCATCGTCACCTCCTCCGTCTTGCACTACACCTCCTGACACAAGAAAAGGGATTCCATCTCCCGGGCCTGTCGAAGCAGGCTCAAAAGTGAGGTAAAGTCGTCCTTACCAAAGTGAAGTTTCAAGTGGGGCAAGCTCAAGTCATATCCCAGACAGGGACATCGCTCCACCCGTCCAAAGCCGGACTCAGCCAGCAAGATATTGTCGTCTGTGTGTGTCATCTTCCTCCTCCCATTTACGCGCCTATTTGTGGATCGTGAACCGGCTGTACATCCCCCCGGTCATATGATCCGCAACATGACAGTGCAACAACCATCTGCCGGGGTTGTCCGGCCACATGTCCACGGTCCGCATGGAGGCAGGGAGCAGCTCGATGACGTCGGTCGTCTCGCCCCACTCGGTCCGCACCGTTTCGCCGTGCCAATGGACCGTGTGCAGATCTACCTCCGTGCCCAGACCGATCAAATACCAGCGCACCCGCTGACCCTGCCGCATCTCAATACCCGGCAAGTTTCCGAAGAACAGACCGTTGATCGCATGTTTCAGATTTCCCTCCTGCTCGGCATCGGGCGTCTCCGGCAAATTCTCGTTAAAGACCATGAAGAGGGCCGTATACTCCAGATCCACATCGCTGGGGCGTCCATCTTCCCGTGCGCGCGCGGGGTCGGTGACGACGATCGTGCCAATCAGCCCTTTGTAGATTTCCTCTTCTGCCATCACATGGCTATGATAGAGCCACACTTTGGAACTGGGGCCGTTGCGTTTGGGCCCCGCATTTTCGTCGGCCAGCCAGGTGTAGGTGATCCGACCGCCTGGTGGAGCAATGCCGCGCGCCGGCCCACCCGGCTCGTACAGGGCACCTTCACTCTCCGGTCCATATTTCAGGCCATGCGGATGCATGGATAAAGGACGATCCGTCCTATTAAGAAAGATGACCTTCATCGTGTCGCCCACCGTGGCGTGAAGCGCCGGGCCCAGGATTCCAGCCCAGGCCGGTTGCGGGATCGGCGTGGTGAACGTTGCGTCGGTATAGCCGATGTAGCGCAGTTTGGAGTAGACCCGTGTTTCACCCCAGGGCGAAGGCACGGGCTGGTCAAACACCGGATCGTGATGGAGGGGCGCGTAGTTCCACGCGACCGGCTCCGCCGCCACATAATAGGTGCGCGTCTTACCCGCATGTGATTCTGGGTCTCTTACACGGCCTGG
>Ga0247727_10013143_pt1 | contig 14032 bp, 8 predicted proteins | sample WisWelCaveWW1625_FD_202498 | JGI IMG/M metagenome (GOLD analysis project Ga0247727, IMG submission 202498) | Biofilm microbial communities from Wishing Well Cave, Virginia, United States - WW16-25 | ecosystem: Environmental > Aquatic > Deep subsurface > Groundwater > Cave microbial mat | place... | reverse complement strand
TAGCAATTTTGCCGGTCACTACGGATACTGGTGGTTTGTCAACCAGGAGCAGATGCTCTTCCCCGATATTCCGGCGGATGCCTTTTATCATACGGGGAATGGAAATCCCCAGTGGGCATCGATTCTTCTCGTGATCCCCAGTCAGGAGACCGTGGCTGTGATGAGCATGCGGCGGATCTCTGATCTGGGACAGTGGGACGTGATTAGCAATGCGCGCGGGGTCAATCCGGACGGGCCGCGGCGCTTTGCTAAGGCGGTCGTAGACTTGGTCCATCCTGAATAAAATCAAGAATCAAAAAATTATCAGATGAGGAGTCGCGATGCTCTATCCAATTCATAATCATTTTCGATCGATCATCAACTTAAACGGACTTTGGCAGTTTGATCTGGACCCGGATAACAGCGGTGTCAAGAAAGGCTGGATGCAAGATCCGCCCGGGGAACGCATCATCGGAGTTCCCGGGAGCTGGAACGACCAATTTACCGATACGCATATTTATTTTAAAACGGCCTGGTATTCCAAGGATCTGTTTATTCCGGAAAATTTGCGGCAGCACAGTCTGCTTTTGCGGATCGCAGATGCGAATAACCATCTCACGGCCTATGTGAACGGTCAGAAGATAGGAGAACATGCATTTGGTTTTTTACCCGCGCTCCTGGAAATCAATTCAGCGGTCAAATTTGGGGCAAATAATAGAATTGTCCTGAAAATCGATAGTCTTTTTGACCGGGATACCTTGCCCCAGTGGGGACGAGGGATTGGCCATTGGGCCGGAACGGTGATGCATGCCGATTACTTCCCCTATGCAGGATTAAATCGAGACGTCGTCTTATGGAGTGTTCCGCCGGTCCGTCTGCATAATCTAAAGGTTGATACTTTATTAAGCAAGGATCATAAAAAAGGGATTCTGAAAATAAAGTTCTGGTTTAAAGGGCTGCCTGATCGGGTGAGCGTGGTTTTGCAGGAAAAAAACGGACGGGTGGTTATGCAGGGTCAGCAAGAGATTAAAAATAACGAGGGGTTGCTGGAGTTATCGATTAGAAACCCAAGACTTTGGTCCCCCGAATCCCCCTATCTCTATAAGCTTCAGGTTTTTACACTCAAGGAGGGTGTTCCTCAGGACGAATACAACCTGCCGGTGGGTCTGCGGACGATCAGCGTTACTCGCGACCAGGTTCTGCTGAATGGACGACCGATTTTTTTGCGAGGCTTTTCGCGGCATGAAGATTTTCCGGTCATCGGCCGGGGACATGTGGATGCCCTGATGGTGCGGGAATTTTCTCTGATGAAATGGCTGGGCGCAAATTCCTTCCGCACGAGTCATTATCCTTATGATGAAAGGCAATACCAGTTGGCCGACGAACTCGGGTTTCTCGTGATCGATGAGGCTCCGGTCGTCAGTTTTTTCTGGATCAAGAGTAATTTTTATACGAGCAAGAAAACCTTTGACTGGAATCGAGTCTATTCAAAAAAACTGGAGACCCTACACCGGCAATCTTTAAATGAGATGATGGCGCGGGACTGGAATCATCCCAGCGTGATTGCCTGGAGTGTCAGCAATGAAAGCGACGGAACCTCTCGCCAGGCCAACGGTTATTTCAAACGGATCTGTGAATACACCCGCGGGATTGATTCCACGCGAATGGTGGTGCATACGAACTGCGGGGATATGGGCGATGGATTACATAATGACATTTCCCATCAGCATTGTGATATGATTTGTCTGAACCATTATGATTTTGCCTATAATAATGAAGGGAGAAATAACCAGCCGGTGATTGAGAAACTGGAGCGCAAACTAAGAGATGCGAAGGCGCGTTTTAGAAAACCGATCATGCTGACCGAGTTCGGAATGTGCGGAATCCCCGGCCAGCATTCTCTGGCGCCGGAATATTTTACTGAAGAAGGCCAACTGGAACATGTGTTTCTCTATCTGGATGTTGCTAAAAAACTTCCCTTTGTTGTCGGAACGCATCTGTGGAATCTCAAAGATTTTAAGACGCAGGAACATAGCGCGCGGGCGTACTTAAATTTTAAAGGAGCGTTTACGCGGCTGATGGAGCCCAAACTGCTGGCGCATATGCTGAAGAAAAGATGGGAGAAGAGTAGATGTTGAAATTTTAGTTCACAACGATTCCTGTAATTTTTTTTCTGATTTCTGGAATTTTTAAAGATGGGATACTGAGCGCTTTTACGCCACATTCCAACAGAATTTCCAACCCGGCCGGATCTCCGGCCATTTCTCCGCAGGCATAGACCGGTTTATTAGCCAATCCCGCCTTCTGTATAATATTGTTAAGAATTTGTCTGATCGCCGGGTGATTATACTGATAACATGAAGTCAGTCGCGGATTATCCCGGTCGGCTGCCAATAAAAATTGTACAAGATCATTGGTTCCGATATTTAAAAAGGAGATATCCTGAAGAACCGTTTCAAGAGATAAGGCAATTGCCGGGGTTTCCACCATGATTCCAACCGGAAGCTTAAAATGGGTCTTTTTCTCACAGCCCTGGATGAGTTCAAGGCAAATATCCAATTCTTCTTTGTGCGTAATCATCGGAAGTAAAATTTTTCCAATCTCCTTTGCTTGTTCATTTTTCGAAACAGCCTTGCAAGCCAAGAGGATCGCTTCGATCTGACCGCAAAAAATATCCGGATGCGATAAAGACATACGGATGCCTCTCCAGCCGAGCGCCGGATTCTGTTCCTTGGGATGATCCAAATAAGGAAGTTGCTTATCATACCCGATATCGAGAGTCCGGAAGGTAACCGGAATTCCGGTCTTAGTCAGAACTTTCTTGTAGAGTTCGGTCTGTTCTTCCACGGTCGGCCATTGGCGTCGAATCATAAAAGGAAATTCAGTGCGATAGAGACCGATAAACTGAGCCCCTGATTTTTTGATATTGGGAATCTCCGCGAGCATACCGAGATTGGCTCCGATCAAAATTTCCTTTTTGTTCTTGGTAAATGCAGAAACCGGATGATATTCCTGGGAGACGGTGACATGTTGATCTTCCAAAGTCTGTCTAATGTTCGCCGGAGGGTCACAATATAATAATCCGGAATGTGCATCTAAGTAAAGGATCCTTCCATCCGGAACTTTGTTGTGTGCCCCGGAAATTTTTAATACAGGTAAATTGAGTGCGGTTGCCAGAATAACCGCATGGGATGTGGGACTGCCATTTTCCACAACAATCCCTTTGAGCCGGTTTAAATCTAGAAAAAATATCTGCGAGGGTAAGAGCTCATTCACAATCAGGATAAAATCCTCTCCCGTATCTTTGTGGCCTGAAAAATCAGCGGATAAGTATAGGAGAAGGCGGCTGGCAAGGTCCCGAATATCCGTCGTTTTTTCTGTAAACAGAGAATTCTGGCTTTTTTCCAGGGTCTGAATCAGGCTGTTGGCCGTCAGTGCAATGGCGGACTCTACCGTAAGGCCGGCTTCAATTCGCTGTATGTTTTTTTGGTGAAAAGCACGATCCGCCAGCATGAGCCGGTGCGCGTCAAAGATAGTGGAAAGATCTTCTCCTAAAATTTTTTTTTGGTTGGCTGCTGCGGTCTCCAGATCGTGACTGATCTGCCGGTGGGCTTGACGGTAACGCTGAATTTCGGCTGCAATATCCGTGCTGGTAACAGGAATAAAATTATGAACATCATAGATTTCCGGAAAAAGCGGCATCCCCTTGCCAAATCCGGCAGATAGAATCTGACCGCTCAGGATATCGTGCGAATAGCTGTCCTTCTTGGATGAAAACTTTTGACCCACCAATCGTGCAAGCAGGGGTGAAATCTGCTGAAGAATCGTGGTAATCACCGATATCTCAATCGGTGAAAAAATACGGGGCTCCCGCGTCTGCAAGGTCAAAACGCCAATCGTTTCATTTTGAAGGGTGAGAGGAATTCCCAGATAAGAATAATAAGGGTCTTCCTGCGCATCGGCAAAGATCAGATTCCGTTTATCTTTAGATACATCTTTAACATTGACAACGGTTTTTTTCTGAAAAACCTCGCCGGTCAGCCCCTGCCCGGGTTTCATACGAATCTTTCCGATGCTGTCCGGGTTGAGTCCCTCTGTTGCGCAGAGGACCAATTCTTGATTAAAAAATCCATAGAGCGAACAGACATCCGCCATCATATGAATCTTGATATTGGACACGATGGTTTGCAGAGCCTGCTGCGGATTTTGATTCTGAATGATCTGCTGGATCAGTTGAAAAAAATCAACTTGATCGTTTAGACCGGCTACGATTGTGCGCATCGTTTTTTAAGATAAACAAAGTCTTTGAAATAATCCAGAAAATAATGAATAATTGGGGATTAAGTCTTTATGAGCCATTACAATAGAAGCAAGTTTCTTTACGGCTGTAATAACGCTTTCTATAAAAATTCATTTTACAAACTAATAAAAAAGCCCCATCCTGAATATCGAAAGAGGATGGGGCTTTATAATTTTATCAGTCTAACGCTTAGTACATATATGAAAAACCAGCTCCCACCGTAATCTGACTCGATGTCATCGCGCCATCCTTATCCTCGAATAAATCCTTATCCGAAGAATCATAACGGCCTTCCAGACGGAGCCACAGGCCATCCGCAATCATATATCCCGGTGTTACGGTCAAATTCCAGGTTGATGCATCAGCGGTTGCGCCGGGAGCAATACCCCCATCCATTAACATTTCAAAACGAAGACCGACATTACATTTTTCATTGGCGGTATAGACCGGCTGAACGCCAAAACCCATCCAGGTACCGGAACTGTCGGCACCAATATCCTGCATCCCCCAGTTGAACTGGAAATTGAGGGCTGTTTTAGGAATAATTTTTGAAACGCCGGTAATGTCCATAGTGTGGCGAAGGGTCGAATCATCGTTAGTCCCTTCAGCACCAAGATAATAAACAATGCCAAACGAGAGCGGATCCCCCAGATTTAACCCGACGCGGCTGATAATCGTTTTAAAATCATTATTATCCTTCATCAGGTCCCAGCCGTTCACAACACCGAGTTTAATGTCGATTTTATCGCTCAGGATATGCTGCAGATAAGCACCCGGATGAGTAAAGGGTTCGCAGAGGCCGAACAGAAAACCGCGGCTCACGGTCGGATTAACCGGTCCTTCAATGACCTCAATGCCCATGAATGTCACAAACTTTCCGATCGTCAGATTCAACTTATTGTTGAATTTCCAGTTAATATAGGCTTCCTGAATATCGACCATGGAGCCGCCGGAATTAAACATCGCATCGGTTCCGAAGTCGGCTTCTACAGTATAGGTCAGTTTTTCCATAGCTGCACCCGCCAGCCGCAACATGACCGTATTTAGAAGAAAGGTATTATCTTTATTATCATACGACCGCCAACCGGAAAGTCCGGCTTTGGGCTGATTCAGATTATAATTATAGGTTGCTTCAATATGGCCGTTCATTGCGGGGCCCTCTTTTGCCAAGAGCGGAAGCACCATCAAGAGGCTGGCCATCATTAACTTGATCGTTCCCTTAATCATTTTAAACTCCTTTTGTATTTAATTAAACAGACGACCGTTGTTGCGGCGAAAGCCGTAACAACGGTCAATTAATTATCCAATTGCCTCGCTGCCCTTTTCACCGGTACGGATCCGCACGCACTGTCCCAGATCCATTACAAAAATTTTTCCGTCACCGATTTCACCGGTCCGGGCTCCCGCAACCACCGCATCAATCGTAGGCTGAACGAAGTTATCGTTCACTGCTATCTCGAGTTTAATTTTTCTCAAAAGACTGCCTACCTCTTTGTGGCTGCGATAAACCTCGGAGATCCCTTTCTGCCGACCGCGGCCAAGGACGTTGGTTACGGTGACCAGATGAATATCTTTTTGGGTCAACTTGTCCAGTACCTCATCCAGACGGTCGGGCTGGATAATCGCTACAATATATTTCATTAATCTGCCTCCTTAAGAAAAATTCTAATGGGTTAAACTATTCCAGAGATGTATAAGCCACTTCACGGTGTTGAGTCAAATCAAGACCGACTCGTTCGGCATGGTCGGAAACCTTGAGACCCATTACCCATTGTACGATCTTGAACAAGACAAAGGACACTACAAAGGAATAGACCGCGGTGAGAAGCACGGCTTTAATCTGAATAAAGACAAGTCCAGGATTTCCGTAAAAAAGTCCGTCATTTCCCGCGCTGTTGATAGCCTTGGATGCCCATAGTCCCGTGGCGATGGCGCCCCACATTCCGCCGATGCCGTGTACGCCAAAGGCATCGAGGGAATCGTCATACCCGAATTTTGCTTTAACAAAGGCGATTGCAATAAAAGGAAAAACAGCGGCTCCGATTCCAACCCAGATGGCATCAATGGCACCGACAAAGCCGGAGGCCGGAGTAATGGCTACGAGTCCCGCGACGGCACCGGTAATCAATCCAAGCACGGTGGGACGCTTATTAAAAATCCAGTCCAGCACAGCCCAGGACAGACCCGCCGCGGCTGTCGCAATATGTGTCACAACAAAGGCATTCGTGGCTAACGCACCAGCACCGAGGGCGCTGCCTGCGTTAAATCCGAACCAGCCAAACCACAGTAACCCTGCGCCCAGCACTGCAAAGGGAAGATTGTGCGGGGGAGAAATTTTGTGGGGATAACCAATGCGTTTTCCCAGCGCCAGCGCCGCGGCGAGCGCGGCCATACCGGCGTTGATATGAACCACCGTACCGCCGGCAAAGTCAAGGGCGCCCCAGTTACGGACCATCCCGCCAACGGCCCAGACCCAGTGACAGACAGGGTCATAAACGAGCGTCGCCCAGAGCAGCGAAAAAACACAAAATGCGGAAAATTTGATTCTTTCTACAAAGGCACCGATGATCAAAGCGGGTGTAATGACGGCAAACATGGCCTGAAAAATCATAAAAGCCTGATGGGGAATGGTCGCAGCATAATCCGCGTTGGGAGTCAGCCCGACGTCTTTCAATCCAAACCAAGCCAGGCTACCGATCAGCCCGTTTACATCGGGACCAAAAGCCAAACTATAGCCAAAAATAACCCATTGAATACTGACCAAACAAATAATGATAAAACATTGCATTAAAATCGATAAAGCGTTCTTCTTGCGAACCAGCCCTCCATAAAAGAAAGCCAGTCCCGGTGTCATGAGGAGCACGAGGGCCGATGACATTAATACCCAGGCCGTATCTCCGGTATCGATCTGCGGGCCCTCCTGGGCAAAGAGCGGTCCAAATCCTGTCAAAAGCCCTATTAACAGGATCACTCCCAAAAAGAAAGAACTCTTTCTTTCTGTCTTTTTCATTGAAAAACCTCCCTTGAAAAAATTAACCATCCTGAAAAAGTATTCTAACCCGGAAGAACTTAAAGATTGAAAACAGCCACCCCCCCTTTTAAAATTTTTAATAACTCAGGTTGCAAAAAAATGTCTAAAAGAATAAAATAACATTGCAGATAGCGTGCCAATTTTTTCCGGTACAGATCAATTCGATAATAACAGATTAGGATTAATAAAATTAAAAAATAGCTTGAAAACGAAGCCGAAAATTAAGCGCTTAATAGTAATATGAAAAAAATACATAATTGTATAATTAAGTTAATTATAATACATTTATGTTATAAAACATCAAGCTCCCCGATTGAAGGGATAAGGCCCTTCTATTTGGCTGAAAAATTAGCCGGATATTTAATTCGTTAAGTCATAGCTTCTGCTCCATTGGCGACAGGCATTTTTTCAATTCGCACTGCACATTGTTTATAGTTTGGTTCCCCGGATTTAGGATCAAAGGCCGGAATTGTGAGAAGATTGGCACATTTTTCAAAATAATGGAAAGGAAGAAAAACTTGACCGGGTTGAACCGTTTCGGTTATTCTCACAACGAGGTCTTTCACACGGCCTCTGCGCGAGATCAAGGCGACCTTGTCATTAGGCCTAATTTCATAGTATTGGGCAGTTTGGGGATTAATTTCCAGCCAAGGAATGGGCGCTAAATATTCAAGGATCGGCACAGCGGCGGTCTTCGTCCGCGTGTGCCAATGTTCCACCGTACGCCCCGTATTGAGAATTAAGCGGTAGGAATTATCGGGATCCTCAGGTTTTGGACTGCTTTCGACATAGAGTAGCCTGGCTTTGCCATCCTCCGTGGGAAAAACTCCATCCGTATACAGACTATCCTTGCCGTTTGGATTTTGATCATTACAAGGCCATTGAATTCCTCCCAGTTCCAGCATTTTTTGGTAAGTGATTCCGCTGTAATCACAAAGCCTTCCGCTAGAAACGGCTTTGATTTCCTCAAAAGCGTCCTCCTCGGTTCGCCATTTTGGAAAGAGCTTCTCTCTTACCCCAAGATACAGGGCGAGATCTAAAAAAATATTAAAATCTGTTTTGGCTTCGCCGGGAGGATTAACGGCGGCCTGAACCAGATTGACCCGTCGCTCACTATTGGTAAACGTTCCCTTTTTTTCTCCCCAGATCGCGGCTGGCAATACCAGATGGGCAAGTTCCGTAGTTGGGGTTGGATGAAAACCATCTTGGACTACCAGTAACGTCAGTTTGCCAAACGCCGCTTTCAACCGCTGCTGATCGGGAAAACTGGCCAGAGGATTGGTCCCGACCACCCACAGGGCTTTAATTTTTCCATCTAAAATGTCCTGAATTATTTCCGGATAATTTTTCCCCCGTTTTTTAGGAATTTCTTCTTCACGCACTCTCCAAATCCTTGCCAACTCTTGACGGTCTTTATCATTTTCAAACTTGCGGTAGCCAGGTAGAGAGGAAGTAGAGCCAAATTCTCTGGTCCCCATTGCATTGCATTGTCCTGTAATGGACATGGGGGCGGCTCCGGTCCGGCCAATATTTCCGGTGATCAGGGCGAGGGTATTGATCAAACTAACGGTATCCGATCCCTGTGTACTGTGATTAATTCCCATCGTCCAAGCAAAAAAGACGTTTTGGGCATTACCAATACATTTTGCTGTCTGCAAAATTTTTTCTTCCGTTAGTCCTGTTCTTACGGCGACTATTTCTAACGGATAATTTTCAGCGTGGCGAACCAAGTCAGAATAACCATGGGTATGGGCTTCGATAAAGGCCCGATCCACTTTTCCCCACTTAATCATTAAATGAATCAAACCATTGATCAGATCGATGTCTTTCCCCGGTTTGATGGGCAAGTAAATATTCGCAAAATTGGCGGTCTTGGATTTTCTGGGGTCACAAACAATTAAAGTACCGTGCTTGTTTTTTATCAAATGGTGCCACAAGATAGGATGATTATCGGCTATATTGGCACCGAGCAAGAATATCACGTCTGCTTTTTCCAGACCTTGATAGGAACCGGGAGGGCCATCGGATCCAAAACTCTGCTTATACCCTACCACGGCCGAACTCATGCAGAGCGTTGTATTGCCATCATAGTTATTGGTTTTGAATCCTAATTGCACCAGTTTCCCCAAGGCATAAAATTCTTCGGTTACCAATTGACCGGTCGATAGTACCGCAAAACTTTCTCGGCCATATTTCTGCTGAGTTGCTTTGATCCGTTCGACCATTTGCTGATAGGCGGTTTCCCACGTTATCCTCTCGTGAAGACCGGCGTGATCCCGAATGAGAGGGAATTTGGCACGTTGGGGGCTTTTTATGGAATAATGTTCACTCAATCCCTTGGGACAAAGTTTGCCGTGATTCACAGGAGCATCCTCGTCTCCTCTGACAGCAACGATTTCCCCTTTTTTCACGCCGAGCAACATACCGCACCCGACGGAACAGTAACCGCAGGTGGTTTTTATCCATTTTTCTGGAATCTTGCTGGCCGAGGTATATCCGAAAAGGGGATCGCTTGCGTACGCATATTTTTCTTCCTTAATATCCAACCCTAAAAATTTTTTAAACTTTTCGATGAGCATGTTTTCTAGCAGGGGTTCATGTTTTCAATTTTAAAAGGATTCGGTCAGCTTGACGTCCCCGGCCTTGTTGGCTTGAACCAGAAAATTACCGGGGATACTCTTGGATACCACGGTAACAAAAAACAAGTAGCGATGGATCAAACAAAAAGTTAAACCGAAGATCAGTGTGACGGAGGATAGAGTCAACGTGGAAAGGGTCCCCAGCGTATCCTCGCGACGGAGAAGCGCGGCCAAACAGAACAGGGTCCCGCTGAGAAGAATATTTCTGACAATTCGCAGGCTTAAAAAATGGATCATATAGAGATGGGCACTGGATCGAATTTCGAATTCAGGACTTGCAAAACGTCGATGCTGTGTGCCTGCCTCAACGAATGCAAGACTGGCTAGCGGTAAAAATGCGAAGACAGAGCAGAGCCGCACCAGGAGATCCAAGGGACTGAAGATTTCAGGAAAAATAAATGCGGAAACAATGACAGAAAATTGAAACGCCAGAGGTCCCAATGCAAAGGCGACCAGATAGAAGTCCAACGTTGTTTTTTGGGTATTCCAGGCTGGTCTTGAGGGTACGCGGTATAATCTGGAGCTGGCATAAATACCCAGACTGCCGGTGAAAACAGTAAAGCATCCAAGGCTTGCGCGAAAGAGATTCATCTTCCATTCCTCTCCCAGAGAGAGCTGCAGGCATTCGCTTAAAAATAAAAAGCCTGCATACAAAAAGGTTGCCAGAGCAAACAGGGACAGTGCGATCACCTCTCTGGATAACCAGGACGTCCGCCAATTCTTGACGGCCCGGTATGCCAAGATCGGACGTCCCAGATGAATTGTAGAGGCGCCCAAGGAAATACTGGCAATAGCAAACAGGGAAGGTGCGAGCCACCCCAAAGTTTTTCCAATTGGAAGCGGAGCCAAATTCAGCATTCTGAATAAGTCAATCATAAAAACAGTTGTAAATCCGCCGAAGGCCATCTGTGTCAGCACCGTCATCAAAATGAGCGGAGTATGGGGAACTTGAGGTTTAACATGAGCACGATCCACTTTTTTAAAATCCTCGGCTGACGTTCCTTTGGGAAGCGTGATCTTCGTTGAGGGGATCGTCAGAGCCGGTGACGGCATATCCGGTCCCCGACCTTCCTCCAAATAATGGTTATAAATTTCCCGAAGCGGAACCTCCTCAACAGTAATCGCTTCGGCAGGACAGGCTGCCACACAAGCCGGATCATTGCCTTCTTCCAAGCGGTTCCGGCATAAATCACACTTGGTGACAATCTTTCGATCCTCCTGAAAAACAGGGACCTCATAGGGACAGACCCACGTGCAGTATTGGCAACCAATGCAGACATTGTCTTTATGATAAATAATCCCTCTTTCATCCACCGCGTATGCATCGACCGGACAACTCTTCATACAGGGGGCATCCAAACAATGGTTGCAGCCGCTGGAAAGGAAGGCCCGTTTCGTGTCAGGAAAGAGACCGCCTTCTACCTCTCCGACGCGTCGCCATTGAATATCGGCGGGCAGGTTGTTTTGTTCGGCACAGGCCACCTCGCAGGAATGACACCCGATACATTTATCCATATGGAAATGGAAGCGGGTCTGCACTTCCCGGTTATTAATTCTAAATCCGTGGATTTGGGGTTTGGGAGGATGCGCCTCAATCGAGGAAGACAGCGGTTGAATCGTTTCGGTTAGGGCTGTATCAGAGGTTGTCATCATACTTAGCGAACCGTAAAATTCGGATTTTTTCTTGCGAGGATACCCAGCGCGGTCGGAACCGGCTGAACGAAACGGCCGGATTGATTTTCGAATTTTTTTAGCGCGAGAAGAGAAAAGAGAGATAACATCATTAAAATGATAAATCCGTTGGCAAATTCGTTGTCGCTTTTTAAACTGGCCAATGTCCCCATGACGGGCAGAATCAAAAATCCGCCCAAGGCTCCCAATCCACCCACCCATCCGGCGATCCCGCCAAGCAGGTGAGCAGATACACTCGGAACCAGTTTAAAAACCGCCGCATTGCCAATTCCCATACTGATACCCAAGAATATCGTTGTTAAGACAGAAAAAATAATAAGGTTTGAAAATGAAAGCAATAGCGTACTCAGCAACATGATCAAGAGAGCGATGCGTAAGGATACGGTTCCACCAATTCTGTCTGCCCAAATCCCTCCCAGGATCCGGAAGAGCGCCACCAGCAAAGCATAGAGGGCTGTCAACCAACCCGCCTGAACCGGAGTTAAACCAAAATGATTCCTCCAGTAAGTGGGCAACCATAGAGTCAGTGCAATAAATCCACCAAACGTTGTAAAATAGATCGCGACCAGGAGCCAGGTTTTCGGTAATTTAGCCGAATGAATAACGCTTTCCATAAATCTTTCTTCTGGAAAGATTTCCTGTCCAAAGCGAAAGCGTGCCATATCTCTGGCTTGTTGCGGAGGCAGTCCGCGATGTCTTAATTGAAAATACCAAGCATCGGTTCCCAGCAGCAAATAGGCGCTTGTCCCCACACATAAAAACAAGAGCCAAAAAACATACGTCTCTGCAAATCCTCCTATTCTAAAACTATAAGGAAGGAAAAAAGAAAAAACCGAGGGGGCTAAGTTGCCGATTCCCGCATAGATGCCTAGAGCCTGACCTTGTTTTCTCAGAGGAAACCAAAAAGAGGTCTGGGTAATTCCAACTGAAAAAGTGGCAATGCCACAACCACACAAACATCCCAATAAAAATACATAGAAAAAATCCACCCTTGCAACCGCAAGGGGATGAGACACCAGCCACTGCAGACCAAACATGCCCAAGATCGAACACCCTAATAAAACGAGCATCGGTGTTTTGCCTCCATTGGTGTTGGCCCAAGCTGAGAAAGGAATTCGCAAGAGCGAACCGAAAAGAACGGGGCTTGCGATCAGAATGCCCCACTGCCAGTTCGCCGGAGAGAACGTTAACTGAAAATATTCAGCGCTTGAAGAAAACAAAGTCACGCCGGAAAATCCCACAAAAAAAACCAATGTGGCTGCGCCGGCCGCTTGCAAAGGATTCCCTTTGAGTCGATTGGTTGAAAATGGTTCACTCATTTTTTGGAATAAATGTTTCTGCAAGCCGAAGCCGGGATTAATCTTTTGTTAATTTAATGAAGGAAAGAGGCCCGAACCTTCAATCCTATCAACTTTAAAAAAATTAATTTTTTCAGATTCCATCCAACTTAAGATCAAACCCTGTGCCATCCCTATTAATGAGCTCTCTCCGTTGGATTGCCAAGGTGAACCAATCTGTAAAGTCAGAACCGGAAAAAATAATTTTTAATTTCGTCGTTCCGATGCATCTTACTAATAATCAGGCTGTTCCACAAGGGATTCATCGGCAAAGGAGGGGGATTGTTGAAATTGGCCTCAGAGTTGCAGGATCACTTATTAAAAGCAGGTTACAGATAACAATTTTGATCCTTCTTTCATAAATTTATACATTTTTGTATTTTGAGGGATTATGTCCTATCCACCCATTAAACTTTTATGAAGATCTTTTTTGACGGGAAAATATTGTAGCATAAGTAAAGCGGACTAAAACTTTTAATGGAGAGATATGATGGTTCGGGTCTGTCCGACTTGTGGTTATCATTGGTCTTGGGTTCTGAACGATGGTCGCTTCAAGTGCCGTCGCTGTGGAAAAAAATACGCCTTTAAGAGTATCTGGGATTCCTTTCGTCTGCCGAAAAAAACAAAGCGGTTGCTCCTTGAATATTTTGTTTTGGACGTATCTGCCTACCGACTACGTTTCAGAGGTCCTGCCTCCCGTCCGACCATCGAACGTTTTTTTCGTCAAATTCGTACCGTACTGAGCATTGCCGAGGGATGTTATCAACCTTTGATGCGACTGGCTGCATATCCGGCCCACGTCACAAGAGGAAAGTATCACGAAGAATCTGCGAAGGATGAATTTAAAATGATTCGGTTACAAATCCGGCAGGAAAATGGAATTGTTCGAGCAATCCCCGATTTTGAAGATGATGCTTCGCTCGGCTATGCTGCACCAACGCACCCTATTTACTCTGGTCGTTTATCCTTCACGGAGGATGGGAATGGGAGAATCTTCTTGCCGCTACATGGCCAGCGTATCGTCCTAAGAAAGACAGTAAAGCAGATTACCAAG
>Ga0247727_10013142_pt1 | contig 14032 bp, 12 predicted proteins | sample WisWelCaveWW1625_FD_202498 | JGI IMG/M metagenome (GOLD analysis project Ga0247727, IMG submission 202498) | Biofilm microbial communities from Wishing Well Cave, Virginia, United States - WW16-25 | ecosystem: Environmental > Aquatic > Deep subsurface > Groundwater > Cave microbial mat | place... | reverse complement strand
GGCGGGCATCTTCCCGAAAGATGAGCAGTCCGAGCAGGAAAATGACGATGCCGCCAATGAGATAGATAAGCGCTGTGAAGTTCGAAAGGTTCATGGGGTGAGGAGAAAAGGCAAAAAGAAAAAGGCAAACGGCAATTTTTAGTCTTTGGTTTTTTGCCGTTTATTTTTTCCTTCTTTTGAGCAGCGTGACCTGCGTGCCGCCTTTGGAGAAATCATAGGAGATTTCATCCATCAGCGAGCGCACGATGAAAACGCCGCGCCCGCTTTCACGCAGCAGGTTTTCCGGATCAAGCGGATTGCTCAACGTCTCGGGATTGAAACCTTTGCCTTCATCACGAATGGTCAGGCGCACTTCCGTGTCGACGACGTCGACCGCAACATAAACTTTTTTATTCGGATCGCGTTTATTGCCGTGAATCACCGCATTGTTCGCCAGCTCCGTGACCGCAATCGCCAGGCTGTCCTGTTCTTCCTGATTGAAACCGGCGATATTCGCGGCTTCAGCGGCCAGCTTCTCGATTTCCTCGACGGTTTCCGGTTTGCTCGCTAAAACCAGCTTATAGTTTTTCCCGAGTGATGGGGGCATAGGGACCTCGCTGACGTGTTGGGCAACTTAAGTTTAAAAAAATGCAACGAAAAGGGAACCGCAACGAAAAAATAAAAACCACGGCAAATTTTTAACAAGCAAAAAACAGAAATATTTAAGCAGATTTAAATTTCCCCGCTGATTGAAGAAGCCCGCTGATCAAAAGCTCTATCGGTGGGTTTCTTCAATCCGCGGGGATCTCTTTTCGGCTATAATTTTTTAAGACTGCGTCCGGAATGATTCTTTCTTAGTTTTGGACAATGGCCTAAATTGACCATTGCACGGTCAGACGAACATTGTTGATCGCTGCAGCCTGGCTGCGCTCACGATACACTACCTGACGTCCTGCCGAAAAAATCAACACGGCCTGGGGAGCGCGGTTATAACTGACGGACAGCGTTGGGCTCCAGATCGTTTGGCTGTTGCTGCGTGATCGAATATAGCCGCGCTGCGGCGACAATTTATAGGCCCAGTCTACTTGCCGTTGATACGTGAGGCCGGGCGCGACTTGCCAGAGCGGCGTCGGGCGATGGTTCAACATCACGGCCAGCCAGTGTTCACGACGATCAAACCACGGCCGTTGCCGCCAACGCCCCCAATCCAACTGGCCACGCTCTTCGAGACGCAGGCGATATTGCGCGATGCCGCTGGTGCGCCGGCTGAATTGAATGGACAGCGAATCGGTGATAAAAAAATTTCTGAACACATTGCTGCGTCCGAGCGCGAGCGGCTCAGGAAAATCGTAAGCGATATATTGCGCCAGCACGCCGAAGCCCTGTTTCAAATAAACGCCCGGCGCGAAATTGAAAACACAGGTTGGTTGCAGCTTGAAGACGCGCCGCCAGTTGTTGCCGGCGGAATGGCTGCTTTTCAAATAGACGTGATGCTCAAGATAAGTGTTCGCTTCCCATAATACAAGAAAAGTTTTGGCGAAGCGATGGCTGTAGAGCAAACTGGCCTGAAACGTCAAACGATCAAAATTGTCCTGATTGGTGCGGTTGCCGGTCTCGTGCGACTGTCGCGCCGCGCTGCCGAACCAGCGCAATGAATCCCGGCGGCCGATCCGCCACTGCAGACGATGGCCGGCGCGCAAATGCCAGTCTTCCGAATCATAACCCGCGCCGGCATAACGCCGAAACAGCGGAGAGGCGTTGGCCTGCTCCGAATAATCGATGGTCTGTGAAAAAAATTGTACGGAAAACTCGTTATAAAGATTCGGTTGCTGCCACTGCAATTCTGCCCGGTGCCGTGTATCAAAATCGGTGTGTTGAAACGCCGTCACCCGGCGGCTGGAATTTTGCCCGCTCGCGGCCGCCACCAGCCGGCGTCCGATATCGACGTCCGATTGTCCCAGCTCGGTGCGCAGCGAAAAACGCCAGTTGTTATTCATGCGATAATCGAGGCGATTCTCCAGCGCGCGGCGGTTGCGGTTCAACAGATCGATGTAAAGCGTGTCAATATCGGCGAAATAGTTGTCGCGCCGCAAATGTGAAAAATGGAGAAACAATGAGTCGCTCGTCGCATTTTCAAATTGCCGCGACACGCCGTAGCTCAGGCGCACGTCTTCGTTGCGGCGCGCGGGCAATTGGGTGATTTCGGCGTCGGCGTCAAAACGATGATAATAGTTTTCCCAGAGCGTCGGCGCCAGCGCCACACTGAGTCTGGCGTTCGGCCCATGATCGTTGCGCCCGAGAAGATTTTCGAGCCGATAACCCGCCTGCCCGCTCACCCATAAATTGGAGCGCAGTTGGCGTTCGAGACGCGAATACAGTCCTGACAGCGCAAAATCATTGTTGCGGGTTGCAACCGTCAGGCGCGAAAACTCATCACGAAAAATTTTGGAATCAGCCGTGATCTGCCACTGCCAGCCCGACAGCAGATTCGTTCCTTCCCACGGCGCGCGGCGCAAAATCAGTTGCGCCGCCTGATCATCCTTCCAGCGATCCGGTGTTCGCTGCAGCGTCGAGTTGAAATTTTCAATCACCACCAGTTGCCAGCGCGAGGATAATGCTTGCGCAATATTAACGCGTGTCAGCCAGTTATAAATGGCAATATCATGCCAGAAAATAGTTTCGACCATAGGCGCTGCCGATTGTGTATTTGATCGAACCGCGCTACTGATCGTCGTTGAGTCGCCTGTTGCCAATGAATCTGTAAACGTGGGACCGGCAGCCTTGCCGGTCGAAAAACTATTCAGCAAAATAGTAATTGGCAAAATAATAAGCTGTGCAAAACTGGTGGTGCGGCCCGGCGGAAAAAAACATTTAACCATTTTGCTAAATTTTTTGCACCACCAAGAGCACAAAGCTCACAAAGATTTTCCCCTGGCCTGCGGCACTGGCGCCTTTGGCGCCACGGCGGGCGCCAGGGCAGGCTTTGTGTCCTTTGTGCCTTTGTGGTGCAGTTTGACAGCGCCTGTAAGAGAGTGTTTGGAAAGTCACTGACCGGTCACTTTTACGCACAAAATATTCTACATTTCAACCACTTTAAGTGACCGGTCAGTCTACTTTTCAAATGCTCTCTAAGGCTACGCTTGTGGGGTTGCGGTTGGCCCGCGCTACGGGGCCTTTTTCTGCAAACTCTCGACGTTGTCGCGCGTGAGCATCATATGCGGTTGTTTGCGATGCTTCGGCAGCGCCGTGCCGCCGGAGATAATCAGATGCAGCGCGTCTTCAACCGGCATGTCGATTTCGATGACTTCGCTTTTCGGAAAAAAAACCACAAAGCCCGAGGTGGGATTCGGCGTGTGCGGCACGAGCACCGTCACGACATCATCGCCAAGCGCATTCTTCACTTCGCGACTCGGCTCGCGGACGATGAAACCGAGGCGCCACATGCCTTTGCTCGGAAACGGCACCAGCACGGTTTTTTTAAACACATCGTGGCGGTCGCCGAAAAACGCCTGGCTCACCTGCTGGACGGTGCCGTAAATGCGGCTGATGAACGGAATGCGCGCCACGACGTTGTCGCCGACGTCGACCAGCTTTTTGCCGAAATAACTGCGCGCTGCCATCCCCGTGCTGAGAATCAGCAGAAACAGCGTAATAAAGCCCAGCCCCGGAATCGGCTGGCTGATTTGCACGCCGAACCAGTCGCTGATCATCACGAAGATGACCTGTTTTAAAATGCCGTCGATGGCGAGGAAAAGCTCGTAAATAATGTAAACAGTCAAACTGATGGGAACTAAAACGAGCAGGCCGGTCAGGAAATAACCTTTTATCCGGTTGGCAACATGATGTTCAGAGGGGGGCATCAATGCGGTCATGGTTTTTCTGGCTTGACAATCTTATAAATTTTCTCACCCGGCTTACCGAGTTTGTAGCGCTCGCGGGCGATTTTTTCAATATAGGTGGTGTCGGTTTGCAAAAGTTGAATTTCACGGCGCAGGCTATCCTGCTGCACCTGTAGTCGCATCACTTCGCGATTCAGCGCCACCTCGCGTTGTTGCAAACGCCAGAGTTGAATCAAGCCGTAGCTGCCGCCAAAATAAGAATAGGCAATATAAAGCAAAAGCCCGAGCGTTGCCCACATCAACAGGCGCGCACCAGCAGGGCTTTTTGTTAATGAACCCGCCGCGCCTCGTGAAGAAGTTTTACGAATGTTGGGGAACATATTTCCTAAATGCTGATTCCTGCCGGCTCGTTTCCTGTGGTTATGGTTTTAGCAGCCAGCAACAAGTGGCCAGCAATGATTTACTGAAAATTTTCAAAAAAGTCAACAGGCAAAAACAGAGAAAAATTTATTTATCTTAAAAATAAAAACCGTCCGGACGCTTACAGCATCCGGACGGTCATCGTTAACCTCGGACCCGGGACTTCAGACCTTGGACCTACTGTGCCAGAACCATCCGCTTCATTGCCGTAAAATTGCCCGCTTTCAATTCATGGAAATACAAACCGGAGCTCACTTTCACGCCCGCTTCACTCTCGCCATTCCACACGGCGATGTACGAACCCGCCGCAAACGAGCCGCTAACCAGCGTGCGCACCAGTTGGCCCATCACATTGTAGATGCGCAAGGTGACTGCCGATTGTGCGCCGACGTTGTTCGGAACCAGAAATCCGATCGTGGTCGATGGATTGAACGGATTCGGATAATTTTGTTGCAATTCAAAATTCAATGGCGCGCTATTCGCCGCGGCGCTGTTCGCCACGATGCCGGTAAGCGTGCCCGTCTTTTTCACGGTTAACGCGACGAGCGCATTGGTCGCGGTCGACGCAGCCTGGACTTCCACTATTTCACCCGGCCGCAAATTCGCGCTCGTCAGCGGGTGATTATCCTGATCGCGGATGAGGGTGTTGGTATTCAGTGCGATTGGAATACCGGCAATGCTCAAGCTGTTGCTGCCGACACTCGCCACGGCCCCCTGAATGCCGAGGCGATCTTCAATTTTAATTCTCGTTGCCAACAGCGAGCCGTCGGCCCGACGATTGGCGCGGATTTCAACGACGAGACCGACTTTCAAATCAGTAAACTTAATCGCGTTGTTATTGTTATCGAGAACGACCGTGCTCGCATTGACGACAAATTTCAATCCGAGCACCACGAGCGAATTATTGTCGAGCGCTGAAATTCTGCCGGTTAGTTCGACTTCGTCAATCGGCAGATCTTCGCGTTTGATGCGGGTCGCGAGCAACGTCCCGTCGGCCTGCCGGTCGGCGCGCACTTCGACGATCTCTCCGATTTTCAAATCCGTAAATTTGATCGGGTTGTTGTCGTTATCGAGAACGACGGTGTTCGGCCCGACGTTGAATGTTTTTCCAAGCACGACGAGCGTGTTGCGGGTCAACGCCTCGATCGTGCCGGTGAGCTCGACTTCGTCATCAAACAAATCTTCAAGCTTGATGCGGATCGCGAGCAAAGAGCCATCGGCCTGCCGGTCGGCGCGAATTTCAACGAGCAGGCCGACTTTCAAGTCCGCAAAACGGATGGGCTGATTGCGATTGTCGAGGATAACCGTTTTGGCGTCGACGAAGAAAGCAAACGGCGCGATGACGAGATGATCCGCCGCTATGCTTGTAATCCGTCCGCGAATTTCGACTTCATCGTCGTCATCGCCGTCTCCGTCATCAGCCGTGATCGTAATGTCAACGCGTTCTTCAAATTCATGGCCGTCATCGTCTTTGATTTTGACGCGCACTTCCCACTGCGTTTCGCTGCCGGAGAGCATCGACAGTTGCACCTTCGCCGTAAACGTCCCATTCCCATGATTGATGAAACTGCCTTCCACATCATCGCCGCCGCTGTTCGGCTTCAGACGAAATTCGTTGTCTTTGATGTCGTTGAAATCAAGGCTCGCATCGATGACGCGCATGTGGAGCACGTCCTGCCGCGTGAAACTGCGATCATTGCTGGAAAAATCCGCCTGCTTTGACAACGTCAGGCTGCCGCCGGCAAAAGCCGCGGTCGCGGCCAGCAGCAGGATGATGAGCATACTTGCTGCTGTTGCAAGCGTCTTTTGATGAAATCTGTATTGCATGGTAAACTCCTTGCGATGAAGTTGAATTTTACAACCAATCCATTTTTTACCAGACAATTCAGACAAATCAAATGCCAGAACGTATTGCCGATTCATATTACCGGAGACGGCAATAACTGCTTGTTTATCAACCGGAAAAATATTGCAGAAGCAATAGTGAGTTTTTGAGAAGGGATAAATCCGGGCTGGATTGCGCAAATCGCCAGTATTTTATTGAGCAAAGTTTGCACTTGCCTGAACGGCGAGGATTATTGGGGCACTATTGAGTATTGCAAAAAATAACGAGCAGCCCGCCTCACTCCCACTTGCTCAAATAAAAACTCTTCGGATCGGCCACTTCTTCATATCCTTCCAACGTCATGCGCAGATCGCTATGAAAGACTTTAAAGCCGGCGGCGACGAGCTCGCTGTAAGCGCGGAGGTAGCGCGTCGGCGTGCGGAAGCTGATGGTGTCGAGATTCTCCCGCACGGCAAAGGCGAGGAGATGCGGCAGAATTTCCGCGACCGAAAGCGAAGCGTCCATCAACGATACAACAATTTTCATAAAGCGCGGCACTTCGTCTTCAGAATATGTTTTGTTGTGCGTGATGAAACACGCCAGCATTTCTCGGCCACGCCGCACAAAAAGCGTATCGCCATATTGGAATTGGCTGGTCACTTCGATTTCGGGGCGAATCGACAGATGCGGATCAAGACGGCGCGCTAATGTTTCGGTCGCAGCGAGGAGAGAAGCTCGTTCCGCGGGATCGGTGTCGTTGTAATATATGACTTCGTAATCAGCAGGAAAAGGTTCTTCGGAACGGCGCGGCACGGCCTGAATCAAATCGACCGTCAGATTTTGCGGCAGGAAGCCGAGCTTGGTGTAGAAGCCGATGTTGTGAACACTGCGCGGCATGGTTTCGAGGCCGATGACGCGCGCGCCATGCCGTTGCAAAGTCTCGATGGATTTCACCATGAGTTGCTGGCCGAGCTTCTTGCCCTGATGCGCGGGGATGACGCTGACCGGCCCGATCCATGCGACTTCGCCCCACAATCTAGAGAACGCGTAACCGACGAGGCCGTTTTGGTCGTCCATCGCGAAACAGCCGTTTGGAAAAACGGCGAGGTACATTTCTAAAAAAGAAAGATGACACAGTGGGACCTGCGGCGTTTTGAAGCCGTCGTTGAGGCGCGCCGCGGTAAAGGCTTTGGCGAGAATAAGATTCACCGCGGGCAAATCGCTGCGCTGCATGAGGCGGAGGCTATATTCGATCATGGGCAATTATTTTGTATCGATAACCCATATCGTTTCAACCAGCCATTGCGCGATTTGACGTATAATGGCGAGATCGTTTGTGCTTTCGATTATTTGTGGCAGGATATATTGTCTGATGGCGGGTGCATCACTAAAATCCGGAATCTCTTGTTTTTTTTCCGCCTGCATCACGCGGGAGATAAACAAATCCTTTGAGGCCATTTGTACGGCAAGGCCTGTTGCCTTTTGAAATTCTTTGCAGATTTGTTGGGCCTTTTCGTACAAGGGCGCATAATGTTCTAATAATACGTTGTGCAAGGCATTATCCAGCTTGGACAAGAACTCCGTGTGTTTGTCCAATTTATAAAAAATAAACTCGAAGTGTCGAATATCTGACGGCGCTTGATCAGGACTGCCATGCGAAAGCAAAACCACCTTTTTGTTGAGCGCATGAGCAATGCCAAGCTCATACAACACATTGGGACGAAGGCCGGAACAATCAGCGATGACCACTTCGGCACCTCTGATCATATCGGTGATTTTTTCAAGCAGCGGTTTGGTAAGCACCTGCTCGTCCGCGCGCACGACCCGAAGATGATAGTTAGCTTCGATGTACTGCTTTAAATACAGATAGAAATAGTGCAGGGCCTCGTCGAATGGCATGATGAAAAAACACATCATTTCAGGTTTTGGCATGCGCGTACCTGCTTAAAAATCTTTTCAAGTTTTGCCGGAACTCTTCTTGTCGAGCTGGATTATAGAGCAACATTAAATATCCCAGCAAATCGACAGGCACAGAAGCCACATCGGTCGATATTAATATGACGGGCTTGCGCAACGCATGCGCCAATCCGATCTCATACATGATATTGGGATTGTTGCCGCTCAGATCGGCAATCACTAAGGCCGATTTTTGGATCGCTAAATGTATTTGATCGATAAACCTGAAATCAGGCGAAAGCTCGTCGGCGCGAAGGGCTTCAAAACCGGCCTGTATAATCTCCGGCTTAATAAGATGCTCATACAGGCTTTTTACTATCGTCGCCTCATGGGATTTTCCGTCATAAGGCATGAGCACAAAACATGTCGGGGAGGTTTGGGTATTCATCGTTCACCTCTGGTAAACTTCAAAACAGTTTCGGTTTGCGAACTACATTCAAATTAAATAGCGCAAGGTTAAAAGTCAAGCCCTTATTCTTATAGCCGTTTTGCCGATTTTTCAAAAAAAATTTTTCCCCTGCTTATCCGCAGCTCGTGCGCGCCTCGACTTCGCCGGCAAAATGCGGGATATATTTCAACAACCCCACCATGTCGAAAATTTTCTGAAAATGCGAGGAAAGGCCGAACGCGCGGAGATTGACGCCGTGATTTTGCGAGCGCGTCAAAATCGTGATCATCACCGACATGCCGGCGGAGTTGATGTAATTCACGCGGCTGAAATTAAAGACAATACATTTGGTTTTCTGGGCCACGGCTTTGTCATAAGCAGCCAGCAATTTTTTTTCGGCGAGGCTGGTCACGTCGCCGGAAAGATCGACGATGGCCAGCCTGTCTTCGAGACGCAGATTGACTTGAATTTCTTCCACGGGTTTCCTCTCGCAATGAATGCGCGGAGCGCTAAGCGCATGGCGCAACTTCTATCAGTCGTTATTTTTCCATACTTCATTAATCCATTGATCCATCGATCCAATAATCCATCCATCCAAACCGCTACAATCGCATCGTCAACGTCGTCACATGCCCGAGCTCCGGCATGGTTTTAAACTCGACATGATCGACTAATTTTTCAATCAGGAATAAACCCCAGCCGCGCGGGTTGCCGTTGCCGTGAATTTTTTCCTCGAGCCGGGGAACGGTGTGCGCCACATTTATAAAACCGCCGCCGTTATCGAAAACCTGCACGGTCAAAGTTTGCGCCTCCGAACGAACGACCACGTCGACGCTGTTGGCGGCGTTGAGCTTGTTGCCGTGCTCGATGGCGTTAATGCAGGTTTCGGAAACTGCGGTGCGCAAATCTTCCACACGCGCCGCGGAGAAGCCCATCATTTTCGCCATTGCCGCGGCGGCGTCCATCGCCATGCGCTCGTAACCGATGTACGACGGCAGCGACAGACGAACTTCGCCGGGCGTTTCGCTGCGTTCAATGGCCGCGTCGGCCATTTCTAATTTCCCGCTGGCGGGCGAAGCGAGCTTTTCAACACGCACCGCCATTAGCGTCAGATCGTCGAGATGCGCGCGCCCACCGGTGTAAGTTTCGGCGTCGGCAATGAGCCGCCGGGGCAATTCTGTTAATGAAACCTGCGCATGTTTTTTAATCGACGCCTGCAATCGCTCGAAGCCAAACGGTTCGGTGGTTCCATTCATCATATCGACGATGCCGTCGGTGTAAAACACCAACAGATCGCCCGGCTGCAGCGCGATTTGCATCTGCTCGAATTTCACCTGCCGGCGAATGCCGAGCGGAAAACGGTCGCCGTTTTCAGATTGCGGCAAAAAGCTCACCTCGCCGTTGCGATACAGCATCGGCATGGTCTGGCCGGCGTTGGAGTAATATAAAACATTTTTCTCCAAATCAAAAATGCCGCAAAACACCGCGACAAACATGTTGACCTGAATGTCATTCACCAGACGGCGATTGCTGCGTTCTAAAATTTCAGCGGCGGTTTGCCGCTCTTCGGCGGCAAACCGAATCGCGGAGAGCGCGCCGGTCATCACCATCGCGCCGGAAACGCCTTTGCCGGAAACGTCGCCAATGACGACACCGAACCGATTGCCGTTGAACGGCAGGAAATCGTAGAAATCACCGCCGACTTCCGTAGCGGGCAATGACAAGCTTTCAATTTTTAAACCGGATATTCGCGGCGCGGTTTTGGGCAGCATTTCCGCCTGCATGCGGCGCGCGATGTCGAACTCCTGTGAGATGCGCATATTCTGTTTGAGCGAACGCAACATTAAATTAAATGATCGCGCCAGCGTGCCGATTTCATCTTTGGATTCGACGACGATGGTGGCGTCCAGATTCCCTTCGGCGACTCTGTGCGTCAGCTCGGTAAGCTGCTGCAGCGGACCGAACATTTTGCGGATGGACATGGTGACGAAAAAAATTCCCAGAATGCCGACGAAAACCACCGCGATCACCGCGCGCTCTTTCACCGCTTCTGCTCGGTGAAAAATATCGCCCTCGTAAGCCGTCGACAACAGAATCCATCCCCACGGCTTATAATATTTGTAATAGCCGATTTTCTGTTCGCCCTGCCGGCCGCGCGCCTCGGTTTTTTGCTCGAAATCTTTATAACCGGCATAACCGTCCTGCGGGCCGGAAGCATCGACGTTTCTGATGATATCCTGAATGTGGGAAAATTCGGGGATATTAATATTTTTTCCCTCGCTCGTGGGATGAATGACGAGCACACCCTTTTTCTCTGCCGGTTCATTCTGGATCACCGCGATATAACCGTCCGTGGCGATACGCACGCGGCGAATTTCTTCTCTAAGCTCGGCCGTGGGTTGATGATAAAGCTCATCGTAGCGTTCGCAGAGCGCATAAGCGAAATCCGTTCGGGCGCGGAGCAGATCGCGCGCGAGACTTTCGATTTCCTTGCGCGATTCGTCATAAATCACCACACCGACAATGGAAATCGTCAACACGATTTCGAGCAGGCCCATCAAAACCAGTTTTGCGCGCAGCGTCATGATTCATCCACTTTTCCGGAAAGACCGAGGCGCTCCATTTTGCGTTGCAGGCCGAGGCGGCTCAGGCCGAGCACGCGCGCCATCTGGCTTTTGTTGCCGTGAAATTTTTCAAAGGCGGCGGCGAGCATGCGTTTTTCCAGATCATCGATCGCCTCACGCAATTTCGTAAATGACTTTCCGGCTTCGGGAGTTCTGGTTTCGCGCGGACGCGCAAATTTTGCCGATAAATGTTCGGGTTGCAAAATTTGCCCGTCCTCGGCGAGCGTGACAAGGCGCTCGATTTCGTTTTCCAATTCGCGCACATTGCCCGGCCAATCGTAAGCTTCGAGCGCGCGAATGATTTCGGGAGAAAGTCCGGCGATTTGCCGGCCGACGCGCTTTTCAAATTGCGCCAGAAAATTTTTCGCCAGCAGCGCGACGTCTTCGCGACGCTCGCGCAGAGGAGGAATCTGCAATTCCAAAACCGCGAGGCGATAATAAAGATCCTCGCGGAACCGATTTTCGCGAATGGCGTTCGCCAGACTTTTGTTGGTGGCGGCAACGACGCGCACGTCCACGGCGATTTCACGGTCGCCGCCGACGCGCCGCAGTGAGCGTTCCTGCAGCGCGCGCAGCAATTTCGCCTGCATGTTTGCGGGCATGTCGCCGACTTCGTCGATGAACAGCGTGCCGCCGTTGGCCTGCTCGAACAGGCCAATGCGTTTTTTCACGCCGGTCGCCGTGCCCGGCTCGATGCCGAAAAATTCCGCTTCCACTAAATTCTCCGGAATCGCGGTGCAGTTGATGCCGAGAAACGGGCCGTCGGCGCGTTTGGAATTGTAATGAATGGCGCGCGCGACGAGTTCTTTGCCGGTGCCGGTCTCGCCGTAAATCAAAACATTCGCTTCGCTTTTGGCAAAATTGCGGAGCTGCGTTAAAACTTTTTGAATCGCCTCGCTTTGTCCGAGAATGGCGGCGGCGGCAAAATTTTTTTTAATCGCCTCGCGCAGCGAAAGGTTTTCCAGGCGCAATTTTTCCTGCGCCTCCCTGAGCGCCTCGTAGAGCCGGAGATTCTCCAGAGCTTGTGCGGTATAACTCGCGACGGCGTGCAGCAATTCGAGGTCGGCGTCGCGATACGGCTCGCCGGAAAGTTTTGGCCCGAGAAAAAAAGCGCCGGCGTTCTGATCCTGAATACTTAATACCGCCGCGGCTGAAAGATTTTCCTGCGAAATCGCAAAAAGCGTTTGCAGCTTTTGCCTGATCTGTTCTAAATTGTGTATCCCGTTTTCCTGCAGACGGGTATTGATGGTTTCGGCAGAATATTCACCACGGCTGACCACGCAATGCCAACGCGTGGTTTCCTGATCGCGTGCGAAAGCGGCGGCACGCCCCGCGCCAAAAGTTCCGGCGAGAATCGCCAGCACATTGGCGAAAATGCCTTCACGGTCGCGGCAGGCCGCCAGCGTCTGCGCGACTTCAAACAGGGTGCTCAGTTGGAAAACCTGACGCTCGAGCTCCCATTGACGATCGGTTGTCGGTGTTGAGGTCATCATGAAATTTTTTAAAGTTTCATTTCAGCGGGATTTCCAAAAATTCCATTGGCACGGCCACTCCCTTTTGGCGTAGCCGCTCGATTTCCGCCAGAGCAAAATGATCCGTCATTCCCGCGATAAAATCGGCGATTTGCCGTGGACGCTCTGCCAACGGTGAATGATGCCATTCCACGGCCGGAAGCAATTGCGCATCTTCGTAGTAAAGGCGAAACAACGTGCGCAGAACTTCTTTCACCTGCGCATCCGCGCGTTGCACGCTGGGCACAAAAATGATTTGTTGATAAGTAAACGCGTTGAGCGCTTTTTGAAGCGGATCGATTTCCGGGCTGAAGCGCACCACTTCTTCATTAAAAAAAGAAAGCCGGCCCCAACGGTCGGAAAATCTTTCAATCTGCAGCAACGTTTGCCGAATGATATCGCTGACGAGCAGATTGATCAGCCCATTGATGAGCTCATTGCGATAAATATAATCGTTGTCTTCAGCGCTTGCCGTTGGCGAATTGGGCAACAATTGTGCGATTGGCAAACGTTCTTCCACCCGCCGCACAATGTCAAGCTTGCGAACCTGCTCGACTTTAGCCAGTCCGGCGCGCATGCCGTCTTCGAGATCGTGCGTGCGCTGCGCCACTTCGTCGGCAATGGCGACGATCTGGCCTTCGATCGTCGTCGCGGCATCCAGCTCGAATGCAAGTGCGTCAACGTCAAAATTCGGATAATGATACTGGCCGCGTTTGAGTCGCGTGTGTTTTAAAATGCCTTCCCGCACCGGCGCGGTTAAATTCAAACCGGAAAACTCATATTTTTGCTCAAGCACATCGACGATGCGGAGCGATTGATAATTGTGTTTGAACCCGCCAAACCCCGCCTTGCCTTCAGAAGATTTTAACGAAAGGGCGGGGCCCTCGAGCACGCCATCGAGCGCATCGCGGCCCTGCAAAATCTCATTGAGCACGCTTTCGCCAAGATGGCCGAATGGCGTATGCCCGAGATCGTGTCCGAGCGCAATCGCTTCCACCAGGTCTTCATTCAATCCGAGCGCGCGCGCCATCGTCCGCGAGATTTGCGCTACCTCCAGCGTGTGCGTGAGTCGCGTGCGAAAATGATCGCCGTCGGTGATGAGAAAAACCTGCCGCTTGTGCTTCAGCCGCCGAAACGCGCGCGAGTGGATAATCCGATCGCGGTCGCGCTGGAACGCCGTGCGATACTCATGCGCGTTTTCCGCAAACCGCCGCGTCGCATGCGCGCCCACGCTGCTGCACGCATACGGCGCGAGCCACTGCGCTTCAAATTTTTGCCAGTCGGCGGCGGTGCGGAGGGAGAATTGGGTTCTCATAAAAATCGCATGGGCGGCGACCGTTACCCAATCAAGCAGCTAATGCCAGAGCTTTTTCTGCGGTCCTGGACAACTCAACCGGAACAAAAAAGTCATCCGGATACAAGTAATCTTCTCCGGATTCGTCAATAATACGGACCAGTTTGTATTTAGCTGCTTTCTCGTCCGATAAAAC
>Ga0247727_10013141_pt1 | contig 14034 bp, 13 predicted proteins | sample WisWelCaveWW1625_FD_202498 | JGI IMG/M metagenome (GOLD analysis project Ga0247727, IMG submission 202498) | Biofilm microbial communities from Wishing Well Cave, Virginia, United States - WW16-25 | ecosystem: Environmental > Aquatic > Deep subsurface > Groundwater > Cave microbial mat | place... | reverse complement strand
AAGTCACGGCACTGTCGCCCCTCCAACGCCGCATTCTGCAAGCGTTGGGTATCCCAGAGTCGGTCTATGCTTCGCCCGTTGCTTCGCTAATTGAAAGCGGCTGATCAGAAATGACCGAAAGGTGAGTTACTTAGAGAAGGTGGTCTCAATTCATTCATTACACCAAGTTCACTGGGAAAAGAAAAATACGGTGTAGGTATCAGAGAGTTAATTCTAAAAGAAACGACTCTTTGTGCACTTCTAAGTTTTGGTGAAAAATCGGTGTTTGAAGAGGTAGCAAGGCAATATCTTGTTTTTGTCATTGCAAGAGGTTTAGCTAAGTCCGCTGTCACCGAGCTTCAAGCATTTACCAGTTCTGGGCCCGCTGTCACCGCTCACATTCCACAGTCTCAGTTTTTGGAATTCCAAAACTACTCATTCCGGACTGACATCCGGGAAATTGACCTACAACTTAGGGCTAAGCTTCAGCAGATTTCTGTTTACTTGGGTTCCCTTTGCTGTGTTAATGTGGGGGTAGTTGCCCATAGCCGAGTCGGGGCCTCGCGACAGTTTAAGAAAGATGATGTTGTCCTAAATGTGCCTGGTAAAGGACGAAAGCCATATGTCACAGGTGATAATGTTGACCGCTATGAAATATTCTGGCAAGGCGAATTTCTTGATTATGAGGCCAATCGAGAAAATTTCCATCGCCCCAAATTCCCTGAACTTTTCGAGTCGCCGAAGGTGATCGTAAGGAGGATAAGCGGCAAAGATAATCAGGTGATAGCTTGCATTGATAACAACAATCATTATTACTCAAATGACAATTTGATGCATGTGGTGATATGGACACCGCAACTTCAAAAATTGCAGGCGCCCGGCTCGTATGAGGTATTAAGAGATTGTGCAAAATATGAAATAGAATTTATTGGTGCATTATTGAATAGTAACCTTATAAGCAAATATTTCGCTGACTTTATCGCAACTGACACCTTGCAAGGTTCCTACACAGGGGTTTATCCAGAAGATTTGCGCCAACTGCCCGTTCGTCGGCTTGGCTTCACCACACCAGAGAAGCGGCGGGCGGGGTTGGTGAAGGAGGGAATCACTGAGGCACTGAGATGGGCCGAGGAAAAATCCCAAATCCCAAAATCCAAAACCCCAACTGAGGCCGAGTCGTTCAAGGCGTTTGGCGAGTCGAAAATAGGGCGATGGGTAGCGGCGCGGTTGGCGGCGCAACCGGAAGAGGCCGATTGCGTTCACGATCTGCTGGCGCATTTGGCCGGGCGGATGATTGAGATGAACAAGGAGAAGCAGGGGGAAATTAAACGCTTCCTGGCGTGGTTAGAAAGTGCGTTGAAGATTAGCAGTGGAGACAAAGGGAAGGGGAGACAGGGAGAAAAGGGGATTGAGGCGCTGACGGGCAAGAGCAGGTTGAAGAATTATCTGGGCGATTATCAGAAGGGCCAGGAGCCGTTAGGGTACGACGAGTTGGAAGATATCCTGTTCCGCAACCGGGGCAAGTTGGGGGTGAGCGTGAGTGATGCGAAATTCACGGCCAAACTGCGGGCGGAGTACGAGAAGAGTCTGGCGGCGCTCCTGCCGCTCAAGCAAAAGTTGGCGCGGACGGATCGGCTGATTGATTGGGTGGTGTATGGGTTGTATGGGTTGACGGAGGAGGAGGTGAGGGTGGTGGAGGGGAGACAAACCAATGACAACCATTGACCGGACTATCCAGCGAGAGTGTTTCACTCACTCGTTCACAGGCCGGCCGGAACCTTGCCCGAACTGCAGTGCGGCCTTGAAGCAGGAATTCGCAACGTTCATGATCGCCACCCGGCAGGGGAAACGCATCGCCGACAGCTTTGTGTTGGGCGGAGACTTTGGCTGGTTTTGCCCCGCCTGCCCGACGATAGTGATCAACGGCGACCGGGTGAGCGAGATGCTGGGCTTTGGCAAACAGGGTTGGGACATTGGCTCGGAATGGGTGCCGCTGGGCCTGGTGGATTTGGACGCCGTGCCGGAGTCAAAGCGGCATTTGCCCCTCGGCGCTGACGATAACCCATATCCGTTGGTGGAATTTATCCACCCCGGCGGCGAGTTAGAGGGGCCGCCTGCCCTGCCAGGGCGGGCCAGGAACCTGTCCGAAAGACCCGCCGGGTTTTGCGAAGCACCCCGGAGCGAAGCGAAGTGGGCGAAACCCAGCGGGTCTAAGGAGAAACACAAGCCGAACAAAAAGGAACGGTCGCGGGCCAAAAAAGCGCGGCAGCGGTGAGCAGTGTTCAACCGACGGCAACGCATAAGGGACATAAGGCTTTGCGATTATCTTCATCATGAGTAGAATTGACGCATTCAATTACGATAGAAAGATAAGGAGCGCGTGATGAGCAGAGCGCTGGAAACCATAAGCATAAAGGGCTATAAATCGATCCGTGAACTGGAAAGTTTCCCCCTCACTTCGCTTAACGTGCTCATCGGCGCAAACGGGTCAGGCAAGACCAACTTCATCTCGGCCTTCAAATTGCTCAACCAGATTGAGGATGAAAATCTACAGCGCTTTATTGGTCAGCAGGGTGGCGCTGATACGCTGCTATACTTTGGGCAAAAGACCACCAGCCTGCTCGAACTTAAATTGCAATTCGGGAGCAACGGCTACAGCTGTGCCCTCGTCCCGGCGGCGGGAGATACCCTCATCTTTGAAATGGAAGAAGTCTGGTTCCATGACAAACAAAACTATCCCAAGCCCTACGAAGTCGGCTTGGGCGGTGGTCAGCGCGAGACGCGATTGTATGAGTATTCCCAAAGTAGCCCAAAGAAAGCCATCGCCGACCACGTGTTGGAAGCCATGCAGAGTTGGCGGGTCTATCACTTTCACGACACCAGCGCCGGATCAAAAATCAAGCAAAAGGGAGACTTGGGCGACAACGAAGTTTTGCGCGCCGATGCTTCCAACCTGGCGGCTTTTCTCTACCTCCTGCGTGAGACCGAAGAACCTTATTACCGCAAAATTGTCTCTACCATTCGTTTGGTGGCCCCGTTTTTTGATGATTTCTCTCTGCGCCCCGACCCACTCAATCCCGAAAAAATCCAATTGGAGTGGCGAGAAGTTGGTTCGGACGCCTACTTTAATGCCCATGTTCTTTCCGATGGCACTTTGCGCTTCATATGTCTGGCAACCCTGCTACTCCAACCCAAACTGCCATCCACCATTCTGATTGACGAACCCGAACTGGGCTTGCATCCTTATGCCATCACCGTCCTGGCGGCGCTGTTGCGCAGCGCCGCCACTGAAACTCAGGTCATTGTCTCCACTCAATCTGTGCCATTGGTTAACCAATTCGCCCCTGAAGACATTATCGTCGTCGATCGCGGCGATCGTCAATCTACTTTTACGCGCCTGGGCGAAAAAGATTTGGCAGGTTGGCTGGATGATTATGGTCTGGGCGATCTGTGGGAAAAGAATCTGTTGGGAGGCCGCCCGCAGTGAAGCAAGTGCTGGTTTCGGTGGAAGGGCAGACCGAGGAAACTTTCGTGCGCGAGGTGCTTCGGCGGCATCTTTGGGAGCGCAATGTCGATCTACAACCGATCATCGTTTCTACCAAACGAGTGAAACGGGGCTATAAGTTCAAGGGCGGACTCGTGTCTTATGAGCAAGCGCGGAGTGAGGTGAAACGCCTGTTGCGCGACTCTGGCGCTGTCGCCGTGACTACGTTGTATGATCTCTACCGCCTACCAGCCGATTTTCCAGGACAAGATACTCGCCCGGTTGGTAGTGGGCGCGCCAAAGCGCTCCATCTTGAAAAGGCTTTTAAGAAGGATGTTCACTCTGCACGTTTTTACCCGCATCTGCAAGTTCACGAATTCGAGGCTTTTTTGTTCGTCGATCCGGTGCGCACAGCTGACCTGTTCCCGGAACAAAACCTATCTATAGAACTAAGCGAAATACGACAGGCATTTCCCACCCCAGAGGACATCAACGATCATCCCCAAACTGCTCCGTCCAAACGCTTGATGGATCTCTTTCCAAAATACGATAAGCCTCTCTACGGCGCGCTGGCTGTGTTGGAGGTCGGGCTGGAAGCCATCCGCGTTGAATGCCCGCACTTCCGCGAATGGCTGGAGTGGTTGGAAAACTTGGGGTAAACAGTGATCGTCCCCTACGTCATAGACAACCAGACTCACAAACTAGCCGACGTTCTCAATATCCTGCTGGCCGAGCGTAGTGATAACTCGCTGGACATCGCCAGCGCCTATTTTAGCGTCACCGGCTACAAAGCTCTAAAAAACAATCTCAATACATTGAATAGTTTTCGCCTGTTGCTCGGCTTCGAACCGACTCAAGGCGAAGATGTGGGTTTGAGGCCGCGAGCGGGAGTCTTGCGTATGACTTTGCGCGCCGATTTGGAGCGCGAGCCATTCACCGAAGCAACACTCACCCTCATCGAAGACCTGATCGCCTTCTTGCGCCAGTCCAATGTGGCGGCGCGCCTTTACGAACACGGCTTCCTTCACGCAAAGTGCTATCTTTTCTATGGCGATAGAGGAAGCCAGGTTTCCCTCTTCGACCGCTTTCTGCCCCTCATCGGCATTGTCGGTTCCAGCAACTTCACCGGCCCCGGCCTGCTCACCAACAAAGAACTCAATCTTTCACACAAGACCCTGATTGACGAAGACGAACTGGACGACCATGCCGCGCGGGCCTCGGCGGAGATGCTGGCCGGGGCGAAGGCCAACCCAGCCATCTCGGCCTCCTCGCGGCGAGTGCTTAAGAGCGAAGTCGGGGCGCGGGCGATTCTGGATTTGGTGGAGTGGTACGAAAAGCAATGGACTGACTCGCGCGACTTCAAAGACGAGTTGATCGAACTGCTGGACTCATCTAAATTCGGAGCCAGAGAATACACGCCCTATCAGGTCTACCTCAAAGCTCTCTATGAATACTTCCGCGACGACCTGGGCGACGCGCCGCCCGCCGGAACGCGCTCGGCGGTGGAACTGGCCGAATTTCAGGATGACGCTGTCAAGAAAGCGCGCAAGATACTGGCCAAGTATGATGGTGTCCTCATTGGCGACTCGGTCGGCATGGGTAAGACGTGGATCGGGAAGAAACTCATGGAAGACTTTGCCTACCACCAGCGACTGAAGGCCCTCGTCGTCTGCCCGGCCTCCCTGCGTGACATGTGGCAGAAGGAATTGGCGGGCGCTACCATTGCGGCCACTATATTGTCTCAGGAAGAAATCGGGCAGGCCGAAGGCAAGTTCGATGCAACAGAATACGGCGACATTGATGTAATTCTGATCGATGAGTCGCACAATTTCCGCAATCGAACTTCCCAGCGCTACAGCAACCTCACAAGCCTGATTGCTCAAAATGGCGGACGCGGGCGAGGGGGCGGGCGCAAGAAACTCATCCTGCTGACCGCCACCCCGATCAACAACTCCATCTTCGACCTCTACAACCAGATTGTGTTATTCACCCGCAACGACCGGGCCTACTTCGCCGGAGCCGGGATCGGCGATCTGTTCCGCTACTTCGTCAACGCCCGGCGCGAAGAAGGGACGGTTTTGGGGAGCGTGGCGATGTTCAATTTGCTAGAAGAAGTGGTGGTGCGGCGCACGCGGCCTTTTATTCGCCAGGCTTACCCCAACGCTACCATCAACGGTCAGCCGGTCAAGTGGCCGGAGCGCAAACTCAAGACCATCAACTACGATCTTGAAGCCACCTATGCTGGAATCTACGAGAAGATCGTCTCCGGCATTGATAGCCTGAGACTTGCTCACTACAACCTGGAGTCGTACAAGAAAACCGGCGTCAAGCGTGATGAGTTTGAAGAGGGCCGCGAAGAAGCGCTGGTCGGCATCTTCAAAAGCCGCTATCTCAAGCGGTTCGAGTCCAGCGTGGATGCCTTCCGCATCAGTGTGCGCCGGGCATTGGCCTACATCAAGACCTATGAAGACTTTCTGTTGGGTGGCAAAGTGATTGACAGCCGTTCATTTGAGAAAGCCTTGCGCTTTTTGTCCAACGAAGACGAAGAGGACGACGCCACGCCGGTTTCGATGGCCGAAGAACTGGACGCCAACGAGGAGGCGAGAGCTTACCTGGCCTCTCTACCCGAACTGGATCCTGCTGAATATGACATTCGCGCCCTGCACCGGGCGCTGACGCACGATGCCGAAGTGCTGGCCGACATCTGGAGTCTGATCAAGGACATCAAACCGGAGCGCGACGCCAAGCTGGGCAAACTCAAAGACCTGCTGGGCGGCCCGCTAAGGGGGCAAAAGGTTCTGATATTCACCTACTACAAAGACACTGTCCGTTACCTGTATCGTGAGTTGGGGAGTGAAACGGAGAGGGCAAAGCAGTGGCGGGCCGCCAGCGGCCATCCCCACCTCCGCCGCCTGGACAGCGGCGCCTCGCCCAAAGAGCGCCAGGCGACCATTCAGGCCTTCTCGCCTAACTCAAATCACAAACCTGAACTTGCCGGCACTGATAAAGAGATCATGGTGATGATCTCGACCGACGTACTTTCCGAAGGCCAGAACCTGCAAGACTGCGGCATCCTGATCAACTACGACCTGCATTGGAACCCGACGCGGATGGTACAGCGCGCCGGGCGAATTGACCGCATTGGCTCGGCCTTCGACACTATCTTGATTCAGAATATGTTCCCCGATGAGGGGCTGGAACAACTGTTGGGGTTAGTGGAACGGTTGAGCATCAAAATCCAAAGCATTGACCAGACCGGTTTTCTGGATGCCAGTGTATTGGGCGAAATCGTCCATCCACGCAACTTCAACACTCTCAAGCGCATCCGCGACGAAGATGGCAAAGTTGTCGAGGAACAAGAGCAGTTTATGGAACTGGCCAGCGCCGAATTCTTGCAGCAACAGTTGCGCCAGCTTTTGGAAGGCGGGGCCAAAGAAATGTTAGAGTCACTGCCTGATGGCATCCATTCGGGTTTGCACAAGAGCGGCAATCAAGGCCTGTTTTTCTATTTCATTGCTCCCGATCCGGCTGGCGGCGGGCGGCAGCATTTTTGGCGGTACTACGACACTGCGACCGATAAAATCAGCGATAATCGTTTTGTCATCGCCAACCTCATTGCCTGCGCCCCTGATACGCCTCGCGTTATTGGCGACCTGAACGTGTTTGAGGCGCAGGAAAAAGTCATTGTTCATATTCTCGAGTCGGTCCGGGCGCAGGCTGCTGTCGAAGCGGCTCCGCCTATTGTGGACCCCATTCAGCAAACACTCATTGCGCTGTTGCAGAGTCAACTCAACAACCCCAGGCTCAAGCGCAGCGAAGTTAAGCAAGCGCGTGACGCGCTGCGCCAGCCGCTCTACCCTAATCAGATCAAAAAGCTAAAAAACGCTTACGCCACTTTTCAGACAGATAATTCAATTGAAAAACTATTGGCATTTTTGCGCCAATCATTTGACGTTAACGATCAAGCGCAAAGTGATAATGTATCAACAAAGGAGACTGTGGCCCTGGCCCGCGCAGATCTGCAACTGATTTGTTTTGACCATGTGGTCTCATAATTGTCGGCGATTTCTGCTTCTCCGGTTCGGTCACTGAAACGTCTCTGGATGTCCCCGCCCTCATCCACGACTGGCTCAACCAACTTGGCGGTGTGGAAATACGCTACAATTGCCCAATGCCCATCCATATCCTTCGCGAGCGCGCTACATCTCAGCAAGTGGCTGAAATGCTCGAAAAATTCAATCATATGAGAATGATAAAAGTTGTCGTGGATATCAAGCGCAAAATTGTAGCTGGCGGCAGTGGGATGCATTTTGATTGCGAGCAGATCTTGCTCAAAGACGGGAGTTCGCAAGATGATTTGTGGGGCGCCAACTGGTATCCTGATGAACAAGAAATCGAGTTTGAGTCTTTAATCAACACCCGTCCGCTCATCAATCGAAGCATCGTACTTCAAGATCCTGAACTGCGACAAGCGGTCGAAGAAGTGACCCGTGAGTTTTTGGGAGGAGTAATGCCGTGACTCTTGCTAATGAAACCTTCTTGAAAGAACCTCCTGCCCGTCAACTTGGGGCATTGGCCGCTACATTAGCCCGGATCGCCTCTTCTGCGCCAAAGACAGCGCGTACACTGGCGATAGAGCCAATGATTACTGAGTGTATTGAATTCATTGAGTGGCTGACTCTTCCTGAGTCTCCCAAAGTCAAAACGGAGTTGAGCGATTTGAAAGCAATGCTCGGTTTATGGCGAGAGAGTTGGCCCCACGCCCAACAAAATGAAAGTCAACGGAAATTGTTGGCATTGCAAGCCAGAAAATGGTCTGACCAAGTTCTTGAGTATTCAGGCTTGCTCGACTCGAATTAATGCCCCTCGCCTTAATCCACGACTGGCTCAACCAACTTGGCGGCGCGGAAGATGTGCTGGAAACGCTGGTGGAGATGTTCCCCGGCGCGCCGATCTTCACCTCCATTTATTGGCGGGAGAAAATGCCGCCCCACTATCGGCGGTGGCCCATTCGAGTCTCGTTCATGGATCGCCTCCCGGCCATCCATCGTCATCATCAACCCTATCTGCTTCTCTATCCCTTCGCCTTTCAAAATTTTGATCTCTCCGGATACGACCTCATCCTCTCCAACAAAAGCGGCTTCTGTCACGGCATCCGCAAGCCGCCGGGCGCGGTGCATGTGTGCTATTGTTTAACCCCGACACGCTATGTTTGGGGCTTTGATGATTACGCTTCGCGCGAAGGGCTTAGCCCGGCCCAAATGCAGATTCTGCGCCCGGTGCTGAATCTGCTCAAGCAGTGGGACAGGGCCGCCGCGCAGAAGGTTGACCACTTCATCGCCATATCGTCAGAAGTCCGAAGGCGAATCGCCAGCTTCTATGGCCGCGACTCGATTATGATTTACCCGCCCGTGAGCACTGACCGTTTCAACATTGCCAACGACCTCGGCGACTATTTTCTTTGTTTGGGCCGCCTCATCCCCTACAAGCGAGTCGATCTGGCCGTGCAGGCCTGCACCGCCCTCAACCTGCCCCTCCTCGTTGGCGGCGATGGGCGCGACCGGGCGCGGCTGGAAAAGATCGCCGGGCCGACGGTAAAATTCCTGGGCCGCGTGTCCGAGGCTGACCTGCCCGGCCTCGTGGCCCGTTGTCGGGCCTTCCTCTTTCCGGGGCTGGAAGATTTCGGCATCGCCCCGGTGCAGGCCATGGCCGCAGGCCGGCCCGTCATCGCCTTCGCCGGCGGCGGGGCGTTGGATACCGTCATCGAAAATCAAACCGGCCATCTCTTTCACCAGCAAACCGCCCAATCTCTAATCTCCAGTCTCCAATCATTCGACTCATCCCGTTTTGATTCAACAGCCATCCGCGCCCACGCCCTCAAATTTGATCGGAAGGTTTTTGAAAGGGAACTGCGTGCTTTCATAAGTTCGGTCGCGCCCACCAAACGACAAACGTAAAACGTCAATATCTCGTTTGACGTTTGTCGTTTCACGTTTGACAACTATGGAACTTCGACTGTATTTGAACATCCTCCGCCGCTGGTGGCCCCTGGTCGTCATCCCCGCGCTGGTCGTCAGCGCCGTCGGCCTCCTCACCTATCGCCGCCCGCCCACGACCTACAGCGCGACGATTCGCTTCACCGCCAGCCTGCCGCCCACCTTCAGCGAAGACGGCTTTGACCCCACCTATTACAGTTGGCTCACCTCCGAATACATCGTCGGCAATCTGGCCGATTGGATCAAGACCGGGGCCTTCGCCCAAATGGTCAGCGACGATCTGGCTTCAGGCGGCAAAACGATCCCGGCCGATGTGATTCGCGGATCGCTGGCCTCGGACTACGTTCGCAGTCAACTCGTCCTCTTCGTCAACGCCGGGGACGCCGAGTCGACTAGAGCCATCGCCGACTCGGCCATCACCGTCTTGCGCACTCGCAACGCCGAAGCCTTTCCGCAACTCGGCGGCCAGAATGCGATGGTGACGGCACTGGACACGCCGACGGTCGGGGCCTCCACCCCCGGCCTGCGTTCACTGCTCGACCTCCCCATCCGACTCGGCCTCGGGTTGGGAGTCGGCCTGACCTTAGCTTTCGTCGCCCACTATTTCGATCCTTTTATTCGTGATCGGCGCGATGTCGAAGTTCTTGACTTGAAAGTGCTGGGCGAAATCCCGAAACACAGCGGGCAGTAGGCACAAGGCAGAATGCAATCACGACTGCCTACTGCCCGCCGCCTACTGACTTCTGGTAAGATTGCGCCCGGAGTTCTCACATGACCATTAACGATTACGTTCGCATTCTCTGGCGGCGCGGCTGGATACTGATCCTGCTGGCCGTGCTCACCGCCGCCGCCGCCTTTGTCTTCAGCCGGTTGCAAACCCCGATCTACAAGTCCACCATCTACCTGCTGGTCAAACCCAGCCGCACCGATTTCGGCCTGACCCAATCGGCAAAGATTCTGTTGCGCTCCTATGTGGCCTGGATGGACACTGACGCGCGCGCCGCCGAAGTGATTGACGCCAGACAACTCGACATGGACCCGCAGAGTCTGCGCGGCAACGTTACGATTGCTTCGGATGACTCACGCTTCGTCATCCAGATTGACGTGAAGAACGAAAATGGCGACCTTGCCAACGACATTGCCAGAAAGTGGGCGGAGCTGTTCATCCAGTGGCGCAACGACGAAAATCAGAAACAGCGCAAGGAGGATCGGGTGGAAGCCGACATCCTCGACGCGCCGCGTTACAGCCTCGACCGTCCGCAGACGGCGATCAATACGTTGGCCGGCGCCATTCTCGGCCTCCTCCTCGGCGGCGTGGTTGTCTTCGTCCTTGAATATCTTGAATCGGCTGTCATTCGCTCGACGACGGATATCGAACGCCAATTCAATCTGCCCGTCCTCGGCGCCATCCCGGCAATGGAGCGAAGAAAATAACCACCAAGACACAAAGATACACAAAGAAAACTTTGTGGCGCTTAGAGTCTGACCCTCACTTTGTGAGGGCTGTGCCTTCGTGGTGAAAACTTTATGCCTAAAGACTCGCTTGTCACCCTCAACGACCCCCGTTCGCCCGCCGCCGAAGCCTTTCGCACTCTGCGGACGAATCTGACTTTCTCCGGCCTCGAAAAGCCGCTCACCACTCTGCTCGTCACCTCGGCCTCCATGGATGGCGACTCGGCCGGCAAGAGCCTCATCATCGCCAACCTGGCCGTCACCTTCGCCCAGGGCGGGCGCAAAACGATTCTGGTGGATTGCGATCTGCGGCGTCCCGCGCAACATGCCTTGTGGGATTTGCCCAACGATCGCGGCCTGAGCAACTTTGTTCTCGAAGGCGGCGACCCGCCGCTGGCCGCCGCCAGTGTGGAGGGGTTGCAGATTCTACCCTCCGGCCCCCTCCCGCCTATCCCGGCCGATCTGATCAGCTCGAAGAAAATGGATGAGGCGATCACGGCCCTAAAATCCCGCGCCAACATCGTCCTCTTCGACGCCCCGCCCGTCATCGCCGTCACCGATTCGGCGCTGTTAGCGACCAAACTCGACGGCGTCCTGCTGGTCCTCAACGCCGGCCACACCCGCCGCGACCACGCCGCCCGGGCCAAAGAACTGCTCGACAAAATCAAAGTCCGCATCGTCGGCGCGGTGTTGACGAATGCAACGGTGGATTCCTCGACGAAAGGATATTAGTGGGTAATAAAGTAATTAGTAATAAGTAATTTACTTATTACTGATGACTGATTACTATCATTTGATTCGCTTGCCTATGAAAGGTTTGATACTCTCCGGCGGCAAAGGAACCCGCCTCCTCCCCCTCACTTACCGACGCGCCAAACAACTCATTCCCGTTGCCAACGAGCCGGTGCTCTTCCGTGTCATCCGCGCCATTCGCGATGCCGGGATCAGCGACATCGGCATCGTTGTGGGCGACACCGCCCCCGAAATCATTGAAGCCGTCAACGGCGGCGAACGCTGGGGCGTCAACATCACCTACATCTACCAATCGGCCCCGGCTGGCCTCGCCCACGCCGTCAAAGAGTCGCTCGACTTTCTCGGCGACGACCGCTTCGTCATGTTCCTCGGCGACAACGTCATTCAGGGCGGCATCAGCCCCCTCATCCGCCAATTTGCCGACAGCCAGTGGAATAGCCAGATCGTTCTCAAAGCCGTCGAGGATCCCCGCCAGTTCGGCGTAGCCGAACTCAATGACGACGGCTCAATTAAGCGCCTTGTTGAAAAACCCAAGAACCCGCCCTCCAACCTGGCCCTAGTCGGCATCTACATGTTCGATCATCATATCCGCGAAGCCGTCCATTCCATCAAACCCTCCTTCCGCAACGAACTTGAAATTACCGATGCCATCCAGTGGCTCATTCAACAAGGTCATGCTGTGCATCCCTACATTCACGAAGGGTGGTGGATCGACACCGGCAAAATGGCTGACATGCTCACCGCCAACGCGCACGTGCTCGAGGAGGTGGCGCCGCGCATTGAGGGTATGGTGGACGCTGCCTCAAAGATCGACCTCCGTGTCACCATCGAAAAGGGAGCCGTTATCGAACACAGCGTTATCCGCGGCCCGGCCATCATTGGTGAGGAGGCCGTCATCCGCGACTCATATATCGGGCCGTTCACCAGCATTTACCATCATTGCCTGGTCGAGAAGAGCGAGATCGAACATTCGATTGTGCTGGAGAACAGCAAGCTCCTCGACGTTCCCTATCGCATCGCCGACAGCATCATCGGGCGCAACGCCACCGTGACCCGATCTGAAATCAAGCCCAAGGCGATCAAGATGAATTTGGGCGATTACAGTCAGGTAGGTGTTTTGTAGAGACGTTCCGGTGGAACGTCTCTATGTGAGGCATAGCATGCCCTTCTCTCTTCGCCCCCTCGCTGACTCCGACCGCCCGTGGTTGCGCCAATTCCTGCGCGAGCATTGGGGCGAAGAGATCATGGTGGATCGCGGCCGGGTCTATCGCCCGGCTGAACAAACCGGCTTCCTGGCCGAGGCCGAAGGCGCGGTGGTGGGAGTCATCCTGTATCAAATTGCTTCCGGCCAATGTGAGATCATGGTGCTTGAGAGCCTGCGTCCCGAACAAGGCATTGGCGTTGCGCTGATGAACGCCGTCTTTGACGCCGCTCGAGGATACCACTGCCGCCGGGTGTGGCTGATCACAACCAACGACAACATTCAGGCCCTCAAGTTTTATCAGAAACGCGGCTTGCGCCTCATCGCCGTCTACCCGAACGCCGTGGATGAGGCCCGCTTGCTCAAACCCAGCATCCCCCTTGTCGCCGAGAACGGCGTCCCGATCCGCGACGAACTTGAATTGGAATTAATTCTCTGACCGCAAAGACGCAAAGAACACTATGAAGAATTTCCTTATCACCGGCGGGGCCGGGTTCATCGGCTCCAACTTCGTTCACTACCTGCTCGGCAAATACGCCGACTACAAGATCATCGTCTTCGATAAGCTGACCTACGCCGGGCGGTTGGACAACCTGAAACCGGCCGAGGGCAATCCACACTTTGTCTTTGTGCGCGGCGACATTTGCGACGAGGCCGCCGTCCGTGCCGCCATCCGCCAGCACGACATTGACACCCTCGTCAACTTCGCCGCCGAGACTCACGTAGACCGCTCCATCCTGGAGTCCGACGCAGTGGTGAAGACCAACGTCAACGGCACACATGCCTTGCTCGAAGCCGCCCGCGAATTCAAACTCGAACGCTTCCACCAGATTTCGACCGATGAGGTGTACGGCGCAGTCTCGGCGCCGGATCGCAGCGCCGAGGGTGATCCGTTTGAACCGCGCAGTCCTTACTCGGCCAGTAAAGCCGGAGCCGAGCATCTGGTGTACGCCTACTTCATCACCTACGGCCTGCCCGTCACCACCACCCGCGGCTCCAACAACATTGGCCCCTATCACTATCCCGAAAAGGCCGTGCCACTGTTCACGACGAATGCCATTGACAATCAACCGCTCCCCATCTATGGCGACGGCCTGCAAATGCGCGATTATCAATACGTGATCGATCACTGCGAAGGCATTGACATTGTTCTGCACAAAGGTAAATTG
>Ga0247727_10013140_pt1 | contig 14034 bp, 9 predicted proteins | sample WisWelCaveWW1625_FD_202498 | JGI IMG/M metagenome (GOLD analysis project Ga0247727, IMG submission 202498) | Biofilm microbial communities from Wishing Well Cave, Virginia, United States - WW16-25 | ecosystem: Environmental > Aquatic > Deep subsurface > Groundwater > Cave microbial mat | place... | reverse complement strand
TGGCCCGCCATCAAGCCGGCTCAGATAGCGACATTGACTTACTCGTTTTGTTAAACCAGCCCGTTGACTATTTTCGGGAGCTTCGCGCGATTATTGAACTGCTCTATCCCATTCAATTAGAATCCGATCAATTGATTTCAGCCAAGCCTGCTTCATGGGATAGTTTCGAGGCCGGAGATATTCCACTTTATCGCAACGTCAAGCAGGAAGGAGTACTGGTGTGACTCCGCAATTTGCCGAGGGGAAATCGCAGCCAACCTTGAGCTGCGCAATGTGGGTGACTATGGCGGGATAGAACATGTGCCTCAACCAGAGGTTGAGCAAGCGCTTGAAGCTGCCGAACAATTTCTGAAGGCGATAAAAGTTTTATTGCAATGACGAAGTGGGCTTGACTCTCCTTCCCTAACCCCTCCAATTCCTCACATTCCTTTCATCAACTCTTGCGCCTTCGTCACGGCGTCGCTGGCGGGATATTCCGAGAGCAGGCGATTGAACATAGCGCGCGCGTCCGTGGAGCGCTGCAAGGCGAGATACGTTTTCCCCAACATCAAAAGCGCATTGTCCTTTTTCAGCGAGCGCTGAAAAGTCAACACGCGATTGAACGAAGCCAGGGCCGTGACATAATCGCCAAAGCCGTATTGCGCTTCGCCGAGCCAATAGTAGCAATTGCTCGTGAGCGTGTGCGAGGGAAATTGTTCGAGCAGGCGCGAAAACTTTTCAATGGCGTCTTCATGGCTCTGCTGATAAAAGCTGTTCAGCGCGCTCTCATAGCCTTGCGCGAAGCTGCCGCGCGTGACCAACGTGCTCGTGGGAAAAGCCGCGCCCGTGGCGGCCGATTGCGCCAGCGCGGTGCGAATCGCAGTGAGGTCTTCTTCTTTTTGCGCCAGTTCTTCGTCGATATTGTTGAGCTGAGATTTAAGCTGCTGTTGATTCCATTCCACCGGCTCTTCTTTTTGCGCAGGGTCTTCCTCCAACCCCAACCGATCTTTGAAGGCCTCATAGGCCTCCGAAGATTTTTCATACGCAAACTGCTCGCCTTCGATTTCATCCAAGCGCAGGCTCAATTCCTGCACTTCCGGATCGGAGTTGAGCGCCAACGCATTCGCCGTGTTGAGCTCGCGTTCAAGATTCGAAGCGCCGCCGGCATCCAGCTTATCTAAAATCGCGCGCAACTCTCTCAGCTCTTCCTCTTCTGGTCTATTGCTGCGCGGGGGCTTGGGCCTTTCTTGCGGAGCGGGTGCTGGTCGAATTGTTTTCGGCAATGCTTCGCGCGGTGTTGGATTGGGCCGCGCCGAAAGATTCTCTGTGCGCGCATGCTCCGGAGATTTGTGTGAATCCACTTTGGGTGCAGCAGCCGTCATTTTTTTCTCGGGCGCAGAATAAGGCGCTGCGACTGCGTCTTGATTTTGACTCACGCTTTCCTTTGAAGCCGGCGGAGAACTCGGCTCCACAGGAAGCGGCGCCGGCTGCTCCTCTTCGCGCTCCGGTTGTTTCACTGTGGGCGCGTCCGCGATCACTGTTGTGGGCGAAAGAAAATCTTCTTGCTCGTCCAAACGCGCGAGGCGCTCCTCGAATGCGGCGTTGGAGGAAACCGGCTCCGGCTCGCTCTCTTCTTCATCTTCATTTGCGGGAGGCGTCGCCGCGAATAATTTGTCTTTGAAACTTTGCACCGCTTCCGGTTTGGCTTGAGGATAAAACTCTTCGAACTTAGGCTCGTCGCCTAAAACGGAGATCGGTTCAGTGCTCGGTTCCGGTGATTCTTCGCTGGAAGCTTCATCTAAAAAATCAAGCTTGCGATTGAAGCGCGCATAAGGGTCGTTCGCATCGACGGGTGCTTCATTGGAGCTCGGCGTGCTCGGTGCAAGTGTGATTTCAGCCGCTGCGGGCGCGGGTTCTACGCTGGGTTGGATTGGCTCTTGAACCTCGGCAAGCGCGGGCGCGCCCTCCTCTTCAGGCTGGGCCTCGGTTTGTTCGTCAACCAAGAAATCTTTGTTTTCTTTTTCCGAAGAGTCGCGCGCCGCGATTTCGGCTACGGGAGCACTTGCTGGCGCGGCGGTGTTGTTTTGGGGTGAATTTTCAAAAGGAGAGAGCTCCGTATCGGAGGTTGTGACCCAGGGTTCTTCGAACTGCTCGTTTCCGGAGCGCGCGGAGAAAGTGAAACCCATGCGCGCGCTTACAAAGCCGCTGGGATTTTTATCCGCCGCAAAACCCTCGAGCGCTTGCCCCGCGAGATGATGATAGCTGCCCGTGAGATTCAACGCGAGATCGCGCGTCAATTGCAGGCGCAAGCCTGCGCCGAGCACGCCGGACATGTAGTTTTTGCGCGCGGCAGAGCCGACTTGCACGTTGAGCACGCCGCCGCCGAGGCGCGCAAAAGGAGAGAACGTGCTCATGCCGAGCGGGTGCAGATCAACCAAAAAATCGCCGTGAAAGAGATTCGCCTCGCGCGAGGTGAGAATGAATTTCACGCCGTTGTTGAGCGTTGATTGTTGAAACGGCAGCGAAGCAAATCCGGCGACGAGCGCAAGCGCGCTATGGTGCGAGAGCTGACGCCCCACCACCAGCTCGCCGCCCATGCCCACATTCGCATTGAGCGGCCCGCGCCAGTGCTGCGCGCCCAGGCCGGAGCCGAAATACCAACGCGAATTTTGCCCGAAGCTCTTCGCGCACAACAGGCCGGCGACCAGAAAGAATGCGAGGGAGAAATGTTTTGACTTCATACGAAGATCTCACATGAACGGCCACGGAAAACGCAAAAGGTGTGAGGCGTTCGAGCGTTCGTAGTAGCTCCTTTAGGAGCCGCTTGTGCAATTCAGTTTATGCCTAAAGGCCTCACTAGGAGCTTTCACTCAGAATGACATCCAAACATTTGATCGTGGCCGTCCAGGTTGGCGTCTTTACATCTTGCTCAACAGCGCTTCGGCTTTGGAAGCATATTCGCTGCCGGGAAATTCTTGCAGCAACCGGTTGAGCGCTTGGCGTGCGTCCTCTTTGCGATTGAGCTGCGCATAGGATTGTCCCAGGAACAACAACGCGTCGTCTTTTTTCATGGAGCGCGCGGACTCCAAAACTTGGTTGAGCGCCGCGACCGCTGCGGGATAATTGCCCGCGTGGAAGTTGGCTTCGCCGATCCAATACTGGCAACTGCCGGTCAAAGAGTGCGTGGGAAAGCGCTCGGCCAAGTCCGTGAACATTTGAATCGCATCGGCGTAGCGTTTGAGATAAAAAGTCTGCAACGCGTGCTCATATTGCCTGGAGAAGCTTGCGCCCGTGACCACCGGCGGCGCAGGCTGTGTTGCTGCCGGTTTCGTGCGCCCGACTTGTTGCTTGCTGGCCGTTACGGCATCGAGCAACGAGGAAATCTCGCGCTCTTTGCTGTCGATGTCTTGACTGAGCTCGTCCACTTGCGATTTCAGGCGAATGTATTCCTGCATGTCGCCCTGGCCATTGGCTTTTTCCGTGTTGTCCAAATCATCCAAGCGTGAAGCGAAGCTCGACTCATTTTCCGAAAGGGACTCGCTCTCTTCGGCAAACTCCTCGGATTCACCCTCCACCGCTTCAATCGGCGCTTGCTCGTCTTCCGTGAACAATTCGCGCTCTTCCCCGCTCGCGGCGCTGCCTCCTTTGAAAAAAGTCAGCCCGAGGCGGCCGCTGAAATAGGCGTCGTTTCCGCCTTTCGTCACTCCATCAATGTTGTCGCCGGTGGTGTAATGATAAGCGCCGTTCGCATTCAAAGCCACATTGGGTGAAACGAGCAGGCGAAAGCCCAAACCGCCGATGCCGGCCGCGTCGTTGAAGCGTTTATTCTTTTGTACACTGAAGAAATTATAGCCGCCGGCGCCGAACATGAGGTACGGGTGAAACTTCCCGGTATTGATCAACTCAATATCGAAGAGCAAATTGCCGTAAACGAGGTTCGGAGTAAACGTTACCAATTGACCAGGGACTAGCTGTGAGGGTAGCTTGTAAGGCAACGTTGCATAACCGAGCGCGATGGTCGCGCCTAAGCGGTCATTCAAACGATAGCCGAGCAAGCCTTCGCCGCCGAAGCCGAAGCCGGTATTTTTCAGATCGCTGTACAACTGTTGCGTGCCGCCGCCAAAGCCGAACAGCAAACGCCCGCCCAAGCCCTGGGCCTGCGCGGGAAGGTGGGCGAACATGAGCGCTGCGCCGAACAGCGCGAGAATACGAATTTGTCGCATGATTAAATCTCCTTGTAAAGCTTCCTTGCTTTCAACCGATCACTCGTCGCGGGCGTCAATCATCCTTGCGCCGCGTTGCAGAGCGCTCGGCACTGCCTCGAATCCAAAATAAGGTTGTAATTCCACCGGAACGACTTGCGAGGCGCTGAGTTGCCGCGGTGAATGCAAATTATAAGCCTGCACCAATTCTTCCATCCGCCGGCGCAACGGCAGCGCGCGCTCGCGCGAAAAACCGTTGGCCACTTCCTGCCGCATGGCAATGATCGCATCGCCGATTTGCTCGGAATAATAATTCTGCATCGAAGAGCTGATCAGCCCCTGCACCGAGGCTTTGACGTCGTTTTCTTTATCGACTAAATTTTTGAGCGTGCTTTTGAGGTGAAAGAGATTCAGGTCTTTCGCCAACCGCGCTTCCACGCCCAGATAAACAAAAAGCGAAGCCGGCTGCTTGTAATATTCCGTTTTCTGCGCGACGTTGGCGAGGAGATATTGCTCCACCACGACGCGCTCGTTGAACGTCATTTTGCGATGCGAGGCATAACGCAGGGCATTGGCCTCCTGGCTATACTCCACGCGCACCATCAGATCGGCAAAGGAAAAATAAAACAACTCGCTCATGGCCGTGCTTTCCCTGGGAGAAGCCGAGTTGGAAGCATGCTCGTTCATCACAAGTGTAATCGCGCTGGTTTACGGTGTCGAGGTTCCCGATGAAAACCGCATTTGGGTTTTGTGCTTAAAAATAAAATTGCCGCAACGGAAGAGCGCAGGCGGGCGACGGCAAACGCGGACTTATTGGGCGGGCGCGGCGGGAACGCTAAAAACTGCGAGGGCAAACTCCACAGCTTCACGCAACCCCGCCAAGCGGGGCCAGTCCGGCGTCACCTCGGCCTCTCCGATCGCCCGCAAGAGCACCATGCGAACGGCGCCTGCCTGAGCTTTTTTGTCGCGAGCAACGAAATCCTCTATTTCATCTATACAGATACCGTCTAACCGGAGCGTTAGCGGAAGCGTGCGCAAAAAGTTCGTGATCCGTTCGAAATCCGAAGCCGAAAGCCGTTGTGTCATTTTCGAAAGATAAGTCTCCGCGAGCATGCCGAGCACAACCGCCTCACCGTGTCGCAGCGCTTCAAAGCCGCATGCCGCCTCGAGCGCGTGGCCAATCGTGTGTCCAAAGTTTAACCACGCGCGTTGGCCGGATTCTTTTTCATCGCGGCTGACGATTTCGGCTTTAATGGCGCAACTCTTGGCAATCGCCGCGCTCATTTTTTCAGGGTGCAAATTTAAAAGCTCGGCCAACTCGCGCTCGAGCATTTGAAAGTACGCTAGATCGCAAATCAAGGCGTGTTTGATCATCTCCGCAAGGCCGCAGAGAATCTCGCGTTGGGGCAAAGTGTTGAGCGTGGCGGTATCGATCAGCACGAGTCTAGGTTGGTGAAACGCGCCGATCATGTTTTTGCCGAAGCGATGATTCACCGCCGTTTTGCCGCCGATGCTCGCATCCACTTGCGCGAGCAACGTGGTGGGAATTTGAATGAAGTCAACGCCGCGCATATAAGTCGCAGCCACGAACCCCGCGAGATCGCCGATCACGCCGCCGCCGAGCGCAAGCACTGTCGTATCACGTCCGTATTTCAATCGCAGCATCTCGGCCACGATGCGATTGTAGCGCGCGAGGGATTTGCTGCGCTCGCCCTGCGGCACGACGATCTTCGCCGCGTGCAAGCCGGCCCGTTGCAATTGTGCAAGCACACGCGCGGCATAGATCCGATCCACAATCGGATCCGTGATCAACACAAAGCGCACGCCGAGACGATATTGTTCAATCAAAGCCGCAAGCTGATCGAGCAAGCTTGGTGCGATGAGAATGGGATAGCTGCGCTCGTTGAGTTCGACGTGGAGGGTTTGCATGAGGAGTTCTCGATTGAAGGTGAGAGATAATGAATGCGAGGATAAAATGAAAGCTCGTCGTAATGTTCAGCCACGGCTTGGCCGTGGCTTGCATCTTATTGCAGGTGGAGAGGCATGCCACGGCCAAGCCGTGGCAGATCAAATCGCATACGCTTTCTCGCGCTGACCCGAGCGTTCACTTCTTTGATTTATCCGGCAAGAGCCGAGCGAGCACGGCAAGCACTTCTTCCGCGCTGCAAAAGATCGCCTTGGGAAATTTCGCCTTCATAGTTTTCACTTTATCCGGCCGTCCGGCGGCAAAGATGAGCGGAATGTGCCGCCGTTTCTTCGCTTCCCAAAACCATTCGGCCACGGCGCGGCCGTGCGAAGGCAAACGCGCGAGCGAGATGACAACCGCATCGGGCAGGGTCTCGCCAAACTTGGCATGCGTCTCCGTGCTCCAATGAGAGCTCACCTCATAACCGGCCTTCACCAACGGCGCAGCCAATGTGTTCAGCTCTGCTTCGTTCCAGTGCAGATAAAAAATTTTCGCCATGGCTCGCCTCTCGGGTTCACAAAAACATTTTCTATAAAAGGCAGAATGATTTGAGTGTGTCACAAATTGCAGGAGCGGTTTATTTCCCTCAGTGATGTCATTCAGGAGGAATCTTTTTCAGCATAAGCACTTCGGTTTGACTTAAAAAGATTCCTCCTGAATGACAGGGAGGTGGATGCTCCTGTGAAATGTAACACACTCTAATGATTTTAAGGCAGAACGATTTCGAATCATTCTGCCGGAAAATTATTCTGCCGAAAAAATGCTTTTGCTTCCCACTACGGTACAACAAACTTCACCTCGCTCTCCGCAACGTTGCCGCATTGATCCTCCGCGCGTGCTGTGAGCACATGCGGACCCGAGGCCAAATCAGTTCTCGGCCGCCACAGCACGACTTCGCGCTCGGGGTCATACTCCGCGATCACGAGCTTGCCGTCCAAACGCAGTTGAATATCGCGCTCTGAATTGAAGCCGGAAATAGCATCGACCACGCGGCAACTCACTTGCGGCCGGCGCGTCTTCGTGCGCGCGTTTGCAAGCGGCGATTGGAAGGCGAGCAACGGCGGCTCTTCATCTTTCATGATCGCAAACTCCTCCAAGCTCGAAACCTCCGCAGACAAAGTGCGTGTGAACGCATTGCGTTTGCTCGCGATGAAATTCCAGCGCTCTTCATTGCGCGCGGCAATGCCGAGCTTTGCAGGAGGGCTCACGGAATCCGGATATTCGATTTCAATGACGGCATGGGTGCGCAACGGCACGTCGCCAGGGGCAACGCGATAAACCGGCCCGAGCACGAGGGGATGAGAAGCGTGTTGCAACACAATGCGCACGCGGCCATATAGCGGCCAGTAGAGCGCACCCTCTTCGAAACGCACGCGCATGCGGCCATCGGAAGATTGCAACGCGCCGCCGCGTTCGGGCGTGAGCGCAACGTTGCCGAATTTTTCCTCCCACACCGCTTGCGCGCCGTTCACGCTCGAGGCAGTGACGGTCAACAGCACGGAGTCCGCCGCAATTTGCGCTAAAGGCACGGCTGCGATATAACGATGCGGCTCTTGCGGAATCAATTCGATTGCTACTTCATGCTCGTTCGCGATGAACCTTGCGTGTGGACGATTTTGCAACGGCAGGTTGCCCACGACTTCCAAGCGCAAGTGGTGCGTGAAAAAATCTTTTTTTACTTCTAAATAAAAAGGCTGAGAAGCTTCAATGCCTGTGCCCATCTGCGCGAACGCCGGCAAAGAAAAAATGCCGTGTTGATCTTGCGCTTGCACGCGAAAAAGCTTCGCGCCCTCGCCATAAACCCAAAGCTGCTCCGTGCGCTGCGGCGGCACCAGGGGTTGAGGCAACGCCGCGCTATCCTTTTGTATGACAGCGAGCAATAACTCCTCCTGCGTGGCTTGCTCCGTGCGCACGGCTCGCCACGACGGTTTGCGCGCGCCGTTCCAACTCTCGACCATCATGTGCGCCGCGATTTCCTTGGCCTCGTGTGCAATGGGCAAACGCAGCTTGAGCCTCGTGCGAAGCGTTTGCGCTTCCGCTGCAGCCACGGCAATCTCGAAAGGAGGTCCCGCGAGCACTTGGCCCGTGACGGTTGTGCGATTGCCGTCAAAATCTTCCGCGACGATCATGAAATCGTGCAAGCCCCACGACAGCCCCGCATCCATGCCCGCGCTATTTGGTCGGGCGTTAGCATTGTCCGCAACGATGATTGTTCCCTCGGCGGCGTTGAGATGGGAGTAAATCTCCAGCGTGTTCGCGGCCTCGCGATAGAGCTTGTGGAAGCTGCCGCGATCGTTACGCAGCAAGTAATAATCTTGCACCAACTCGATCAAACGATTTTCGGAATAGGAGAAGCGATCAAATTGCGATTGAAACTGCAAGCTGCCGTCGATATAAAGCTGATAGCGATACACGGCGAATTGATTGTTGACGCCCGTGGTGCGGTCAAACGCCTCCACGGCGAAGCCGACTTTGCCGCTCACCCGAATCGGCTGCGGAATGGTCAAGCGGCCATTGCGCAGCACGGGCGTGTACGTGCGCGGCGTGAAATCCTCATCGACCATTGCGCCCGCCTCGAGCGGTGAGACCGCAAGCGCTTTGATCGAAGGCGCGACGTTATCCGTCAATCCGAATTTTTTTTGCAGAGGATTGATGGGCCGGCTTTGCGCATCGCGCAGCTCAAAGTGCAAATGCGGCACGCCGATGCCGCTCTGGCCGGTGAAGCCCAACAGCTCGCCTTGTTGCACGGGCAATTCTCCGGCGCTGAAATATTTCTCGATGCGATACGCGCCTTGACGTTCTTGCTCGCGCGCGACGATTTCCTGCAAGCGCTCGTTGAAGCGCTCCAAATGGGCATACACCGCGGTCTCGCCCGTGTCCAAACGCAAATAGAGCGCGCGGCCATAACCGAACGGCGACACGCTGAGGCGCTCGACATAACCGTTGCGCGTGGCGAAAATTTTGAAGCCCGTGCGATTCCACGTTTTGATGTCAATGGCCGCATGAAACCGCCGCGGTCGCGACTCGCCGAAAGAGGAAGTCATGAACCGGCTCGCCTCCGTCGGCCAGAGATATTCTTGCGCGAAGCTTGAGTTAAAAAGCAGAGCGCAGGCGAAAGCCGTTCGTAGTAGCGCCTTCAGGCGCGCGATGCCCATAAACGTAAAATGCCTGAAGGCATTACTACGAACCTTCATTCTCATTCCTTCGATGCGCACTGTTCGCGGAATGTAAGCCTGTCTGCCCAAATACTTCTTTCTCTCGCCGTTCCATTTTCGTGTGAGAGCCGTTTTTCTTAAAAGTATTCTTTTCATGCTGCGTGTTGCCTTCCTAAAATTTTGCTCAGTTCCAAGGGCTCGTCCGTGATAATGCCGTCCACGCCGAGGTCGATCATCTCGCGCATTTGCGCCGGCGAATCCGCGCCCCAAACCATGACGTAAAGCCCCAGCGCTTTGATGACGTCGAACATTTTTTGCGTCATCACGCGCGTGTGCATATGAATGGCCGTGACGTTGGTGAATTTGTGCAGCAAGCTTTTGGGGCTTTGGCGCGAAAGGCCGGCCGTCAACAGCAAGCCGGTGGGAATGCGCGAATCGAGCCGCTCGAAACGGCGGAGCACGAGGGGATTGAACGAAGAGATAATGCAGCGCCGTGTGGCGTGATGTCGTTGCAGCAGTTGAACGAGGTCTGCGAGATAACGCTCCGACAAAGTGGGCAGGGCTTTGATCTCAATGTTGAGCAAGCAGCGATTGTGCGTTTGCTTTAAAACTTCCGCGAGCGTGGGCACCGGCTCGCCGCGAAATTGCTCGCCGAAATACCGTCCGGCATCCAAGCGGCGAATTTTTTCGAGCGGCGCGCGGCGCACGTAACCGCGGCCAGTGGTGGTGCGCTTGAGCGTCGCGTCGTGCATGACGACCCATTCGCCGGTTTGGCACAAACGAATATCAAGCTCCAGGCCGTCCGCGCCGTGCGCCAATGCTTGCTCAAACGCGGCGAGCGTATTCTCCGGCGCATGCGCGCGCGCGCCGCGATGTGCGAAGTTGAGCGGCGCGTCTCTGCGCAGCCTTTGCAGAAAAGAATCTTTCATTGGTGATTTTAGCGTTCGCGTTTAACGAGGTTCAGCCACGGTTGGACCGTGGCTTTATACTTGTTGCGGGTTGATTTGTAACTCGTTTCCACATTGTCATCCTGGAAGGAACTTCCCTAGTACTGGGTGCACCACTTAAAACAAATTGTGTCGCAAGCGCGAGGAAAGGTTCTTCCAGAATGACAAAGCCGAGGCGTGTTAAAACAAACCTCGGTTAAATTAAACGCACTCGCATAAAGCACAAGAGAAAAATTCTGCGGCAATAAAAAAGCCGAACGTCGCCGCTCGGCCATATAAAATGCGTTTAGAAAATCAAACCCGTTTATGTTCAGCCACGGCTTGGCCGTGGCTTACGGTTTATTGCGAACAAATTGCCGATGCCACGGCCAAGCCGTGGCAGATCAAAACATGATGCGCCTATTCCACCGTCAAAGATCATCAGCGCGTTTAGAAACGCTGCGCTCAATTCTTAAACTGTCTCGGTCCGCTCTCGCCCATGGCCGCGATGCGTTCGGCTTGGGGAAATAGGCGCAGCACCTCTTTGAATTGCGGATCGGCGGTGATCTCGGTGCGCGCGGACTTTTCGCGATCCCACAAGTGCAGGGCGATTTCTTTTTTCAGCCAACCTTTAATCGTGGACAGGTCTTTTTCCCAGCTTTGTTGCTCGAATTTGAATTTCTTGCCCGCCGCTAAAGTTTGCACATACTGCCGGAACTCCGCGAGCAGAGCTTCGTTCGGCGTCCAGGTTTCGTTGAAGGCCTCGAAGCTTGCGGCCAGCGCGCGATTCTTGGCCGCGTAGTTGCTCGCAAATTCAAAGAAGGTGCGGTTCATGGCGAGTTCATAAAAAAACTGCGTCGGCAGTTGCCATCTTATTTTAATGTCCGGCGTGATGCCGCCGCCGCCATACACGAAACGGCCCGCGCCGGTTTTATAAACCGGACGATTCTTCACGGAATCCGCAATGGCATTGGGATCAAGGTCGTCATAGGCTTCGTCGAGGTAATCCACGGCGTTGCCGTTTTCATAGTGACGTTGAATCAAGCGGCCGCTCGGCGTGTAATACTTTGAAGTCGTGACGCGAATGGCCGAGCCGTCTTTCAACCCGATTTGATTTTGCACCAAGCCTTTGCCGAAACTCGTTTCGCCCACGATCAACGCGCGATCCCAATCTTGGCACGCGCCCGCAACGATTTCCGAGGCGCTCGCCGAGCCGTGATCCAGCAAAATGATCAGCGGCGTTGGCGGATGATGATCATCGTCGGTCGAGTAGAAATCGTCACTCGCTTGCGAACTGCGGCCGCGCGTGTAAACCAGCTTGCGGCCGCGCTCGATAAATTTATCCGCCACGTTCACGGCTTGTTCCAAAAAGCCGCCGGGGTTGCTGCGCAAATCTAGAATCAATTGCTTCATGCCTTGGCCTTCGAGTTTCGTCAAGGCTTGCTCCAATTCGTCGGCAGTCGTTTTCGAAAAGCGTTTGATGCGAACGAAGCCCGTGGTTTTATCGACCATAAACGCGGGGTCGACGCTGAAGATGGAAATCTTGTCGCGCGTGAGGGTCACGTCGAACGGCTCTTCCACGCTCGAGCGTTTAATCGTGATGACGACCTTCGAGCCTTGATTGCCGCGCAGCCGTTCGATGACTTGCGTTTCGCTCAAATCATAAGTGGACTTGCCTTCGATCTTGATCAATTGATCGCCCGGCCGCAGGCCTAACCGGTCCGCGGGCGAATCCGCAATCGGCGCGATCACGGTCGGCCATTTTTTGATCACGGTGAAATCGATGCCGATGCCGAAGAAATAGCCCTCGAAGCGCTCGGTCACGTCTTCCAATTGGTCTTTGGGAATGAAAACCGAGTGCGGATCGAGCGTCTCCAACATGCCGCCAATCGCGCCGTCGATGAGCTTGCGCGAATCGACTTCATCGACGTAATAACGCGAAACGGCGTTGAGCACTTCATTGAAGCGCATCATGTCTTGATAAACATTGCCGCCCGTCGAAGCGGAGGGCGAGAGCATTGCGGGATTCATCATTGCGAGAGTGGAAACAGCCACCACGGCGCCCGCGGCGAGGAGCAGGAAGTTTTTGCTTGCGGTTTTCATCGCGCACCTGTGAAGAGGGTTGAGGGGAATTGCAGACTGCTTGCGAAGAAATATAGCTTCAAAGTGTGAGCACGCAGAAAATGCGTTGCAGGAAGTTGGAGAAAGACGTGCTTGGATTTATGCTTCGTGTACTTCCGCCGCCAACTTTGAGTCGCACGCGGCGAATATAGAATGAGAGGGAAAGAGATGCAATCTCTTTGTCGCGAGCGTGGGATGATTGCGGAGTTTTCGTTTGGACGAATGAGGCATTAAAGAATAGTTCCAACGGATAGAAGCTGCCAACGGATCAAAGCCTAAAGTTTTCCACCTGGCCGCTTTTATCCGTTGGGTCTCGCTTTTCTAATGTGCTCCTGCATATAAATTTTTACTTCATCAAAACTGCCTTCCTCATCCTCACCTCCCGCCCCGCGCTCAACTTGATGAAATAAACCCCCGAACTAAAACTCTGAGCTTGCCACACCGCCGTGTGCGCGCCGCGTGCTTGCGTTTCATTCACCAACGTTGCCACGCGCTGGCCGGGCAGATTGTAAATCTCCAAACTCACGTGGCGCTCTTCGGGCAAAACGTAATTGATCTGCGTCGCGGGGTTGAACGGATTGGGAAAATTTTCGAGCACGACATAATCATTCGGCAGCGTAGCGGCAACTTCATCACGCGAACGCACAAACTCCGAAGTGCCAGCGAGCAGTGTGAATTGTTTCTCTCTGCCTGCACTCACCGCAAACTCAATTTGCGATTGCGTGCGCAAATCATAAGCTCGCGCGGTCGCGTTGTCGAGCAGCATCACTTCAAACGTTTCTGGCACACTCGCCACGCCCGCAAATGCTAAGCGCAAAACTTCCTCTTCGCTCTCAACGCGGCACGTGAAATTCCACACATGGCCTTGCGCAGAAGGCGCGCGAATATCAGCCTTCAATGCTTCGCCGTCTTGTGCTGAATGCAGCGCGAACGACAAGCCCGTATCGAGCGCAGCCGGCTGGTGCAAATCCAACGCATCGTGCTCGTCGGCCGCGGCCTCATGTTGGCCCACGAAATTAAAACGGCTCGCGCTGCGGCGATCTTCCGCAATGATTTGAATGAGCCAGTTCTCCGCGACATTGTTCGCGACTTCATAAAACGAAGCGCCGCTGTTCAAACCCGCCACGCCCGCATGAATGGAAAATGTTGCAGCCTGGCTCATCCAAATTGCATAGCCCTGCCACGGCTCCAGCCCGGCCGTGTTGATCTCCCAATCGCCCGCGAAGCGCCACAGCTCGAACGTGCCCGCGGACACGCGCAAGCTATCGAGCGGCACATTGAAGTTGAACGGATTGCCGAGCAAGCTCCAACCTTGGGGCAGCACGATTTCATATGGCACAGTCGTCGCCACGGTCACGCCGCTGCCGGTTTTGAGGCGCACGTTTTTGAGATTCACCAACAACGCGAAGCCCATGTCCGGCGTGATTTGCACGTTGCCAAAATTCGGATACTCGCGCAACGCGCCCGCGCTGCGCTCGTATATTGAAAGTTAGTGGTTGAGCTGCAAAGCTCGTCGTCGTCACTTTTTCTTTCTTCTTTTTTGCTACTTTTTTCTTCTTCGTATATTGAAAGTTAGTGGTTGAGCTGCAAAGCTCGTCGTCGTCACTTTTTCTTTCTTCTTTTTTGCTACTTTTTTCTTCTTTCTTTTTGTGGATAAGTGTGGATATGTGGATAACTTTTCCCAG
>Ga0247727_10013139_pt1 | contig 14034 bp, 11 predicted proteins | sample WisWelCaveWW1625_FD_202498 | JGI IMG/M metagenome (GOLD analysis project Ga0247727, IMG submission 202498) | Biofilm microbial communities from Wishing Well Cave, Virginia, United States - WW16-25 | ecosystem: Environmental > Aquatic > Deep subsurface > Groundwater > Cave microbial mat | place... | reverse complement strand
TCTAGAGGACGAGCTCGGCGCGGGCCGTGCCGGCGCGCTCGTGGCGGGCGACGACGCCGACGCGCTCCCCGGCTGCCGCCTCCACGACCCACTCCACTTTCGTGCGGTCGCTCGTCGAGTGGTCGACGTGCCACCACATGATCGCGCGCCGCTCGACGCGGCCCTCGAGCTGCCCCACCTCCTCGCGCTCCTTTCCGGTCACGACGCGAGCTCCGTCCGGCAGCTCGAGGACGACCTCGATCGGCCGCACGGCCTTCCGGTCGAGCGCCTTCTGCGTCACGTGGGTCGGAAGCCACCCCGAGTTCTCGAGGACGAGCCGTAGCCGATACGCGCCCTCTCCGACGGGCGTGGACTCGAACGACCGCAACTCGAGCCGCGGTGACACGAGGGCAAGGAAGAGCGCGAAGTCCGCATGCGGCTTCACCTCGGCCTCGAGTCTCGAGAGGGGCGGGTTGAACCAGAAGCGCATGAGGTCCCAGCCACCAAGCTCGACCGTGCCGAGCTGGGGATGGTCGAAGGGGTACCAGTCGACGTAGCCCTCCCCGATCTCGTCGGCGAGCTTCAGGACGGCGAGGTCGTCCTCTGGCGGGTGGTCGCGAATCCAGTCGATGAAGTGGTAGCCGGTGAGCCCTGCAGCGCGCTGTGGGCTCCAGAACTCCGTCACCCAGGCGAACACGCCGAGGAAGTCGTAGACCCAGTCGATGTCGCCGCCCCTGATGACCTTCTTCGGGTCGTACTTGAAGTCGTGGAAGATCGAGATCGCCGGGTAGCCGGTGAGGCGCGTTGCTTCCTCGCCCATGAGCTTGAAGGCCCGTAAGTCGACGGTCGGGAAGTCGTCGTCAGGCCGGGCGGAGTAGGGGCGCAGGTGGACTCCGCTGAAGGTGTGGTACCCGACGTAGCAGGTGATGTTGGGCCGATCGACGATCGCCTGAACCAACGCGCGCACCTCCGGCTCGGAGGTCGGATACGGTCCCGCTCCCTCCTGCTCGCCCTCGGGCGCCCAGTCGGCCGGCCAGTTGCGGTTCAGGTCGAGCCGCTCGAACACCGGCGCGATCGAGACGGTGAAGCCGTCCCAGTTCCGAATCGTGCCCTCCGGGAAGACACGGAAGAACTCCCCCTCCACGTCGTCGGGCCTTCGAGCGACGAGAAGCCGTGGGTCGTCCGGGTGCGGTTTCCAGGCGCCGTTCGGGTCGCGCAATCGCATCGTCAACACGCGCCCGTCGCCGTCGACGTCCTCACGGTGGAGGCCGTCCTCGGGCTCCTCGCGCGGGTACGGCCGCACGCTCGAGCGGCGGAAGCGGCCGTCGGCGAGCGCCGCCTCGGGGCCGTCCGGGTTCGTGCGCGGAACGATGTAAAACGTCCGGGTGTCGAGCGCCAGCGCGACGCGCTCGTCGGTGCCGTAGCCGTGGAGCAAGCGGTCGACGAGGTCGAGCGCGGCGGTCGTCCCCGTGAACTCGACTGCGTGAATCTGGGCGTGCAGGAAGACGGCAGGCTTCTCCGCGGGCGGGCCCGTCTCGACGTTCGTCACCGTGACCAGAGGGATCTCGCGCCCCTCGTACGAGCTGCCGATCGACGTCACCTGGCAGAGCGTCGGGAACTCCGCTCTCCACGCCTCCAGCGTCTCGTTCAGCTCGGCGTACGTGTAGAAGCGATCGAAGCGGACGCGCACCGGAGCGACCCTAGTCCATTACCCTCAGCGCGTGCGCGAGCTGGCCGACTACCGCACTGAGTTCCCGATTCTCCGGGACACGACGTACCTCGTCAGCCATTCGCTGGGCGCCATGCCGCGGAAGGCGGCCGACCGCCTCGCCGAGTTCGCGCGCATGTGGGCCGAGCGAGGGATCCGATCGTGGGCCGAAGGCTGGTGGGAGACACCGCTGACCGTCGGCGACCAGGTCGGGCGGATCATCGGGGCGCCGCCGAGCTCCACGGTCATGCACCAGAACGTCGCGGTCGCCGAGGCAGTCGCCCTCTCCTGCTTCCGCCCCGTCGACACGTCCCGGAACCGCGTGGTCTACGAGCGGGGGAACTTTCCGTCCGTGCGCTACCTCTACCAGGCGCAGCCGGACCTCGAGGTGGTGATCTGCGAGGACGCCGGCGAGATCGTCGAGCGGATCGACGAGCGCACGCTCCTCGTCCCGATGAGCCACGTGCTCTACAAGGCCGGAGAGATCCAGGAGGTCGAGCCGATCGTCCGACGTGCCCACGAGGCGGGCGCCCACGTGATCCTCGACTGCTACCAGTCTGCCGGGATCGTCCCGCTCGACGTCACTGCGCTTGGTGTCAGCTTCGCGGTCGGCGGCTCCGTGAAGTGGCTCTGCGGCGGGCCAGGCAACGGTTGGCTGTACGTCCGGCCCGACCTTGCGGAGCAGCTCGAGCCGACCTTCACGGGCTGGCAGGCGCACGCCCGGCCGTTCGCGTTCGAGGAGGAGATGGAGTATTCGAGCGGGTCGGCCAAGTTTCTAACGGGTACTCCGAACCCTGCAGCCCATTACGCCGGCACCGCCGGCTACGACCTGATCGAGGAGATCGGCATCGATCGCATTCGTGAGAACTCGCTGCGGCAGACGCAACGCCTGATCGATCTCGCCGACGCCGCCGGCTTCGAGGTCCGGAGCCCGCGCGACCGTGCGCGCCGCGGTGGGACGGTCACGCTCCACGTGCCCGAGTTCCCAGCCGTGCACGCCGAGCTCGAGACGCGCGGCATCCTCTGCGACTTTCGGCCGGACGCCGGCATCCGCCTCGGCCCCCACTTCTACAACTCGGACGAGGAGCTCCGGTTCGCGCTCGAGCAGATCACGGAGATCCTCGAGAGCGGCGCCTACGAGCGGCATCTCGGCGCGGTCGCGCATCACTGATGCTGGACTGAGTACCGCCTAGCGCCTTACCATCCGAGCGAATGCCGCTGCAAACAGGCGAGAAGACCCTCCACCAGATCGTCTCGACGGTCGCCTCGTCGCTCGAGCTGACCGAGGTGCTCCGCGCCGTCGTCCGGCTGATGTCGGAGGCGAGCGGCGTCCACGCGTGCTTCGCCTATCTCGTCGACGACGACGGAGAGCGCCTCGTGCTGCGCGCCGCCTCTCCTCCGTACGAGCGGCAGGCAGGCAAGGTTGCGCTCGAGCGGGGGGAGAGCCTCGCGTGGTGGGCGGCGGAGCGCGGTGAGCCGGCGTTCATTCGCGACAAGGCGCTTGCAGACCCGCGGACGAAGTATGTCCCCGAGCTCGAGGAGGAGAGGTTCCAGTCGCTGCTCGCGGTCCCGATAGTCGGTCGCACGGGCGAGACGATCGGCGTCATCACCGCTCACACCGAGGCGCCGAGAGAGTTCTCCGACGACGAGGTCGACTTCCTTGTCACTTCGGCGTCTCTCGTCGCCGGCGCGATCGAGAACGCGCGCCTCTACGAAGAGACTCGCCTGCGCGTCGCCGAGCTCGAGCAGCTCACCGACCTCGCCGAGGCGATTGCCCGCGCCGGTGCGCTCGAGGACCTTGTGCAGACGGTAGTCGCCGGTGCGCGCCCCTTGCTCGCCGCGCGCGCCTGCCACGTCTACCTCCTCGAGCCCGCGAGCGAGGAGCTCGACCGTCGGGCAAGCGATCCGGAGCCCGGTAACGCTCGTCAGACATTAGGGCTCGCCGAGCTCGGGCCTGAGCTCGCTCGTGGGGGCCGAAGCTCGCGTCTCGCGGTCCCGCTCGTGGTGAACGGCGAGCTGATCGGGCTCCTCGTGGCCGAGGGAAGCACACGCGTCGAGCTCGGCCGCGCGGTGGCGAGCCAGGCCGCGGTCGGCATCAAGAAGGTCCAGGTCATCGAGCAGCTCACGGAGAAGAACCTGATCAAGGACTTCTTCGAGGAGCTCGCGGGCGGCCGTCCGCGCGGCGACCTCGAGGGGCGCGCGGCTCGGCTGGGGTGCGACCTCGACCAGCCGCACGTCGTCGTCATCGCCGAGCCACCCGATGACGCGCTCGAGCGTTCGCTTCGCCTCGCTGCGCCGGGCTCGCTCTTCGACCGGCGCGAGGACTCCGTGCGCGCGCTCGTGAAGCTGCCGAACGCGAGCCCGGAGTCGTTGCTCGAGAGGCTCCGCCGGATACACGGCGAGCTCGCTCGACCGGTATCCGTCGGGGTGTCGAGCGTTTGTCAGGGTGAGGCCGCGTTTGCGGACGGCTTCGCCGAGGCGCAACAAGCACTTCTCGGGACGGCGGTTCTGCGCGGGGAGCCGACGGTTCTCGCGTACGAAGACCTGGGCGCCTACAAGTACCTGCTCCGCATCGCCGTCGATGGCGGCGTTCGCGATGCGACGGTCGATGCGGTCTCCCGGCTTGCCGACTACGACGCGCAACGCGGGTCGCAGCTCGTGACGACGCTCGAGGAGTTCCTGCGCCGGCACGGCTCGATCAGCGCGACCTCCGAGGCACTATACGTCCACCCGAACACGCTGCGACAGCGGTTGCGCCGGATCGGGGAGCTCTCGGGCCTCGACCTTCGTCGCGACGACTGGCTGCTGATCGAGATCGCCGTGAAGATGGTGAAGCTCCAGCACGCGCTCGGGGCCTCCAAGCACGCCAAGTAACTTGGCGCAAGACCGGATTCCGCTCGCGCGGATCCCGGTCGCAAGATCCCTGAAGGCGGCCGCGTCGCGGCCGCTGCGCTCGTGTTTCGCATCAAAGCACGACTGGCGACGGCGGTGAAACCGCACACAAAGCCGGCGGCGGAGTGTGGAGATACCGCACCTTCCGTGTCGATCGGCGTGGTGTTACGGCTATGCCTCCAACTCGAGGGAGGTACAGCCATGGGTGGAGTCACAGCCGCAACGGCGGATGCCGTATGGAAGGACATGCAGAAGCGTGGGGTCGAGTTCGTGTTCGCGCAGTTCGTCGACATGTACGCGCGGCCGAGTGCGAAGCTCGTGCCCGTTGGATCGCGGGACGCGTTCGGCGGGCTGCTCGCTGACGGAGCAGGATTCGCAGGCTTCGCTGCCGGCGAGATCGGCCAGGTTCCGAGCGATCCCGACATCGCGGCAATTCCGGATCTCGCCAGCTATACGCCCGTCCCCTGGCAGGAGAACCTCGCCCGCTTCGCGTGCGACGTTACAGTCGAGGGCGAGGACTGGCCCTACTGCCCCCGCACGATCCTGCGGCGTATGCTCGCGCACGCCCGGGACAAGGGGTTCGAGTTCAAGATGGGCTTGGAGCTCGAGTACTTCCTCGTCAAACAGCGCGAGGACGGGTCGATCGAGATCGCGGATCCGTACGACACGCTGGAGAAACCCTGCTACGACATGGCCGGGCTCACTCGCCGGTACGACCACTTGACGACGGTCTCCCGGTACTGCAACGGCCTTGGCTGGGGCAACTACGCGAACGACCACGAGGACGCGAACGGCCAGTTCGAGCAGAACTTCACCTACGCCGACGCCCTCGTGAGCTGCGACCGGGCGATCTTCTTCCGCTACATGGTGCACACCCTCGCGGAGCAGAACGGCATGATCGCGACGTTCATGCCGAAGCCGTTCAGCGATCTGACGGGCAACGGTTGTCACTTCCACATGTCGCTATGGGACGGCGACACGAATCTCTTCCTCGACGAGGCGGACCCGCGAGGCCTCGGCCTCTCAGAGGTGGCCTACCACTTCATCGGTGGGCTGACGAAGCACGCGCGGGCGACGAGCGCGCTCACCGCCCCCACGGTCAACTCCTACAAGCGCCTCAAGGCGGGGACGACTGCGAGCGGCGCCACGTGGGCGCCGGTCTGGATCTCCTATGGCTACAACAACCGCACTCAGATGCTCCGCATTCCGGGGCCCGGGCGAATCGAGGACAGGACGATCGACGGCTCCTGTAACCCGTATCTCGCGGCTGCCGCGGTGCTCGCGGCGGGACTGGACGGAATCGAGAAAGGCCTCGACGCCGGGGAGCCCAACTCGGAGAACCTCTACTCGTTCCCATACAACGAGCTCAGGGCGCGGGGTCTCGAGACGCTGCCGACGAATCTGCTGATGGCGACGAGCGAGCTTGCGCAGGACGACGTGCTTCGCACCGCACTGGGATACGCGCGGGACGAGGACTACGTCGACTACTTCATCCGCGTCAAGCTCGACGAGTGGAACCGCTACCACGAGCAGGTGACGCCTTGGGAGATCCGCGAGTACCTGACTCGATTCTGAGCATGTGGAGTATTTCTCCATAGTCCTAGGCTGGAAATCGTCGGAAGTAGGGCTTTTCAAGCACAGCTCCTATGTAGATTCTGAATACATGTGCGGGATCGTCGGCCTGTTCGCGAAGTCGTCCGAGGTGGAGGAGCGCCTCGGTGAGCATCTCGCCGCCATGCTCGTGCAGATGTCGAGCCGCGGCCCGGACTCGGCGGGCGTCGCCGTCTACCGCGACCCGGTCACGAGCGGCTGGAGCAAGCTCACTCTCTACTCGAACGATCCCAGCGAGGATTGGTCCGCTGTCAGAGACCTCCTTCGCAGCGCCTTCGGCGGGTGTGAGGACCCGTCGATTCGGGCGAGCCACGCCGTCGTCGTTGTCGAGGCCGATCCGGGTACGGCCGAGGCCTGGGTGCGCGCCAACCGGCCGGAATTGCGCGTGATGAGCGCAGGCGAGGTGATCGAGATCTACAAGGAGACCGGCTTGCCGGAGCGCTTCGCGGCCGAGTTCCGGCTCGAAGGCTTCCAGGGGACGCATGCCCTCGGCCACACGCGGATGGCGACCGAGAGCCGTGTTACGACCGAAGGCTCTCACCCGTTCTCGACCGGATTCGACCTCTGCCTCGTCCACAACGGCTCGCTCTCGAACCACAACCGGCTGCGTGAGAATCTGCGGCGGGAGGGGATCGAGTTCCAGACCGAGAACGACACCGAGGTCGCGGCCGGGTACCTGGCTTGGCGGCTGCGCGAGGGCGCAACCCTAGAAGCGGCGCTCGAGGGCTGCCTGACCGACCTCGACGGCTTCTACACCTTCGCCGTCGGGACAGCTGACGGGTTCGCCGTGCTACGCGATCCGATCGCCTGCAAGCCGGCCGTGCTCGCCGAGACGGACGACTGGGTGGCAATGGCCTCCGAGTGGCGCTCGATCGCGGTTCTGCCGGGCGCGGCGGACGCGCGGGCGTGGGAGCCGGAGCCCGAGGTCGTCTACGTCTGGGAGAAGGCGAAGGTGTAGTGGTCGCTCCGGCAACAACTGGCACCCTCTGGCCGGCTGCAAACCGTCGCATGCCGGCGTCCTCGGTCCTGCCCCAGAAAGTGCTGCGCACTTCCTGGGGGCCCCGAAGAGCTGCACCCATATCTCTTCGATATGGGCGCTCCCTGCGTCCTTGGCCTGCTCGGTTTTCGCCGGCCCGAGGGCACCGCCGTCACCGGAGCGACCACTGATGGCCGTGGCGACGACAGAGACAGCCGAGCTCGAAGTCGTCGACCTCGAAACGACCTCCGTCCGGGAGCTCAACCAGCGGCTCCACGATCTCGCGGCGGGTGGCCCGGGACCGCGCCGGTTCCGAATCCTCAACCCGAGCGGCGCTCATGCCCTTGCGTGCGGCCTCGACGCCGAGCTCGAGGTCGAGATCGAGGGTCACGTCGGCTACTACTGCGCCGGCATGAACAAGCGCGCTACCGTGCGGGTGCACGGCAACGCCTCGACCGGCGTCGCGGAGAATCTGATGTCCGGTCGCGTCGTCGTCGAGGGAAACGCGAGCCAGTCGGCGGGAGCCACCGGCCGCGGCGGACTCCTCGTCGTCAACGGCGACGCATCGTCGCGCTGCGGCATCTCAATGAAGGGGATCGACATCGTCGTCGGCGGCTCGGTCGGTCATATGAGCGCGTTCATGGCGCAGACCGGCTGCCTCGTCGTCTGCGGGGACGCGGGCGACGCGCTCGGCGACTCGATCTACGAGGCACGGCTTTACGTTCGCGGGAACGTCGCGAGCCTCGGCGCGGACTGCGTAGAGAAGGAGTTACGCGAGGAACACAGGACCCAACTCGCCGCTCTGCTCGACGCGGCCGGGATCGACGCCGATCCCGCCGACTTCCGCCGCTACGGATCCGCGCGGCAGCTCTACAACTTCAAGATCGACAACGCAGGCGCGTATTGATGGCAACCGAGACCCAGCGACCCTGGGGGCTTCGCGAGTCGTATCTCTTCGACCGCACCGTCATCGCCGAGATCCAGCGGGCGGCGCGTGAGGGGATCTACGACATCCGCGGTTTCGGCGCCAAACGGCGCCTGCCGCACTTCGACGACCTCCTGTTCCTGGGCGCGAGCATCTCCCGCTACCCGCTCGAGGGCTACCGCGAGCGCTGCCCGACGGACGTCGTGCTCGGGACGCGCTTTGCGAAGAAGCCGCTCGAGCTGAAGATCCCGGTGACCATCGCCGGGATGAGCTTCGGCGCGCTCTCGGCGCCGGCGAAGGAGGCTCTCGGCCGAGGCGCGACCGAGGTCGGCACATCGACGACGACCGGCGACGGCGGGATGACGAACGAGGAGCGCGAGCACTCGTCGACCCTCGTCTACCAGCTCCTCCCTTCCCGCTACGGCATGAACCCGGACGACCTTCGGCGGGCGGACGCGATCGAGGTCGTCGTGGGGCAAGGCGCGAAGCCGGGTGGCGGCGGGATGCTCCTCGGCCACAAGATCTCCGACCGCGTCGCCGAAATGCGCAGCCTCCCGAAAGGGATCGACCAGCGCAGTGCCTCGCGCCATCCCGACTGGACGGGACCCGACGACCTCGAGATCAAGATCCAAGAGCTCCGCGAGATCACCGACTGGGAGAAACCGGTCTTCGTCAAGGTCGGCGCGACCCGAACGTACTACGACGTCCAGCTCGCTGTGAAGGCAGGCGCGGACGCGATCGTCCTCGACGGCATGCAGGGCGGGACGGCCGCGACACAGGACGTCTTCATCGAGCACGTCGGCATCCCGACGCTTCCCGCGACCCGGATCGCGGTGGACGCGCTCCAGGAGCTCGGCATGCACCGGAAGGTGCAGCTCATCGTCTCGGGTGGGATCCGGAGCGGGGCGGACGTGGCGAAGGCGCTAGCGCTCGGTGCGGACGCGTGCTCGATCGGCACGGCGGCTCTGATCGCGATGGGGGACAACAGCCCCGAATACGAAGAGGCATACCGCAAGATCGGCAGCTCGGCCGGGTTCTACGACGACTACCAGGCCGGCCGCGACCCGGTCGGGATCTCGACTCAGGAGGAGGAACTGGCGGCGCGCTTCGATCCGATCCTCGGCGGAAGGAAGATCGCCAACTACCTACGCGTGCTGACGCTCGAGACGCAGACGCTCGCGCGCGCCTGCGGGAAGTCCCACGTCCACAACCTGGAGCCGGAGGACCTCGTCGCGCTGACGGTCGAGGCAGCCGCGATGGCCCGGGTTCCCCTCGCGGGCACCGACTGGATCCCGGGCCGCAACGGGTCCTTCTGAACGACGAAGCCCGCCTTGCGGCGGGCTTCGTGAGGTTGAGCGGGCTTATGCCCGCACGCGACTGAGAGTCAAATCGAAAGTGTAAGCGGCCTTGGCTCGGGATGTCCCTGACTACACGCCGCGAGGAGCTTCGTCGTCGAGCACAACCTTCATGAGGTCGCGAATCGAGACGATTCCGACGACGCTCCTGCCCTCGACCACCGGCAGATGGCGGAAGCCGCCGTGGATCATGAGCGTGGCCGCCGTGGACGTGGAATCCGCGGGCTCAATCGTCTCGGGGTGACGTGTCATCCAGTCGGCGACCGTCGACCCTTCGATCCGTCCCTTCGCGACGGCACGGAGAACGTCACGCTCGCTCAGAATCCCGGCAAGCCGCTCACCCTCGAACACGAGAGCCGCGCCGACTCGTCGAGCGTTCAGCTGCTGAGCCGCGGCGGTGAGCGTCGCGCCGGCCTCGACACTCACGAGATCGCGTGTCATCACGTCAGCGACAGTCGTCATGGTGTCGCGGAGCATAGACCGCGTCGCTGAATCCGCCAGAGCGGATGCCGGCCACGAACCAGAGACGAAGCCCGCCTGGCGGCGGGCTTCGCTGGTTGAAACGGGCTTTCGCCCGCGCGCGATCGAGAGTCAGTCTGATTGTAGGTCTTGTGGGCGGAGGGCGCCGGACTCGAACCGGAACCGATTGCTCGGTCGCAACGACTCTCGATCGTGCATCGCGCCTTGCGATTTCAACCCTCCGCCGCGGTTCCCACCGTAGGCGTGAAACTCCGTGCGGAAGCTCCGCGTTTGCGAATCGACTCACATTCGGCACACGTGCGTGACACAGATCGTGGCAGGGTCAGGCCGGGCGCCAGCCGAGCTCGCGGGAGATCGCGTCCGCATGCTCGAGGAGCAGCGGCACCGCGGCTTCGACTGCGGCGGCGTCGAAGCGTGAGCCGGGTCCCTGTAGCGCGACGATCGCCTCGAGCTCTCCGCGGCTCGAGCGGATAGGAGCGGCGATGGCGGTCAACCCTGGCTCCCGCTCTCCAGCCGCTTCGGCGTAGCCACGTTCGCGCACGCGCTCGATCTCGCGGGCAAGCGCAGGCGCGTCCGTGATCGTCTGTGCCGTGTAAGCCCTAAACGGTCCGATCGGGAGCTCCCGCCCCGAGAATGCGAGCATTACCTTCCCGGCAGACGTCGCGTGGGCGATCGACGGCCGGCCGAGCCGGGAGACCGGCTGGATCTGATGCGCTCCGGGGACGAAGTCGACGGTGATGGCGTCTTCGTCTCCGGGGACGGAGAGGGTGGCGGTCTCGCCGGTCGCCTCGACAAGGGCTGCGAGGTGCGGCCGCGCGGCCTCGCGCACGTCGAGCCGGGCGAGCAGTGCGTTGGCGAGATGGACAATGCGAAGGCCCAACCGATAGCGGCCGGTTGTCGCCACCCGCTCGACGAGGCCGGTAGCGACCAGCGTTCCGAGCTGGCGGGAGACCGTGCTCGGTGTCATCTCCGTTCGGCGTGCGATCTCGTTCGTGCCCAGCTCGCCTCCGTCGGCGAGCGTGTCGAGGACGACGATCGCTCGTGCGGTGGCGCCGATGCGGCGCGTGGAGGGTTGACGAGTACGAGACATCCGTGTACGGTCGTTGCGGATTCTGGCACAGCGTTGCTGATAGTGCAATTCAAAAGCGAGATACCTGACGTGCAAGACGAGCCCCGCGGCTGCGAAGCAGCCGCCTTCAGGGATCTTCGCGCGACCGCAATCCGCGCGAGCGGATCGCGGTCTTGCGCGAGGTACTGAGTGTCGTTCTTTCTCCCGTGCCCCTTCTGCGGCCCGAGGCCGGTCGACGAGTTCGCGTACTTCGGAGAGGTGACACAGCGCCCGCAGGGCTCCGCGACGCTCCGCGAGCTGACCGACTACGTGTACTTCCGCGAGAACGTCGCGGGCCCGCAGCGCGAGTGGTGGCAGCACCGGACCGGCTGCGGCGAGTGGTTCCTCGCCGAGCGCGACACACGGACGAACGAGATTCTCGATATCTCGCCGCCGCAGCCCAGCCGGTCGACGTGAGACTTCCACCGCAGCCCGGAGAGCGGATCGACCGCGGCGAGAGCGTCGCCTTTCGTTTGGGGCCGTGGGGCATGACGGGCTACAGCGGCGACACCATCGGCTCTGCGCTCTACGCGGCGGGCCGGCGTGTGTTCTCGCGCTCGTTCAAGTACCACCGGCCGCGTGGGCTCCTCTGCTGCTCGGGTCACTGCCCGAACTGCATGATGACCGTAGACGGAGTTCCCAACGTGCGCGTCTGCGTCGAGCCGCTGCGCAAGGGCGCGGTGGTGACGCCGCAGAACGTCTGGGGCAAGCTCGACCGTGATCTGCTCAGCGTCGTCGACAAGGTCGGCGGGCCGTTCACACCGGTCGGCTTCTACTACCGCACGATGATCCGGCCTCGGCGCGCGTGGCCGCTGTACGAGAAGGTGTTGCGGAACCTCGCCGGGCTGGGGCGGCTGACCGAGGACGCCGGCCACACGCGGCGCTACGACGTCGAGCACCGGCGCGCGCGGGTGCTCGTGGTGGGCGGTGGTCAGGCCGGCCGCACCGCAGCGTTCGCTGCGGCGACGATGGGCCCGGGCGTCGTGCTCGTGGACGAGGATTGGCGGCTGCAGGGCACCGAGCTCGAGGGAGTCGAGGTGCTGGCTCCGGCCAGCGCGCTCGGCATCTGGGAGGGGAACCTCGTTCCCGTCGACTGCGGGACGGTGCTCTATCGCTTCCGGGCCGAGCGGATCATCGTCGCGACCGGCGCGCTTGAGCAGCCGTTGGTCTTTCCGGGGAACGACCTGGTGGGCGTGATGTTTCCGAGTGCCGTGCGGCGGCTCGTGCGCCAGTTCTCCATCAAGCCCGGCGACAGGGCCGTCGTCCTTGCCTCCGATGAGAAGGGACTCGCGGTCGCGGACGATCTCCGCGAGGCGGGCGTCGCCGTGCCGCGCGTCGTCGACCTCCGTGAAGGCGCGCCCGGCGAGCTCGCCGCACATGGGCGGAAAGGTCGGCTCGGGCGAGTGACCCTCGACGGCCAGGCCGTCGACTGCGACCTGCTCGTCACCTCTGCCGCGCGCCAGCCCTCGTACTCGCTCCTCGCGCAAGCCGGGGCGCGTGTCGAGTACGAGCCGTCGCTCGGCGTTTTCGTCCCCACCGAGCTACCCGCCGGCGTCGAGGCCGTCGGGAGCGTGACGGGGCAGGGCCTCGTGAAGGCAGACTCGCTGCCGGCCTACGAAGGTCCCGGGAAGTGCTTCGTCTGCGTCTGCGAGGACGTCACGACGAAGGACATGAAGCGGGCGATCGTGGAAGGCTTCGATTCGATCGAGCTCGCGAAGCGGTACACGACCGCGACGATGGGTCCGTGCCAGGGGAAGCTCTGTCAGCTCGCCAGCATTCGCCTCTACGCGCGCGAGCGACAGGCGCACGAGGCCACCATCGGGACGACGACCGCGCGCCCGCCGTGGACACCCGTCGAGCTTGGCCTCCTGGCCGGACGGGAGCTCACCCCGGCGCGCCGGACCTCGATCCACTTCCGCCACGAAGAGGGCGGCGCACGGATGCTGTGGGCCGGACCGTGGAAGCGACCGTATTCGTACGGCGAGAAGCCGGAAGACGAGGTTCGCGCAGTGCACGAGTCATTGGGCGTGATCGACGTGTCCACGCTCGGCAAGCTCCTCGTCGAGGGGCCAGAGGCGGCGGCGCTGCTCGAGCGCCTCTATCCCAACCGCTTCGCCGACCTCCGACCGGGCCGAATCCGGTACGGCGTGTTGACGTCGGACGGCGGCCGGATCATGGACGACGGAACCGTCGCGCGCCTTGCCGACGACCTCTACTACGTGACGACGACCTCGACCGGCGCCGACGCGGTGACCGCCTGGTTCGAGTGGTGGAACGCGGTCTGGGGCTATGGCGCAGAGGTCGTGAATGTCAGCGGAGCACTCGCCGCGTTGAACCTCGCGGGCCCGCAGGCTCGCGACGCACTCGGGCGGCTGACCGAGGCCGACGTCTCAGCCGAGGCGTTCAAGTACCTCGACGCGCAGGAGATCGACGTCGCCGGGATCCCATGCCTCGCTCTGCGAATCGGCTTCGTGGGCGAGCTCGGGTACGAGCTCCACTTCCCGAGCCCTGCGGGTGAGTACCTCTGGGACAGGCTTCTCGGAGAAGGCGCGCGACCGTTCGGACTCGAACCGCAACGCGTGTTACGGCTCGAGAAGGGTCACGTCATCGTCGGCCAGGACACGGACTCCGAGTCGACCCTCCTCTCCGCGGGGATGTCCTGGCTCCCGAAGCTCGACAAGGACGACTTCGTCGGCAAGTTCGCGCTCGAGCACTTCGCGGAACGCGACGACCGGGAGCGGCTCGTCGGCTTCACGATGGAGGACGACGTCCTGCCGGCGGAGGGGGCCCAGATCGTGATCGAAGGCCGGCCTGCCGGGCGCGTCACGAGCGCACGGCGGAGCGAGGCCGTCGGTGCGGTCATCGGGCTCGCGTGGGTTCCTGCTGATCGAGCCGAGGGCGGCACGCGCTTCGAGATTCGCGTCGACCGCCGCACGCTCGGCGCGCGCGTCACGCACGGCGCGTTCTTCGATCCCGCGGGGGAGCGGATGCGCTCGTGAG
>Ga0247727_10013138_pt1 | contig 14036 bp, 9 predicted proteins | sample WisWelCaveWW1625_FD_202498 | JGI IMG/M metagenome (GOLD analysis project Ga0247727, IMG submission 202498) | Biofilm microbial communities from Wishing Well Cave, Virginia, United States - WW16-25 | ecosystem: Environmental > Aquatic > Deep subsurface > Groundwater > Cave microbial mat | place... | reverse complement strand
TAGCCCGCTTCGACCAAGAGGGTGCGGGCCTTGTCCGGATCATAGCCGTAGCCGGCAAGATTAGGATTGTGACCGGCGATGCCGGGGGGTAAGATCCCTTGTGCCGGCACAGCTGCATCTTCCATGATGATAGAACAAATACTTTGACGGTCAATTGCAAAATTTACCGCCTGACGTAATTTAAGGTTACCTTGAAAAGGGGGTTTGGAATGATTAAATCCATAATAATATAGACTTAATATAGGCCACATTTTTACATGACCGGGATATCGGTTTTGAAGATGTTTTAGCTGTCCCGGGGGGCATTCGTCAAGAACATCCAGTTCGTGATTCAGATATTTTTGTAATGCGATCGAGACATCGGGAATAATGACAAATTCCAATTCTTTTATTTTAGGAGGACCTGCGTAATACTGGTCAAATGCGGTCAGGAGAATATGCACATCATTTTGATGAGCCGTAAACCGGAAAGGGCCACAGCCGACAGGTTTGTGACTGAAGTCCTGTAAGGAATCATTTACCAGTTCACAAGGGAGAACACTGGCTGCTTCCATACAAAGTTGGCTGAGGAAGGGGGAAAAAGGTTTTTCCAAAATAAGTTTTAGCGTAAAATCGTCGAGGATCTGAATCCCGGGGATGGTATCTCGGGTTCCCTGATAATATTGTTCTGCTCCCAAGATAGGAGTCAATACCCAGGCCCGAAGAGTCTTTGTTTTGGGATTTAGCAATCGGTAAAAGGATTGGGCGAAGTCGCTGGCTTTGACCTGCCGGCCGTGGTGAAAATAAACATTTCTTTTCAAGAAAAAAGTATACTCAAGGCCGGACTCCGAAATTTTCCAGTGTTCGGCCACGGCTGGCTGGAGATTGAGCGTCAACGGATCAAATTCCACTAACCCGTCAAATATTTTAAGCAAGATATTGGCAGAAACAACATCCGTAGAATAAGCGACATCCAATGTGGGTGGATCCGTGTTTAAGCGCCAGATCAATTTTTGAGAAGGGGAGGTTTGCTGACCGGCTTTTTTAGAAGTACAGGAAGAAAATAGTAAACAGAGTAAAAGAATAATCCAGGGCAGACCTTTGAACATAAGGATTGGTTGATGGCCCGGGGCAAAGCGGTTAACGTTATTCGGGGAGACCCACCAGGCTTGGTGTTTTTTCCTCCACCGGCTCTTGGAATAATTTATTTTTGCAAGACGGGCAATATAAATAGTTCCCTTCTTTTTTAGTCGATTTTTCTACCATGAATTTGTTATGACAGGAAGGACATTCGCGATTAATCGGTTTGTTCCAAAGTGCAAATTTACAGTTGGGGTAACTGCTACATCCGTAAAAAATTTTACCAAATCTTGTATAGCGTTCTGATAAATGCCCTCCGCAGTTTTCAGGACAGAGAACATCAAGCGGAATGGATTCTGTGTATTTACAGTCAGGATATCGGGAACAGCCCATAAAGCGTCCCCGCTTCCAGCGTTTGACGATCATTGGCGCTCCACAGGTTTTACATTTTACATCAGGAAGTATTTCCGAGTTTTCACCAGGCAAGGGTTTCGTGTTCTTACATTCGGGAAAGCCAGAACAGGCTATGAATTTTCCATTACGGCCCCATTTAATGACCAACGGTTTTCCACAGAGTTCACAAAGGAGATCAGTTTTCTCTTGTAACTGTTTTTTTAACTGAGTTGTTTCACCCTTAACCTGATTTAAGGTGTTTTCAAAAGGGCCATAAAACCGAGCAATGACTTTGTTCCATTGATCACGGCCCTCCTCAATAGAATCCAGATCGGTTTCCATGTGGGCCGTAAATTCAACGGTAAAGATATTGGGGAAAAAATTAATCAGAACTTGATTGACCGTCTTCCCTAATTCAGTTACTTGAAAGCGGTGATTTTCAATCTGAACATAGGTCCGCTTGCGGAGGGTATCGATAATTTGAGCGTAGGTGCTGGGACGTCCGATCCCTAACGTTTCCAATTCTTTTACTAAACTCGCTTCGGAATAGCGCGGCGCGGGTTCCGTAAAATGCTGTTTTCCTGTCAGATCGCTTAACTGTAAGCGGTCCCCTTCGTTTAATTCTGGAAAGCGGATTTCCCCCTCGTCTGTTTCGGTAGTGTCTTCCTGCGATTCACGATAAATCTGCTGGAATCCAGAAAATTTTAATACAGAACCACTCGCCCGAAAGAGAAATCTCCCAGCGAGAATATCGACTGTTGTGGAATCATACACAGCGGGGGTCATTTGTGAGGAGATAAAACGGTTCCAGATCAATGCATAAACTTTTAAAAGATCCTTTGTTAAAAAATTCTTCACTTTGGCGGGCGGGAGGTTGAGCGAGGTTGGACGAATAGCTTCATGGGCATCCTGCGCCGTTTTGCTTTTTTGGTAAAAGTTGGGTTTATCTGGGAGATATTGTTCGCCATAGGTTTGCAAAATATAATCGCGGCCGGCGGTTAAAGCTTCCATCGCAATGCGGGTTGAATCCGTACGCATGTATGTAATTAAACCCAGCGGGCCTTCTTCTCCAACCTCAATTCCTTCATACAGCTGTTGGGCAAGAACCATTGTTTTATTTGCCGAAAAATAGAGTTTACGGGAACTTTCCTGTTGAAGGGTACTGGTAATAAAGGGCGGAGCCGGGTACTTGAGACGCTGTTTCTTTGCGATTTTCTGGATGATAAAATTTTCTTTGCAGATCTCTATTTTTAACGCATCGACTTGAGGCTGATTGTTTAGTTTGGCTTCTTGATTATCAATTTTTGCTAGTTTAGCTGAAAAGGGAGGGTGTTCACCCTTTTTAAGGAGAGCTTCGATACTCCAGTATTCCTCAGATTTGAAATTTTTAATGGCCGCTTCACGTTCACTAATCAAGCGTAAGGCCACGGATTGGACTCGCCCTGCGCTTAAACCGGGGTAGAGGGCACGCCACAATAAGGGACTAACCTGGTAACCGACCAAGCGATCCAGCACGCGGCGGGCCTGTTGGGCATTGACTTTAGCCATATCAATGTTCCCTCTAATTTTTACAGCATTTTGGATGGCTTTCTTGGTGATCTCATTAAAGAGAATCCGAAATATTTTCTTATTTTGTTTTTGAATAATTTCTTTGACATGATAGGCAATGGCCTCTCCTTCGCGGTCAGGGTCTAAGGCTAAGAGGACGGTTTCTACCTTTTGCGCGGCACTTTTCAATTCCTGGATGACCTTCTTTTTACCCGGCATTTCTTTATATTCAGGGGCAAAATCATCTTTGATATCGATCCCCAGAGATTTTTTCGGAAGGTCTTTGATATGGCCCATGGAGGCTTTAATCAAATAATTACTACCAAGAATTTTTCCAATAGTTTTGGCTTTGGCAGGCGATTCTACAACAATTAAAGTCTTACTCATTCGTCTCCCTTATATTAATGTAAAAAATGTCTGGTTCCGGTAAAGACCATCGATACCCCCAGTTCGTTGCAGGCCGAAATCGATTGATCATCCCGCAGGGATCCGCCCGGTTGAACGATGTAACGAATTCCTGCGCTAGCCGCGGCTTGAACAAGATCCGGAAAAGGGAAGAAGGCATCTGAAGCAAGTACCACCCGGGCAAACTGTTGTTTAATATATTCAGAAAGCGGGACATTCGGTTTTAAAATTTGGTATTCATTTTCCAAATTCGTTTTAGCCCGGACCAGGGAAAGTTTTTGAAAAGCATCAATGCGGTTGGGTTGTCCGGCTCCCATCCCGAGCATGTGAAAATAGCCGGATTCGTATTCCCGGGCCAAGACGATGGCATTGGATTTGACATGTTTACAGGCGATTAATGCAAATTCAGCCAATGCTTTATAGACCGGCGGAAATTTTTGTTGCGTCGGACATTCCCATTTTTCGTAAAGAATATCATCGGGTGACTGGATCAAGATTCCTCCGGAAATGGAGCGTAAAGAAGGGGTTCGGGTCTGCTTGGTCAAATTTTGAGCAAGAGGTATTTTGAGCAAGCGCAGGTTCTTATGATGTTCTTTCAAGGATTGGAGAGCTGGCGAAGTAAAATCAGGGGCGATGAGCCCCTCGATAAATTTATCCTTTAAAAATTGCGAAATATCTTTGTCCACTGGCTGGGTTAGGGCAAGGAAAGAGCCGAAAGCGGAGATCGGATCACCCGCCCATGCCTGGCTGAGGGCATTCACGAGCGATGCGCCGGTCGCATACCCGCAGGGATTCGTATGCTTAATTACCACTGCGGCTGTTGTTCCACCCAGATTTTGAGCACAGGCATAGGCACTCTCAGCATCGAGATAATTATTATAGGACATTTCTTTTCCATTTAATAATTCTGCGGCTGCTAAAGAAGGCTGTGAATTCTGAGGATTAATAAATAATTGGGCTTTCTGGTGAGCATTTTCGCCATAGCGTAGAGTTCTACCCCCATGAAAATTGAGATATAGAACTTCTTCCTGAAGAATTTTTTTTGAAAGAAAAGAATCAATCCGGCTGTCATAATTTGCGGTTCGCTGAAAGGCCTTGACACTCAGGCGCTGCCGGGTCAATAGAGCAATACCGTTTAAAGAGTTTAATTCGTTCAGAACCAGCGGATAATCGCTGGGATCAGAAACCACCGTGACAAAGGCATAATTTTTTGCAGCACTGCGTAATAGGGTCGGGCCTCCGATATCGATGTTTTCGATACACTCTTCGAGAGACACATCTTTCTTGTCGATAATCTGTTCAAAGGGATAGAGATTGACGACAACGAGATCAATGGGTTCGATGGATGCATTTTTTAATTGGTCCTGATGTTCTGCCAGGTCACGTCGGGCAAGAATTCCTCCGTGGATTTTTGGATGAAGTGTTTTCACCCGTCCGTCAAACATTTCTGGAAAACCGGTGATCTGTTCGACTGCCGTGGCTGAAATTCCAGCTTTTGTGAGGGTGGCTAATGTTCCACCTGTTGAAATTAGGGTAATTCCGTGCCGGCTTAATTCACGGGCAAAGTTGACCAGTCCAGTTTTATCCGAAACACTGAGGAGTGCCTTTCTGATTTTGACAGTTCCGGTTTCTGACATGGTGCTACTTAACTTTTCATTTTTCAACTGGTTGGATGGCATCGCGTTGCTCGTTAAAGGAGACCCATTCCTCCTGGGCATCCTTTTTTTGATCAAACTGAAAGGTTTGAAACTCCCCATTAGACTTTACATTGATTTGCATTCCCTTTACGATTTGGACCCATTCTTCCAACGAGACTTCGCGGGGGCCAGAGACTTCCCCAGGTCCCCCTTCAGTATTAAAGCCCCAAGCTGAAGGTTTTTTATTTTGCTCGATTTTGTCTTTTAATCTCTGCTCTGGTCCCACATCCACTTTCCCATCATAACAAAGTACAGCCGTTGTCTGAGAGCTATCAAAATTCATTCGAAAAATAGTCCCACGAATGGCGGCAACCGCTAGAGGTGATGCAACTGAAAATTGATCCGGGGATTGTCCAATTTTTTTAAGGTTAACCCATATTTTTCCGGCTAACAACTGATTTTTAGTGTCTTGGCCCTGCAGGGGAGATATTACGGCTTCGGATTTTTCTCCCAAGCGTACGACTAAAGGGGAGTTGAGGTATTTTATTTCAATCGCTGAGGATTCTGAGGTTCTTACTTTATCTCCAGACAAAATTTTAGTGTTTAAGGAAATTTTTTCCCATTGGTTTTGTTTTTGCAAATGGGCCTCTCCAAGGAGATAACTCACCATGGCGATCGGTTTATCTGCGGCTGTCAGGGCCGTAAACAAAAACAGGGGAATGACCATATTTAAAATCATAGGGTCTCCTCATAAAATAGTTTTATCTATGTATAATAAACGATCAGCGGATTCTGGGAGTTTACCCCTTCATTAAGGGGTCGATCGATGGCTTAAGGCATCCCAGTGTGTTTCGATAAATCGGGTGTTGTAATTTCCCTGCAAAAAATCTGGATGAGCCAGAATATTTAAAAGGAGGGGAATCGTTGTTGTGACTCCTTCTACCACAAATTCTCCCAAGGCAATTTCCATTTTTCGAATGGCGCCCTCTCGGGTATTGGCAAACGTAATTACTTTGGCAATCATCGAGTCGTAATAAGGAGGGATCACATATCCGGCATAAACGTGCGTATCGACTCGGACACCAGGGCCCCCGGGGACATGAAAACTGGTTACTTTTCCGGGTGAAGGGCGGAAGTTATTGATGGGATCTTCAGCATTGACTCGGCATTCGATAGCATGACCATAGAACTGCAGATCTTTTTGCTGCAACGGTAATTTTTCTCCTGAGGCAATGCGAATCTGCAATTTTACGAGGTCAATATGAGTACGGATCTCAGTGACCGGGTGTTCGACCTGAATGCGCGTATTCATTTCCATAAAATAATATTTTCCATCCTGGTAAAGGAATTCAACGGTTCCGATATTTTCGTAGCCAATTTTTTTTACTCCCTTTACTGCGGCCAGTCCCATTTCGCTGCTGATTTTAGGGTCAAGGACTGGGGAGGGAGATTCTTCAATTAATTTCTGGTGACGGCGTTGGACGGTACAGTCTCTTTCTCCAAGATGAATTACATTACCGTAGGTGTCAGCAACGATCTGAATTTCAATATGCCGAGGATTATCAAAATATTTTTCTATATAGACATCTTCGTTACCAAAGGCGGTACCCGCTTCCATTTTTGCAATCAGAAAATTATCCTTGAGCTCTTTTTCATCATGGGCTACCCGCATTCCGCGCCCCCCACCGCCAGCCGCGGCCTTAATGATGACCGGAAAACCAATTTGATTAGCCAGTGTCAAGGCCTCTTCAAAATTTTCAACGATTCCTTCACTTCCCGGAATGACAGGCAAACCCGCTTTTTGCATGGATTGTCGGGCAAAAGATTTATCTCCAAGATTTTTAATGTTGCGAGAGGATGGACCAATGAATTTTATGTTACTGGCTTCGCAGATTTCAGCAAAATGTGCATTTTCAGATAAGAATCCATATCCCGGGTGAATCGCATCAGCATTGGTAATCTCGGCAGCGCTGAAAATGCGTGAAATATCAAGGTAACTTTGATTGCTGGGCGGCGGGCCGATGCAAACATCCTCATCGGAAAACCGTACGTGCAGTGAATGCTCATCGGCCTGCGAATGGACGACAACGGAACGGATTCCTAGTTCTTTTACTGCGCGAATGATGCGCAGGGCAATTTCGCCACGATTTGCAATTAAGATTTTTTTGAACATGGGTTGAGAATTAAGTCCAGGAACGGTCGGACGTTCCGAGAACTCCTTTGACCTTTAATTCAAAATCGTTGGGGTTAGAAGTATTTTTGAGTGCTGTTTCATAGGAAATGAAGCCTTGTTGAAAGAGGTGGAGGATCGATTGATCAAAAGACTGTGATCCGTAGATTTGATGACCTTCCTTAATGAGGGATTCAATGTCTAACGTTTTTTCCGGTTTTATGAGGCATTCCCGGATCGCTCCAGTCACAATCATAATTTCAGTAGCTGGTATTCGTCCACTTCCTTCCTTGCGGGATAGGAGACGCAACGAAATCGTGGCTTGCAAAGTGCTTGCCAGAAGGAGGCGAATTTGTTGATGTTGGTGCGGGGGGTAGAATGAAATGATACGGTTAATCGTTTCAGAAGAATTCATGGTATGAAGCGTGCTTAAGACTAGATGGCCTGTGTCGGCCGCCTGAAGGGCGGTGGTCATTGTATCGATATCACGAATCTCGCCGATCAACAATACATCCGGATCTTGACGGAAACAGTGACGCAGGGCGATTCCATACGATTTGGTATCCGTACCAATTTCACGTTGGCTAATGGTTGATTTAATATCCCTGTGAAGAAATTCGATCGGATCTTCAATGCTGATAATGTTGATGGGAAGATTCTTATTGATATGATCAACCATCGATGCCAGAGTCGTGGATTTTCCACTTCCGGTTGCTCCGGTAACCAGGATCAGACCGCGTGGTTTTATGCACAGGTCTAAAATCACTGGGGGTAGATTTAAATCTGTAAATTGAGGAATTTCCCTTGCAATATGGCGAATCGCCAAGGCTTTTGTCCCGCGCTGGAGATACGCATTAATCCGAAAACGGCCGAAGTGTTTAATCCCCACCGCAAAATCACATTCATTGCCTTGAGTGAAGGATTCATATTGGTTCTTGGTCATTAACTGTTGAAGGATTATATTCATTTGCTCCATACTCACCCGGCCTATATTTTTTAATTTAATGATGATGTTATCCTTGCGCATTGCCGGTTCTACTCCAATCCGGATATGTAAGTCGGAGGCATTTTCATCCACCATGAATTTAAGTAAGTTTTCAAGGATCATATTTTAAATGAAAAATTCCGAAAAAAGAATCAAGCTTAAAAATTAAGATGCTCGCCTGCAGCTTTTAAACAGGCGAGCCAATCAATCCAACTGAATTTTTTGAAAAACTCTAATCGGGTTTAATTAAGAATAGTTTCTGGCCATATTCAATTGGTTGTTGATTTTGAACCAGTATTTTAACGACTGTGCCGTTAATTTCGGATTCGATTTCATTCATTAACTTCATGGCTTCAATAATGCAAACGGTTGTTCCGCGCGTTATGTGTTGGCCCTCTTTGACAAAATTTTCTGCGGCCGGAGAAGGAGCCGCATAAAAAGTTCCAACCATCGGAGAGATAATAGGGGCCAGTTTTTCTTCTTCAGCGGTTTTTTTCTCATCCACCGCTGACGAGACAGAAGCCGCTGGGTTGGAAGGAGGATTCAGAGGAATAGCTGGTTTGACCGGGGCAATGACCGGGATCTCCTGGGTTTCACCCGTATAATCGGTGGCTACAATCGGAGCCGGTTTTTTTGATATCCGGACTTTGTTAAAAAGAGACTTAATTTCAATTTCAGAAATATTGCTTTCTTCCAGCAGCTTGATAATTTTTTTCAGTTTGTTCGCATTCATGAAAATTCTTTTTCGATCCAATACGAAGTGCTTTCTCGATGACCTTTAAAGTTCTTCAATCTCTTTTATTTTGCAATATAATTTTTTTTCATAAGAACAACAAATTTGTTTTTAACAAAATTACAATATTAAAAATTCTTGTGAAACACCCGTTAAATTTCGACATCCTAAGCTGGTAACAGAAACAACATCTTCGATTCTTACCCCGCCCTGGTTTTTTAAATAAATTCCCGGTTCAACAGTACAGACCGTTCCTGCTTTGAGAATTCCAATGGAGCGAGGAGAGAATGAGGGCTTTTCGTGAATGTCCAATCCCAGTCCATGGCCAAGATTATGATTAAAATCACTTCCAAAGCCCTGTTTTTCAATCCAATCACGGGCCTGCCGATCCACCGAGGACAGCGTGCGTCCCGGACCTATAAACCGTAGTGCTCGGGCTTGGGCCTGCTTGACAATTTCATAAATTTTTTTCTGCCAAGGATGGGGTTGACCAATGATGACAGTCCGCGTAAAATCTGAGCAATAACCTTCGAGCACGGTTCCGAAATCCAAAACAATTAATTCACGGGGTTTGATTTTCTTGAGTGAAGCAACACCGTGGGGAAGGGCAGAGCGGATCCCGGAGGCCACGATCGTCTCAAACGCAATTGCTTCGCCTCCGTATTTTTTGAGGCGGTAATCGATCTCATCGGCCACATCTTTTTCGCGGATCTCCGGGCGGATCAATTTCAGAATATCGTTATAGACACGGCGGACTATGCGCTGGGCTTTTTGAATAATCCGCAACTCCCCAGGGCTTTTAAGGGTTCTGAGTTCATCGATTATTTTTTGGGCCGGAATTAATTTATAAGACAGACTTTTTAATTTTTTAAAATCGATCCAGCGTAGATTTTCCTCCTCAAACCCGAGATTATTTAATTTTCTATTCTTAATCAACCGATCGGCTTCTTCAAAGAAAGTTGTTTGATAGATAACAATTTCGATGCTCGGATCTTTAACTTGCTGGTATATTTGAAAACGGTAACGACCATCGGAAAAAAGAAGAGACTTTTTTCCAATCAATAGTAGAAAGGCGTTGCTCCCTTTAAAACCGGTCAGGTAATAAATGTTTTTTAAGTGACAGGTAAAAAAGTTGTCAATGCCAGCACTTTTTAAGTGCTGGCGTAAACGCAAGAGTCGGGTTGAAGTCATTCGGTCGGTTTTTTAGGGGTAGAAGACTTCGAAGTTTTTTTAATTTGGATATGGGAAAGCGGTTTGTTTGCGGTGCGTTTACGATACGCTCGTTTGGGGATGCCCCTTGTTTTTTCCTGTTTATTACGTTCAATAGCTCCAGCCAGATCAATAATTTTATTTATAAAATCTTCCCGACCGGGATCCACTTTGATGAGATTCTTATAGACTTCAAGGGCTTTATCCAGCAAGCCCTGTTTTTCATAAATTTCCGCAAGAGTCGGAGTCACAATATCATCAGCAGCGCTGGGTTTGGGGGGAGCCGGGGTCGCTTGATTGAGTTCTTCTGAACCCAAATTTGATTCCGTTCCGATTTGTTGAGTAATTTCGACCTGTTCGATTTCTTCTCCGATAAGCGGTTCTTCTTCCATTGCATGAGCAGATGCTTTTGCGGATGAAGTCGTATCCTCTTGAGAAAGATTTTCAGACATCTCCACGGATTCTAAGCCGGCTAATGCGGACTGATCCACAGCGGTCTCTCCCGCGGCCTCTCCAGTTAATGAATAAAATTCAGTTTCTTCTTCAACGGCTTCTTTTTTCAAGGATTGATTTTTGGGGGTGGGAGGTTCTAATTTTTTTTGAGGAAGAATATCTGTTTCAGGGAGGTTTGATTCCAAATCAGTTTCCAAAGTACCAACGTCCGCGGTGGTTGGAGAGGGTCTTTGCGGTGCAGATTCCGGGAAAGTTTCCGTTTCCACCGTTTCAACTTCAGTCAAATTCTCGGTTATTTCAATCTGATCTAGGCCGGCTAAATTTTCCTGATCTATTTCTTGACCGGCATTTGCACCCGTGATGGAGTAAAATCCAGATTCATTGCTTTCTTCTGTTGGAGAAGATTGGTGATCACGCTGTGAAGAAGACGAGTGATCTGGCTGTGTTTGTTCTTTTTCGTCAAAAATACTAGAGAGTTGATCGGCTACATCATCTCCACTGATGATGGATTCCTTAGATGCCGAGGGAGGGGATTGTTGTTGTGTCTTGATTGATTTTCGATCTGCAGGAGGCTGCACGAAATCCGGTGTTTCAAATTCAGCAGTATCCGATAAACCAGAAGGTTTTTCTAAAATAGGAGTAGGCGCTGTTTCGGAAGACTGCGGCAGGCTATTCGGGATTTCCAAATCTTCATTCACTTCTTTTTCAATGCCGAATAAATCGGTCAGTTTGTCATGTATATCTTCCCCACTGAAAGCCAAGGGACCTTCAGCCAAATTGAAATTTTCAATGATTCCAGAGTCTTTTGATTTATCGACAAGATTTTGAGGGAGGCCTTCTTCATCTACAAATATTTCTTGAGTATCTTTGGGTGGATTCTCTGAGAATAATTCACTGATTTTTTCTCCTACCTCCTGGCCCGAGACTAGCGGGCCCTGGCCGATAGTCGATATAATATTTTTAGAAAAGATTTCGGTCGTGGCTGAAAAAGACTCAGGTTGATCCTCAGGCTGCGGAATTTCATTTATGCTTTGGTCAGGGGTCCTTTCCAGAACAGGCGATTCCGCAGCGAAGTTCAGTTCAGGAGAGGCTGGTAATATGCTGGGATCTTCATTTTGCTCAATCCAGGCAGTGGGCTGTTGTTCTTCCCCGAAAATGGAATTAAATTGATCCGTTACATCCTGGCCACTGATTATCGAAGCGGGTGAATCTAAAACGGGTTTTTTCTTAGGTGTTTCTGGCGGAGATTGATCCTGCGGTAAGACCGATGTAAGATCGATTTCTTGGGTTTGCATGGCTGGATATTTTTCGAGAGGCGGGGGACTCGGTTCTATAAAAGCTGCGGAAAGTTTATCCTGGTTAGGCGATTTTTCCAAGTCCGAGAGAGAGAGATCTACTGTGCTGGGTTCAGCAAGCGAGGTATCCTCGGAAGGGATTCTTTTATTTAATATTTTTTCAACAGTCGGTTTTTGGATTTCCGGAGTTGGAGTGACCGGTTTTTCTGAGGTTCCAGGGGTTTGATCTGAGATCGATTGTGCTGGGGGACCTTCTTCGATGATAATTTCTTCGAATTCTTTTTCACGATAAGGTTCTGGTTTAGATGTAACGAATGGAACTTCTGGTTCGCGGCGGACTGGTTCTCCTGTTGAGATCTGAACCGCTGCGGCACTTTCATTGTTGGGTAAAGTGGCTAAGATTGAATTGAGTTCCGACTGAATCGTTGTGTTTTCCGGATCAAATTTTAAGATCTCACGATATCTTTCAATCGCTTGGGATTTAAGATTTTGTCCTGAAAATATTTCCGCAAGAAATTTTAAGGCTTGCAGGTTACTCCGATCAAGTTGAATCACGCGCTGGAATTCATCCTTGGCCGGATCGGATCGCTTTTGTTCATAATAGCACCGGCCTAATACTAAGTGACCCGTGATGTAGTAAGGAAAATGACGAACTCCTTTTTCACAAATTTCTATGGCTTTTTCAATGTTGCCTGATTCGCGGAATAAATCGGCCAATCGGGCAAAAAGGCTCGATTTCGGATTTTTTATCAAAATTTCTGAGTAATGGGAAATTTTTTCTTTAATGTTTTCGGCCATAAAGTGAAGTTTTTTAAGCTGCTAAAGGGGAGATGTCGATATATGAATTATTCTCAAGATTATTCTCGGAATAGTTCACGAATAATTTAAAAGTAGTCAGGTTGCCGTTTTGATTGTCTCTTTGGTTTCAACGTTCATCATGATTTTTTCTTTAATCCAAGGGGGAATCCGTATCGGTTTCCCCTCTTGATTTACAAAGCTATGCCAAGTAAAACCTTCAGCCAGTTTCGTTTCTCGGCAACTCGCTTCACAATTAATTTTAACTCTGACCCCGGTGCAGTCAGAAACCCAGATATTTAAAGCGATCGGATCGTCATATTTCGCAGGCCGAAGATAACGGCAGAAGGCCTCAATCACAGGCAGAAATACTTTTTTATCTTCCAACTCGAAATAGGGGAGACCGATTTGACGCATGTATTCATTACGCGCCCGTTCGAACCATTCCAGGTAACGGGTGTAATAGACAAATCCCATTCGGTCTGTTTCAGCATAAATAACCCGAAAATAAATTGTATGGATCATTGATCTAGTGTAGCGTTTCGACGTGAAACACCAAATATAAAATATAAATTTATGTTTGAACTGTCAATTATATTTTTTTGAGAGGAGGATCGGAAAATTCGGAGTTCAACAATACCACGAGAGGATTAAATTGACGGATTTTCATTCAAATTATGTTGAAATTGTTTAAGACTACGGTCTGGATTCTACATAATTATTTGTTTCAAAGCATACAATTTCATATTTTAAAAACTTAGTTTTTAACAAAATTTTTTTGTAACTTCATGAGTTTAAATAAAATACTTTTGGATCTGCAGAGCCAAAAAATAACCGTAGAGGAAGCGGAAAGAATGATTGGAGAAAGTAAGAAAAATCCTGGAGATTTTGAAAGGGTTGGTTTTGCACACATTGACCATGGACGTGAAAGCCGAAAGGGATTTCCAGAGGTTATCTTTTGTCAAGGTAAGACAAAAGAACAGGTTGCACAAATTGCTGAACGGATTGTATCCTACGGCTCTCCTCTCTTAGCGACCCGCGCTTCTCGAGAACAATTTTTGTCAGTTAAAAGGAAATTAGGACGCACCTATCAAAAAATGCTGCGATATCATGCCGCGGCCCGGGTTATCTATCTTAAAAGGGCTGTTCCCCCTCATCCGTCCTCAGCATTGACAGCGATTCTAATCCTCACTGCCGGAACTTCAGATATCCCTGTAGCCGAGGAGGCTGCACTAACGGCGGAAGTGATGGGAAATCCAGTGAAACGGATCTTTGATGTGGGCGTAGCAGGTATTCACCGTTTACTTTCATATCAGTCCAATTTAAACGAGGCGGGTGTTATCATCGTGGTTGC
>Ga0247727_10013137_pt1 | contig 14036 bp, 14 predicted proteins | sample WisWelCaveWW1625_FD_202498 | JGI IMG/M metagenome (GOLD analysis project Ga0247727, IMG submission 202498) | Biofilm microbial communities from Wishing Well Cave, Virginia, United States - WW16-25 | ecosystem: Environmental > Aquatic > Deep subsurface > Groundwater > Cave microbial mat | place... | reverse complement strand
TCGTCGATCGTCACGACCGACGGGATCTCAGTGTCTTTCGCATCGGCCGGGATATCATCGAGAAACGCTTGGCGCTTCAGCAAGATTTCACGGTCGCCTTTTATCCGTTAGTGTCGGGTAGCTAGTAAATGTAATTGAGATTCAGATCGCGCGCGTTGTAGACGATGAGGTCGAAGAAATTCGATTTCACCTGCTGGACACACTGGGCGCTGTACGAAACTTCGGCATAGGCCGCGCGCGGTTGCCACCGCAACTGGCTGGGCGCGCAATAAAGTGGAAAATCCGGCTGTCGCGCCGAGGCTTCGGGGAGCGCGTTTCGGTCCCAATAACTGTGGACCTCCGCCGCGACCAGCAAATACGGATTGAGGATAAAGCGGCTCTCCTCCGCCGGGCCTTCCAGGCTTTGCTCACCCGGCCCATAATAAAAATTCCCTAACGTCCCCCACCAGGGCAAACCATCTTCAACTTGGTCAAACACGGCGTAGGTGGGCCGATATTCACTGATGATTAAGTCCGGGTAGTTAAGAACGGCTTCCGTTCTCAGTTGAAGGACTTCGGCTTTGGCCGCAAAATCCAACTCGATTGGAGGTTGAAGGGGAATATCCAATGCTTCGAGGGTGGCGCGCTCGCCGATGGCCAGCTGATTCCGGTTCGGCGGGGGCAGGCGCGTCACCCACAGCGTAATTAGAAAGCCGACTAAAAAGGTCAAGAGGGCAATGAGCACCCATAACCCAAAGCGGGGTTGACGGCGATGAGGTGGGGTAGAAGATATCATGTGGCTGTCATGCTGATAGATGCCATCACTAATCCATTAATCACAGAGTCACAGAGTTCACGAAGTTTCACAGAGAAAATCTCTGTGCCTTCTCAGTGGTCTCCGTGTCTCTATGGTTAAGTGATATCACGTTCAGTCCACCACTGCTTCAAGTCGCGCATCCCTTCGGCGTTGAGTTTGTGGCCGGTGTCGTAAATGCGCTCATCCAGCGCCGCGCCCGCCGCGCGGAGAGTCTGGGCGCACCGTTGGGCAATTTCCAACGGTATCGTGGGGTCACTGCGGCCAACGGCCATAAAGATGGGCAGGCCCGCCAATGGGTGCATGCCGGTGTCCACGCCTAGCGGCGCAAAGCCCACGAGTCCGGCGATGCCTTGCGCGAGTCCCGGATACTTCAACGCCGTCGCATACGAAGCCGCCGCGCCCTGACTAAAGCCCATGAGATAAATGTGATTCAAATCGGCGTGGTAGAGCGCGGGCAGGGCGCGAATAAATTGGGCGATGGACTCGACCGCGTTATCAAACATCCCAATCGCGGGCCACTCATTGGGCTTGCGTGGATGCCAGGCATAGCCCCCATCCGGGTCGGGGGTGATGGCGCGCGGCGCGACCATGAGCCAGGGCGCGGGCAGGGCGCGGGCAAACACCCACATCACATTCTCATCCCCGCTGCGGCCATGCACCATGACGACCGTGCGGCGCGGGCCAGGCGCATCCGTTTCGCGCACCCGATGGACGAGTCCGGCTATGCTTTGTTGGATAAGGCGCGTGTGGAGCGGCTCGGTCATGGTAAGCCGAGTGTGGCCGGGTCAAGGCCTGCCAGTGCTTCGGTAAACATCTGCGCGGCTTGGGCCTGTTTGGCGCGCACGTCATCGGCATCGCGCGGGAAGAACAATGGCTCCAGTGCGCGCACGGTGTCGGCGGGTAAATCATAATAGACGTAGCACGAATGAAAATTGTAGCGAGCCGGGGCGTGCCGGATGCGGAGCACTTCCACGAGCGGACGCAAGACCAAGCCGTGATAACACATCACCGCTTCAATCGCGTTGCCGCGCTGAAGTTCTTTCTCGGTGAAGGGCCGGAACAACTCAAACGTCACGCGCAGGCTGGCGAGGCGGCCTTTTAATTTGTCGGCCCAGTCGGTGCGGTCGAGCGGCGGGACGGTCAGCGTATGGTCCTTATCAAACAGCACCACCTTCTCGCCATGAATCTCCGGCTCCAAAAATTTATTGGGGTGGCTATGCTTCATCACCACAAAATCGAGCACAAGAAACTCGCTCGCGTTATGGAAGCGATAGAAGGCTTGATAGTGACCATGCCAGGTCGGTTGTGGCAATTCAAATTTGAGCGCGACCGGCCCGCCAGCGCGGTGTTCGGCCAGCGTCGCGTCCACCACCGCGCAGGCTTCGGCCACGCGGTCATCGTCCACATCAATTTGCAAATCAACGTCGGACCACTCATCCACGCGATTAAACGCGGCGGCCCCGCCTTGCCACATGGCATGGGTGTATGGGAGGGGTTCGATGGCGGATTGGAGGGCGGTGAGGATGTGTGCGCGGGTGAGAGAGGGCATGAGGGGCCTGGATGAAGGGTGAGACCCTAATTCTACCCCACCCCCGGCCCCTCCCCATTTGAAAAGAACAAATGGGGAGGGGAGTCACGACTCCCCTCCCCATCACGTTCTTTGTGATGGGGAGGGGTTGGGGGTGGGGTCACTCCCACCGAAACTTCCGAGCCGCAATCAGCGCGAATACGGCCGTGTAAGCCAGCAAGCCGAGGATGGGTTGGAATGGTTCAGCTGGCAATCGGCCATTGGTCAACAGACTGTGTAGTAAATCGGTGAGCAAAGTGGTGGGCAGCCAGGGGCTGATGGTTCGCAAAAATTCCGGCAGGACTTCGGGCGGCATGCCGCCACCCAGAAAGTAAAGGGGCAGGAGGAGGAAGATGAAGACTGTGCTAGCGGTTTCGGGCTTGGCGGTGAAGGTGCTGACCACCGCCCCGAATGCGATGAAACAAGCTGAACCCAGGGTGAGGGCCAGCACACTTGTAACCGCGCCCACCACGTTGACAGGCAAGCGCAGAACCACTATGCCAAAGAGCAAAATAAATACGCCTTGCGCCATCGCCATTAGTGTTTGCGCCAACGCCGCGCCCAAGACGAGTTGGCCGAGCGGCACGGGCGTGCAGGCGAGGCGTTGAAAAATGCCCTGCTGACGCCAGTTCACAATCCGTAACGCCAACGGTTGCCCGGATTGCATCACCGTAAAACCCACAATGCCGGGGAACATAAACGCCATCAACGCCGCGCCTTTCTCACCATCGCGGGTGAGCAACCAGAACATGACCAACAGTAGAAGCGGCGTAAACATCGTCGTCGCCACCGCCCGCAAATCATTGAACGCGCCTTTGAGCAGGGCGAGGGCGAAGTGGGTGAGAGGGCGGAGGGAGAGAGAGGGAGTCATGGGTGAGTCCAATTTGATAAAAAGTAAGAGGTGGCAGGTGGAAAGTGGCAGGTGGCAAGTCGCAAGCAGTCATTGCTTATTCAGCGCTGGCCACCCGCCACTTGTAACTTGTTACGCTTCACGCAACGTGCGCCCGGTCAATTTTAAAAACACATCTTCCAGGCTCGGCTGTTGAATATGCAGGTCATGCAGGGTGTGGCCGAGTTGGCGGGCCAGATTGAGCAGGGCGCTGCTGGTCGTGGCCACATCATCGGTCTGGATGCGGAGGAGTTGACCATCCTGTTGGAGCAGGCGGACACCGGGCAGGGCGCGCACCGACTCGGCGGGCAGGGGCGCGGCGGTGGTGATGGCCGATTGGCCCACATGCGCGTTGACGAGGCCACCGGGCGTGTCGAGGGCCAGCAGTTGGCCGTGATCAATGATGCCCACCCGATGACACAAAGCTTCGGCTTCTTCGAGATAATGGGTGGTCAGCACCACCGTGCGGCCATCATCGCGCAAGCCGCGCACAATGTCCCACAGGTTGTGGCGGGCTTGTGGGTCGAGGCCTGCGGTAGGCTCGTCGAGAAAAATTAGTTCCGGGTCGTTGACGAGGGCCAGCGCCAGGGCCAGGCGTTGTTGCTGGCCGCCGCTGAGTTTGGCGGGCAGGGCCTTGGCTTTCTCGGTCAGCGCCACGCGCTCCAAAAGTTTTAGCGCATTCACTCGGTTGAGGTCACGGCCATACAGTCGCGCAAAGAGTTCGATTTGCTCCAGGGCGGTGAGGTCGGGCAGGAGGCTGGTGCGTTGGAGTTGCACGCCGATGCGCCTTTTGATTTGGGTGGCGTGCGTGTCAATGTCCAGCCCCAGCACCGCTACCCGCCCATGGTCGGCGCAGCGCAAACCTTGCAGAATACTGAGGGTGGTGCTTTTGCCCGCGCCATTGGGGCCGAGCAGACCAAAGATTTCGCCCTGGCTCACGGCAAACGTGATGTCGTTGACGGCTTTTACATCACCGTAGGCCTTGACTAAATTTTCAACTTGAACGGCGTTCATTGAGTCGTTCTCCTGAGGATTTCACCACAAAGGCCACAAAGGGTTTTCACAAAGAGCACTAAGAAAACCTTTGTGGCCTTCGTGATCTCCTTTGTGTTCTTGGTGGTTAAGTTATTGGCGGCGGCTGGCGAGGATGCCAATGAGGAACCCGAACAGCGGCCCCAGCCCGACACCCCAGGCTAGCCCTACTGGCCCAAACGCCGCGCCGATGCCAGCGCCAATCGCTACTCCCAAGCCCATCCATTGGCCGACGTTGTTTTTCTGATTCGTATTCATGCGCTATCTCCTGATTGACCAACAGTTTAGGTGAAGTGGCCGGAGCAGGCATTGCGCGGAGGGCCAGGCTTTGGATATACAAAAGGGCTAACACGCTGGTTAGCCCGGAGGGGAAGGGGAGGCTATAACTTTGGATATAGCCCAAAGGGTTTGTCTTCGTGGAATTCGTTGCGGAGTCAATCCAGATGAACGAGTCCGCGCCGCGACGCTTCCGTCACCGCCTGGGTGCGATCGCTCACGCCCAGTTTGCCCAGCAGGTTGTTGACGTGGGCCTTCACCGTGCCTTCGGTGATCGTCAGCGCCGCGCCAATTTCTTTGTTGCTCTTGCCCGCCACAATCAATTTCAACACCTCCAACTCGCGCTTGGTGAGTTCGGGCGTGGTCAGGCGGTCGGCGAGTTTGGCCGCCATTTCGGGGGCGATGCGTTTGTGTCCGGCATGCACGGCGCGGATGGCGTCGAGTAGTTCGTCGCGCGGGGTGTCTTTAAGTAGATAGGCCTGCGCCCCGGCTTTGAGGGCGCGGGCGATGTCTTCGTCGCCATCGTAAGTCGTCAACACAATAAAGCGCGCGTTGGGAAACTCGGCGCGGAGGGTGGTAATGGCTTCCACGCCGCCGATTTCCGGCATCCGCAAATCCATCAGCGTTACATCGGGTTTTTCGCGGCGGAAGAGGTCAATGGCCTCGCGCCCACTGCTGGCTTCGCCCACCACCGTCATATCGGCGCGGCGGTTGAGCATGGCGGCCAGGCCCTCGCGCACTACGGGGTGGTCGTCGGCAATCAGCAGGCGGATGGGGGTGGACATCGTATCCAATAAAAGAAGCGCAGTGTGGAGCGGACACTGCGCTTTGGATTATAGACGAGTTTAGAATCCATACGGTTAAATAAGCAGGGCCAGAAACCGGGTTTCTTTGAGAAAGTAGATTCCTTCTAATCCGCGAGTGAGCGTTCGTGTGGAAAATGGGCGGAGGCCCATTTTCCACGAAACGGCCCGAATGCGGATTAGAGCATTAACTACTAGCCGTCTTTGAGATGGGCTACGCGGTTGAGCGTGGGAGGCGCGAAGCGTGCAAGCCATCGCGGTTGCAAACATCAATGATGAGCATGGCGGCTCTGCCCCTCCAGCGCCGCCTCGCGGAAATAAAGGAACAACGGCAGGGCCAGGCTCAGGCCCACCAGCAGGTTCGCGGCCACATATACCCAGAGATGCTTTAGCCCCAGCCGCCCATAGAACAGGAGTAACCAGAAGACCAGCGACGAAATCAGTACGTCCAGGGTGAGCATGGCCGCCGGGCCGTTGACGAACACAGACCGGAGAAACAAGCCGAGATCAACGCCATAGTCTTGGATGAACGTGATGAAGGGGATTAAGGGGAGAATCGTCCCGACCACACATAACCCGGCGTATAGTTTTTTGAGCATGAACGAAACCTTTCTGTTTAGAAGTTGGTTTCAATTTACGCCCTCCCCCACTGCCAAGTCTAGGCCTGACCCTGCCAACCACTGCCATTTGGCCCGTTTGCCCGAAGCGCGTGCGTCAAATCCTGGGCCACGAGCCGGGCGGCGGCGGTTTGCCAGTTGTGCAGGGTGCGTTCGGGGATGGTGACTCGAAACCACTCCAACGCTTCTTGCGCCGTTGGAGATAGATCATCGTGGCTAGCCCGCGCCGAGTATGGCTTCAAGCCCGCCACATAGGGAAAGTACAGGGCGTTGTAGTGCCGCCATTCGTCGGACACGCCGAAGTCATCTTTCCCACGCGGCTTGAGGCGGAGGATGCTTTCGGTGAGCAGGCTCTTGAGTTCTTGGGCGCGCTCCAACGGGCCGGGTGGAATGCCGCGCGCGGCCAGACGTTGAGTGATGTTGGGGAGGCGGGTGAGCGGGCTGGAGGCCAGCCGCGAGAGGTCGCTCAAGTGACTGAGGGCGCGGCGGGTGAGGCGGGCCAGTTCTGCTTCGTCGAGCGTGGTCAAGTCAAGCGAGTCATCGGCGCGGGGTAGGGCTTCGGCCACGGCGCGCAGTTCGGCGCGTTCGGCGGCCAAGTGCGGGACGCGGGCGAAGGCCAGCCGATCCAGCCAGCCTTGCATCGTCTCCGCAAATACTTGCATGGCAATTGCCAACGCGGTGAGGCTCAACCACAATATCAACATGGGTAAAGTTGCGCCGGTGCTGAAGGCCACCACCAACGCCACTGGCCCGCCAAATAAAAGGGTCACGACTACGGCGGAAATCAATGACCGCACCATATCGGGCAAAAGGGTCTCGCCTTCGTTGAAGGCATCCAACATTGCAATCGCCAGGCCGAGCGCGATGAAATCGCCGCCGATGGCGAGCATGACCCAGATACGCGGAAGCCAGTTGAGGGGGAAGAGCAGAAGGCCGAGGCCCAGCGCAAAGAACAACGTGGCGGTGAGGATGACCCCGAGGGGCCGACGCGGCTGGGTGCGTGAATAAGTGCGCGCCAGGCTGGCCAGCACACCCAGCCAGAGCAAGACGGGTAGCGACGCCAACACCCAGCGCCCAAACGTCAGCGCGGGGCTGGGCGATAGAAATGGTGCCAGCGTTTCCATTGCGAGCGCCAGCGCATACGCCGCCGCCCCGAGGCCTGCGAAACGCATAGGCGCGTTGGCCGGATTGCGTGCCAATAGGTATAGACCCAGCCAGAGGGTGAAGGCAAAGGTGAGGTATTCAAGGCCGGGCATTGGGGTTAATCCACGAAGGAACACGAAGGGACACGAATAAAAACCAAGTAGGTTAGTGTAAGAGGGCTTTCGCGGAGCGGCCCGACGCCATCGCGGTTACACGCTTCGCGGCTCCCACAATGAGAACCAATTACGCTTTGCATTTTATAGTGCAGATAACTTTTGTTCCTTTTCCTAAATTGCTGTCAATGATTAACTCGCCGCCGATGCGCGCCGCGCGCTCACGCATGCCGAGCAGGCCAAAGCCGCTGGTGGGTGAGTTGGGATCGAAGCCACGCCCATCGTCGGCAACGGTGAGCATCAGCGTGTTGTCGTGATGCGTCAACGCTACATCGAGCGTTTGGGCGTGTGCGTGCTTGAGGGCGTTGGTGATGGACTCTTGCGCGAGGCGCAGCAGTTCGGCCTCGGTTTCGGCGGGGAGCGATGGAAGTGAGTCGGCGAGGTTGAAATGAATTTGGAGTGATGCGCCGGTGGTGAGCGCGTGGGCCGAATCACGCAAGGCTTCGGGCAGGCGTTTGTGTTCCAAGGCTTGCGGGCGCAAGGCATAGACCGAGCGGCGGGCCTCGGCCAAACTTTCGCGGGCCAGCGCACGGGCGCGGCTGAGATGTTGCGCCGACTCATCCGGCGAATCGCGCAGGGTGTCTTCGGCGGCTTCAAGTTGCACGACGATGCCAGTGAAGCCCTGGGCCAGGGTGTCGTGCAGTTCGCGCGCCATCCGGTTGCGCTCGTCCAGCACCGCCGCCTGCTGGCCTTGCTCGGCCAGGCGATTGATTTGCACGGCCAGCGTCACCTGTTGCGCGAGGGCTTGCGCCAGTTCGATCTCTTCGGGCGAGTAGCGGCGACGCTCGGCGCTGTTGAGGCTGAAAAAGCCCAGCACCTCCTCGCCCAAGACCAGCGGCACGTAGAACAGACTCTGAATCCCATCGGCCAGAATCCGCGCGCGATTTTTCAGGCGCGGGTCGTTGGAGACATCCTCAATCCAAATGGGTTGCCGGGCCCGCGTGAGTTCTTGCCAAACGGGCGAGTCGTTGGCCGCCATCGGCGGCGGCAGGCTGAGGGCCAAACGCTCCGGCGAGAGAATCTGTTGGTCGCCATAGGCCGCGCGGACGTACAGCGTATTGGCGCGCGGATTGAGCAAAAACAGGCTGGCCCATTTCACGGCCAGTTGTTCGGTGAGGGCCTTAAGCACTTCGCTCTCGATCTCTTCCAGTTTTGGTTTGCGCGCCAGCGCGTTGAGGGTGTGGGTCAGGGCGGTGGTCTGGCCGCGCGCGATTTGGGCGGAGCGCTCCAGCGCGCGGGCAAAGAGCCAACTCAACCATGCGCCCGCGCCATACACTCCCCACCAAAACAACACCAGCCCCAGGCTTTGCGCGGGCGTGCCAATCGGATACACGGTTTGCCAGCGGCCCATTTGTTCGCTCAGGGCAAAGAGCGCGGTGAGAATTGAGATGGCGGCTAACGCGCCAAAGAAACCGTTGGTGCCCAGCACCAACCCGCTGGCGATGATGCCCAACAGATAGAGCGCGTTGACGGGACTGCTCATCCCATAGAATTGCGCGTTGAAGGCGATGGGGAGGAAGAACGCGCCCGTAAAAAAACTGGCCGCCCAAAACGATTGGCCGCGTCGCAGAAGCCATTCGGCCACGGCGCACACGGCCAGCAGGGCCAGCCCATCCCACGGGAAGAAAAGATTGAAGGGCACACCCGCCCAACCGGCCAGCACATAGAGCGCCGCGCCGAGGGCCGTTAGCCCCAGCGCCCAATGGAGCAAACGCGCGTTGAGGTCCGGCAAGGGCGGGGTGAGCGGGACACGATTGCGGATGAGATAGGCGGCGATGGCGAGCGTGCTTCCCACGACGACGCCCAGCGCGAGGCCAATGACGAAATCACCGCCGAGTTGTTGGCTGAGGACGATGCCAAGCAGGCCACCCAGCCCGGTGCCCGCTGACCACAGCCCAAAGAATTTCCATGAATAGGTGGAGGCCGGACGCATATCAGGCTACATGGGGCGCGCGGGAGAATTGCATGAGCCGGATTGTACACCACCGGGCCGTTGGAAGCGGGTAAGGAGCGGAAGGCTGATTGCAATTTGGTTTGCGCTTGCTACAATCCTCATCGGCCACTCGTTGTCTTTGTTGTAACTGTTCACGCCTGGCGATTGAATGCTACGCGAGCGGCAACAACAAGCCCGAAGCCTGCCTTCGCAGGCTAACATCCAGTCGCCGAAGGGCCGCTTCGCGTTGTGCCTTTGTTGCCGCACGCTTCGCGTTAACTGCCGTGAATAGTTACTCTTTGTCTTATGCCCCTCGCCCCTGGTGTTCTGCTCAATGAACGTTATCGCATTGACGCCCTGCTTGGTCAGGGCGGCATGGGCGCTGTGTACGATGCCTGGGATCCGCGCCTGAGCGTGCGGTGCGCTATCAAAGAAAACCTGCTCTTTACCGAAGAGCATCAGCGGCAGTTTGAGCGCGAGGCGCAACTGCTGGCCCGCCTCCACCACCCTTACCTCCCGCGCGTCACCGATCATTTCCTCATCCCGGGTCAGGGCCAATATCTGGTCATGGATTTTGTGGAAGGTGAAGATCTGCGCCAACGCCTGGAACGCCTCGGCCCTTTGCCCGCCAGCGACGTGAGGCGTTGGGCCGAGGATGTGCTTGAGGCATTAGCCTATTTGCATCAGCGCCACATTATTCACCGCGACATCAAGCCAGCGAATATCAAAATTAACCCCGAGGGGCAGGCGGTCCTGGTGGATTTTGGCATCGCCAAAGAGATGAAGGCCGGCGGCGAAACAACCGCCGGCGCGCATGGGCTAACGCCGGGCTTTGCGCCGCCCGAACAATATGGCGTGACCGAGGGCGGCACCGATGCGCGGTCTGATATTTATGCCTTTGGCGCGACGTTATATACCTTGCTCACCGCCACACCGCCGGCCGATGCCTTGAGCCGGGTTGGCAAACCGGAGAAATTTATTCTGCTCTCAAGGCGCGCGGTGGCCCCACAACCTTTGGCGGCTGTGATTGATAAAGCGTTGGCCATGGATCCGGATGACCGCTTCCCGAACACGCCGGCGATGCTGGCCGTTCTCCGGGCCACCGACGCCTCGTTCACCGCCTCATCCACCGTGATCGGCGAGGCGATGGCCCTCGCTGAAAGTGTTCGCCCGGACGCGGCTACGGTTAAGAAGTCTGAGCCAAATTCAATTTCCACTTCACCAGCGGGCCGAGCGCGGGGCAGGGTTGGATGGCGAAACCCCTGGTTGTGGGGCGTCATGGGAATCAGCATTGTGCTGGCGGGGGTGGTGTTGTCGCTATCACCCGAAATGCTTTCGATGCTCTTGCAAGGCGCTCCCACCCAAACCGTTACCGTTACGATGACGCCCTCGGCTACAGCCACTCAATCGCCTCGGCCCACCGCAACCGCTACCGCGACGCCGACCGTGCCGCCCTCGCCGACCATTGCGCCGACGCTCACCCCATCTGTGACACCCACCATCACCCTCACGCCTGTTGGCGGCGGGTTGGGGAAAATTGCGTTCTACTCCAATCTGGAGGGTAACTTTGAAATTTACGTGATGAACGTGGATGGATCAGACGTCAGGCGCATCACCCACAACACCGTCAGCGATATTTCCCCGGTCTGGTCACCGGATGGGACCAAACTGGCCTTTGTGTCACGGCGCGATGGCAACAGCGAGATTTATGTGATGAATGCGAATGGGTCCGGGCAAACGCGCCTGACCCGTAGTCCTGAAGCCGATTTCAGCCCAGCCTGGTCGCCGGATGGAACCAAAATCGCTTTTGCCTCCGCCCGCGACGGCCATGGCGAGATTTACGTGATGAATGTGGACGGGAGTGAGCCAACCCGCCTGACCAATCTCGTCGGCGATGATTTTGACCCGGTCTGGTCGCCCGACAGGGCGCGGCTGGCCTTTGTCTCCAACCGGTTGAGCAATAGCGATATTTACATGATGAACGCGGATGGGAGCGAACAAAAGCGATTGACCGACGCCAACGGCAATTATCCGGCCTGGTCGCCGGATGGCACGCGGTTGTTATTCACCGCCAAGCGCGGGCAGAAGGTGGAGTTGTTTGTGTTGAGCCTGAGCAGTTTACGGCTAACGCAGTTGACGCTCTATCCCGCGCACGCGGCCAGCCCAGGTTGGTCGCCGGATGGCACACGCATCATCTTTGTCTCTGACAACGCCACCGATGTGGCGGTGAGCGACGCAGAGCAAAACGAGATTTACGTGATGAACGCCGATGGCTCGGGGGTGACGCGGTTGACGGAGAATGTGTTTAATGATGGTGGCCCGGCATGGTCGCCCTAAGGGTTCCCGACTCACGTGCGACGCACCTGCTTCGCGAAGGTGCGTCGCACGTTTAGTCGAGGAGGGGTCTGGGAATCAACCGGATGGTGGATGGTTGGTGTCGGGCGCATTCGGGATTTTTGGCCGCACGCTGAGACTTCCGAAGTCCGCGCATGAGGCCTGAATACTTTGAGCCAATTTTGCGCGGACTTCGGAAGTCTGGCTCGAATTGACCACCATTGGCGAATGCACCCGTGACGGGCTGGCAGTTGCGCCGCTGGCAAAACGGGATTATAGTTTGGGCCTGATGGCGATTAATTTCCGTAGTTGCCCCTCAACCACAGGCGCATTAGATGGAATGGAGTTTCCGTCTAACACGCTCTGGCGGCGTATTAGATGGAAAAATTCCTTTTTTGATGCTTCTCCGGCGTATTAGGCGGCACGGGTTTTCCGTCTAATACGCCGGAGATTAGATGGAAAAATTCCGCTCACTTAATGTTGGGCCGCTCGCGGCAGGAGAGTGCTAAATGTCAAACAGCAACGACTCTCTTATTGACAAAGACGGCAATGTTCATGAGAAGGGTTGGGATGGGCAATACCACCCCAAACAGGGAATGTTTGGGCCAGAGCGCGATGTGAGTTTTCCACGTCAGCCAAATGTCGAGCGTGATTTGCTGAGAAATCCAGTGGAAGCACGGGATCCGCTGAGTAATCCTATTCGCTCGACAAGTGGGGATAGCCTGTTCCATCGTCTGGGAAACGCAACAGGTGGTAGTGGCGCAGCGGGTGGAATCGAAGGACCACTCTCAGTCATCGCGTTATTAGCATTGATGGGTGCGGGGCTAGTGCTGATAGCTTTGTGGGTTGTGCTTATACCGGTCGCCTTCGCTGGTAGCGGGATTTGGGTGCTGACTAAATCTTCGGAGGGAAGTGTTAGGCAAACCGTTGTAAAAAGAATACTTGGTGTGACTCTGATTGGTATCGGGATTGTGAGTGGCGTTGTACTTATTAGTACAGGTGCTTTTGTCTGGTCTTTTCAGATCCTTGAAGGAGCCTTACAGGTTCTCTTCTGGATCCTAAAGGTTGCTTTCTTGGTAGCCGCGGTTATCCTTCAACCAGTTGTTCTCATGATTTTACTGATGCTGCCAATTTGGGTGCTGAGGGCTGTCTACAATCTAATGAAGAAGCAGTGATCACGAGTATGTGCAGGCAATAGGCCGCCCAACACGGGTTGCAGGCGACGGGGCTGGGCGTGCCGAGTTTGAGTGTGCCTTTACTTTACCGCCCCGCGCCTGAACCTGGCCGTTGGGCGCTTCGCTTATATCAAACGCGCTCGAAATTCATCGTCCAGATAAAGGAAAACTATGCGTCATATAAAAGCCTTCGTGATTTTATTCAGCGGCACACTGCTTGCGGCTTGCAGTGCCTTACAACCAGAGCCAACAGCGACACCTACATTCACGGCCACAAGTACCAGCTCACCAACAGCAACCTATACTCATACACCAACTTTGACGCCTACATTGACGCCAACGCTCACGGCTACTCCCAAGCCCAGCAATACTCCGCAACCGACCAAGACCCCCGCTCCGCCAACGTCAACGCCAAATGCTTTAGGCTTTATTCTCCCCACTGGCGAGCCTGTTACTGAATGGAATGGCATACCTGTAATGCCCGATGCGATTGCGGGCGAAGAATCTAACACAGGCGGTAAAGCCAGTTATGCCTTTACGGTCACGGGAGATATTGCAACCGTTCAGAGTTATTACACCAAAGAACTGCCGAAAAAGGGCTGGACTTTGCTGACAGTTGGCGAAGGAACGACAGGGAATGTAATCGCCATCTTTACTAAAGGGAGTGACGTTCTTTCAGTAGCTATTGTCGTGGCCGACCAAAAGGAAAAGTTGGTATTGGTCCTTCTCGTGCCGTCCTAATCCATGGTTCAGAATGCGGGTTGGTCACTCACAGGCCGCGCCCAACACGGGTTGCAGGCGACGGGGCTGGGCTCGGGTAGTTCGAGCGAGTCATTACTTTACCGCCCCGCGCCTGAACCTGGCCGTTGGGCGGCCGCTGTTAGTCCATCCACTGCGGCTGAAAGTTTGCCAGCATGTGGATCTATTAATGTTTAGGAGAAAATCTATGAAAACTTGTGCCAAATGCGGCTATGAGAATGATGACAAAGCTAAACAATGCGCTAATTGCTTGATTGATCTCCAGTGGGCCCGTTTAAACCTCGGTAAATTTCAGGGCACCCTGGAAGACACAAAAAGAATTGGTCAAGCATCTAGAAAGGAGGGCGGCATACTTGAAGATGGTGATCAAATTACAGGCGAGGGAGCGCTTCCAGGAAAACAGTATAAGTCGCTCTAGCTACCCGACACTAACGGATAAAAGGCGACCGTGAAATCTTGCTGAAGCGCCAAGCGTTTCTCGATGATATCCCGGCCGATGCGAAAGACACTGAGATCCCGTCGGTCGTGACGATCGACGA
>Ga0247727_10013136_pt1 | contig 14036 bp, 11 predicted proteins | sample WisWelCaveWW1625_FD_202498 | JGI IMG/M metagenome (GOLD analysis project Ga0247727, IMG submission 202498) | Biofilm microbial communities from Wishing Well Cave, Virginia, United States - WW16-25 | ecosystem: Environmental > Aquatic > Deep subsurface > Groundwater > Cave microbial mat | place... | reverse complement strand
ATGCGCCTGCCGGAATTTCAACTCATGTAGTGCAGAGGGCAAAGCGCAGAGGGCATAGCGCATGGCGCTTGCTCAAAAGCACACGGCTGATGTTTTTGCACGTGACACGTTACACGAAAAATCAGGGAATGAAATGAACAAATTTTTCAAGGAAGATAAATATGAATCGACGCGATTTTATACATGTGATGATGCCGCTGGCAGGGTTGCCGGTGGTGTGGCCGATGTGGTCGTTCGCGAAACCGCTGACGGGCTCGAAGTATCCGACGAATTTTCCCGATGACGGTCGGGTGCTCGTGCTCATTCAAATGTCCGGCGGCAATGACGGTTTGAACACGATTGTGCCGTACGGGCACGACGCGTATTACACGGCGCGACCGCAACTGGCGATTGCCAAAGAGCAAGTGCTCAAGCTGAATCAGGAAGTCGGTTTTCATCCGGCGCTCAAGCCGCTGCAGCCGATGTTTGACAGCGGCGCGTTTTCCATTATTCACGGCGCGGGTTATCCGAATCCCGATCGCTCGCATTTTCGTTCGACCGATATCTGGCTGACCGGCTCCGGCTCAAGTGTCGTCTCCAACACCGGCTGGCTGGGGCGTTATTTCGATTTGCTGTGCCCACCCGGAGAAGAGTGCGGCACGTTCGGCCCGCCAGCCATTCAAATCGGTTTGACCTCCTCGCTCGCGTTGTTGGGCCGCGATCAAAAAGGCATTGCGTTACAAAATCCGCTGCAATTTTACGAGCTGGTGCAACGCCAGGGTTCCGGCCACAATCCCGATCCCAAACCCACGCCCACGACGCCGGCGGGAAAAGAGCTGGAGTTTTTGCGCGACACCGCTTCTTCGGCGTTCGAGTTTGCCGGTGATATTGTCAAGGCGTATGAAGATAAAAAGAACCTCGTTCAATACCCGAACGAGTCGCTCGCGGCGCAATTGCAAATCGTCGCGCGCATGATCGCCGGCGGCTTGAGCACGCGCATTTATATCGTTTCCATTCGCGGCTTCGATACGCATGCGGGGCAGCTCAACGTCCATCAACAATTGTTGGATGAGCTGGCGACTTCGATCTTCGCGTTTTATCAGGATCTCACGGCGCTTGGTGTCGCGGATCGCGTCGTCGGATTGTGCTTCTCGGAATTTGGCCGCCGCGTCAAAGAGAATGCGAGCGTGGGCACCGACCATGGCACGTGTGCGCCGCTCTTCACCTTTGGCAAGCCGATCACCGGCGGCATTCTCGGCAGCCAGCCGAGTTTGACCGACCTCGAAAACGGCGATTTGAAACTCGGCGTCGATTATCGGCAAATTTACGCGTCGCTGCTGGAGCAATGGCTCGTCGGCGATTCCGCGCAAATTCTCGGCGGCACGTTCAGCACCCTGCCGCTGATCAATAAAACCACGAAAGTTGAAGATCGTACACCGGCGACGATTCCCGACACGTATTCGCTCGCGCAGAATTTTCCGAATCCGTTTAATCCGCAGACGACGATTTCGTTTGGCCTGCCGCGCCGCACGCACGTGCAGCTGGTGATTATCAACAGCGTTGGCCAGGAAATCGAGCGCCTTGTGGACGGCGAACAGCCCGCCGGCCGGCACACGGTTGCGTGGTCTGCGAACGGCCATGCGAGTGGCACGTATTTTTATCGTTTGCGGGCGGGAAGTTTTGAGGAAACGAAGCGGATGACGCTGGTGAGGTGAGGCTGGTTGCATGAATCTTACTCCTGCTCGAACTCATACTCTTACTCGCCGTTGAATTTTTTGAAAAGCGAGTAGGAGTAAGAGAAAGAGTAGGAGTAGGAGTAAGAAAGAAAAAAAGTTAGCCCACAAATAATTCTTTCGGATTATGCAAAATCGATCCCGCTTTGGAAAGCGTTAAGAAGGCGACGTACACGAAGAACCCCAACAGCCATTCCGAGACGACAAGCCTTTTCTCGCGCCCATTGAAAAACGTGAGTATATTGCCTTTTAATCGAAAAGTGAAAAATAGCATGACGCTGAAATAAGCGCAGTTGAGCAGAGATTCCCAAAAGCCCGGGGGTGGTTTCTCTCCGTTTTCATTTGTTGATCTTTGCTTGGTTTCAAAATTGCCAGTAATGTATTCATTTACTCGCTCACGCATCTTTTTCATAAAAATGCCAGTGTAGATAATAACGATACCTAACGCCCACCAAATTAATCGGAATGGACGATAGCCCAAGCCCATTGTCCAATAATAAAGCGTGTTGCCGATCCACTTTGGCCATTTCGATATTTCGTGCCAACGATTTTCTGTATACTCATCGGCCTGAGCTTGATAGATGGTTGACTTGGCGAAAATGTAATCAGGCTCAAACTGGGCACCATTGTCATTTGGAAAACTTTTGCTTTTCAGATTTTCGATGATATCTTTTTTCAAGAAATAACCAAGTTCATTTTCTAATAAAATGTACTTGAGTTTCTCTGGCTGAATCTTCAATTCAACCAACTCATGTAGCTCCAATCTTGCTTCCGGAGAAAATATCGCTCTTGTAAAATCAAACTTTTGTCCGTCGTTCGATCCTGGCATCAGCTTGCCTTTAATTTTGGCTCTCGTGAGCCTTAAATTATCGAACTGAACATTACGAAAATCGACTTCTCCATGGAAAATAGTAAAATAAAAAGATCCCTCGCCATTAAACTTGGTGTGTCTAAAATTAGCCCCGTTAGTGAAACCAGTATCATCAAATCCGACCCGCCTATTGAACTTAGCACTTTCAAAATTGGCGACGCCAGCGAAATGACCAAAAAAATCAAAATTGGCGCTGCTATCAAACTGAGCACCACTAAAATCGGCCTCGCCTTTGAACTGAGCACCTCCAAAATCAGCCATGTTGTTGAACTGAGTACCACTAAAATCGGCTTCATCCTCAAAACGAGCATGCTTAAAATTGGCCGCACTATCGAAACGAGCATCACTAAAATCAGCCTTTGCACCAAAACTAGCAAGCCTAAAATTGACCGTATTATCGAAATGAGCGCTTACAAAATTAGTTTTACCAAAATTCAATGGGACCTTTATTTCAGTTGTTTCATATCGACTACTATCCGGCTTACCACCATAGTCACTTTAAAGCTGAATCTGTGCAAAAAAAGCAAAGAAATCTGGCTCACGAAAATGGAACGGCTCACGGAAAAAAATTCCGTGAGCCGTTCCATTTCCGTGAGCCATCAATTCTTCTTCCTGTTTGGCTGCGCCTGTAAGGTTCCGGCTTGTTCGGGTTATGGATAAGCCGTTGGATTCCTTCCCTGAGCAAAAACAATTCCTACCTTTGGCAGCAACACCAATAGACAAAACACAAAACGCAGTTTTAGTTTTTTAAATTTCACGAAAGAAAAATTACAACAATTCGCTTTAAAGGCAAGAGGAAATTGCATTCAATTTAGGTGGGAAATGAAGCGTGGTAGCGTGAAATTTTCTGAAATCTCAAGCTCACGAGGCGTTCTCTTTTAGCCATTTAATCACGAGATGTGTGAAATCAGTCAATGTGAGTTCTTCGATTTGGATTTTGAACTTCTGAGATATAGCTGGAAGTTCTTGTTGGAATGTATTGTAGCGTTTCCAAATCACGGTCTTACCCGGTATTTCGACACGCTTGGATTCGGTTCGTAGCCAGTTACGGATTAATTCGATAGCTTGTTCTGGACTATTATGATGTGAATAGATATCTTTTCCGGCAATGTCTGAAATAAACTTTTGGTATCTATAAGGCTCTTTATCAAGGATCAAGCAAGATTTAGTCCGTTGCCTCTTGTTGCCAAACCATTTGCAGCCTAAATAAATTCCAGGCTCCGGAGGCATATTAAACCGAGGAAGAGCATTCGTCGGATCAAGCTCCGTTCGTGAGATATCGTGGATGCCGTATTTGCACTCGGAGATGATTCGCAAGATTTTGTCAAAACGATTTTGCGCCGCATTGCTAACCTCCAATGCACATCCTGCAACGAAACCGGCGTCGTGAATTACAAAGACTAACGCATCGAAAATCGGCTTGTAGTCGGCATCAAATGGGCAGTTGATAAATACGTTTTCTTTATAGCTTGCCGGCACGAGTGCTATCCCTTTATGGCTTTGAGGTTTTGCTTGAAAACTCTAAGTGAAGCTGTGTGGTGCTCTATTCAATTTTCCACGAACTGCGATACAGATTTTTTCCTGGCACTGGTCGTATTCGCCAGGCGTTCTCTTGCCACCTCAATCACTGCTTGCCTTATGCGTTCTTTCCCCAGAATACTTGGAAAAGGAGATTCTTTAACCACTCTTTTCGCAGGCCGCGATTTTTTCGCTGCCTTGGTGGTCGTGTTTTTGGCTTTGGTTATCGGCATTGGTCAACCTCGTTAATTTGTAAAAGCAAATAATAATGTGGGCTGGAAACCTTCTTCTTAAATCAACGAAACAATATCACTATTTTTCGGCAAATAAGCAAGCGCAAAATTTCAATGAAACTTGTCCCTGAATGTACTTCGGTCAGGAAGTTGCGCGTCTCGTTGATGGCGAACACTCTGCCGGTCAACATACGTTGAATTGGCCGGCGAGCGGATATGCGAGTGGGACGTATTTCTAGCGCTTGCGCACGGGGAGTTTTGAAGAGACGAAGCGAATGAGTTTGGTTCGATAAATGTGATTGTTGTAAATAAAAAAGCCCGGATTTTGCTCTGGGCTTTTTGCGTTCAAAATTTATCGCTGTGCATCATCATCATCATCATCATCATCGCCGTCCTCGTCCTCAAAGGCTTGAATCGAGGCTTTGATATTTCGCTCAATCGCCTGTTGATTTTGGCCGACGCGCGGATCGAGATAACTGCCGGCGCCATTGCTAAACCATACGGTGGTATCGAGGGTGAGCATCACATTGGTTTGCGGCGAATTGGCATCGACGACCAATGGCGGCGAGAACTCGGTTTCCTGTTCCTCTTCAAGAGCGCTTGTGAAAACGAAGACAGCGCTCGTGTCTCCATTCACATAACCGCGCACGGCTATGCTCCGGTTTTGCAGATCGGTATTGTCGAGATAAACCTGCCCATCGTTTGGCCACAGTCGTCGAATTTCAAATTCCATTTCGCTATAGGTTCCCAACGGGATAGAAACAGCGCCGATCGGCGTCGGTTTGCCGGTGAGATCGAGAGCGACCACGAGCGGCGTTCGCGATTTGAACTCCATGCTATCGCGCAGCGAGGTTTCAAATTCGATTTTGCCGATAACGATTTTGGCTGACGTGATCGTCACTTGCGGCGCTGGCGGGCTCGCATTTTTATTTAAGCCGCCGGTCATGGCTCTAATGCTCAACGTCAAATTGGCGGAACTGCTTGACTGCGGATTCTTGCCGCAGCCATTGATCAAATAAATGAGGCCGGCGATTGCAATTAGAATGACTAAAAGCTTTTTCACGATAACAATCTCCTTTTAAAAAGTTATCTTGAGGTTTCGCAATTCCTGGGCCAAATAAAAAATCCACCGCTTACGGCGTTGGAAGTGTCTCACAAATCAGGCCCAATTTCTTTCGATTATTAAATTGTATTTAAGAATTTGAGTCTGGTCGGGCTGGGCAAAAAAGGAGGTTCGTTTTTCGTTTTAGTAATTCCAATTACCGATAATGAAAAACTACCACAAATCTCACTTCGATAACTCAGGTGTTTTGTTGCTGGTGTTGCATCGTGCGGTTTAAAACGGCGCTTTCATGTAATATAAAATCGTGTCCGGCGGCATCTCGACCGGTACAGTCTCCGTCATCCGCCAATGAATCTTGATGAGCTTTATTCCCGCTAACGGTGGCCGCTGCGGATGGCGGCGATTATAATCATCCACGAGTTGTGCCGCGGCCTCGCGATTCGTCGCGGGATCTTTTAATTGATGATGATCATGAAAGAGATGAGGGGTTTCCAGCTTGTCATGTTTCTCGTTGCTGGATTATTGGATCAATGGATTTGGGGATTAACACCGATTTTCCTTAAAGAATCAGGGTAAAGAATTTAGGTCGTGTTCTGGCGTTCAATCGTAATACTCACAAACATAAAAGGTTTGTAACCCGGATCGCCGGTCCGGGAAACACTGAGAAAAACGCCACTGCCCGGAAGGGCCGACCGGGCTGCGGGCTACGCCGCCAGCCTTTCCAACGTCTTCACCAACAGCCGATAATAATTCCTCACCGAGCTGATTTTCACGCGCTCGCTCGGCGAATGGGGAAATTCGATTTGCGGGCCCATCGACACCATGTCCATGCCGGGATATTTTTCGCCGATGATGCCGCACTCCAATCCGGCGTGAATCGCTTTGACGGAAGGTTCGAAGCCGAAAAGTTCCTGATGAACTTTTTTGCTCACCTTCAACACTTCGGAATCGAGATTGGGTTTCCAGCCGGGATAGCCATTGCCTTCCTGCACTTTCGCGCCGGCAAATTCGGCGATGGCGCGGATCCGGTCGCGCGTCGCCTGTAATGCTGCCGCAACCGAGCTGCGCGTGCTGCAATGAATCGTGAGCTTATTTTTGCTGCTATTGACGACGGCCAGATTGGTGCTCGTTTCAACGAGTCCGGGGATGTCATTGCTCATGCTCATCACGCCGTGCGGCAACGCGTGCAAAAGCGCAATCACTTTATTCGTGCTCTTGCCGTCCCACATGCGTTTGGCTTTTGTCGGCGCCACCGTCAACTGAAGAACCGGCTCGACGGTTTTGTACTCCGCTTGAATATCCGTCACCTGCCTGGTTAACGCTTCGGCAAATTTTTTCTGCTGCTTTTTGGGCAAAAGGATAGTGGCAAAAGCTTCGCGCGGAATCGCATTATGTTTATTGCCGCCCGCAATACTGGCAAGGCGAAATTTAAATTCTCCGGTAATCATCATCCGGTACAGCACGCGAACCAGGAGTTTCGTCGCATTGCCACGCTGCAAATGAATATCGACGCCCGAATGCCCACCGTGCAAGCCCGCAAGTTTCACTTCCAGCGCGACCAACTCCTTTGGAGGTTTCGTGGAATTGAGCGAGAGCGTAATATCCGTTCCTGCACCGCCGGCGCAGCCGACGTACAGCGAGCCTTCTTCTTCGGTGTCCAAATTGATCAATCGCTTCGCCGTCAACAAATCTTTCGCCAGCTCGGTCGCGCCGTTCAAACCGGTTTCTTCATCAATCGTAAAAAGCAATTCGAGCGGACCGTGCGCAATGTCTGTGGATTCCATCAGCGCCAGCGCGGATGCAACGCCGATGCCATTATCCGAGCCGAGCGTCGTGCCAGTGGCTTTCACATAATCGCCGTCGCGTTGCGGGATGATCGGATCTTTGTCAAAATCGTGTTGCACGTCGGCATTTTTATCATTGACCATATCCAAATGGCTTTGCAACACAATCGTCCCGCGTTGCGGGACTTCGCGGCCTGAGGCGGCGGGTTTGCGCACAACGATGTTTCCGGCTTTGTCCTGTTTGTAACTCAAGCCGTGCTTCTGTGCAAGGCCAATGACATACTCGCGCATCTGCTGCTCATTCTTCGAGCCGCGCGGGATTTGTAGAATTTCGTCAAAATGCTTCCAGAGTTCCTTCGGTTCCAATTCAGCAACAAATGACATTTTCCTGCCTCCTTAAAGTTTTCAAATTTTACGCGATCATACTCTTACTCATCCTCGTACTCTTACTCGCTTTTTAAAAAACGAGCAGGAGTAAGAGTAAGAGCAGGAGTTATTGAGATGAGTTATGGCGATGTTGGTTTGCACGGTCGGCGATATTTCACTAATTGCACGACGTTGCCCCTGCGGTTGAAATGCACTTCGTCCATCAGGCGATGCATCATATAAATCCCCCGCCCGCGCGGTTTGTAAAGATTTTCCGGAGCGGTCGGATTGGGCAACTGGCGATGATTGAACCCTTTGCCCTGATCGGTAATTTTAATCTCAGCTTTATTTTCGAGAAATTTTGCTTCGACTTTTACCAGCTTTTTCGGGTCGAAACTGTTGCCGTGTTCCATTGCATTGGTCAGGGCCTCGACGAGCGCGATTTTGATGTTGAGTTCCTCGACGGTGATGATGCCAAAACGAACGAGCGTTTCGGTGAGATGCGCCGCGGCGCCGGTGATGTAATCCAGCGTGCTCGGCAGGCTGAATTGAATGGTTTGTTTCAAATCGGGAAGCGCCCGCGATAGCGTTACCGGCTCGTTTTGCAGGGCGAGGATTTTGCGGAGCGCGCCGAGCGCCTGCCGCGGCTCAAAATTGGCGGGGATAAAATGAAACGCGCCGGCTTTGAGCGCGCCCACCGCTTCCGCCATGCCATTCTCCTCGGCCAGGATGACAATCGGCAGAAAGGGAAAACGATTCCGCGTGATCGCCACCATTTGCGGCGCCGGCATGTCGGGCAACGGCACGTCCAGCAGCAGGGCGTCGAAGAAACGCGATTGCATAAAACTCAACGCCGTTTGCGCCGAGGCCAGCACATCCAGCTCGATGCTGTTTTCATACAGAATTTTATATAAACGTCCCGACCATTCACTGCGGCTGTCGACGAGCAAAAGCCTTGCTTTCGGCGCGTTCAGTGTCGTTGTCCCGGAATTCGAATTTAGGTTGTGTACGGCCTCACCGACCATCGTCATTTCGCCTCGATAAGTTTATTCGCCTCGGTCGCGTTATCCTGAAAATTGCCGATTTAAAATTTCTTCGAGTTCTTAAGCTCTCGCAAAATCAGCGTGCCGGTGTCCATTTCCACGGTGAAGCGCAGACCTTTGAGAAAGTTCATGCCGATTAGACCATGCAGTTTAAACCGAGGTGGAAAAGCAATCACTAGCACGGAAAGATTCTTTCTAATCACACCGCCAACACGAATTTCATCTGCCGTACCCAATGGCGTTGGAATTTCCTCATGGTGCGCCCCCGCAATCCAAACTCGACGCGTTGGATCAATTTTAATTCCATAATGCTCGGCGAATTTATGGCTAATTCCCGTGATGGCGGCTCCCGGATCGAACAAAAGCTCGGTCGGATGGCCATTTATTTTAACCGGGACCACGAGAACACCGCCTAAGTCAAATCGTCCGGCAATTCTACTGATTGATGGCGAGGACAACGACCACCCCCTCAGGAATGTAATTTCCAGCAAAAAAAATATATGGTTTATCTTTATTCAATAATTCATATTCCTTCGCTTGCCGCAATAAATCATCATCCGTTTTGGCGCGCGCCACAACCACGCCGGCCATCGGATTGTTGTAACGATCGACTTTGGTGAGATGCACCGCCAGCCACTGATCCTTGTACAATTCACGAATTTTGGCAATTGATAAAGAGCTATCCTTCTTGCCATTTCGGCCCGTGTTACGATTGATGTAGGTTTTAGCAGTTTTGGTTTTCATAGCCATTCCTTTACATACTTTTAAAGGGAGATCGGGGTGTTACGCCAACACTTCATACAGCGGCGTCGAACGGTTTCGCTGCTGCGAGAGGGCACTTTCAATAAGCGGAATTTTATTCCCGCAACTGGGACAACAACCATCGCGCAAATTGATCTCATGCACCAAATGCCAACTCCGGCGCACAAGCAGCGTTTTACATTTCGGGCAATACGTGTTGTTGCCTTCCTTCGTATGAACGTTGCCAACATAAACGTAATGTATGCCCAAGTCCATCGCCAGCAGCCGCGCGTCTTCGAGAATGTCTTCCGAAGTGTGCGACAGGTGCATCAGTTTAAAATCGGGATGAAACGCGGTGAAGTGCAGCGGCACTTCCGGCCCGAGGTTGTCGAGAATCCACCGGCACATGTCGCGAATCTCTTCCAGGGCGTCGTTGAGGGTGGGGATGATCAGATTCGTAATTTCAAACCAGGTCGTGCCGCGACGTTTGAGTTCTTTTAATGTTTCCAAAACCGGCGCGAGATGCGCGAGACAGGTTTTGCGATAAAAATTCTCAGTGAAGCCTTTGAGATCGATATTGGCGGCGTCCATGTGATCATAAAATGGCGCCAGCGCTTCCGGTGTGATGTAGCCGGCCGTAACGGCAACCGTTTTGAGGCCAGACGCACGCGCGAGCCTGGCGATATCAATCGCGTATTCCGCCCAGATCACCGGATCGTTGTAAGTGAAAGCGATGCTCGGACAACCATGTTGCATGGCCTCGGCGACGGCGTGTTCGGGAGTAAATTGATAGGCGCGCTCGTGGTCGTACCGCGCTTTGGAAATATCCCAGTTCTGGCAGAATTTGCAGCCGAGGTTGCAGCCGGCAGTGCCGATGGAGAGAATCCGCGTGCCGGGCAGATAATGCGCGAGGGGCTTTTTTTCAATGGGGTCGATATGGACGGCGTAAGGATTGGCATACGCCAGCGAATAAAGCGTGCCGCCTTCGTTTTTGCGGACAAAACAAAATCCGGTCTGGCCGTCGCCAATCTCACAATAGCGCGGGCAGAGATGACAAAGCACCTTGTTGTTCGCGGTGCGGGTATAAAACTGAGCTTCCACCATGACCAAACCTCTCTTATCCTTTCGTAAACAAAAAGTACGTAAAAATCAAGGAAAAATCAAGTAAGTTTTATTTGCAGTAAGTTTTATTTCATTTGTTTTATTTCATGAGAAACTACTTGCGTGAGAGATATAAAAGTGGTATAATGAACACGACTGTTGATGGCGACGCAAAAACCAGTGTTGCAACATAAAACAAAATTTCCTGAAAAGGAGGTTGGAATGAGCAGTACAAATGATTGGGCGCTGATTCTCGGCGCGTCATCGGGTTTCGGCGGCGCCGCGGCGGTCGAGCTGGCCAAAACCGGATTGCACATTTTCGGCGTCCACCTCGATCGCAAAGGCACCATGCCGCTGGTTGAAGAAGTCATCCGGAAAATTCAGGCGACGGGACGGAAAGCCGTCTTCTTTAACATCAATGCCGCGGATGAAGAAAAGCGTCGCGAGTCTTTGGATAAAATGAAAGCGGAGATGGAGCCGGAGAGCACGGTTCGCGTGTTGATGCACTCGCTGGCTTTCGGCAGTCTCAAATTATACGTGGCGCCGGAAGCCGCGGATGAAGTGGACAAAGTGAAAATGGAAATGACGCTCGATGTCATGGCGAACAGCCTCGTGTACTGGACGCAGGATTTGATGCGGCGAAAAATGATGCAGCACGGCGGCCGCATTTTTGCGATGACCAGCTCCGGCGGCTCACGCGTCCTGCCGAACTACGGGCCCGTATCGGCGGCAAAAGCGGCGTTGGAATCTCATATTCGCCAGCTCGCGTTTGAGCTCGCGCCGCATGGAATTACCGCCAATTCCATCCGGGCCGGAGTGACGGACACGCCGGCATTGCGAAAAATTCCGGGAAATGATAAGTTAGTGGCGATGGCCAAAGAACGCAATCCCGGCGGCCGACTCACGACGCCGGAGGATGTCGCGAAGTTCATGGCGTTGATGACGGACGAACGCGCGCAATGGGTGACCGGAAACGTGATTGGCGTGGATGGCGGCGAGGATATTGTGGGGTAGATGGCTTCGAGCTTTCAAAAAAATTTCGCCCACAGAAAAGAAATCCCACAGAACATGCTGCGCTGTGGGATTTTTAATTCCAGAATTTCCAAAGCGTGAAATCCGATAATAATAGTACTATTCAGGCAACTTCGTGTGACAACGATTCGCTGGAAAACCCAGTGTCGCTTTGTTGCCATGCGGATTTGCCAGGATCCGAAAAAACCGAAAAACCGGCAAGGCGAACTTTTGGAAGACGGCAAATACACCTTAAAGCGTTTGCCAATGCAAAAGACGAAACGACATGGAGTTTGAACATCAACGCGAGCAGCCGGATGCAACTTTTGCTTTTAGCGGCGAAAGTCAATTTTCATAGTGATCGAACAGAAATCAAATACTCAACGTCTCCGCTCGTGAAGCCGACGCTGGATCATCAGCTTCACCGGCTTGTGCCCATTCGTCTCGCCGAAGCTCAACACATCCATCGGGCAGACCCTGACGCAGATGCCGCAGCCGATGCACGAACTGGTGGAGTTGTCCAGCACTTGGAGTAGTTCATCACGTCGATGCCTACTTGGCAATTGCGCGAACACTCGTAGTAGCCGACTTAGACACAAAATGTAAAGAACTACATAACGCATACCACATGCCTAGCGCTACTATCATCACCCCAATAATCTATTTCGTTTCGAGTTGGCACGAATTGGACATGTTTTCTCCGCTCATCACTCCAAGTTCCAGTATGAAACGTTTCTGAAAAATTAAAAACTCTATCAATTCCTGGAATTGAAGGATCAAATAAGCTTGAAAACTCTTGAACAGTAGGCAATCGCCACCCCTGCAAACCATAATAATTAAGCTGTTTGATAAATTTTTCCGCTTCGAGCCACGTCATTGCTTTTGTAGAAACGGGTTTGACAGTCCAAATCAATCTATTTAAAGCATCAAACACCATTTTGTTGCCAAGTGGAATAAATCGTTCACTAAAAACGCCGTATCCTCTTTTTTCTATAAAACTCAATGATTTGATTGTAACGAAATTTCTGCCGGAATTATCATCTCCCCAGTAATCTATTTCGTTTCTAGATGGTGCATATTGAACGTGTTTATTTTTATCATTATTCAATGTTGCCGTATGAAATATTCCGGCTGAGAAATTATTAAAATACCAATAAAACGGAGATCGGAGACTCTGCATTTCATAAAGAGTGGGCAACCGCCATCCTTCTAATCCTCGATAATTAAGTTGCGTTGCAAATTTGACAGCGCCCGTCCATGTAAGCGCATTCCATTCAACTGTCGAACAAAGAATTTGATTTGCAGTATCATAAGTTAATCTGTTACCCATGTTAACCAACCTGGACTTAAAAAGATCATATCGTTTTTCATCACTTTCGTCAACAACAGCCGCGTTGGTGACCAAACTCATAGAGGATGATATTGAACGCACCTGCAACTCTGCGGTAACAAAACCGTTGAGATGGTCTTGTTTGAATTTTCTTGCCTCCGCTCGGGGAATATACAAATCTCCGTTGATTAAAAATTGATTAGGCAGCAAGCGAGCATAATCATCAACGTAGGTCTTGGCTTCAAACCTTCCTTTGGGAAGCCAGAATTTTAGCGTTTGTCCATTTCTATCCACCTCAATTTCGGCGTAATCTGCCAGAACCGTCTGTTTCAGCCGCTCCCAATTGACATAGGGTGTGACAATAGTATTGTTATATTTGACAATCATATCGCCCTTTTGAATTCCGACATTTCTTTCATCATATCCAGCCTCAGCAATAAACAAAAATCGCCCCTCCGTGTATATCGGTCGTGTTATGTTCTTTGACGCAATCGTAATTTTAAAAGATTCATTATCGGCATTGTAGTTTCCAAGCGCGATTATAAGAGCGTCGTGTCCATAAATGGAATACTCGTTGCTTGAGATCGTTTCGATTTGTTGAACAAGCGGCGCAATCTGGTTTTCATAGGCCGCCTTTATGGTCATCATCGCTTGCCCAAAGTCATTTTGATTTGAGCTTTGCGAGCTTTGTGAATGTTGCGCGAGCCGGGCTTGATACTCGGCCTGCGTTTCAAATTCATCCTTTTCCAAGGTGACATTTGCAAATCCTTTGCTGGAATTTTCAGCGATCCGCAAAATACGATTTTTAAGCTCGTTGAGAAAACCGGTTTTGATTTCATAAATCTGCTTGTTTAAGGACTGCAGTTCTTGAATAGCGCCATCCAGGGAAAGCGTCATCGAGGTTTTATATCCCTTGCGTTTTTCTTCTACGGCGAGCTTGAGATTGGCTAACCGCGTTTCTTCTTCCTCTTGCTGTTTCTTTTGCGCTTCCAGCATTTGCTGCCGTTGCGTTTCTCGTTGCGCGTTTTGCAGACGTTCCAGTTCTAATCTTTCCTCTTCCAATTTTTTAGCCTTCAATTTTGCTTCGGCAAGCAATCGTTGGCGTTGGGCTTCGCGCACGGCGGCTTCGTCTTTAATCTGTTTGGCTTTTGCCTCCAGTTCGTTGATTTTACCAAGTTCGCTTTCGAGTTCCGTAATCTGTTGTTGAATGCTGACTTGTCTTTTGCTTAATGACGGCATGAAAATAAAATCACCCAATCCGAA
>Ga0247727_10013135_pt1 | contig 14037 bp, 8 predicted proteins | sample WisWelCaveWW1625_FD_202498 | JGI IMG/M metagenome (GOLD analysis project Ga0247727, IMG submission 202498) | Biofilm microbial communities from Wishing Well Cave, Virginia, United States - WW16-25 | ecosystem: Environmental > Aquatic > Deep subsurface > Groundwater > Cave microbial mat | place... | reverse complement strand
CGGCACTCACTTTCGGTCTTTCCCCCACGATCTCGGTCATCATGCCGCTGAGGGTCGAGCCCATGAGATCCTTCATCACGGACTCGTCAGCCTGCATTTTTTCTCGGTCGATGCCGGCGGCATCCAGGCTGCCACCCAGCGCGTGCATGGCTTCCATCGCGCCTTTAGGCAGGATATGTCCTACAGCCGAATCGACGACGGTGTTACTGATAATGGTATGGCCCTTCTCGATGGCGTAGCGATAAATTGCGGTCTTGGCAACGCCTCTCGCAAATACAGGGATCTTTTCCATCCGGCGGAGGGCTTCTTCTGTCCAGGCGATCGTGTATTCCGCCAGCGTATCGATCGGCGGCACGTATTTCCGGTTCGACACCAGAATATTGCAGGGCGCGGACCGCAAGAGATTTTCCGTGTTGCTGCCGATATCCATATCCTCGTCGCTGTGCACGCCGATCCGTCCGACGATCAGCAATGCCGGGATATCCTTGCGCACGTATTGAATGATCTTTTCGAAGGCCTTACCGTCCAGCAGGGTGGTCTTGACGTCGGTTTGCTCGGCCTGAGCGATCTCGCGGCAGATATCGAGGTGCGACTGGTAGATCTTTGCGAGGCCGCTGTCGATGATTTCCTCGTGCAGTTTTTCCTGCTCCTTGAAACGGAATACTTTGCCGGCTTCCTCGTTGAGGACGCCGGAGATGCTATGAAAGGCGGCATAGTGGAAATAGGGATCGAAGGCCGAGATGGCTTCGACCGGCATGTTGAAGGCCTTGCCCAGTGTCAGGCCGGTCATGAGTCCGCCGAAGGAATAGGGGCTGCCGTCCACCGCCACCACGATTCTCCCGCCGGTCATGGGCTGGGTTTGCTTGATGATCAGCATATCCGAATTCCGTACACGACGAAGCACGCGCTCGGTATTGCTGCCGATTACGCTGTCCTTCACTGCGCCGACACCCAAGGCACCCATGATCACCAGGTCGTAAGCATTGGTATTGATGTCTTCGGCCAGCACCTTCCAATTCCGGCCTTCGAGCGAGCGACGCTCGATCGGCAGGTTGTTTTCCGCGCACTTCTTGTCAACGTAGTCGAGATAGGAGTCGGTGATGATCTGGAGCCCACGGGTAATCAGCGAATCGTGGATTTGGCGCTGCCGGTCGAGCTCTTTTTCATCGTGGTACTCTTCGGGCAGGCCCGCTTCCATCTGTTTGAAGCGCTTGTCATGCATTTTGGCCGCATAGACGTGGCTGCCCACGATCTTCGAGCCGAAGGCTTTGGCGAAGTGAACACCAACGTCGACGGCTGTGTTGGAATAGTCGGAGTTATCGACCGGGATATAGATCGTCTTATACATCGAGATGTCTCCTCAAGATGCCCTCCTGACCAGGGCGAACGAGAGTAATTGTCAAAATTTCCAAACGGTTGACGTACTTCCCAAGCCGCAAAGGATGTGTATGCTAGCACCGGTCTGAATTCGAATGCAAGGCGTGAAGAGGTCACGAGTCAAGGGTCATTGGTCAGTCAGAACGGAGGGGAAAGCATCCCCCATTGACCGTTGACCAGTGACAGAGCTATCCAGCTGAAGTGGCGCGGGGTTCAGCCCTGTGTGAAGGCGATGGGGATGCTCGCCGGGACCGGAGAATTTCCTCGAGTGACAGGAGCGCATCGCGTCCAGAATTTCCTTCGATACCTCGGATCAAACTTTTGTCGGCATAGGGGCCTGATTCTTTTGGAGCTTGGGATAGGGATCCCGTCCACTTCCGTGGGTCCCGGCTTCCCTCTTTCCGTTCCCAGGCCCGGAGGCAGGCCTTGGCGATGAACGAGTTCAGAGGCGCCGGGTTATAGAGGAGCTTTCTGATACTCGTCGGAGTCAGCATCAGAGGGTTATAGCCGGCCGAGAGGTACCCCTCTTCTAACAGCCGTTGTTCCAGATCGGTGTTTGGCTGAATTCCTAAAAAGAACATGAGGGGGAAGACACGTTCCTCACCCAAGATCGAGGCGACCACCTTGTACGACTCCACGCTTTGGAGCAGCGAGTCCTCGGTTTCTTTTGGACTGTTCAAAGAATAGTTGAGGATGACCTTCCCCTTGAATCCCGCTTCTGCCAGATAGCGACAGCCATCGTACAGCCGCTCAAGCTTGAATCCCATGTGGAGGTTGTTCAGCACCACTTGGGAGCCCGACGTAATAGCGACTTCGAGATCGCCGACGCCGGACCGGACCATGAGTTTTGCCAACTCCGGGGTGATGAGCGATGTCCGAATATAGCCGGACCACTCGATCTCCAACTTCTCGGCGAGAATCCGTTCAAGGATTTCGGTGCATTGGGGATAGGCTTCTTTCCCGGTAATGAACTGGGCATCCGTGAACCAGAAACGCCTGGCGCCCCATTGATGGTAGTGCTGAGAAATATCCTTGACGACCATGGAGGGTGGCCGATAGCGGACTCGCTTCCCTTCAATGTACGGGTAGAGGCAGAAAGCGCAGTCGTAGGGGCAGCCTCGCTTCGACTGGACCCCGATGGATTCACCCAGATATTCCTGATATTGAGGGAAGATCGAGGTCAGGTAGGGTAAATCGACGGTGAGCGCATCGAGCAGAGCAGGCGCGCCCTGCTGGCCCTTTCGAATGGTCTTTCCCTCCCGGAGGATGTAGCGTTCGTTCTCCAGCAACTGGCCTTCAATCACCTTGAGGATAGCGTCTTCACCTTCCCCAAGGATCCCGATGGTGCCTTCCGGGAGTTTCTGGATGAGCTGATCGGCAAAGGCGGTAAAGGCTCCGCCGCCGATCATGATCTGTGCCTTCGGGAACTCCTTCGCAATCAACCAGGGGTAGGAGAGTGCCGCCCGGATATGACTGTAGTAGCGGTAGAGCTGTTGCAGCCCCGCAAACGAGGCAACAACCCGCTTGAGTGGATTGCTCGCAAAGTAGAAGTTAAATGCATGTTCCAGCGAGGAATCTCCCTCATGCGGTGAAAAAATCTGAATGTCGCGCCAGGAGAAACAGACGAGGTCCGGCTTGAACTCAGTTGCGGCATCGCGGACCGTGCGGCTCCGTTGGGCTTCGGGAAAGAGGGAGAGATCGAGGATGCGCTGCCGCACGTCCGGCTTGCGCCGATGAATGAAATCAGCGAGATAGGTCACACCGATGGGATAGACCTTCTTGCAGGGGAGAAAAATATAAAGAATAGAATCCATAGTGTTCTGAGTTAGAAGTTATGGGTTATGAGTTTCGAACAACTTAGAACTCAAGACTCAGAACTCAGCACTGGCTATTTCACCGCCACATGTATCGCCACGATCCCGCCGGTCACGTTGCGATATGTGACCTGACGAAAACCTGCGTCGAGGAGCATCTGTTTCAATCGTTCCTGGTCGGGGAAGTTCCGAATGGAGGCCGGGAGATACTCATAGACGCCGGTCGTGTCATGCGCCACTTTCGTGCCAATCCAGGGAAGAAGCCGGAACGAATACCAATCGTACAGTGCCCGCAACCAACCGAAGACGGGTCGGGAAAACTCCAGGCACACAAACCGGCCGCCTGGTTGCAAAATACGGTGAATTTCCGTGAGCGCTTGCCGAAGGTCGCCGACGTTCCTCATGCAAAACCCTGTGGTCACCGCATGGAAGGTCCCCTCTGGAAATCCCAGATGTTCGGCGTTGGCTTCGAGGCAGGTAATCTTCTGTCCCAAGCCTCGCTCGGTGACTTTTTTCAGCCCCTCGACAAGCATGGCATGGTTCAGGTCGGAGGCAATGACGCGGCCATTGGTTCCCATGCGCGGTTCAACCAAGAGCGCCAGATCCGCTGTGCCGGCTCCAACATCGAGTGCCCTGCCTTCTGTGGTGACGGGGACATGGGAAGCGGTAATTTTCTTCCATCGGTAGTGCAGTCCAAAGCTCAGGAGCGTGTTGTTCAGGTCATAGACCCCTGCAATGGCGGTAAACATCCGCTGAACGGCTTGTTCACGGGCCGAGCCCGTCCAGGTCGATACGGCGAGCGGAGCTGCAGGGGAGTCGGTCCCCTTCTGAACGGGCTGTGTATCCACATGCACCATGAGACCGTGGTAGCACCGGCCTTCCGGGTTTGTCAAGGCGACCAGGCTCGCATGCTATAATCCCGCCCCTGATGCCTAACTCGATCATCATTAAAGGGGCGCGGGAACACAATCTCAAGAACATCGACGTGACGATCCCGCGCGACCAGCTTGTCGTCATCACGGGGCTGAGCGGTTCGGGCAAGTCATCGCTAGCCTTCGACACGATCTATGCCGAGGGGCAACGACGGTACGTCGAGTCGCTCTCGGCCTACGCCCGTCAGTTCCTCGAACAGATGGGCAAGCCCGACGTCGATTCGATCGAAGGGCTCTCACCCGCCATTTCCATTGAGCAAAAGAGCACCAGCCACAATCCCCGTTCCACGGTCGGAACCGTAACAGAAATTTACGACTACCTCCGTCTCCTCTTTGCCCGGGTCGGACGCCCCTCCTGCTTTCAGTGCGGCGAGGAAATCACGGCGCAGACTGTGCAGCAGATGGTGGATGCCATTGGCCTGCTGCCGGAGGGGAGCAAGTTTCAGGTATTGGCTCCGATCGTCCGCGGCAGGAAGGGAGAGTATCGAAAAGAACTCCTCGACATGCGCCGGGCCGGCTACGTCCGAGCCCGGATCGATGGTCAGCTGGTTGAGTTGGACCAGGACATCACGCTCGATAAACAAAAGAAACATACGATCGAAATCGTGGTCGATCGGCTGGTGATGAAATCGAGCGAGGCGTTGACGCGGCGGTTGGCCGATTCGGTGGAAACCTCGCTGAAACTCGCCGGTGGGCTTGTCGGGGTGCTGACGGACAATGGGAAAGTGTCACTCTATAGCGAGAAGCTCGCCTGCATCCGCTGCGGCGTCAGTTATCCGGAAATTACGCCGCGCGTCTTTTCGTTCAACAGCCCGCATGGAGCCTGCCCAGCCTGCGATGGCATCGGCTACGCCATGGCACCCGGCTGTCCTGACGATGAAGACTTCACCTTGCTGGCGCCCTGCGAGGTCTGCAAGGGCGCGAGGCTGAGGCCCGAAAGCCTGTCCGTCAAGGTGGCCAAACAGTCGATCGCGGAAGTGACGCACCTCTCCGTGCGAGCCGCTGCTGACTTCTTCAGTTCGTTGAAATTCACCGAGCGCGAACTGGTGATTGCCCATCGCATCTTGAAAGAGATTCGCGAACGGCTCGGGTTTCTCGTTAACGTCGGTCTGGATTACCTGACGTTGGATCGCGCGGCTGCTACCTTGTCCGGTGGGGAAGGCCAGCGCATCAGGCTCGCCACGCAAATCGGATCCGGCCTTGTCGGCGTCCTCTATATCCTCGACGAGCCGTCGATCGGTCTCCATCAGCGTGATAATCGGCGCCTGCTCCAGACCTTGCTGCGCCTGCGCGACCTGGGCAATACGGTGGTGGTGGTCGAGCACGACGCAGAAACCATGATGGCGGCAGACCATCTACTGGATATGGGGCCTGGTGCCGGAACGCAGGGGGGGAGGGTCATCGCCCAAGGCACGCCGAATGACGTCATAGGGAATCCCGACTCGCTGACGGGCCAGTATCTCAGCGGTACGCAAATGGTCAGCCTTCCTCGCCGCCAGCGCAAGGCCAAGGGGTTGTTGTCCATCGTGGGGGCCACGAAACACAATCTCAAGGGGATGACCGCCAAGATTCCGCTCGGTCTGCTCACCTGTGTGACCGGCGTATCTGGGTCAGGAAAGAGCACACTCGTGCTGGAAGTCCTCTTCCATTCACTCACTCAATTGCTTGGGAGGCAGCCCGTTCGACAGGATCATGACAGGCCATCAGCGATCAGCGATCATGGAAGAAAAGGGACAGGCACCGCCGGGGACGGTCGCCCTTCTGTGCGGCAACTGTCCCCATCCCGGCGGAGCCAGTCCCCTCTCGATGGGTGTAAAGAACTTCTTGGTGTCGACGCGCTGGATAAAGTGATCGACATCGACCAGTCTCCGATCGGCCGGACTCCGCGCTCGAATCCGGCGACCTATACAGGCCTGTTCAGTTTCATCCGGGATCTCTTCTCCAATCTGCCCGAGTCCCGCGTTCGGGGGTATAAGCCTGGCCGTTATAGTTTCAATGTGAAGGGCGGTCGCTGTGAGGCCTGCCAGGGCGATGGGTTGATCAAGATCGAGATGCATTTCCTGCCGGATGTCTACGTGACCTGTGAAGTCTGCAAGGGCCAACGGTACAACCGCGAGACGATGGAGATTCACCATAAGGGGAAGAGCATCGCCGACGTGTTGAATATGACGGTCGACGATGCCGTGGAGTTCTTCGAGCATATCCCCTTCATCAAGCGGAAGCTCGATACGTTGCACGATGTCGGGTTGCACTACGTGAAACTTGGCCAGTCTGCCACAACGCTGTCCGGGGGCGAGGCACAACGAGTCAAACTCTCGCGCGAACTGTCGAAACGTCCGACCGGACGCACGATGTATATCTTGGATGAACCGACGACCGGGCTTCATTTCGCCGATGTGCAACGGTTGCTGGATGTGTTGGATCGATTGGTCGAAACCGGCAACACCGTGGTCGTGATCGAACATAATCTCGATGTGATCAAGAATGCGGATTGGGTCATTGATCTCGGACCGGAGGGTGGCGATCGAGGCGGTGAGATCGTAGCCGAAGGACCGCCAAGAGAGATCGCCAAGTCGAGGCGATCGTACACGGGACAGGTGTTGAAGGAAGCAGGGGTGGTTTGAAGATTCGGAGAAGTACGGATTCGAGGGTGACGAAGGGCGGATATTCCGGGGATCGCCATCATGCGTTGGGTAGTGACCGCTCATGTCTCCTTACTGTTGGCCGCGTGCTCCTCTAAAGCGCGACCGAGGGTCGCATGCCGTCGCACAGCGGCACTCGCTTGGCTTTATCTCCCCGCGCCCGCTATGGCGACTCCCTCCATATCCATCCCTTCCACCCTTGCGAAGAGGGGGCGAGAGTGGCTGACTGCGTCAATGGGTCTTAGCCGTACATTCACCGGTGCTCAATTGAAAATAATCCAGGAAGTGATTACTCTAGCGTGAGCGGTGTCCCTCATCTTTAAGGAGTGCTAATCCATGGCTACGAAGAAAAAAGAGTCGGCAAAGACGAAGGAAGCGGCGAATACGGCTACGGCGCCCACTGGTGGGGGTTCAGCAGAGGACTTTGAAAAGCTCGGCGTGTTCTATCTGGGTCGGCCCTACGATCTGGCGGCAAAACAGTCGAAACCTGGCTGGTTACTCTACGACTCCAAAGACTTGGTCACTCACGCAGTCTGCGTCGGCATGACCGGCAGCGGGAAGACTGGCCTCTGTATCGGGCTTCTCGAAGAAGCGGCGATCGATGGGATTCCCGCGCTGATCATCGATCCCAAGGGGGATCTTGCCAATCTGATGCTGAACTTTCCGCAACTGCGCGGCGAAGACTTTGCGCCGTGGGTCAATGAGGACGATGCCCGCAAGAAGGGGCTCTCGCAGGCGGACTATGCGACCCAGCAAGCCGAGATGTGGAAGAACGGCTTGGGCGATTGGGGCCAGAGCGGCGAGCGGATCCAGAAGCTCCGCGATGCCGCCGATGTAGCCGTTTACACGCCTGGCAGTAACGCAGGCATTCCCGTCTCCATCCTCAAATCCTTTGCGGCGCCGTCGCAGGAGATTCTGGACGATGCCGAGATGCTGCGCGAGCGGATCAGCACGACGGTAACGAGTCTGTTGGGTCTCGTCGGCGTCGAGGCCGATCCGATCAAGAGTCGCGAACACATTCTCTTGTCGACGATTCTCGACCACACATGGAAGGCGGGGCAGGATCTGGATCTGGCCACGTTGATCCAGCAGATCCAGACGCCGCCGGTTACCAAGATTGGTGTGTTGGATCTGGATTCGTTCTATCCTTCGAAGGAACGCTTTGCCCTCGCCACGCAGTTAAATAACTTATTAGCTGCGCCGGGATTTTCTGCTTGGTTGGAAGGCGAAGCGCTCGATGTCGGCCAGATGCTCCATTCGCCTGGGGGCAAGCCGCGGCTCGCCATTTTCTCGATCACGCATCTTAACGATGCGGAGCGCATGTTTTTTGTCACCTTGCTGCTGAGTCAAACGCTTGGCTGGGTACGGGCGCAGTCCGGTACGACCAGCCTCCGCGCCATCCTCTATATGGACGAAATCTTCGGCTATTTCCCTCCGGTCGCCAATCCGCCGTCAAAGCAACCCTTGCTCACGTTACTGAAGCAGGCCCGCGCGTTCGGTCTGGGCGTGGTGTTGGCGACACAGAACCCCGTCGATCTGGACTACAAAGGCTTGGCGAATACCGGTACCTGGTTCATCGGACGGCTGCAAACCGAACGAGACAAGGCTCGTGTGTTGGAAGGACTGGAAGGCGCTTCTGCTAGCTCTGGGAAGAAGTTCGATAAACAAGGGATGGAACAGCTTCTCGCCGGCCTCGGCAATCGTGTCTTTCTGATGAACAATGTCCACGAAGACGCGCCCGAAGTTTTTCAGACAAGATGGACGCTGTCCTACCTTCGAGGGCCACTGACGCGGACGCAGATCAAGGCACTTATGGATACTTGTAAGGGAGCTGAGGTACGAGGTAAGGGGCTAGAGGCTAGAGGTAGTGAGCCGGATCAGAGCGGTAAAGAAGCAGCCTCTTCCCCCTTGCCTCGCGCCTCTCGCCCCTCGCCTGGCGACGTACGTCCGATGCTCCCTCCCGATGTACCGCAGCATTTTATCCCTCTCCGAGGAAGCCAGCCGAGCGGCAGCGCGTTGATCTACCAGCCAATGTTGCTCGGGGCGTCGCAGGTGCGTGTATCAGACAACAAGGCCGGTGTGGATGTGACGCAGGATGTGACCGTGCTTGCGCCGATCTCGGACGGTGCGGTGGCGGTGGACTGGGATCATGCCATGGAAGCGGGCTTGGCCCTCGCTGATCTGGAGTCATCGCCCTCAGACGGTGCGCAGTTCGGACCAGTTCCCAGCGCGGCAAGCAAAGCGAAAAGCTATGAGACTTGGAACAAAGACTTTTCCGGTTGCTTGTTCCGAAATCAGAAAGTCGATCTCTTCAAGAGCCCCAGCACGAAAGAAGTCTCCAAGCCAGGCGAATCCGAGCGGGATTTCCGTGTGCGGTTGCAACAATCCGGTCGTGAAGCACGGGACAAACAATCGGACAGCCTGCGTCAAAAGTACGCACCGAAGATTGCTGCCATCCAAGATCGGATCAGGCGAGCCGGGCAAATGGTCGAACGGCAGCAAGCAGAGTCTCGAGCGAGTCAAATGCAGGCGGCGATCTCGGTCGGTGCCTCGATTCTAGGGGCGTTTCTCGGACGAAAAACCGTCAGCGCGACGAACATCGGCCGGGCGACAACGGCGATTCGTGGAGCCGGACGTGCGATCAAGGAATCAAAGGACGTGGGGCAAGCCGAAGAGAACGTCTCGGCATTGCAGCAACAATTGGCCGACCTCGAAGCCCAGTTCAAGACAGACACCGATGCCCTCACTGCCGCGACCGATCCTCTCAACGAGATACTCGAAACCGTCTCTCTCAAACCCACCAAAGCCAACATCGCCGTGAAGCTCGTGGCCCTCGCCTGGACGCCTCACTGGCAGGACACCGGGGGCAGGCTGACGTCTGCCTGGCAGTAAGCTGCGTCGCTCGTCGATCTGGTCTGTCTCGTTTGTTTGGTTGAACCAGATAGACCAGATCGACACTCCCCCGTTTCGCTATTCCCGTCAACCTCGCGTGTCTCGTGCCGCTATCCGGCATGCCCACAGGCTCCTAGTCAACCAAATGATGGTCGAGGGCATAGCGGATCAGTTCGGCGGTGGTTGTGAGTTGCAGCTTGTCCTGGAGACGGGCGCGATAAGTACTGACGGTCTTGATGCTGAGAGTGAGGGACTGTGCAATGTTTTTGACGGACTGCCCCCGGGCTAACAATACAAGGACTTCGGATTCTCGCTCAGACAATGTTTGATGGTCGGGACCGGCGGGACTTTTGCCCAGGCTGCCGGCCATGTGCTCTCCGAGGGAAGCGGTGACATACATCCGTCCGGTCAAGACTTGCTTGACTGCCCTAGCCAGCTCTTCTGGTGCGGTCTGTTTGGTGAGATAGGCCATAGCCCCGGCCTGGAAGGCACGAACAGCGTATTGCTCCTCCGGGTGCAGGCTCAAGACCATCAGTGGGAGTCTGGGCGCTGTGCGGTGTAACTCGCACAGCAGCTCCAACCCACTCTGATCAGGAAGGCTGATATCCACGATGACCAAATCCCACGGCCCCTGGTGCACCGCCGCAATCCCCTTTTGGCCTGTATCGGCTTCACCGACTTCGACGTGAGGAAAGGCCTTCTCAAGGATCTGTTTCACGCCCAGGCGCACGACCTCATGATCATCGATGACGAGAATTTTCACCAGCTCTGTCCCAATCATGGAGCGAAGCACTCCGTAACCGGCAGGGAGGCGCAGGCCCTGGTTCCGCCTCCAGACGCTCCTTCGATATGAAAGCGGCCACCCAAGAGGGAGGCTCGTTCCTGCATTCCTCGAAGCCCAAAGGAATAAGGCCGGGTCATCTTCTCGCGGGTGATGCCCTTCCCGTTGTCAGTCACTTCTAAGGTCACCCTGGCGCCGTCCTGGTACAGTCGTATGCGTACCTGCGAGGCGGCGGCATGACGCATCACATTCGTCAACAATTCCTGCGCGATTCGAAACAACGCGGCAGACACTTCGGAAGGTAGCGAGATGGATGACAACTCCGGGACCACGTCTATCGCGCACCGCGCACCCGTGCGATGCTGGAACGTCGTGGCGAGGCATTCCAACGCCGCGACCAGCCCGAGATCGTCCAGCATCGCGGGTCGTAGGGCCGCAGCTGTCGCGCGAATGGACTCCAAGAGCGCATCGACCGATCCCGACATGGACTGGACCTTGTTCAGCAGATCCCCGCCGCCGGTTGGAGCAGGAGATTGTGTGAGTGTCATACCAAGCCACGCCAGATCGAATTTCAAGCCGGTCAAGGCCTGTCCAAACTCGTCGTGCAACTCCCGTGCAATTCTGCACCGCTCCTCTTCTGCAGCTCTCTGCTCCCGGCGAGCTTGGCTGCGTAATCGAGCATGGGCCAGCCGGAGTTCCTCCTCTACCTGGGTACCCTGGACGGCGGCAGTACCAATGGCCATGAGGCCGATCAGCTCCCCGTGAGTCCCCAGCACCCTCGTGATACCCCAGGAGAGCATTGTCTGTGAGCCGGTACGTGTCTGGAGGGGGCTCTCGAAGCCCCTGACCTCCCTCCCCGCGGTGACTCGTGCGACCTCGGCGAGAAACGACTCGCGCGCCTGTTTCGGGATGCACAGTTCCACATAGCTGCGACCCAGCGCTTCGTCGGCTATCCAACCGGAGACTGTTTCTGCCGCGCGGTTCCATCCCAGAATGATGGATTCGGGCGAGAGAAGTAAGATCGCACTGCTGGAGACTTCTAGAAGCGTGCGATAGCAATCGTCAATCGATTCCCCTGAGTGGGTGGCCGGCTTCGGAGAATTCCGCAGGATACCCCGCAGCTTGCTGCGGGGAGCTTCATTCTTGCTCACGTCTCGACTGGGAGCGTGAGACGATGAGGCCGTAACAAGATGGGTTCGTGGGTGTTTCATATCGTCGTGAGTATCGGCTCAAGCAAGGTAGACATCAGCGGTGATGCACGTGCCTCGACCTACAGTGGATTGGATATTCAAGCGGCCACCGATTTTTCGAACTCGATCTTCCATATGCGCGAACCCAATGCCCTTCGCCGGTCCGTGCTCGACGTCGAAGCCTGATCCGTTGTCGCAAATGCTCAGGCGTACTCGTGGGCCGATGCGCTGAAGGGCGATCACGGCTCGTGTAGCGCCGGCGTAACGGACGCTATTGCTCAAGGCCTCCCTGGTGACCGTAACGAGTTCACGGGCTTCTTCGCCGGTCAGAATCTCCTCCGCCGCCGGGTCGACCCTCATACGAATCCGTAACTGACTCACCCGCTCAACGGTCTGGGCGAGGGCCTGTAACTCGAAGACCAGCCTAAACGGATCCACGCGGTCGGATTCCACACTCAGAATCAAGCCTCGGATGTCTTGGATAAGTCTGTGGAGCTGGTCGGTAGCCCGGTCGCGGGAGCGCGGCACAGCTTGTGACGCCTCCCTGCCTAATCCAGGAGATTGCGCAAGGCTCACCCCGATCGCATAGAGTGCTTGCAGCACAGAATCGTGCAATTCCCGTCCGATGCGGCTGCGATCGTGAAGCAAGGCGCTCAATCGTCGCTCGGATGCGGTGAGGGCCGCTGCAAGGCTGTTTTCGACCTGTTCATGCAGCAGATAAGCAACAGACTCAGCTGTGTCGGAGGGAATTCCTTGCGCGCGCGTTGCACGCTCGTTCTCCGGCTTGCCAGGGGATTGCCGAAACCCGTCGAGAATCTTTAAGCCCCGCCGATCTTTTATCAGTTGGAACATCCTTTCTAGAAAATGACGCAGAACCTCAACGGAGTCCTCCCTCGCACGGACTCCTTCAGTTCCAGAGCACACTACTAGTACGCGCCTGCCCTGCATTCCGTCACCTGGCGAATCCGCCAGGTGACGAAATACATGGATTATGAAAAACCAGTTGCCCAATGAAATGGTGCAGACTTGATGTTCTCTGGAAAGGAAACCGCTTATGCGTAGAGTGAAAGATATCGAGTTCAGTGAAAATGGCTTTGTCGTGAAGACGTTACGCGGGGAACAGCTTGCCCAATCTTATCGACTCCGGCATAAAGTGTTTGCCGAGTCACTGAAGTGGGTTCCTGAGACGGATGACAGACAGGAGATGGATCTATACGATTTGTGGGGGATAACGGTTGGCCTGGTCAGAGATGATGGAGCAGTGGTTGGGGTGGCTCGACTCCTTCCCTCTTCCGGGCAATTCATGCTCGAAAAAGAGTTCGGTGTCTTGCTCCCAGCTGGCTACCAAATCAGAAAAACTTCAGATACTGCCGAGATCACCAGACTTGCGGTTGATCCTGAAATCCGAGATAAAGGACTTTCGTACAAGATGATGCTGGCGCTGTTGAAAGGCGTCTATCAATGGGCGGTTGAGAACGACATTCGGTACTACTATCTTGAGGTCGAGCATCGGTTCTTTCGAACGCTGCGAGCCCTAGGGTTTCCTTGTGAAATGATAGGAGAGCCAGTGGTGCTTCCTCCAGCTGGAGCCAGTTCCGTGGCAGCGCTGTACGACATGGTTCGATTTGACGAAGAGAACGCGATCAAAAAACCACAGTTACTGAACTGGATATCCTCTATTGAGACGCTGCAGGGCGAGATGATTATTGGTCGGACTTCTACGTATTCAAACTGCGAAAGGTTGGCATTAGTGGGTGCAGAGGCGTGATGGAATGCGAGGTGAACCTCGATCCAGGAAAGGCTTGTGGTTCTCTTGTGAGGAACTCAATGAAGCCGACCCTGATTACACCACATTAGGCAGGCCGTGTTCGATGGCGGTCGCAACCGCATGGGACCGCGAGGTGACGTCCAGCTTCGAGAAGATGTTTTCCACATGGAATCGTATGGTCCGTTCAGTCACGCCTATGATTTTGGCGATCTCCCAGTTCGTCTTGCCGTTTTTCACCCAGTTTAGGATCGTCATCTCACGCAGCGTGAGTTCCCTGATGCAGGGAGCAACCGCTTGCGAATTCTTTGGGGCGGTGCGTAAGAGGGCAAGATGGATGTGGTATCCAAAGTACTCGACCAGTGGCACATAACGTTTTGCGTCCACGCGCTCAGCAGAGGCAAATGAGCAAAAGGTCGCGACTCCGCATGCGGGATCCGCTGATCCTGTTGTGATCCCATCCCCTAGACCGAACTCCTTCGCCGTTGCCATAAATTCGCGCTGTTTGTCCGAGCTCGCGGCCTTGTAGGTGACTTCCCAATGTTGAGTCCCTGGTTCCCGTAAGGCCGTCTGGAAGACCGGGTCGACTTCAAAGTACCCCTTCTGCCAATAGAGGCGAAGCCATTCTTCCGGATAGCTGACAT
>Ga0247727_10013134_pt1 | contig 14037 bp, 12 predicted proteins | sample WisWelCaveWW1625_FD_202498 | JGI IMG/M metagenome (GOLD analysis project Ga0247727, IMG submission 202498) | Biofilm microbial communities from Wishing Well Cave, Virginia, United States - WW16-25 | ecosystem: Environmental > Aquatic > Deep subsurface > Groundwater > Cave microbial mat | place... | reverse complement strand
ACGCGTTACCCGAAACGCGTTCCGAAGTCGTCATCCCGCTGAAAATTGAAGATCGGGTTTTGGGTGTTCTCGATGTGCAAAGCGATCAGTTGGATGCGTTCCATCCGAACGACCTTTTGATTTTGAGTGCGCTCGCAGATACGATTGCGCGTACCGTGGACGGCGCAAAACTGTATCACGAATTGCGCCGCCATTCCGATCAATTGACCCTGATCGCGGATGTGAGCAGGACAGTGAGTTCCACACTTGAGCTGAACGAGTTGATGCAAAATGTCGCCGCACTCATCCACGACCAGTTTCGATATCCGCATGTGCATTTGTTTACCGTTCATCGCAACCGCCGCATGATCGAATATAAGGCGGGCTACGGCGAACGGAGCGCAAACCTGGAGGGCCAAACTCTTTCGATGGACGACCCCGAAGGGATCATCCCCTGGGTGGCGCGTGAAGAAAAGACGGCCCTTGCGAATGATGTGAGGAAGGACAAACGCTATCGTCCCGCTCGCGACATTGAAGACACCAAAAGAGGTGAGCGGGATCGCCCTTCGCTGCTTTCGCCTGTCCACATACGCGCGGAACTTTGTGTGCCGCTGTTGTACGATGGGGAAGTGGTCGGTTTGCTCGATATTCAATCGGACAAGACCAACGCATTCAGCAATGACGAGCGATTCATGTTTGAAGCCGTGGCGGACAACATTGCCATCGCGATCCATAACGCGGCGTTGTATCGTTCTGAGCAATGGCGGCGGCAGGTGGCAGACAGCCTGCGGGAAGTGGCGGGCTTGATCTCGGCAGACGCCGATGTGGACGATGTGTTGGAAGTGATCCTTTCAGAGCTGGATCGCAACCTGCCTGTGGATGTTTCAGCGATCTGGCTGTTGGAAGAGGATGAGTTGTATCTTGCCGCCAGCCATAATTGCGATGAAGACCTTTTGGAGCAAACGTTGTATGGATCGTCAGAAGCGTATGACGCGTTGATTCACGCCGTAAACTCGGAGGGCGCGCTGATTCGCAAACCAACGGATCCGATTTGGATTGCAGGCTTAGCCGCGGGGTTTGATCAACATTATTCCGCGCTCGCTGTGCCGCTGCGCGTGGGCGACCAGCCCTTTGGCGTGATCACGCTCGCGCATCAGACACCCGGCAGGTACGGGAAGGAAGCGCAGGCAATGGCAACCACCTTTGCGAGTTACGCCGCGGTTGCCATCGAAAACACGCGCTTGTACGACGTTGCGCAGGAACAGGCGTATGCCTCTGCCGCGTTGTTGCAGGTGGCGCAGGCGATTGTGAGCCTGAACGACCTGAATGAGATCCTCAGCACGATCATTCGTATCATGCCGATCCTCGTGGGTGTGGAGCGCGCCGCACTCTATCAATGGGACACGGCGGCTGAAAAGTTCGTCCCCTCGCAAAGTTATGGTTTCAATGAAGAAGATGAAGCGATGTTTTGGAATCGTTCCTTCGCCGCCGGTGAGTTTGCATTTTTGGATTCGTGCCGCGGCGCGACGGGTCTGCTCGCCTGCCAGCTTGATGATCCTCGCGGTTTTCATGCGTGGCTCTCGGCAGACCCGTCACAATCAGCGAGCCTCGGCAACCCGAACGCGTTGTTGTTTGCCGTCCCCATCTCGGTGAGGGATGATCTATATGGTGTGATGCTGATCGAGGAAGCCGCGGGCGGATTACGTTTCCGTTCGCGCAGGCTGGAGATCATTACCGGCATCGCGCAGCAAGCCGCGCTAGCCATTCAAAACGACCTTCTGCAAAAAGAGATGGTGGTGCGCGAACGTCTCGAAACCGAAGTGCAGACGGCGCGGCAAATTCAGAAGACATTCATCCCTGAGTCGCTGCCGAAAATCGAGGGCTGGGATTTCGACGCGCGCTGGAAGACCGCCCGACAGGTGGGCGGCGATTTTTATGATGTGTTTGACCTGCCGAATAATCGCCTCGGTTTGTTCATTGCGGATGTCGCGGACAAGGGAGTCCCTGCCGCCCTCTTCATGGCGCTCACGCGGACGCTGGTACGTGCCGCCGTTATCGAGACCGATTCCCCCGCCGTAGCGATGAAACGCGTGAACGATCTGCTGATCCCGGATACGCGCCAGGGAATGTTCGTGACGGCTGTTTATGCAGTACTCGATATCGAAAATAGTGAATTAACTTACGTTATTGCCGGACATAACCCGCCCTTATGGGTGAAGCATGATGGCGGCATAGAAAGGCTTACGCGTACCGCCATCGCTTTGGGGGTGGTTACAAATGAACCAGTGGAACAACGCACCATAAAACTGGAAGCAGGTGACAGCGTCCTGCTGTACACCGATGGCTTGACCGAATCCTTCAACAACGAAGGCGAATTCTACGGCGAAGCGCGGCTCACCAAATCAATTTTGGAAAATCAATGTACCTCCGCTTCTGATCTGCTGGATGTGGTCGAAAAATCCCTGCTGAATTTTGTGCAGGACATGCCCGCCGCCGATGATTTGACCATGCTGGCGGTGAGGAAGGTGTGAGTGCCTCTCGCGCGGGAGCGGGGAAAAGAAAGTGAATTAAAGATGACAATGAAAACTGCGAATCCGCGATCAAAGCAATGGCAAAGTTGGCTAGTTCTAATCTTACGCTGGCTTCTCGGCGGTCTTGCCGGGATTGGAATAAGTGCTTGGATTTATTTTGGATTGATAAGCCACACATTCGAAATGTCGCCCGTTTTGTCTGTTCCATTTGCTGGTCATATTTATTTGTTTCACCTGGATGCGATTTCTTTTCGACACGTTAGTGATTTTTTAATTACTTTTCCTGCCCTCATTTGGGGATTAATTGGAGGGCTGCTGGCATCAGGAAGGAGAAATCAAATCGTGGCTGGCATGACTATGCTCATAATATACGTTGTTGTAGGATATATTTCATTCTTTCTTTTTATCATAAAGATCCCCACCTAGATTCGAAATTGATTCCTCGAAATTCGATTCCATCTTTCACTCTTGAAGGGAGTAATCAACATGTCACGAATTCGTATCTTCATTGCGAGCATATTAATCATAATGCTCCTACCAACACCGACCCTGGTATCTGCTCAAGGCTCAAATTGTGCAGTTTATTCGGATACACTTTGTATAACGAATGGGATCTTTGATGTCTTCGTACAAAGCGCTGGCTCTTGAAATAGAAGACGTGACGGTTCAATTTCACATTGGAATTATTCTCGATAAATTAGGCGCGAAGAATCGAACTGAAGCAGTGTGCTACGCGTTCAGAAAGGGATGGATCGCCGATTGATTTTTTGGTTATTACTTTGTTTCAACGCAACGCGGACCTTTAACCAGAACTAGCGCTTAAGATAGTTGTCAAGACGTTTGAATTTTGATATGCTTTACGGAAGTAAATGAACTTGGAACCAGGATGAACACAATGAAAACCATACAAACAGAAACCACCCATGCTCCCAAACCACGCGGATACCGCTTTTGGTTAATCCGCTTTGCCCTCCTGTTGGGGTTGCCAATGTTGTTCTATTACGGTTACTGTTGGGGTTTGTGGGGCCGAAATAGTTTACTTTTGCAATATCTCTTTCAATGTAATTGCCCGGCTGCCAGTGAGGAAACGCGCTATTCACAAAATGTAGATGTAATTGTGCCTGCTTGCAAATATCTAGAATCGCTTCACGCACCAAGCGGGCGTTTGCTGTATGTGCTGGCGAAAGAATCAGGAACTGCTTCGACATATTTATTAAATTTGGAAACAGGTGAGAAAACATTTTTCACCCTACCTGATGAGGGGTCCAACTATTTCCTGACAGATAATCTGGTGTTTCATTCGTTTCATGGAGATGATGAATATATTTTAGATATTTCGACTGGTATTAAGTATCCCATTCGGAATGCTAATCAATTAGAGCCAAGCATATATTCAATGGGCAATATAGCGCCTCATTTACTTCTCGACGCTTTATCAAATGCCGATCAAATTTTCTTGATCAAGGATGTGTTTCAGCCGGTAGTAGTGCTTTACTCTGATTTCCATAATCATACTGAAAACAACTTTACATTCAATGCGTTGGATTTTTCTGCAGATGAAACAAACCCCGTTGAACTATTTTTAGAGCAGAATAAAATTGCCCATTACCAAATTCCAGGTCGGTATCCTGGTGAGTTAATGTCTCCGGACGGGAGGTTCATCGCTCGTGCTGATGGTATCTACTTGATAGCTACTGGTCAAAAGATCGTCGAGGGATATTCTGTCAGTAGAGGTTTTTATGGTAGGAAATATTTTTCAGTGCGAGGCTGGGCCTACGATAGCAGTGGCGCATTCTACACAACCTCTGAAGCATGTTTGATTGTGGTTATCTTTCCTCCTTTCGAGGCCCCTGGATGCGTTATTGAAATCCCTCAACCGATGATAAAGGTAAAGGTGCCAGAAGAATATTTGTTGCCTGCGCCAGTGCCTTGATAAACGAATTTCTCTTTGTTTAGCAACACATAAACACTTGAAAAGTGTATCTAATCCCGACTAATATTTAAATCGCAATCTGGAGGAAATTTCATGAACACAAAACCCGTTATTTCCCGATGGCTGACAGCGGTATTGATTATCGTTTTGCTTTTACGGTTTGCGCTGATAACACCTTCAGCATCGGCGCAAGGCGAAGAAACCGCCACACCTACTCCGTTTCCGTCGGATCGGATCTCATGCTATGGGGGCACGAGTGGTGTAATGTGTGCGGATAGAAGTCAAGCCCTCCGAGGCTGAAAACCTCGGAGGGCTTGCAAACATTTTACAAAGATTTTACAACCCTAACATACCCACATAACCTGCGCACCCTACAATCATCGTTGTAACCTTGAAAGGAGGTCTACAACGATGAAAATTTTACTCAGGAAAACGATTTTGTTGGCGCTTGTTGCCGCACTCGCTTCGCTCGGGGTGGCGGGGATGCCGTTCGTGAGTGTATCCGCCGCGGGGATGAATGATCCGACTCCTCCACCTCGAGGAGAGTTAACTAATGAACGTCTTGAGAAAATCTGGGCGCATCAAATGCGAGTCTACGAAAAGATGGGCAAGTCGGACGAATTCGTTGAGAAAGTCCAGCAATTGATTGACCGCGCGGGGCAGAACGGCAAGGACGTCTCGGGCGTGCAAGCCGCGCTGGACGAGTTCGAAGCCGCGCTCAAAGATGCGAAGCCGGTGTACGAGAGCGCGAATGGCATTGTCAACTCACATCAGGGTTTTGATGCCAACGGCAAAGTGACTGACCCGGAAAAAGCGAAAGAGACTGTGCGCCAGATGGCTGAGAAATTAAAAGAGATCAAGGAGGCCATGGGCGGAACCGGCAAGGCGCTCCGCGACGCGCTCAAAGCCTTTCGCGAAGCCAACCCGCGACCGGAGCGAACGCCAACCCCTTAAATTTTTTTAAACACAAGGGCACAATCCCGCTCGCTGCGCTGAACGATTTGAATGATGCGAGCGGGACAGAGTACACAAAGGTGGAAAGGTTGGAGAGCCATAAAAGTTTCCTTCCTTCGTGACCTTCGTGGACTTCGTGTTTGAGCCTTTGAAAGTGGAAAAAGTTTACACAAACTTGCATTCAGCAGTACAATCACCTCACCAATATTTCAACAAAATGTGAGGCAACCATGTACACATCTGAAGGCAAGAAAATCGTATCCACAGACAAGGCGCCAAAGGCGATCGGTCCATACTCGCAAGCCATCCGCACGGAAAATTTAGTCTTTACCGCCGGGCAGATCGGGTTTGACCCCGCCACGATGGAAATCGTCAAAGGCGGCATCGAAGCCGAAACAAAACAGGCGCTCACCAATCTCAAGTACGTTCTCGAATCTGCAGACTCTGGGTTGAACTTCGTCGTCAAGACCCTCGTCTTTTTGCAGGACATGAACGACTTTGCAAAGATGAACGCGGTCTATGCTGAATTCTTCCCGGAGAGTCCGCCTGCGCGGAGTACCGTGCAAGTGGCGGCTCTGCCCAAAGGCGCACAGGTCGAGATCGAATGCGTCGCGTTGCCTTCTTCCGCACGCGGCGATTAACGAATAACAGGTGAAAGTCACTTTTGCCGAGCACTCCGGTAGCGAAGCGTAAGGAGCGAAGTGACTGTCGCCTTCGACATAAAGTGTCTAACGAACTTATCCTCCTCGTAGACGACGAACCGTCCATCATACAACTGGCGCGCCTGTATCTCGAGCGCGAAGGGTTTCGCATCCATTCCGTCAATGATGGCGAAGCCGCCCTCGACGCTGTTTCCCGCGAACATCCCGCGCTGGTCGTGCTCGATGTGATGCTTCCCAAACTCGATGGCTTTGAAGTATGCCGCCGCTTGCGTGCATCGAATAACCCCGCCGCCATTCTCATGCTCACCGCGCGCGATGAAGATATTGACAAGATTCTCGGTCTCGAGTTGGGAGCGGATGACTACCTCACCAAACCGTTCAACCCTCGCGAACTGGTTGCACGCGTCAAGGCGATCCTTCGACGCGGGGATCGAAAGACGGACGACGCCTCCCCGATTCATCTCGGCAACTTGATCATTGATCCCGCTCGACGGGAAGTCCGCCTCGACTCCTCTCGCCTCAGCCTGCGGACTCAGGAATTTGACCTGCTCCTCACCTTAGCCGAACACCGCGGACTCGTCCTCAGCCGCGAACAGATTCTGCAAAAAGCCTGGGGCTTCGATTTCTACGGTCAAACCCGCACGGTGGACGTCCACGTGGCGCATTTGCGGAAAAAACTGGAAGCAAGTAATGTGAAGATCGAAACCGTGACGGGTGTTGGGTATAAACTTGTCGTTCAACCAAATGGAATATCGTAAGTTTCGTCACGCCCTTGCAAGTTTATTCTTTGACTTTCACCTTACACTTAAATCACTCACCTTACACACGTTATCGCTCCCGCAAAACACGGCGGTCACATATCATACCCTTCAGGGTAGACCGCCTTTGAGCGTGATTGCGTAAGGAGAGTTAAATCAATTAAACCTTCGTGCGCTTCGTGTCCTTAGTGTTTATGGTTTTTCGCCCATGGAACCCCACCCTCTCTCTAAATTCTGGACCCTCATCTATTCCATCATTCAGGAATTCTGGGCGATCACCGAATCAGAAATTGAAGAAGCCGCCATTCGGAATGAGATACCCGTCGAATTGTATTATTACGGTGAGTTGGGGATGGACTATTTCTCGATTGAAAAATTTCAACAGAGAGACCCATTCTCAAACGCCGAGAAATTTGAGAATCTATTTGCCCGATTAAATGTGCAAGGCTGGATCGAGCCGGTGCCTGACGATCAGTATAGGGTCACTGAGAAGGCGCGGGATTCCGCACGAAAGATCATCGAATCTGGTGATGCGCGACTGCCTTCGCCTGAGTTCATGCCAGACATTGACCTGGAGAGACTCGAGGTCTTGATCAAACAAGTTGTGCTTGCAAACACTGGTGCGAATGAACCGCCGGAAAAATGGGCAATTCTCAAAAGGTTCCGTGCAGCGGATAAGAACAGCCCGGTATTGGTAAAAATTCGCGAATACCTGATGGACTTGTTTGCCTACCGCGATGATTCTCACCTCTCCGCGGCGCGTCCGCATTTCAATCAGGCAGGAATTGTCTGGAGTGTGCTTGGGGCTGTGTGGGATGGAAGCGCGGTCACAGCCGAGAAAATGGCGGAGAGCATGTCGTTTCGCGGCTACGAAACCAATGAGTATGAAATTGCCCTTCAAGCCGCAGTCGAAATCGGATGGCTCGAAGAAACAGAACCCCCCGGCAATTTCGGTGTGACGCAAAAAGGAAGGGAACTACGCGAGCAGGTCGAACGCCAGACGGACGAATATTTTTATCGGCCGTGGTCTGTGCTAACTCAGGAAGAACTCGATGAATTGAATGATCTGCTCACAAAACTGCGCGAACGATTGCGTGAATTTAGGAAATCTGCAAGTGACAGTCACTTCTAAAGTGACTGTCACTTTTTGCCGCCATGTTCAGCTCCCTCCGTTCCCGCCTCTGGTTAAGTTATGCCGTCTTGATAACGACGGCGTTGGGTGTTGTCGTCATTGTGTTGCTTGCCTTCCTGATTCGCAATCCGGTTCTGTATCGCGAAACACAGCAAAGATTGCGGACAGTCCAAGCCCAAATCACCGAAAACCCAAGGGAAATTATTGATAACCCCGCAGCGCTTAGCAGGATCGCCCATGCGAACAATGCGCGCGTATTGATCTTTGATACCACGCGCAGCCTCATTTTTGATTCAAGCCCCGACCAGCCTCAACTCCCATTTCCACGCCGGAATGTGCTTGGTCGAAATTCGCAATTTACAACTGACGATCAGGGCGGAGTTTGGCTGCATACAGCCTCACGCCTGCCGAATGACAACGTATTGGTCGTTGCCGCGCCCCGCCCTACAACAAGAATCTTGAATGTATTTACCGACGAACTTTTGCTTCCAATCATTGAGGGAGGCTTGATCGCGTTGCTGCTCTCGCTTGTGCTGGCGTATGTGCTTTCGCGGTGGGTGGCAGACCCTTTGCAACAAGTTGTCCTAGCAGCACGGAATTACCCATCGGAATCCATGAAACCCGTCGAGCCGCGTGGTCCGCAGGAAGTGCAGGCTCTAACACGCGCATTCAACTCGATGGTTTCGCGCGTACAAAGCACTCAAAAATCACAGCGCGATTTTGTTGCGAACGTCTCGCATGAATTGAAAACCCCGCTCACCTCCATTCAGGGATTCGCGCAGGCAATGTTGGACGGCACCACCGACTCACCCGAAGCGCGGAAGCAAGCCGCCCAAGTCATCTATAACGAGTCGGGGCGAATGCACCGCATGGCTCTTGATTTGCTTGACCTGGCGCGTCTTGAAGGCGGCACGGCTGATCTCAACATATCCGCGGTAGATGCGGGCGCGTTGCTCCGCGGCGTTGCGGAAAAATTTTCTTTGCAGGCGCAAAAGTCAAACATAAATTTGCAAGTGAATGTGCCGGGAAATTTGCCAACGTTGATCGGGGATGGCGACAGGCTCGCGCAAGTGTTTACCAATCTTGTGGATAACGCGTTGAAATTCACGCCTGCGAATGGACAGGTCACGCTGTCAGCCGCGGCTGATAAGGCGGAGATCGAATTTCTCGTGACTGATTCAGGCACAGGCGTCCCGAATGAAGCGTTGCCGCATCTATTTGATCGGTTCTATCAGGCGGATTCATCCAGAACGGGTGGCGAGGAGCATGGCGCGGGTCTCGGGCTGGCGATTGCTCAGGAGATCGTCCAGGCGCATGGTGGTAAAATTGGCGTCCGCAGTTCGGTGGGGCAAGGGACGACGTTTACGATCCGCCTGCCGCTGGCGCAAAAGTGAGTAGGATCACGTCATTGCGAGCGGCGCTGGTGGTTGAGTGGAGCGGCGAAGCAATCCCCGACCCGCAGCGGCGAAGAATTTTCATTATGTCACCCAAGGTCTCCATCATCATTCCCTGTTATAACGAGCAGTCCACAATTCGATTCTTGCTTGAGGCTCTTCGTGAGCAGACGTTTCCGCGCGCCGATATGGAAGTAATCATCTCCGATGGTTTTTCAACGGATAACACCCGCGCGGTGATTGCCGCGTTTCAAAAGGATTTCCCAGACTTGAGCGTTCGCGTGGTGGATAACACGCATCGTTCCATCCCCTCGGCTGTCAACCGCGCCATTGAATCTTCGCGCGGCGAAATTATTATTCGCCTCGATGCGCACTCGAAGCCGTACCTCGACTATGTTGAAAAATGCGTGAAGGCACATGAGGAAAATCGCGGTGACAACGTGGGCGGCGTTTGGGAGATTCACCCCGGCGCAAAAACATGGATTGCACAATCCATCGCAGTTGCTGCCGCGCATCCGCTTGGGGTGGGGGACGCGTTATATCGCCACGCGAAACAAGCCGCGGAAGTGGATACGGTTCCGTTTGGCTCATTCAAGCGGACATTGATTGATAAAGTTGGACTCTTCGATGAAACCCTGCTTACCAATGAAGATTACGAGTTCAACGCGCGGGTGCGAAAGGCGGGTGGTAGAATCTGGCTTGATCCGTCCATTCGCTCGATTTATTTCGCCCGTTCGACCTTGCAGGAACTGGCGCGGCAATACTGGCGTTATGGATACTGGAAATGGCGTATGCTTCGCAAATATCCAAATACACTTCGCTGGAGGCAGGCTCTGCCTCCGCTGTTTGTACTGAGCCTGATCGGGTTTTCCCTGCTTTCGATATTTTTTCAGCCTGCTGTATTTATCCTGATCGGCGACCTATTAATTTACTTTTTTGTTTTTATCCTTGCAGGTATTCAGGCGGCATTGCGCTTGCGAAAACCTTTTTTGATCCTTAGTCTGCCCTTGGCAATTCCCGCCATGCACATCACGTGGGGGTGTGGATTTTTGTGGAGCATATTCACTTCGAGTTTCGATAAGAATGGCTGAAAACGTTCGCACTGCTCCATTGCGTCTGCGCCCAAGTGAGCATCGAACAATCCTGTTCGTTGGCGATTTCGTTATGTCAGTGGCTTCGGTGTTTGCCGCGTTGTATACATGGAGGGAATATAACTTTACCGTTCAACTGGCGGCGCTGATTGCCGATGGTATTCCCCCCGGCAGGGCGCAATTGATCGTGGAACAGCAGGTCAGCATCGAGGTGCCGGTCTGGTTTTATCTGCTGCCGATCATCTGGCTGTTGTTACTCGTTGAACTGTACGAACCCCACGTGGCGGGCAGTGGGCGGAGAACGACGCGCGGTGTTGCGATTGCGGCGTTTGTCGGCTTGCTCGCCTACTCCCTCGTATTTATCGTGACCCAGGACCCGTCGAACCTGCCGCGCGTCGGGGTAGGCGCGTTCCTGATTTTCGCCTCCCTTCTCACCCTTGCCTGGCGCGTGATTTTCATCCGCATCTACAAGCGGACGGGTCAACTGCGGCGCATCCTGATCATCGGCGCGGGGAGGGCTGGGCAAACCCTGGCGGAACTCTATGAAGTTTTTTCGACCCGTTCGTTCAATATCGTCGGCTTCATTGACGACGACAGACAGAAATTCAAAAAAACCTACCATGGGCTGTATGTATTGGGCGCCAGCCATCGCCTGCTTCCCCTGGTTGACGAACATCGCGTCACGGACCTGGTGGTTGCCATCAACGGCGAGATCCAGGGCGCGACATTCCAGACCATTCTGGACGCGCAGGAAAAAGGCGTGGAAGTGACGCGCATGCCCATCCTTTACGAGGAGATGACGGGACGCGTACCCATCCATCATCTTGAGTCGGATTGGATTATTCGCTCGTTTGTGGATGAGGTACGTGTCAGCGGATTTTATGACCTGACAAAACGCATGTTCGATATTCTCGGTGGGCTTGCGGGCCTGGCGGTCCTTGTTGTTTTCTTTCCGTTCATTTCTTTTGCCATCTTTGTGGATAGCGGCTTTCCCATCATGTACACGCAGACTCGCCTGGGTAAAGGAGCCAGAAAATTCACCATTTATAAATTCCGCACGATGCGGCGGGACGCGGAATTAAATGGAGAGGCAAGGCTTGCAGAAAAGAATGATCCGCGAGTAACGCGGGTTGGAGACTTTTTACGAAAGACGCGGCTCGATGAATTCCCGCAATTCTGGAATGTCCTGCGCGGCGAGATGAGTCTCGTGGGTCCGCGCGCGGAACGACCCGAGCTGGTGGCATCGTTTCAAAAGCAAATTCCATTTTATCGGGCGCGTTTGCTGGTGAAGCCCGGGTTAACAGGTTGGGCGCAGATCAATTATGGCTACGTTGCCAGTGTGTACGAAACAGCGTTTAAACTCGAGTATGATCTTTACTACATCAAACATCGTACGCTTTCCATGGATTCCCAGATTATTCTACGCACGATTGGCACAGTGTTCAGGGGCGTAGGAAGATAGATTATGAAATATCTTGTTACAGGCGGCGCGGGATTTATCGGCTCGCACCTTGCGCAAACTTTGCTCGAACAGGGTAAATCTGTTCGTATTTTGGATAACTTCAGCTCAGGGAAACATGAAAACGTCGCGGAGTTGACACGGAAATTTGGCGGGAGTCAACTCGAAGTTTTGGAAGGAGACGTGCGGAACGCTTCACGCGTGAAAGAGGCTGTGCGCGGAATCGAGATCATTTTCCACTCTGCGGCATTTGTCTCCGTCCCCCAATCCATGGACGAGCCGCAGGCATGTTTCGATGTCAACGTGACGGGGACTCATCTCCTGCTTGAAGCGGCGCGGCGCGCAGGCGTCAGACGCGCGGTGGTTGCTTCGAGCGCGGCAGTATACGGGGAGTCTGAGGCGCTGCCTCTCGTCGAAGAGACGCCGCTTCAGCCGAAGTCACCGTACGCGTTATCCAAACGAGTCAATGAAATGTATGCTGAGTTGTTCACGAACTCTCTAAATTTTGAAGTTGTCGCGTTGCGATATTTCAACGTATATGGTCCGCGCCAAAGACCCGACTCGATGTATGCCGCCGCGGTGCCGATTTTTGTTCAGCGCTTACTGGACGGAAAGCGAATTACCATCTTCGGCGATGGCGGGCAAACGCGTGACCTGATCAACATCCACGATGTTGTGCGCGCGAATTTGACCGCATCCGAACACCCGAACGCGGCTGGAAAAGTTTTCAACGTTTGCACCGGTGTCGAAACGCGTTTACTCGATTTGCTTGATATTTTGTATGAATTATTTTCGAGTGCACCCAAGCCTGAGTTCGCCGCGCCGCGCGCAGGCGATATTTACCGCTCAATGGGAAGCCCGCAAAAGGCTTTCGATGCATTGGGTTTTCGTGCGCAGGTTTCACTGGCAGATGGTTTGAAAGAAACCATGGAATGGATGCGCACATGAGACCACGCCAGCATATTCGTAATCGCTTTGTGCTCATCGGAGATATTGCCCTCATCATCGTCTCGGTGTTGGGGAGTTTCGCGTTGCGGCTGAATGTAGAAGAACTGCCTTTTTATTTCCCCGCTGTGGTTTTGATGTGCGCGGTGGCATTAACGATAAAGATCCCGGTTTATTATTTCTTCGGTCTGTACCGCCGTTTGTGGATCTACGCCAGCACGGGCGAATTGCGATTAATTACCGTCGCGGTTACGTCTGCGTCGGTACTCGTTTCTGGTGTGATGCTTCTGCTCATCAGCGCGGGGCGCGTCCTGCCTGGGATGCCGCGCTCTGCTTTGGGCATTGACTGGCTTCTCTCGCTTGTGTTGATTGGCGGCTCGCGCTTTGCATTGCGTATTCTCGCAGAACAATCCATGACTTCGCGCACAATTGGAAAAGGCAGGCGTGCTCTTATCATTGGCGCGGGGGATGCAGGGGCGCTGGTCGTGCGTGAGCTTCAAAAATCCTCACAACTCAATTTAACCCCCGCTGGTTTTTTGGATGATGACCCTGCCAAACAAAAACACACCATCCATGGCGTGACGGTGATTGGCGTGGTTAACGATTTGTCCTCAGCGATTGATTTACATCATATTGACGAAGTCATCATTGCGATTCCATCCGCGCCCGGTCAATTAGCTCGTATGGTCAACGATGTATGCCGCCTGAAGGGAATCGCGTCACGCACTATGCCTGGCATGTATGAACTCATCGGCGGTAAGGTTAGCGTCAACCGGTTGCGTGAAGTGGATATCACCGACCTCCTGCGCCGCGAACCCGTACGTGTCAATGATGAGGCAGTGGGTGCGGCGCTCGAAGGAAAGCGTGTGCTTGTCACAGGTGCAGGCGGTTCCATTGGGCGTGAACTCTGCCGCCAGATCGCGCGCCGTAACCCTTCCGAACTCGTTTTGTTAGGTCATGGTGAAAACAGCATCTTTGAAATTTTGCTTGAACTGGATCAGGATTATCCAAACCTTTTGCTTTCCCCGGTCATTACCGATATTCGCAATGCCGAACGTCTCGTATCAATTTTCAAACAACACCAACCGCAGATCGTTTTTCACGCGGCGGCGCACAAACATGTCCCATTGATGGAGATAAATATTGTTGAAGCCATCACGAACAATATCATCGGCACACAGAATGTTGTTCAAACAGCG
>Ga0247727_10013133_pt1 | contig 14038 bp, 11 predicted proteins | sample WisWelCaveWW1625_FD_202498 | JGI IMG/M metagenome (GOLD analysis project Ga0247727, IMG submission 202498) | Biofilm microbial communities from Wishing Well Cave, Virginia, United States - WW16-25 | ecosystem: Environmental > Aquatic > Deep subsurface > Groundwater > Cave microbial mat | place... | reverse complement strand
CGGAATCCACAAGGGGGTGCACCCTCACACGTTTCGACATTCGTTTGCTACACACCTCCTGGAAGGTGGGGCAGACCTGAGAGCAGTCCAGGAAATGCTCGGACATTCGGACATTTCGACAACACAGATATACACACACGTGGATCGCGAATACCTCAAAGAAGTTCACAGGACATTCCATCCCCGTGGATGAATTCGGCAGTGAACCCATAACGGCAGGAGACGCATGGAGCAGAACAACCGGGACAGCGACAACCTGAGTCTGGCACGTCTGAGAAACGACGTTGTCGGCATCGATACCTCTGTTCCGCTGATCGACGGCACGGAACGTCCTTACGTTTTTCTTGACAATGCGGCCAGCACACCGACATTCGGGCGTGTGCTCAGATGCGTCACAGAGTTCCTTCCATGGTACTCCAGCGTCCACCGGGGAACGGGATTCAAGTCTCACCTTGCCACCGAGGTGTTCGACCGGGCTCACGACGTCGTCGCCCGTTTTGTCGGCGCCGATCTGTCGACCAACATGGCAATCTTCACCAAGAACACGACAGAATCGATCAACAAACTCTCGAACCGTTTTGATTTCGCCCCCGATGATATCGTCATCACCACCGGCATGGAGCATCATTCCAACGATCTTCCCTGGAGAAAAAATGCAAAGGTTGTGCACGTTGGCCTTACAGAAGATGGAAAACTGAACCTCGATGAGCTGAAAAGCGCAATCGGAAAGCATAAGGGACAACTCCGGCTCGTTGCCGTGTCGGGTGCCTCCAATATTACGGGAATTTGCCAGCCCATTCATGAGATCGCCGGATGGACGCACGATGCCGGCGCGGCCATTTTTGTCGACGCAGCCCAGTTGGCGCCGCACCGTGTTATTGACATCCTGCCGGATGACAACCGTCGGCATATCGATTTTCTGGCGTTCTCGGCACACAAAATCTACGCACCGTTTGGGACCGGTGCGCTGATTGGTCCGATCGAATTCTTCGATCAGGGTGACCCTGATATCGTTGGCGGTGGTGTGGTTGACGTCGTTACACAGAACACGGTGGTGTGGAACAATGCTCCGAACAAGGATGAAGCCGGCAGCCCCAATGTTGTTGGGGCAGTCGCACTTGCTGAGGCCATTTCAATACTCTCCTCCGTTGGACTGGACTCCATTGCAGAGCATGAACAGTCTCTGCTGGAGTATGCGTATCGCGGCATTCGGAAGATCCCGCGGGTGAAACTCTACGGACCGATTGATCATCTCGAGGAAAAGGTCGGCGTCCTCCCGTTTGCCGTTGAAGGGATGCATCACGGCCTTGTGGCTGCGATTCTCGGAGCTGAGGGAGGTATTGGAGTCCGGAACGGATTCTTCTGCGCACAACCGTACGTGAAAAAGCTTTTGAAGCTAAGCGCCGAGGAAGAGAAGGAGGCCGGATGCGGCTCGGGGTACGCTGACAAGACCCATGTTCCGGGCCTGGTGCGTGCCAGTCTGGGCTGCTACAGTACCGAAGCGGATATAGACCAATTTCTCGAAATGCTCGAGCGCATTGTGCGGGGCGACTACAAAGGCATCTACATCCAGGATCAGTCGTCAGGCACATTCAGGCCGAAAGGTTTTGAAGTTTCCTTTGCGAAATATTTTTCTTTCTTTGATACTGTCATGCCCATGAAAGACCGGAACTACTCCGAGGCCTCATAGTTCTTGGTGAAACAACGAAGTCATCGTCACCAGGAGTTACAGCTCTTTTTACCATGACCGCGGTCTTGAAAATGTAAGGCGGAAAGGAAGCAACTCGCAATGCAACTGTATGATATTGCCGTGGTGGGCGCAACGGGCCTTGTGGGAAGGAAGATGGTACAGGTTCTCGAGGAAAGGAAATTCCCGGTAGCACGTCTCCGCTTGCTAGCGTCCGAACGATCGGTGGGTAAGGAAGTGGGGTTTGGTGGGTCCGTTCATTCCGTGCAAAAACTTACGACAGAGTCATTCAAGGGGGCCGCGATCGCACTGTTTGCCGCCGGGTCCACCATCAGTAAGGAGTTTGTCCCCCTGGCAGTCCGCGCGGGTGCTGTTGCAATCGACAACAGCAGCGCTTTCAGGATGGATCCTCATGTGCCCCTTGTGGTTCCCGAAGTGAATCGCAAAATGATTTTCCACCACAAGGGAATTATTGCCAACCCCAATTGCTCAACCATTCAGATGGTCGTTCCTCTCAAACCCCTGCACGATCGCTGGCGCATCACGCGCATCGTCGTGTCGACCTATCAATCGGTCACAGGCGCGGGCCACCTGGGGATGGTTCAGCTTGAGGAAGAAATGATACACCGGGAGCCCCGACTGATGAGGTTCGCCCATCAGATTGCTCTCAATGTCTTCCCCCAGGTGGATACGTTTTGCGACGATGGCTATACCCGGGAAGAACATAAGATGGTCAGGGAAACAAAAAAAATCATGGGCGACGACAGCATCAAGGTGCATCCGACCTGCGTCCGCGTTCCTGTTATAGGAGGACATAGTGAGGCCGTCAACATTGAGTTTGAAAAGCATTTTGAGCTGCCTCAGGTCTGCGAGGTACTGCGAAGCGCTCCAGGTGTTGTTGTTGTCGATGAGCCCATGAAACATGCATATCCAACGCCGCTAACTTCCTGGGACAGAGATTCTGTGTTTGTGGGAAGGATTCGAAGGGACGAGACCATCCGCAACGGGCTCAGTCTCTGGATTGTGGCAGACAACCTCAGAAAGGGCGCAGCGACAAACGCTGTTCAGATAGCCGAGGAGCTCATCAAGGGTCACTAACATACATTAACATACATCACAGATCAATCATTTGTTCGGAAAGGACAGTATCCTATGCAGGTCAAAGTAACATGGTGCATGCTCATTTTCATCTCATGGATGACAACAGCCCCATTCGCCGGAGCCGGTGAATCGATCGAGGCGGGAAGCAAAGCTCCTTCATTCAGTCTCAAGGATGTTGACGGACACGAATACAGCCTCACTGATTTCTCGAAGAAGAAGTTCGTCGTCCTCATGTTTATTGCAACACAATGTCCGGTGTCCAACGCGTACAACACGAGAATGGTCAAGCTGTACGACGATTATGCATCCCGTGAAGTAGCGATCGTCGGGATCAACTCGAACCGGCAGGAAGCAATCGATGAGATCAAAGACCACTCGAAGTCAAACGGGTTCAAATTCACGGTTCTGAAGGATCCGGGAAATGTCATGGCTGATGCCTACGGGGCGCAAGTGACCCCGGAAATTTATGTGATCGATCCTGCCGGTATCGTGCGGTACCACGGCAGGATCGACAATGACAGGAATATCGAGGAGGCGGATACGCATGATCTTCGCGCCGCGCTCGATGCGCTGCTGTCGGGTAACGAGCCCTCCCGCGCCGAAACCAAGGCGTTCGGCTGTACGATCAAGCGCGTCAAGAAGGAGAGTTGATTCGCCCGAGGATGACGCTGTTCAATGAGGGAAGCTGCCGGCGGATTGCTTGATTGTCGAAGTCGATTTCTCTACCTTGCTTTCCGACCCTGCTGGAGCGGGGTCGGATTTTTATTTCTCAAGATACCCTCATGAAAAAACCATTCCGACAGAGGGTCAGTGAAGGACCCATCCTTTGCGACGGCGCCATGGGAACCCTCCTTGACCTTTATGAGTATGAGGAAAAACCTCACGAGATCCAGAACCTCAGGAATCCTGATATCGTTGAGCGGGTTCACCGGGAATACATCGAGGCGGGGTCGGAGATCATCGAGACAAATACCTTCTCGGCTAATCGCTTTCGTCTCGCCCAGTACCATCTCCAGGACAAATTGCGGGAGATCAATCTCAAGGGGGTCGAAATTGCCCGGCGGGCAGCCGGCGACGAAGTTTATGTCGCTGGAGCGATAGGGCCGATCGGGAAGCTGCTCGAGCCCGTCGGAAAGGTGAAACGGGAGGAGGCCCGGAACGCATTCAGGGAACAAATCGAAGTACTGCTTGTCGGGGGCATCGATTTGCTCATACTGGAAACGTTTGTCAGCGTTCAGGAGCTTGATGAAGCGATTGCCGCGGCAAAGGAACTCACCGATCTTCCCATCGTTGCCCAGAAGGCGTTTGCTGAAGACGGAGCCATCCTGTCGGGAAGCTTCCCGGTGGAGGTGGTCGAGCATATTCTCCAGCAAGGTGTCGATGTCGTGGGAGCCAATTGTACCGTCGGTCCCCAGCGGATGTTCAGCATTATCCGGAACATCCACAAAGATGGAGTGATTCTGTCAGCCCAGCCCGCAGCGGGAATTCCTACGCTTCTCGACGGCCGCTCGATCTATCACACAACGCCGGAATATCTCGGGACTTATGCGAGAGAGCTCGTCGAGTGTGGCGTCACGCTTGTTGGAGCATGTTGCGGCTCCACCCCCGCCCATATTGCCGCCATGGCAAAGGCCATCAAGGGTCTTCAGGTAGGGAAGCCCTCAACCCAACAGAAGCCATCGTCAGTAAGAATCGCCGAGCAGGCTCGCTCAGTGGAGAGGTTCGATGAACGGTCGAAATTTGCGCGCAACATGACAAGGAAATTCATGACGACGGTGGAACTGGATATTCCCCGTGGAGTCGATATGACTCCCGTCGTCGAGGGCGCCCGGTATGTGCACCAGCGAGGCATCGATGCTGTGAATATTACCGACGGCGCGCGGGCCCGCCTTCGCATGAGTTCGGTTGCCGTTTCCGCTCTCCTTCAGCGTGAAGTCGGCATTGAGGCAATGACCCACCTTGCCACGCGTGATCGCAACATGATCGGACTCCAGGCCGAGCTGATGGGAGCCCATGTGTTCGGCCTCCGGAATATTCTTTGCATCTCCGGCGATCCCACGAGCATCGGGGACTACCCGCATGCGACATCGGTCTTTGATGTCGATGCGGCCGGTTTGATCCGTGCGGTGAAGTCGATGAATGATGGACGGGATTTGCTTGGAAACTCCATCGGCCGGCCTACTTCCTTTTTCGTTGGTTGTGCGGTCAATCCTGTGGCTTACGATATGGAGAAGGAGATAATGAAACTGGAGAAGAAGATCGAGGCGGGCGCAGATGTCATTTTCAGCCAGCCGGTCTATGAGATGAAGACCCTGGAACACTTTCTGAAGCGGATCAGCCACTTGCGCATTCCGCTGATGCTCGGCATCCTGCCGCTCAGAGGGACGAAGCATGCCGAGTTCTTGCACAATGAAGTTCCCGGGATGAGAATCCCCGATGAGATTCGCGAGCGCCTTCGTCACTCAGGTGAACGTGGTCCCGAGATTGGGACAGGGATAGCCAAGGATTTTCTTGTCGAGGCGAAGCACCTTGTTGCCGGTGTCTATATGATGCCGCCTTTCCAGAAGTATCACATTCTCGATGAGTTACTGGAAGCGATAAGGTAGGAGTCTCCGTAGCGTCACTTGAATACCCAATAGCCAAGAAGCAGCCACAGAAGCCCTTTCAGGAGGAAGAAAAAAAATCCGGCAATCCCGATCTTTTTGATCCGGGCTTTGAGCGAACGGGATCTCATGTCATCGGTCATCCCTATCTTCCTCGCATTTCCCTATCCACTTTCCCCCAAAACAATCCCAGGGTACGGCCCCTTCCGGAGCGACAAACCGCTCTTTCCATGTTAGCTTGAGGCCGCATGATCGGTGAGGTTTCATCCACGGGATTTCTCCTCGTCATTTGATGTTGACGCAAATGACGCCAACAACACAGAATGCTATCCCGACAACATTTACGACACTGAGGTGCTCGTTAAACCACAACACACCGATGAGAGCGAGGGCAGCCGCCACAAAAGGGACCGTCGCGATTGCAGTCGTGCTGATGCTCCATCCTGTCCGGTAGGCATACAGAAAACCCAGCTCAATCCCAACGGCCGACAACCCCAGGAAGAGAACAGGAAGCCACTGCTGATCCCTCAGAAGATCGGTTCCTTTCCTCACCTCACCGCTCGCGGCAAGAGCGATGATGCAAATGGCTGTGGCAAGTGCATATGCGACTGCAAGTGCAATGAAGGGATTTGCCTCTTTTGGAATGGTCTTTTGAGAGAGATGGTACACAATCACACCTGCGGCAATAAGCGGGATAGACATGACATGCCAGCTCATGAGGAGACTTTCCTTTGTTCGTTGTACCGTTTGTCCTTCCAATACCACCAGCTTTTTGCGCCGAAGATTGTCGAGCGGATTCTGGAGACAGCACCAGCTGGCTCTGACACGGACAGCTGGCGATATTAGCGCCTACGGAGTGGCTCTATGCTCGCGCCTCCCCCACCCTATAGCGTCTTTCGCGTATTTGTCGTTCTGTCGTTCCGTGGCATAATAGACCGCGCATCGCGGTGTGTAAAGGGTACAGAGGTCATGTACTGTACCCGTTATCGGCAAAACGATCGGCTTCCTCCAAAATCTTCCCCGCCACCACGGGTAAGCGGCGGCGGGGCCAGATGAGCGCAGGGTGACATGTCTCCGTTGAATACAGCCGTGGCGGAGCAGCTTGCAGGAATCGGTGAAGCTGTTAATACTCCACGTACACAGGTCTTCCGCTGGAAACGGCAAGTTCAGCTGCTCTCGCAAAGGCGCTCTGAACCTCATGCTCACTGGCATCTAGCCCGATCATAATATCGGGACTCCTGCCCTCGAGCATCGACGTGCCTGATGCCGCACACGTCACTTTGATGTTCATGGGTGTATAGATATAAAGAGTGATAATGCTGACAAGCTGGTTCACGAAGCTCAGTTGTGTTTCAACTTTGGCTACACCATGCTTGCACTTCGCCTGGGTCGCAACGGTGCTTGGCGGGACGAGACCGTATATCCAGCCCGATGCAAAGGATTCCTCGATAACCTCTGCTGAGGGGGTCAGTCCGGTTTCTACCGTTGCATGGTAACAACCGGTGCCGCCAACGGTGAGAAATATCAAGAGACCGAAAAGACAGACAGTTCGTGTAACCATGGATCCTCCTATGTGGAAGAGTAGGTGATGATGAAATTGATTGAGATGCGGCATACCGCGTTGCCGCCAAGATAACAAATTCCTGGTCTTGTCGCATCGGGTAAACACCCTCATCACGGATACCCCTTTCGGGGGTTCAACCGTCTCACAAGCCGACAGGATGGATCTGCCCCGCCGGGCCCCTGGCCGTCTCACGCTTTGACGATGGTGGAAAAACCTCCATAGAGCATGCGCTTGCTTTCAGTAATAGGGTTTTCTTTGAATTCCTTGATCATGCGCTTGGCTCTCGGGTCGCTCAGCGCCCGTTTATTGACCTGGTTACGATGCGACTTTGAACGAAATCCGATGACGGCAGAAACGAGGACCTCACCGGATTTGAGCTTTATCCTGTTCGGGAAAGGGGTCAGACCCTTCACGTAAAGATCGTCCCCGAGAAACTCCCGGTATTCCAGAGCGCCATATCCCTTCATGATCTTGCCGAATCGCGTCGAAGCTCTGCAGTACGCACGCAGATTCTTTCTAGGAACTGGCAAAACGAACAAATCTATGTAGCCGTTCATCAACTCACACTCCTTTTGTTTGATACTGGCCAGGACGAAAGCAAAACATTCTCCGAGCGAGGCGTTTTTGGTTTCAGAAGTTTCAGATGAACCTTCTCTCTGTCCGCCCCTTCAAAGAAATTGATCGTTCTTATTGTGTCGGTACAGGAACTGAATTGTGAAATTGCACAAATACCCATTCGTCTTTCCCTTTCTCCAAAACCCCGGTGAGTCGCTGGCCTTCGATGCGAACTGGCTGACCTCCGACCACCAGATCCCAATCCCATACCTCTGAAAACCAGGCCACACTGCCGGAAGGATGAATCTTGATGACCTGGTCTCTGACCGTGATCCTGGTATTCTCGAACGACGTCAACATTTGCTCTACGGATTCTTTCAATGTGTCCCATCCGACGAAACGCTCGACAGCGTCCGAGCCGTAATTCACCATGTCGGCATCATGGGCCATGATTCTGGAAAACAATTCCATGTCTTCCGTTTCCCAGAATTGCTCAAACTGATCAACGACCGACTTCACCCTCCCCCTTTCTGCTTCGAGGTCAACGTTTTGAGAGCAACCACACATTGCCAGAAGCGCTGTTCCGGGGAATAGCACAAAGAACACTCTCATGATTCCTCCTTTGAATGTTGTTTTTGGAGTTACAGGCGAGAAGCTTCCTTTGTTGCCTGTTGAGTCGCACCTCATCGCGTATGAATCATCATTGCGTTAGAAACGGGGTTTCCCAAGGATATTGGATTGCAGGCCGACCCCATAGCCCGGGGGAATAGCAAAGCCGCCATAACAGAGTTTCCTGAGAATCGAGACCGGACGCAGATGCCAGCTTGCCCAGGTAAGCGGAGAATCGCCGTTCATGTCTTTGCTGTCAAGCGCCGCGCCCGCATCCAGAAGCAGCTGGATGGTTTCTTCCGTACCGAAGGCGGCAGCGCGATGGAGCGGCGTCTCAGCTCTCGTTCTGCAGTCCCGCATAAAGCAACCGGTCTCTACGGATGGCTTTGTCGCACAATTCGGATTCGCACCAGAGGTGAGGAGAACTCTGATAACCAAGTCGTGTGCAACGCGATTGGATGTACATAAGGCGGCATGCAATGGCGTTTCCCCTGTGTCCGGCAACGGATGGTTGGCGTCGGCACCCTGTTCAATCAGGAACTGACAGAGCCGCCAGTGACCATGAAATGCAGCCCCGTGAAGATCGAAGTTCTCTCCAAGCGATCCGAGGGACTCGCCGTTCGAGAGCAGGAATCGTATGGCGCTGACATCCCCGTAATAAGCGCACCACTTGATGAGAGAGACTCCGTTTCCGTCGGTGGAGTTCGCGGCATGGCCTTCTGAGAGATAATCGAACACTAGGTCCGTGCGCCCGTCAGCTATTCGATCGAGCATTGTCATCCTCTTGTTTTATTTCTCTCAACGGGTTGCGGTGTCACCAATCTTGAACGAGGGCACCTCAAAGGTACAACTCTCTGGCCGGAATTTGTATTACATCGGCTTGTTATTTGTCGTGTCCAGTGGCAAGATGTGTGCGCGTCATTCGAGTTCCCAGAAATGTCAGCCGGGCACTGAGGGCAATAATGTACAGACCTACGGCGGGTCCTATATCGTGCAGGCCACGCGTGTTCGGGGGCCAGGGGAACGTGATGACATTTAGAACGATGAGAAGAATTCCGAGCAAGATCGCCGGAGTGGCCCACCAAATCCCGAAGCTCTGGCATCCCTTCAGGGCGACGGAGAGAAAAATGAGAGAGGTACCAATAAACAGATCCCAGGCAACATCAATTCCCATATCCACCAATCTGGTCGACCGCTGCATGAGCCTCAGGAGATCCGGCTCGCCTGTCAGCGAATGTTCGGCATATTCCTGCATGCCTGCTACCACCGCAAGCTGCGATGACATCATCGCCGCAACAAGCACAAAAGCAAGACATGCAAACACAAAGGCGAGTTGGTTTGTCGCACTTTGTCTTTCATGGCCGATGAACCGAAAAAGAGAAGAGGCAAAGACAATTGACAGAACGGGCCAAGCCATGGAGAAAATGAGAGTCCCCACAACACCCATCGGTACCGTGATTGCGGCGATATAACACAGGGTTCCCACAATACCGCCCAGACCGCCGAAAACAAAGAGACGGGGATGGTGATCGGTGTTCACCGGCTACCCTTTCGAATGTGAATGCTCTGCTTCCCGTCCCCGTGTCGGCGAAGACCGGTGCGGATTGGGAGAACGTGGTTGAATGATCTCACCGTTGTTTGGGTTCTGGCAGACTGTACGTAACCTCCCCTTTCTCGTTGAGGAAATCTATTCTCGGGTTGCGGCGCGCAACGATACAGCAAACATAGGCAAAAAGGCTTCACATTGTCAAACATCCACAGCAGCCTCCAGGCTCGATTGTCCATCGACCATTGATGTCCCTGCAAGACTGCCTCAAACCGTGAGCCTTCGCCCCCTTTCTTGTTCCTTGACACCCTTCTTCTCCAGAAAAATCTCCAGGTAACCTCCTGCCCTTCCGACCGACTATTTCTGTGGGTCACGCAGGCCCTAATCCCCGGCATTCATCGCATTCTTCTTTTATTTGACACCTGTGAAAGGAGTACCTTCATGAAATTTGAGAAAGTTCTTGTCGGGCTCATCGGTGTTCTCATCACCGTTCCCTCAGCAATGGGACAGCCAGACACCACTGGATTTCCTGATCTGCCTGATAATGCTTCAGTCGGGCACCGAATGACCGCTACGCCGGTCAGGCGGTGGGAAAAAACCAAAGGCGATTTCCACCCACGCGTAACCCACATCTCAACAGAGGGATTGGTGGGTTATTGGCCGTTCAATGGGAACGCTGTGGACGAAAGCGGGAATGAGAATAATGGGACAGTGTTCGGCGCAGTGCTGACTGAGGATAGATTTGAAAGCGCAAATAGCGCTTTTTTCTTTGATGGTGTTGACGACTACATATCAGCCGGTGATTCGGTGACCCTCGAGATGGATACCTCAATGTCCATGATGGTATGGTTTAACCCACACTTCACTCACACAAGCTTGGATGGTACCATCCTGAGCAGATCTGGTGAATATCAGATCGGGAGAGACGTCACCAATCAAATTCAATACCAGATTTACAATACCAACCCAGGTTATAATTGGGTTCCTATCGGGTATGAAGCGCCACCTGACGAATGGACTCATGTTGCCGTCACATACGACGCAGGACTCGCAACAGTTTATGTGAATGGAACACCTTTCTTTGGTTATAGCGGGTCAGGCATTATCAGGGATGGCTATCTTGATTTTGATGAGCTTAGATTTGGTGGCAGACAACATTTGGTCCTTGATCAACAGTTTCACGGCGCTATTGACGACATCAGAGTTTACAACCGCCCAATTTCTGCAGAAGAGGTGCTGGACATTTACAACGAAATTCCGAGTTCGCAGTTACCGCCTATCACCGTTGAGGTCGATATTGACTCTCTTCTTATGTTTGTTCCTGCTGAAGGCGACACATTTGCATACGCCATAACCTTCACAAACAACACTTCCGACAATCAAACGTTCAACTACTGGACGAAGATTCTACGCCCTATTGGCGATCCTATCGATCCGCTTCTCGGTCCACTCACGCTAAAATTGGAGCCTAATTCAACCGTCATCATCGACACCGCTCAGCTCCCAATTCCCTACAACGCAGTAACTGGAGAATACGCTCTTGTTACCTACGTTGGAACATTCGACGCCGATACCATCGATGCTGATACAGCGGCATTCTACAAGCTTCCTGAAATTCCCTGTGAAGATATTGACCGCTTCCAGGCGCGTTGCCGTCCCGGAGGGATCATGCAGGCGAGGATCATCCTGACAGACGCATCCCACACGGGCGACGTTGCGGAGTTTACGATTGACGGAGTTCCGTATGAGGCGACCGTAGGTGCAAACAGGATTGCCCTGCTTTCGTTGGCCGGATTCAATATTGGCTTCCATGACGTTGAACTGACGGAACCACCGGACTGCTACGCACTTGTCACGGTCACATGTCCAGAAGGATTGGGGAAGGATGCTGATGACTTCTGGGTGTACGACCTCGTAGAGGATGATGATGAAAGCCGGGAAGTACCGACAGCGACGGCTCTCCTTGGTAACTACCCGAACCCGTTCAACCCGTCAACAACCATGCGTTATGCTCTAAGTGAGAATGCCCATGTGACCCTCACGGTCTACAATATGCTGGGGCAGGTGGTGAAAACTGTTGTCAACGACTATCGGAGTGAAGGATACTACGAAGTGCTCTGGGATGGGAGGCATGAATTTGGATCAAATGCTGCCAGCGGCATTTACATCTACAGAATGGTGGCGGGGAACTTTGTGCAGACCAAAAGGATGTTGTTTCTGAAATGACCAACGGAGGATTCAGGACTGAGGGTATTAGAAGATCATGCATCCTTCCGCCTGTCATTCTTCAATATGAGGTGATGCTATGAAACACTTCTCGACGCTATGCGCGGCCAAGCTTTTTCTATGGATGGTCTCAACTACCGTGTCTTCGCCGTCGCTGCTTTCTGCCCAGGGATGGTTCTGGCAAAATCCGTTGCCGCAGGGACACACATTGATTGATATTCGTGTTATCGGTGAGGACAGTGTTATCGCAGTCGGTTCCAATGGCACCATAATCAGGAGTACTGACAATGGAGCAAGCTGGAAAAAGCAAACCAGTGGGACGACTGTCGTCTTAAAGTCCGTGTTCTTCATTGATGCCGACGTGGGATGGATAGTAGGGGATATCGGGACAATTCTTCACACGGACGATGGCGGGACAACATGGGAGGCTCAAGCAAGTGGAATCACGAATCACCTGGAGTCGGTCTTCTTCACTGATTCCAACAGAGGGTGGGCTGTTGGGCATGGAGGCACAATCCTACGGACAACAAATGGAGGGATGAACTGGACATCCCAGACCAGTGGAACGACAGTGACGCTCTATTCCGCATTCTTCATTGATCATCGGACGGGATGGGCAGTTGGTTCTCACATAGTCCTCCATACTGCAGATGGTGGAGCAACCTGGGTATCTATAAATCATAATAGACAACTGCACTCTGTCTTCTTCACAGATGCCAATACAGGTTGGGCTGTGGGGGAGGACCCCAAGAACTCCAAAATCTTTCACACGACAGATGGTGGCAGGAATTGGATTGTTCAATTTGATGGAGGGTATAATGGCGTTCTGAATTCGGTCTTTTTTACGGATACCAGCATGGGATGGGCGGTCGGAGGTAGTCAGCATTACTGGGGCTATGCCGGGGCAATTTACCGAACGACAAATGGAGGAACAACCTGGACACTCTACCCACCGGGACCACCGGCAACATTTGAGTATCTGCATTCTGTCTTTTTTGGCGATCGCCTCAACGGCTGGGTGGTCGGTTCATACGGAACAATGCTCCAAACAACAAATGGCGGGATTACCTGGACTGGAAATGGAGCGACGAGCGATGAACTGCGGTCAATTTTCTTTATCGATGCCAACCAAGGATGGGCCGTTGGCGGAGCATGGTCTTCCATTCCAGTCCTGACATCAACAATCATACTTCATACCACGAATGGGGGTACAACCTGGTCAAGTCAACCAACTGGACTCACTGAAAAATTGCGTTCAGTTGTGTTTGCCGATATCAACACTGGATGGGCGGTCGGAGAGGGTGGTTCGATTCTTCACACTGTTGATGGAGGTACGACTTGGACTGCTCAAGCAAGTCTGACTGGAGGAATCATACACTCCGTTTTCTTCATTGATTCGGCCACGGGTTGGTTGGTCGGAGGTTCCGAGAGAAGTGTGGTTCGTCACACCACCAACGGTGGCACGACGTGGACAAAGCAGAGGGCCGAGACAGTAGAGTGGCTTTATTCCGTGCATTTCGCTAATGAAAACCTCGGCTGGACAGTTGGATCCGAGGGAACAATTTTTCACACCACAAATGGAGGTACCAGATGGTTGTCGCAGGCCAGCGGTACAGCTACTACTTTGAGATCTGTCTTTTTCACCGATGCCAGCACAGGGTGGATAGTTGGCGATGGTGGAACAGTTCTGTCCACCACCAATGGCGGCACAACCTGGATAGTCCAACCGAGTCCAACGACCAGCTCTCTGGAGTCTGTTTTCATGCTTGATTCCAGCACGGGCTGGATCGCCGTAAGCAATGGCACGGTTCTTCACACAATTGACGGCGGTGCCACATGGATGGTCCAACCGACACCAACCGGCTCCCTGTACTCTGTCTTCTTCCTTGATGCCAGCTCGGGCTGGGTGACAGGACCTGGTGGGATCATCCTTCACACCACAACAGGGGGTAGAAACACCACACTTCCTCTGGCACCAGCTCTGATATCGCCTCCTGATGTTGGATATGCAACCTCAGGTAACGTGATGTTCCTTTGGAGCCGGAGCGAGCCTGATGTGGACCGGTATTGGTTTGAGCTTGCCACCGACTCGACTTTTGTTGGTGCAAGTATTGATTCAACTCTTACGGGCACCACAACTACCGTCT
>Ga0247727_10013132_pt1 | contig 14039 bp, 14 predicted proteins | sample WisWelCaveWW1625_FD_202498 | JGI IMG/M metagenome (GOLD analysis project Ga0247727, IMG submission 202498) | Biofilm microbial communities from Wishing Well Cave, Virginia, United States - WW16-25 | ecosystem: Environmental > Aquatic > Deep subsurface > Groundwater > Cave microbial mat | place... | reverse complement strand
CCATCACGCTGCTGGCCTCGGCGCCCGCACTTGCAGCAGAGACCGCTCCGGTGATCGACAGCGGCGACACGGCCTGGGTCCTCACCGCTTCCGCGCTCGTGCTGATGATGACGCTTCCCGGACTGGCGCTGTTCTACGGCGGACTGGTGCGCTCCAAGAACGTGCTGAACGTCCTGATGCAGTGCTTCCTGTCGGCCGGCATCGTCGGCGTGCTGTGGATCCTCGTCGGCTACAGCCTCGCGTTCGGAACCGGCAACGCCTTCATCGGCGATCTTTCGAAGCTGGGCCTGGCCGGCGTGACGATCGATTCGGTGACGGCCAACTTTGCCACTCCGCCGCGCAACATCCCCGAATACGTCTTCATCATGTTCCAGGCGATGTTCGCGATCATCACTCCTGCGCTGATCCTCGGCGCGATCGCCGAACGCATGAAGTTCAGCGCGTGGTGCGTGTTCATCTCGGTGTGGCTGCTGGCGGTGTACTGCCCGATCGCCCACATGGTGTGGGGCAGCGAGGGCTGGATCTTCAAGGCCGGCGCGATCGATTTCGCCGGCGGCATGGTGGTGCACATGTCGAGTGGTTTCTCGGCCATCGTAGCCGCGCTGATCCTCGGCAAGCGCAAGGGTTTCGGCACTCAGCCGATGCCGCCGCACAGCCTGCCGCTGTGCCTGATCGGAGCGGGCCTGCTGTGGACCGGCTGGTTCGGCTTCAACGCCGGCAGCGCGCTCAGCGCGAGTCCGCTTGCCGCGCTGGCCTTCCTCAACACCAGCACCGCGACCTCGACGGCGGTGATCGCGTGGGCAGCAATCGAATGGCTGCACCGCGGCAAGCCGACCGCTCTTGGCGGAGCCACCGCGGCGGTGGCCGGCCTGGTCGCGATTACTCCGGCCTGCGGCAACGTCTCGCCGATGGGCTCGATCGCGATCGGTGCCGGCGTCAGCGTCGTGTCGTACCTGGCCTGCACCTTCCTCAAGCCCGCTGCCGGCTATGACGATTCGCTCGACGTGTTCGGCGTGCATGCGCTCGGCGGCGCCTGGGGCGCGCTTGCCTCCGGCGTCTTCGCAGTGACGCTCGGCTCCGGCATCGAGAGCAACGCGCAGCAGATCATGGTGCAGCTCAAGGGCATCGGCTTCGTGATCGTGTTCGCACCGCTGATGACTTTCGCAATCCTCAGCGCGATGAAGCTCGCCTTCGGGTCGTTGCGGGTTTCCGACGAAGAAGAGTCGCTCGGACTCGACCTGTCCGAGCACCAGGAAGCAGCCTATGCGCTGGCAGGCCTCAGCCTGTCGTCGATGGCTGAGCACGAGTACCAGGCGCGTGAGCCGGTGGCCGTGCGCACGGAGCAACTGGCCTGATTCAGGAGGATTGGATCAGCCGGTCCTGAGACTGACCATCTCGGCGAAACGGGCCGCCGAAGAATTCGGCGGCCCGTTTTTCGTTTACGACCGGCGAAGCGCTCTGGACTCCTTGCCGGGTCGCAACTAGAAGGCCGCGCATGGCAGGACGACTCGAAGGCAAAGTAGCGGTGATCACCGGCGGCGGCAGCGGCATCGGGCGCGATACGGTTCTGCGCTTCCTGGCCGAGGGCGCCAGGGTTGTCGCGAGCGACATCAACGAGCGCACGGGCCTCGAGACGCTCGAGCTGGCGGCGCAGCAAGGGTTTGGCTCCGCGGTCGTCTTTCAACGGACCGACGTGTCCGACGAAGCCCAGGTCGCGGCCACGATCGATCGCGCCAAAGCCCAGTTCGGCCGCCTCGACGTCGTCTTCAACAACGCCGGCTACCCGGGCGCCCTCGGCAAGATCGACAAGATCAACGCCGAGGCCTGGGACAAAACATTCGCGGTGCTCGTGCGTGGAGTCTTCCTCGGCATGAAGCACGGGGCGCGCATTCTGCTCGAACAGGGCCAGGGCGGTTGTCTCATCAATACCGGATCGGTGGCCGGTCTCAGCGGCGGCTGCGGTCCGGTGGCCTACTCGGCGTGCAAGGCAGCGGTGGTCAACATGACGCGCGCGGTGGCGGTGCAGCTCGCGAAGAACAACATCCGCGCGAACACGATCTGTCCGGGCGGCATCAACACGCCGCTCGTACACCGCGGCAACGAAGAGTCGATGGTCGACGTGATGGCCAACGCGCAGCCGATGAAGACGGCCGGGCGCGCGGCCGACATCGCCGGCGCGGCGGTTTACCTTGCGAGCGAGGATGCGCGCTTCGTCACCGGTATCGAGCTGGTCATCGACGGCGGCCTGATCGCCGCCGGTCCGCACGTTTACAAGGGCGAGTTCGAGGCGGCGTTTCCGAGCGGGATGGACGAGGGCACAACGCAATCCTAGTCCGCTACATCGCGGCGGCCAGCGCCTTCAGCGCATTCGGATCCTGGGTACCGGCAAGCAGCTTGGTCACCGGGCTCTTCTTCCACGCATCCAGGCGCTCGCGGATGCGTTCGGCCGGGCCCACCAGCGAAATCTCATCGGCGAGCCGATCGGGCACCGCATCGGCCGCCTCGGCGCGCTTGCCCTCGAGGAACAGGCGTTGTACTTCGAGAACCTCTTTCTCGAACCCCATGCGCGACATGATGTTGACGTGGAAGTTCTTGTCCTTGGCACCCATGCCGCCGATGTAGAACGCCAGCATCCACTTCACCGGGATGAGACAGCTCGCGACGTCGTCGCCGACGACGACCTGCACGGTGCAGGCGACTTCGAAGCCGGGCCGCAGGTGTTGGATCGCGTCCGCATAGACATCGGGGCGATAAGGCGAGAAAAAAAGTGGCAGCCATCCGTCTGCGATCTCGGTGGCCAGCTTGACGTTCTTGGGTCCCTCGGCGCCGAGGTAGATCGGGATGCGCTCGCGCAGCGGGTGCGTGATCGACTTCAGCGGCTTGCCCAGGCCCACCGACCCGGGCCCGTTGTAGGGTAGCTGGTAGTACTTGCCCTCGTAGCGCACCGGGCCCTGGCGTTTCCAGATCTCGTGCAGGATCTCGATGAACTCGCGCGTGCGCGTGAACGGCTTCGCGAACGGCATGCCGTACCAGCCCTCGACGACCTGCGGACCGGAGACGCCGATGCCGAGGATGAGGCGCCCGCCCGACATGTGATCGATCGTCATCGCCGTCATCGCGACGCAGGCCGGCGTACGCGCCGAGATCTGGCAGACACCGGTACCGAGCTTGATGCGCGTGGTGTGGGCGCCGATCCAGCACAGCGGCGAGAACGCGTCCGAGCCGTAGGCCTCGGCCGTCCATACCGATTCGAAGCCCAGGCTCTCGGCCTGCTGGGCCAGCGAAACGAAGTCCCAGGGGCCGCCGCCCTGCCAGTAACCGACCATCAGTCCGACTTGCATCCTGCGCTCTCCTTTCGACCGAGGCTCTCATGTCGGCGCCCTGCACCGGAGGCAAGCGCGGCCGCCGCGGGCTCATTGAATCACGCCAGTCGCGCGGGCAGGCTCGCTGTCGTGGGGAAAGAACGACAGCGATGGATCGCGGCGGTTGATGCCGTGAGCGTGACGCTGGCTGCCGTGCTGGCGATAGTGCTCGCCCTGCAGCTGGCGCGCTCGGCCAGCGAGCTGCGAATCGCGGTGTTGCTGCTCGGGATGCCGCTCGGCTTCCTGACGGCGGACATCGCGTCGGGCCTGATGCACTGGTTCTGTGACACTTACTTTCATCCACGCACGCCGCTGATCGGGCCGATGATCATCGCTCCGTTCCGCGAGCATCATGTGGATCCGGCGGCGCTCGCCCGTCACGGCTTTCTCGAGCGTAACGGAAACAACTGCCTGGCCTGCCTGCCGCTGTTCGTCGTGACCTTCGAGCTGCTCGCGAGCGCGCGTCCGGTTGCCGTGTGGCACGACGGCCTGATCGGCTACCTCGCGGCCCTGACCGTCACGCTGTGCCTGACCAACCAGATTCATGCCTGGGCGCACAGCGAGTGCGTTCCCGGCATCGTGCGGCGGCTGCAGCGCGCCGGTGTGCTGATCGCACCCGAGCGGCACTTCGTACACCACCGCGCCTGCGACGGGCGCGCCTACGCCGTCGTTTGCGGCTGGTCCAATCGCTGGCTCGATTTCGCCTGCGCTCACGCCGAGCTCGTGCTCGAGCGCTTCGGCCTGCGGCGCGACGGCGCCGCTTGACGGTCAGGACTTCTTGCGAAGCAGCGACAGTCCGTCGCCTATGGTCAGCATCACGGCCTCGACGCGCGGATCTTTCGCAACGAAGTTGTTGAAGGCGCGGATCGCGACGACGTCCTCACCTTCCATCGACGGGTCGGCGACGGTTCCCATCCACAGGACGTTGTCGACGAGGATCACGCCGTTCGGCCGCAGGCGCTTCAGGATTTCCTCGTAGTAGGTCAGGTAGCCGCCCTTGTCGGCGTCGATGAAGGCCAGGTCCCAGACGGGATCGGCGGGCAGCGCGGCCAGCGTTTCTGCCGCCGGAGCGATGCGCAGCTCGATGCGCTCGCCGAGGCCAGCCTGCTCCCAGTAACGGCGGCCGATCGACGTCCACTCTTCGCTGATGTCGCAGCACAGCAGCTTGCCGCCGGGAGGCAGCGCCCTTGCAAGGCACAGCGCCGAGTAGCCGGTGAAGGTTCCGACCTCGATGATCCGCTTCGCACCGATCAGGCGCGCGATCTGCTCCATGAAGGCGCCCTGCTCGGGCGAGATCTGCATGATCGCGATGAAACCCAGCGCCTCGGTCTCGGCGATGAGCGACTTCTGGACCTCGTCGATCGGCGCGCTGTGATCGACCACGTAGCGCTGGATCTGCGGCGTCAGGTGAAAGGCCTTCGGCATCTCCGACATCGATCGACTCCTCCCGCCAAACCGGGACCTGGTCCGTACCCGGTTAGTACCCGGTTAGGACCTGGTCCAAACCTGGTCCAAACCTGGCTTGGACCTGTCCCCGAACGGCTTGTCCCCGAACGGCTCCCGAACGGCTAGAACGTGTTCTTGCTTATGGTTGCGGCGTGAGGTTAGCATCGGCGCCCGGCCGTACCACCCGGCCAAAAGCCCGCCAGAAACGAGGAGATACCGCGGAATGGCAGCCTCCCCCGAAGCCAATAAGCGTACGATACGCGACTACTTCGACGCCGTCGGCAGCGGCGCCTCCGACAAGGTCGTCGCGGCCTTTGCCGATGACGTCACCTGGTGGGTGCCTCCGTCCTCGCCGATGGCCGGCACCTACAAGGGCCGCGATGCCGTGCTCGGGATGTTCGCCAAGGGCGTGTCGCTGTACGCGCCCAAGCCGATGACGATCGAGATCGTCGGCATGGTCGCCGACGAGCACAAGGTGGCAGCCGAAATCCACATCACGGCCACGACCGCCAAGGGCGGAGAGTACTCGAACTTCTACCACTTCCTGTTCGAGCTGCGCGACGGCAAGATCGCCGGCGTCAAAGAGTACGTCGATACGCTCTACGCACAGAGGACGCTGTTTTCGTGAAGTCCTGGATCCACCTGAGCAAGGGCGAAGTGCCGCGCCAGGCGCACGTCCGGGTCCCCAGCGGTCTCAAGGAAGAAGAGATCGGACGCGGCGGTTTCCAGGGCCGCGTCGCGGAGATGTACCGCCGCCACGAGCCAACGGCCTGGACGCGCGTCGAAGGCGACTTCGCTCCGCTCGACCTCGACGGCCAGCTCGTCGATGCGTCCGACCGGACCGATGCGCGCGGCCTGCCGACGCGCTGCTTCTACAACGACGACCTGGTGATCTCGGTGAGCCGCCGCACCGAGCCGATGCCCTACTGGCTGCGCAACGCGGACGGCGACGAGATCTGGTTCACGCATCGCGGGGAGGGCGTCGTCGAAACCGAGTTCGGTCCTCTCGAGTTCAAGGCCGGCGACTACATCGTGCTGCCCAAGGGCGTCACCTTCCGCGTGGTGCCGCGCACGTGCGACAACTACTTCCTGCACATCGAAAGTACCGGGGAAATCAGCCTCGCCGAGCACACGCTGCTGGGACGGCACAATCCCTATGATCCCACCGTGCTCGGCATCCCCGAGCCCGCGCCGTGCAACGACGACGGCCGCAGCGAATACGAAGTGCGCGTGAAGCGCTCGGGAATGTTCACCTCGTTCTTCTACGCGCACCATCCGCTGGACGTCGTCGGCTGGAAGGGCGATCTGTTCCCGTTCCGCTTTCACAACCTCGACTTCCGCGCGGTGGTGAGCGACCGCAACCACGTTCCGCCGACCGCGTTCGCGCTGTTCCAGGGGCCGGGCTGGGTGATCTGCAACTTCGTACCGCGCCCGGCCGAGATGGAGCGCGGCACCGCGCGCCTGCCCTACTACCACCGCAACATGGACTACGACGAGATCGGCTTCCTGCACGACGGCACGATGATGGGCGCGCCGATGCTCAAGGCGACCTTCATGGTGCATCCGCGTGGCGCGGTTCACGGCCCCGGCGAGGAGGCGCGCGCGATGGCCGAGCAGCACTGGGATGCGATTTCGTACTACGACCTGCAGGCCGTCAACATCGACGCGCTCCGTCCGCTGGTGATCACTGCCGAAGCCCGCGCCACGGCCCGCAGCGCCGTGCAGCTCATCCGGGGCGGCTGACGTCGATGGCGATCCAGCTTCTTCGCTATCCGCAGCTCGGCCCCAGCCTGTGGTCTTTCGACAAGCTGCCCGTCGGCGTGCGCGTCGAGAACCTGCCGCTGCTGGCCGAGGACCGCGGCGAGTCGCACGGCGTGCTCTACTCGCGCGGCGGCGAGCGCACCGTCGTGTGCATGATGCACCCGCGCGGCGACATGAGCCGCCACTACGCGATTCCCTACCTGCTCGATGCCGGCTACGCGGCCTTCGGCCAGGCCGGACGCTGGGTCAACAACGACGTCGGCCTGATCCACGAGATGCTGATCATGGACGTGGCCGCATCGATGACGGAGCTGCGCAGGCGCGGCTTCGATCGCATCGTGCTGCTCGGCAACAGCGGCGGCGGCGCGCTCTACACCTTCTACCAGTCGCAGGCCTGCACCGCCGCGCCGGGACGCCTGACGACGACCGCCGCGGGCGATCCTTACGACCTCAACGCTTTCGAGATGCCGGTAGCCGACGGGATCATCCAGCTCGCGACCCACCTCGGGCAGGGCATGCTGATGCTCGGCTGCATCGATCCGTCGGTGGTGCGCGAGGACGACCAGCTGTCGCTCGATCCGAGCCTCGACATGTTCAACTCCGACAACGGCTTCAAGGAGCCGGACGCGAGCAGCAGCTACAGCGCGGAGTTCCTCTCGCAGTATCGCGCCGCCCAGCGCGGCCGCATCGCGCGGCTGGATGCGATCGCGCGCAGCAGCATCGACGTACAGCGCCATCATCAGGTCGAGATGGCCGACGAATACTTCGCGGACCTCTCGCTCAAGCAGAAGCAGTTCGTGTGGCGCCGCGCGTTCGCGGGCCGCTTCATGGAGATCCACCGCACCGAGGCCAACCCGGCCTACTGCGACTTGTCGATCCACGCCTCCGCGCGCGACTACGGCTCGTTCTTCTCGCCGCGCCCCGACATCTTCAACTCGATCGAAGCCGGATTCGGCCGGCTGCAGACGCCGCGCGCGTGGCTGTCGACCTGGTCGGGACTGTCCTCGCGCGCCTCGACGCTGGAGTGCATCCCGAAGATCACGATTCCCACGCTGGTGATCAGCTACACGGGCGATAACGTCGTGTGGACTGCCGATCTCGAGGCGATCCACGCGGCTTCGGGCGCCAGGGACAAGCAGCTGCACTACGTCGACGGCGACCACCTTGGCTACGCACCGAAGTGCAATCCGAACGCGCCGGGGCGCGACGGCGCAATGAAAATCGTCACGACCTGGCTGCGCGAGCGCTTCACGGCAAGCTGAGAGCGGGCGCCATGGCGATCCAGCGCTTCGGGCACATCGGCATCTGCGTCAGCAGCCTCGCGCAGTCGATTCCGTTCTACCGCGACCTGCTCGGCTTTCGCACGATGACGCTGGCCGAGGTCCGCGGTGCCGACGCCGACCGGCTGATGGGTCTGGCCGGGGTCGACCAGACCAGCGTGTTCCTCGAGCGCGACGGAGTGCGCATCGTGCTGTTCGAGTATCGCTCGCCCGCGCCGCTAGGCGGCGGCCGCCGCGAGATGAACCGGCTCGGCCTGGCGGCGATCATGCTGCGGGTCGATGACCTGGAAGCAACGCTGAAGACCCTGCGCGCCGCGGGCGTGAACGTCCTCGACGACACGCAGACGGACTATGCCGAGTACCACTCGAAGCTGGTCTTCGTGACCGACCCCGACGGCACGATGGTCGAGCTGGTGCAGATTCCGGGCGACCTCTACACCCCGTTCGGGAAGCCCTACTAGGCTCGCCGCTCAACGTTTCGCGGCTCGGGCTCCGATTTCGCCTCATTCAAGAGGTGCGCCTGGATCTCGCCGCTCGATGTCTCGCGGCTCGGGTGCCTGTCCCTGCTTTCCCTTTGAAAAGCCCGCCCGGACTAGTAGAACACGTTCCAGTCGCCGCCGGACACGGACGGCCCGCCTGTCGAAGGAGACACCACCTTGAAGCTCGACCTCTTCGCGATGCCGACCATCCCGTCCACCAATGAAGAGCGCAGGGCGCTGCGCCCGATCGGCCGCAACACCGAGCGCTACCAGATGATGCTCGAGGAGCTGCGCAGCCTCGTCATCATGGCGGACGAGCTCGGGGTCGATGCGTTCTCGACCACCGAGCATCACTTTCATACCGAAGGCGGCGAAGTCTCGGTCAACCCGGTACTGCTCTACGCCGACTTTGCAGCACGAACCAAACGCATCACCTTCGCGCCGATGTCGGTGGTGCTGCCGACTGCCGATCCGATCCGCGTGGCCGAAGACATCGCGATCCTCGACCAGCTCACCAAGGGCCGCGTCGCCGTCGCGTTCGCGCGCGGCTACCAGAAGAAATGGATGAAGGTGCTCGGCCAGGGCGGCGAGAGCGCGACCGGGCAGGGCGATAAAGGCGACACCGCCAACCGCGACGTCTACGACGAGAAGCTAGAGATCGTGCAGAAGGCCTGGACCGAGGACTGCTTTTCCTACGACGGCCAGCACTACAAGGTCCCGTTCCCCTACGAAGGCATCGACGGCTGGGCGGCGCCCGAATGGACGCGCGCGTATGGCGCCGAAGGCGAGATCGACGACAAGGGCATCATCCGCAAGATCGGCGTCGTGCCGCGTCCCTACCAGACGCCGCATCCGCCGATCTGGGCGCCGTTCACGCTGTCGGAAAAATCGGTGATCGACTGCGCGCACCGCGGCATCCTGCCGTGGGTCTTCGAGGCGTCGCCCGAGGGTTTCCTCAAGTGGGCGAAGCTCTACCAGAGCGAAGCGGCCAAGGCTGGACACAAGCTGAAGCTCGGCCAGCGGCTCGGAGCGGTGCGCGCGATCACGATCGGGAAGACCCGCGAGGAGGCTTTCGAGCTGGCTTCGCGCACCACCGGCTACGAGTACCACCACTACTTCAACCTGTTCGGTTTCGGCGAGGTGTTCCGCTCGCCCGAGGACGACACCAAGGTGCGCCCGCTCAAATTCAAGGACGAACATGCGGCCACGCAGCGCATGATCGACAAAGGCTACCAGCTCTGCGGCACCGTCGATGACGTCAAGAAGCAGCTCGCGGCGCTGGTCAAGTGCCACGGCGACGGCGATCTCGAGTGGATCTCGTGGAACTTCTTCTACCAGGGCACGGTGCCGTGGCAGGTGCAGGCCGACCAGCTCGAGCTCTTCGCTACCAAAGTCCTCCCCGAGTTCCACTACTAGGTCCCTGGGGACTGTCCCCGCCTTCGAATTGAGGGACAGTCCCCTCCGGGGACAGTCCCTTGGAGCAAACATGCAGCGCGTACGGGATATTGCGGCGAAGGTTTCGAACTGGGGGCGCTGGGGCGCCGACGACCAGCGCGGCACGCTGAACCTGATCACGCCCGAGGTCGTGCGGCGCGCGGCGGGCTGCGTGCGTCGCGGCGAGGTGTTCAGCCTCGGCCTCACGCTCGGGCCCGAAGGTCCACAGACAGGATCGGTGATCGGGCGCTTCAACCCTCAGCACTACATGACCGCCATCGGCGCGCTGATCGGCGAGGACCCGCGCGGCTTCTGCTACTCGGACGACGTGCTGACGCTGCCGCTGCAGTGCTCGACGCAGTGGGACAGCCTCGCGCACGTGCACTACGACGGGAAACTGTACAACGGCTATCCGGCCTCCGAGCATCTCGGTGCCGGCGGCGCGACGCGCAACGGCATCGAGCAGCTTGCCGACGGCGGCATCGTCTCGCGCGGAGTTCTGGTCGACCTGGCAAGGCATCGCGGCATCGAGCGCATCCCGCCCGGCACGGCGATCCGGCCGTCCGAGCTCGACGACGCGCTCGCGGCCCAGGGCTGCTCGCTGCTGCCCGGCGACATCCTCGTGATGCGCACCGGGCACCTGTCGGTGTTCACCCGGGACGGCAATCGCGAAACCTATCTGTGGCAGGGGCCCGGCCTCGGCCTCGACGCCGCGCAATGGATTCGCGCGCGCGATCTTGCGGCTGTCTGCTCCGACACCACGGCCGTCGAAGTGATGCCCTGCGAAGACCCGAAGCTGCCCTACCCGCTGCATCTGCTGGCCATCCGCGACATGGGCCTGACTTTCGGCGAGATGTTCGATCTCGACGATCTGGCAGCAGACTGCGCAGCCGATGGCTGCTGGGAGTTCCTGCTGAGCGCGCCGCCGCTGAAGATCGCCGGCGGCATCGGCTCGCCGGTCAACCCCATCGCGATCAAGTGACGGGAACGGGGTCAGACCCCGATTTGCGCGGCGCGCAATTCGGGGTCTGACCCCGTTTTGCGGTTTACTTGTGGGAGGGGAGCGTCGTGCCGAACTCTCCGGTGCCCGAGAGATAGCGCGACAGCAGCGAGCTGAACCAGCGGCGGAAGCGCGCCTCGGCGCCTTCGTCGTTCTCGATCCCCGAGCTGAAGCGCATCGCTTCTCCGACCACGCCGGCGCCGAGCGCCGCCGCGCCAACCATCATCACCGTGAAGAGCATGTCTTCGAACTCGAACTTGCGGTCTTTGGTCCAGCCGCCCGAGACCATGCGCACGTGTGCCGCTTCGGCCAGCGCGCGTATCAGGCGCGAATCGTCGCGCGGATTGCCGCCTTCGAGAATCAGCCACGCGACCAGCCGCGCGTGACCGCGCTCGGCCAGGATCCCGAACACGGCGTCGAGGATCGACGCGATGTCGACCTCGCGGCGCATCTGCTGGCGAACCTCGTCGAGAATGGTCTCGCGCAGCGTATCGAGCGCGCGCCGCACCACCGCTTCGACCAGTCCGTCGCGGCTTCCGAAGTGATGCAGGATGGCCGGGTGCGACACGCCGACATCCGCGGCGAGCTCCTGCAGCTTGATCCCCGCCGGCCCGAGCTCGCGCAGGCGCTTCTCGGCGGCATCGAGGATGATGCTCTTGGCCTCTTCGGCGGTGCGGCGGATGCGCCTGGGTTTTTGCACTGCCACGGCAAGCTCAGCCTTTGAATTTCGAGATCACTTCGTCGGCGAAGCGCTTGAGCGAGTCCTTCTTCTGTTCGAGGGAGTTCGGATCGGCACCGTAGAGCACCCACGGCACCGTCGTCAACGTGGTTGCCCCCAGATCCTCGAGGCGGCGGTAGCCGTCCGCATCGAACGCATCGGTGCAGGCCACCACCGTCTCGAAGGGCTTGGCGTCGGTGCCGTACTCCTTGCGCAGCGCCCCGAGCTTGCCGAGCAGCTCGCGCAGCTCGTCGGTGGTGTGCTGCACGGCGATCCAGCCGTCACCGATGCGCGCCGCGCGCTTCAGCGCGAGGTCGCTGAGACCACCGACCAGGACCGGAACTGGATCCTTCGGGACCGGGCTCATCTCCATGCGGTCGAAGTTGTAGTAGCGGCCGTGGAACTCCTGCATGCCGCCGCGCCAGAGCGTACGCAGGACTTCGACCTCTTCGTCCATGCGTTTTCCGCGCCCGCGGAAATCCTCCCCCAGCAGCTCGAACTCCTCCTTCATCCATCCCGTGCCGATGCCGAGGGCGACGCGGCCGCCCGACATCGTCGCGACGGTGCCGATCTGCTTGGCGACCAGCACCGGGTTGCGCACCGGCAGGATGTAGATGTTGGTCAGGAAGCGAAGGCGCGTCGTGACCGCGGCCATCGCCGCGATCGCGGTCCACGGGTCCGGCCACGGCGTCGAGGTGGACCAGTACGGCTTGCCGTCCTCGGCGTAGGGGTAGGCGCTCTCGAGGCGCTCCGGGAAGACCAGGTGGTCGGAGACGGCGAACCAGTCCCAGCCGCACGCGTCGGCGGTGCGGGCCATCTCGAGAAAGTGCAGGGGATCGTTGAACGCGAGCGCGACGGCGAACTTCACTGTGGGGAATTCTCCTCGGAAGAAAGCCCGCAATCTGACAAAAACCCGGCGCCGAGCGAAGCGATCGGCGCGTGACCGGCTTCATTTCCCGCTGCGAGGCTGGCCCTGGGTCCGCATCGCTTCCTCCGCGCGCGCGAGCACGAGGTCGCAGAGCAGGTCGTCGGGCCCGAGCGACGCGCTGATTGCGAACCCGACTCCGAAGCGCGCCGCCGCCTGCGCCGCCAGCCTCGGCACGTCGCTCTCGGAGTGCCGGCCGGGAGCCAGGAAGTAGAGCGCAATGACGACGAAGTCGGCACCGACCGCGACCGCGGCTCCGAAGGCATCGGCGATGGTCGGGGCCACGACCTCCATGTGGGCGGGCAGCACGGCGAGGTAGCGGGTGCCGGCGCGACGGGCGATCTCGCGGGCGACCTCGTCGAGGGCAGAGTTCGACGCGTCGTTGCGGCTGCCGTGGTCGACGATGACGAGTGCGACACTGCGGCTTGCTTCCATTGGATGTCTCGACGTGGCGGCCCCTGGCAGCGGCGAGACTGCCAGCGACCGGCGCGGCAGACCAGCCGCACCGCCACGTCGAAAGCGAGGCGCCGACAAGCATCGAAACGCTGGACACACGAGGACCCCGGGCTAGAAGGCCGCATGACGGCAATCCCGAAGCTCTTCGACCTGAGCGGACAGGTGGCGCTGATCACCGGGGGCAACGGTGGAATCGGACTCGGAATGGCCCGCGGCCTGGCCCGGGCCGGCGCGGCCGTGGCGGTCTGGGGCCGGAACCGGGACAAGAACGCCTCGGCGGTCGAGGAGCTGCGATCGCTCGGAGCCCAGGCCCACGCTTTCGAGGTGGACGTCACCAGCGAAGAGCAGGTCACGGCCGCGATGCGGGCTACCGTAGCGAAGCTGGGCCGGGTCGATTCCTGCTTTGCCAACGCGGGAGCGGGCCTTGCGGCGCCCTTCACCGAGATGACGGTCAGCGACTGGAGCGCGGTGGTCGACATCAACCTGCTCGGTGCCTTCCTGACCTTCCGCGCAGCCTCGCGCCACATGATCGAACGCGGCGGCGGCGGAAAGCTGATTGGAATCGCATCGATAGGGTCGATTCACGGAATGCCGCGCCAGGCCCACTACTCGGCCAGCAAGGCCGGCCTGTGCGCGATGGTGCGCTCGCTGGCGGTAGAGCTGGCCCGCCACGACATCCAGGCCAACGCGATCCTGCCGGGATGGATCGAGACCGACATGACCGAAGCGGCTCGCGCCTGGGACAAGCTCAGGGAAACGGTGACCCAGCGGACGCCGGCCAGGCGCTGGGGGCTGCCCGGGGACTTCGAGGGCATCGCCGTCTACCTAGCCTCGCGGGCGTCGGCTTTTCACACCGGCGACACGCTGCGAGTCGACGGCGGCTACGCGGTCTTCTGAGTTCGACGGGCTGCGGGACTGGTGCCGGCGCAGCGGTGGGCCGGGCGTCCTGCCGGCAGACGGCTGGCCGACCGCCGCCGCGACCCCTGGGGCTCGCCGCGACGATCCCGGGCGATCGTCCGCCAAACCCGCCGTTTAGGCACCATTTTCACTTGCTTTGCCCGGTTCTGGCGCGTTAGATGCCGCCATCCGCCGCGCTACCGGGCTTCGGGTGTGACGGAGGGTGTCAAGGGGGTTCGGGGCGGTTCCAAAAAAAACCTGACAGCGTTCTGCGGTCGTCA
>Ga0247727_10013131_pt1 | contig 14040 bp, 13 predicted proteins | sample WisWelCaveWW1625_FD_202498 | JGI IMG/M metagenome (GOLD analysis project Ga0247727, IMG submission 202498) | Biofilm microbial communities from Wishing Well Cave, Virginia, United States - WW16-25 | ecosystem: Environmental > Aquatic > Deep subsurface > Groundwater > Cave microbial mat | place... | reverse complement strand
CGGCATCGAATACATCGGCGACTACGTGCTGGACGACGATCCGGTGACGCTCAAGACGAAGCATGGGCCCGTGGTGGCGCTGCCCTACACCTTCGAGGTGCACGACATCGTCATGATGAACCTGCAGCACCACCCGTCCGACGCGTTCCACACCCGCGCGATGGAGCACTTCCGCTGTCTCTACGCGGAGGCCGCCGCACGGGCGAAGATCATGGCGATCTCCTGCCATCCCTATCTCTCCGGCGTGCCGCACCGCATCGCCCACGTCGAGCGCACCTTCGCCGACATCCTCGCCCAGGACGGCGTGGTGGCCTGGACCGGCGAGCAGATTCTCGACTGGTACAAAAGCTGTAGGACGCCATAGCCTTCCAACCGTGGCGCCCGGAATGCGGGGGCAGGAAACGGGCTCGATCGCCGCCTACACCGGCCGCAGCAGCACGTGCCGCTTCCTGCCGAGCGAGAGCTTGATCACGCCGCCAGCGACATCACTCGCGGTTAACCGTGCCGCCTCGTCCGACACGGCAATATCGTTAACGCGCAGGCCGCCGCCGGCGATCTGGCGGCGCGCCTCGCCGTTGGATTTGACGAGCCCCGACCTGACGAAGGCGGCAAGCACGCCAACGCCACCTAGGAGCTCGCTGGAAGCGATTTCGACGGTGGGGAGGCCCCGGGCCGCCGCGCCCTGCTCGAACGTCTCCTGGGCTGTCCTGGCGGCTTCCAGCGCCTTCTGGCGGCCGTGCAGCATCGCCGTCACTTCCGTCGCCAGCACCTTCTTGGCATCGTTGATTTCGGCGCCCTGCAACGCGGCCAGTCTACCGATCTCGGCCAATGGCAACGTGGTAAACAGCTTGAGGAAACGGGGCACATCCGCATCCTCCACGTTGCGCCAGTACTGCCAGAAGTCGTACGCGCCCAGCATGTCCTCGTTGAGCCACACGGCTCCGGCGACGCTCTTGCCCATCTTGGCGCCCGACGACGTAGTGAGCAGCGGCGTGGTGAGCGCGTAGAGTTGGTGCGTACCCATGCGCCGGCCGAGGTCGATGCCGGTGACGATGTTGCCCCACTGGTCGGAGGCGCCCATTTGCAGGTTGCAGCCGCGCTCCCGCGCCAACACGACGAAGTCGTAGGCCTGCAGCACCTGGTAGTTGAACTCGATGAAGCTCATCTCCTGGTCGCGCTCGAGCCGGCTCTTGACCGAGTCGAGCGTGAGCATGCGGTTGACCGAGAAATGCCGGCCGATGTCGCGCAGCATCTCGATGTAGTTGAGCCTGGTCAGCCATTCGGCGTTGTCGAGCATGTGGGCGTCGCTGCGGCCGGAGCCGAACGTCATCAGCTGGGCGCAGGCGCGCTGCATGCTGGCCTTGTTGGCCTCGATCTGCTCGATGGGCAAAATCTTGCGCGCCTCGTCCTTGCCGGAGGGATCGCCGACGCGGGTGGTGCCGCCGCCCATCAGCACGATCGGTTTGTTGCCGGTCTGCTGCAGCCAGCGCAGCATCATCAGCACGATCATGTTGCCGACGTGGAACGAGGGCGCCGTGCAGTCGAAGCCGATGTACCCGATGGCGTCGCCCTTGGCGGCCAGCGCATCCAGGCCCGCGAAGTCGGAGCACTGGTGGATGAACCCGCGCTCATCCAGCGTGTTGAGGAAGTCGGACTTGAATTTGGCCATAACGATCAGCGCGGTTTGTGTGTGACCGCTTCCGCGGTTAGGCTTCGCAAAGCGAGCGGAACATGCACGAGGGACCCCGCATGGGCAAGATGATGCGCGCGTTGGGCCTCATGAGCGGCACCTCCATGGACGGCATCGACGTGGCACTCATCGCCACGGACGGGGAAATGGCGCTCGAGCGCCAGGCCTCCGGCACGGCTCCCTATGATGCCGCGTTCAGGGCCTGGCTCGTCCAGGCCATCGGCGATGCGCGCGAGCTGACCGATCGCAGGGCGCGGCCCGGCTGCCTCGACGCAGTGGAACGCGAGCTGACGCAGCGTCACGCCGCCGCGGTCGCCCGGTTTCTCGAGGAGCAGGGGTTGCAGCCTGCCGACGTGGACGTCATCGGGTTTCACGGGCAAACCGTTCTGCACAAGTCGATGACGGCCAATGTGACGAAGCTCAGCCAACCCAAAGCGATATTGGGCCCGCCCGTAGTGACGGTTGTGGAGGAGCGGCGGACGCTGACGGTCCAGATCGGCGACGGAGCGGAGCTGGCGCGGCGCACGGCTATCGACGTGGTCTGGGACCTGCGCGCAGCCGATGTGGCGGCGGGGGGCCAAGGCGCGCCGCTGGCACCCGTCTATCATCGGGCGCTGGCGGCCAAGCTGCCCGACCGGCCGGTTGCGGTGGTCAATGTCGGAGGCGTCGCCAATGTGACGTGGATCGGCGACGGTGGGTCGCTGTTGGCGTTCGACACCGGACCCGGCAACGCCCTGATCGACGACTGGATGCTGCGCCACACGGGGCGCGCCATGGACTCCGAGGGAAGCGCGGCAGCCAGTGGCCGCGTGCAGGGGCATGCTCTTACGGAGCTGTTCATCAACGATTACTTCGGCCGGCTGCCGCCGAAGTCCCTCGATCGCAACGCGTTCAGCATGGATGCGGTGGAGGGCCTGTCGCTTGCAGACGGCGCGGCGACGCTGACTGCGTTTACGGCCTCGGCCATTGGGCGGGCACGCGAGCATTTTCCGGAGGAACCCAGGCTGTGGATCGTCTGCGGCGGCGGACGGCGCAACAAGACGCTGATGGCCATGATCGCAGCGCGCGTGAACAGCGCCGTGGCTCCGGCCGAGGCGGCCGGCTTCCACGGGGATGCGGTGGAGGCGGAAGCCTGGGCCTACCTGGCAGTGCGCTCGCTCAACGGCCTGCCGATCACCTTCCCGGGCACGACGGGAGTGCGAGAGCCGACGCCGGGTGGGGTGCTGGCGCAAAGCGGCGGACGCCGGTAGGTCCCCGATCCCGCTGCGGATTTGCTTCGAGTGCCGCCCGCACGCCGGTGTGTGGATCGGACAACTACGCAACCAGCGCCCCTCAATAGCCTCGCTCCCAATCGATGACGTTCTGCAACGGCCGCCCGTCGAGGTAGGCGCGTAGATTGTCGCAAAAGATATCGATGCCGCGATGGCGGTCCTGGTCGCTGGCGGCTGAGATATGCGGGGTAATCAGCACCCGCGGGTCGGACCACAGCCGTGCCGACGGCGTGTGCTCGAACTCGCCCACGTATACGTCGAGAGCGGCACCGCGCAAATGATCGCGCTGAAGTGCTTCAAGGAGGGCCTCCTCGTCGACAATCTCGCCGCGCGCCACGTTGACGAGCACGCTGCCCGGCTTCATGGCGGCAAAACGGTCCTGATTGAAGAGACGAGTCGTCTCCGGCGTCCACTGGCAGCAGATCACGACGAAATCGCTCTCCGGCAGGAAGCGGTCGAGATCGCCGGGACCGCCGATCTCGCTGAACCCAGCCGGCAGCGGCGCGCCGGGACGCGGGTGGCGCCGGGTGCCAACCACGCTCATGCCGAGCGCGGCGCACAGCCGGCCGACCTCGAGCCCGATGCCGCCGGCGCCGACGACGCAGGCGGTCTTGCCCTGCAATTGCAGCGGCCGATAGGCCCGATGGTCGAACTGCCCGGCGCCCCGATCGACGGCGGCGCGGTGCAGGCCCTTGGCGAAATGCAGAATGCCGGCGAGGGCATACTCCGCCATCGCCAGCGTGTTGCCGTAGCCGCGCGAGGTGGTGACCACCACGTCACTGCCCCACAGATCGCCCAGCAGCAGGTTGCTGGCGCCTGCGGGCATCTGATGGAGCCACTTGAGCCTCGGTGACCGTGCCCGCAGATCGAGCGGAAACGGCCAGCCGCCGAGGATGACTTCGGCCTCGGCGAGGAGGCGATCGCGCTCCTCGCGGGTCCCCGAGCCGTTGGCGGCCCGTCCCAGATAGCGCGCCGAGGTGTAGGCGGGCCAGGTTGCACGGATCTCCCCGTCGTACCAGCCCCCGGCGTCCTTCAGTTGAACCGCCGGATCGACGGCCTCGATCTTCGCCCGCTCCTCGGCGCTGATTCGCTGAATACTCAGGATGTTGATCCGTTGCATGCACGCCTGCCCGATGCTGTAGCGGATTCGCCATATTCTCTTAGCACGCCGCCGTTTTTCTGCGCGACAAGGTGATGATCGGGCGTCTCTCCGCGCCACGCTCAGTGGGTAGTGCCAGATCCTCGATCGCTAGCCTAGCGTGGCGCCTGGGGCGACAGTCAGGCCAAAGTTCGCACGTCGAGAAATGACGGCGCTTCACCCCGCTCGTAATGCTGCTTCATTTCCACGAAGGCTCTCTCGATGTCGCGTGCAAACCGGACGCTATCAAAGAGCGGGGCGTTCTGGCGCGCGCCTGCGAGCTTCTCTTTCAACTGCGACAGTGTGGCCGGCTCGCGCGCAAGTCTGACGGCCAGTGCCTCGTAGTCCGCCAAATTGGCAACCGCTAGCTCGGGCAAGTGACAATTCAGGAGCAGACTTGTTGCAACCCGCCCGGCAAACGACGCCCCCGTACACGTCAACACGGGGATACCTTGCCACAGGGCGTCGCTGGCGGTCGTGTGCGCATTGTAGGGAAGGGTATCGAGGACGAGATCAACATGCTGGTGGCGCGCCAGATGCTCTGCATTTGAAACGAAAGGCGCGAAGACGAGACGCTCAGGATCAATATTGCGCATTGCCGCCTCGCGACGAAGATTGTCTTGTGTTTCCTCCCTCGTTGCGAGCAGCCACAACACGCTACTCGGCACAGATCCAAGGATGCGCATCCACACATCGAAAATCTCTGGCAAGATCTTGAACGTGTTGTTGAAACAGCAATAGACGAACGCGTCGTCAGGCAATCCGCGGCCGGAGCGGGTCGGCACGCCCGGCGCAACCTTTCTCCTCCTATCGTTAGCCTGGTACGAGTTCGGCAGCCAAACGACGTTTTCGGAAAAGTAGGGGAAATTCTCCTGCGGTATAACGATTGGATCCGCAAGAATATAATCGTAAAAGGCAGCTCCCGACGTTCCAGGCCAACCAAGATAGAGCACCTGTATGGGCGCAGGTCTCTGCGCGAAAATTTCCATACGGTTGTATTGATTGAACCCTTGCAGGTCGATCGCGATGTCGATCTCGAGATCACGCATAATTTGCACAGCTTGCGACGGCGACAGGTGAACGACATCCACGAAACGATCGAATGCCGCTTCCATCCGCTGCCGCATCGCGCTTGTACTGCGAGGTCCATAGGATATGCCGACGACGTCGAACCTGGAGCGGTCATGCATCTCTATGACCTCGCTGATGAGGTGGGACGTCGCATGCTCCCGAAAATCCGCCGACACGTAAGCGATTCGAACTTTCTCCGATGGCGCTGGGGCTTTTGGGCGCGTGGTCGGTTCACCTGGAAGGAGACGAGTCGCCGATGACATCTTCGCGGCCTTCAAACAGTCAGCCGGATCATCACTTATCAGTGTCGCAAGGTAGGGGATGGGCGGCGATACCACTGCAGCTGCGTCGACCGAGGCAAGGGCAGTGAGAAACCGACCCCGCTCTTGGCCAAAGTCCCGCCAATCGCAAATCTCCAATTTCGCCATCATCAGGCCGCTTCTCGCAGCCAGATTTCCTTCGTCGCGGTACAAGATGGCTTGATATTGGTCGATTGTGTCTTTCAATTTCTTGTTGCTGTACAACCGTGAGGCGAGTGCAAGGCGAATCTTGATATCTGCGGGATTGAGCTCGGCAGCGAGTTTGAGAGTCTCTTCCGCCTCGCGAAAGTGATAGATCCTAGTGAACGCCATGGCCAGGTTCACGAAGTAATCGGCCGCACTAGGCGATAGTCGGATAGCCTGCTGGAAAACTCCGATTGCCTCATCGGGACAACCCTTCTCCATCAGGACGGCGCCAAGATTTGCCGCCGCCAAGGCAAACCTCGGATCGGCTTCGAGGCAAGACCTGAATTTTTGTTCTGCCTCCCTGTAGTTTCCCACTTCGAAAAGCATGTTGCCGAAGTTGTACTGCAGTCCCACTTCCCCGGGTGCCAACGCACATGCGCGCTTCATCAGCTCGATCGCGCCCGCGCGGTGACCTTGTTGGAACTTCAGGACCGCCAACAGCCCCTGCGTCTCCGCGTCGCTCGGGCTGTATTTCAGGTACTTGGCGTAGGCGGTCTGCGCCCTTGCAAGCTCCCCCAGCTTGTGAAGCTCCATGGCCTTGCGAAGCAGGGACGCTAGCTGCTCACCGGATTTTGGCTTTGCCACGGTACCTCCAGACCATTCAATTCCCGGTATGGCGCTCAACACGCAACCGCGTCTCCGCCCATTTGGATCTACGACGTTGCGATCGAGTCCGTGTCTTCACGTCGCCGTCGGTCTACGAATGGAGTGAGACAGCTCGCTGTCGTCGCTTCATATATCAAGGGCAAATGCCCTACCGCTTCTCGATCTTGTTCTTCGCGATGACGTCGGCCCACTTGGCGATGTCGGCCTTGAAGAAGGTGTTCAGATCCTCGGGCGAGGTCGGGTCGGCGACGATGCCCATTCCCAGGAGGCGCTGCTTGAGGTCCGGGTCGGCCAGCACCTCGGCCGCCGCCTTGTTGATCTGGGCGATGATGCCTGGGGGTGTGCCGGCCTTCACGAACAGGCCGTTCCAGGCGGTGGTCTCGAAGTTGCCGGCACCGCCCTCCTGCGCGGTCGGAACGTTGGGCAGCAGCGGGAAGCGCTTCGACGCCGAGGTTGCCAGCGCCCGCAGCTTGCCGTCGTCGAGGTTCCCCCTCAGGGCTGCGTAGGCGTCGATCGCCACGTCGACATCGCCGCGCAGCAGCGCCACCAGCAGGTCGGGAGAATTGCGGAAGGGAACCCACTGGAACTCGATGCCCGCTGTTGATTTCAAGAGCATTGCCGAGAGGTGCTGGGTGCTGCCCGGAGTGACGGTGCCGATGTTGAGCTTGCCCGGATTGTCGCGCGCTGCCTTGAGCAGATCAGCCAGCGAGCCGTAGGGCGAACTGGCGTTGACCGCCAGAAAGAACTCGAAGCTGCCAAGCTTGGTCACGGGGGCAAAGTCGGCCAGCGGGTCGAAGGTGAGATTCTTGAACAGGCTGACGCTGATCGAGGTGCCGTTGGTCAAGAGCGCCAGCGTGTGCCCGTCGGCCGGAGCGGAGAGAACCGCGCGCGCCGCGGCGATGCCGCCGCCACCGGGATTGTTCTCGACCACCACACGCTGGCCCAGCTTGTCGCCGAGCTTCTCGGCCACCAGACGCGCGGTGGTGTCGCCGACGCCGCCGGGGCCGAAGGCGACCACAAAGCGGATGGGCTGATTGGGGTAGGCGGTTTGCCCCCAGGCGGTGCCGAGCGTCGCTGCCGGCGCCAGCAAGACCGCCGCCCACAGGCCTGTCGTCATCGACCTTGCTGAGTTCCGCATTGTCATTCCCCCCATTTTTGTGATCAGCCGAAATTTGTGGTCGGCCGAAATAACGACGCTGTCGCGGCCGCCCGTGAACTAGCCGTATTCTAAGCAGCTGTCTGAGCCCTGCCAACGCTCGCGGGCAAGGTTGATGACCCGCTTGCAGTTCCGAGCCGTCGGACGGCGCATGTGCCGGGTCTGCGACCCCAGGCAAAGCACGACGAATAGCGCAGAAGTGCACAGCTATCGCGTTGAGGAAACCCTTGCGTGGCCTCATTCCGAGACGAAGGCAGAGCCGTAGATGCGCCACTCGCCGCCGAACCGCGATATGAAATAGGCCTGTCGCCAGTGACTGATCGTCGAGCCGTTGTCTCGCAGAAGATCCCAACTCGCCGTCGCGACGGCACTGTTGTCGTTCAAGAAGCGAACTTCGAGGTCCGCGTACCGGCAGCACCGGGCGCCAGATGCGCGATAGTGGTCGAGCGCCGCCTGATAGTAGGCCTCGACATCCTGCTGGGTCGAAAAGCCCTGCAGCGTTCCGTCTCGCCTCAAGGCGACGCCCGGCGCGACGAAAAGGCGCCCGACAATCTTGCCGTCAAGCGTGGCAAAGGCCTCGACGAAACCATCGAAGAGACGAGCAACCTCGTTTTCGGATGCGACTTGGAGCATGCCCAAGTCCCCGTTGCCTTCAGGTCGGTCCAGGCCTGCCACTAGGGCTGCACTCGTGGCGACCCGAAACCTGTCCGACACCTAGAGCGAGATGGCTCGTGATGGAAGCGGAGTCGCTTCCATTCAGAGAACGTGAATCTCGCTCTAGACTCGAAATGATAGAGCAGAGCGAGAGGTCAGCGGGCGACCGGGTGAGAAAGACGGCGCATGTGAACTCCATTGCTCGGTTCCCGCGTTGTACGTCGATCTCGGCTCCGAGGCGGGCGGAACGGGTTGTAGGTGCCTTCCGCCCTTCCCCAGCTTGCAACGCGGCTCGTGGCTTTTTCTGCCGTCTCGGCTCCTGGCTACCCCCATACCGGCGCGGGCGGCGAGGCCAATAAAACCCTTGCCCCGCGTTACAGGAAATGGCCATCGGCAAGCGACCCTCGCTCGCCCGCGTGGTCCAACGCCTGGCCACCGTCCAGCGAACGCTCCCGCCGGGACGCAATTAACCGGATTTGATATCAGGGATCGCTCGCGGCAGCACGATCCGGCGGCGCGTCGAGGCGCGCGCGCCACGCATCGTAGCCGTAGAGCCAGGCGGTGTCCGAATTGCCCTCCTTCATCCAGGTGTTGGCGCTGGAGATCGCCTGGATGAGGGATGTGCGCGGCTTGCGGTGGGCCTCGTAACGCCGGAAGGCGCCCGCGATATCCTCCCCGGCGACCTCGGCGAGGCAGCGGGCGAGCACAGCGGCGTCCTCGATGGCCGTTGCCGCGCCCTGCGCCATGTAGGGCGTCATCGGATGGGCCGCATCGCCCAGGAGCACGACGCGTCCGTCGCTCCACCGCGCCAGCGGCTCGCGCTCGAGAATGGCCCACTTGTGACAGTCGGGGCAGGCTTCCAACACGGCGCAAACGTCGCGGTGGAAGCCGGCGTAGGCCTTGCGCAGCTCCCTCACGTCACCCTTGGCCGACCAGGATTCGCGCGTGAGCCATTCGGCGGGCTCCGGCACGCTGGTGACGAAGTAGACCTCGCTGCGAGCGTTGTTCGTGTAATAAATGACGATGTGGCGGTCGATTCCCCACCATTTGGTGCGTGACCGTCCGATGTCGTGGCCGTGCATCAGCTCGGACGCAAATACCGCCCGATAGGCAATGCGGCCCTTGTGAATCGGCATGTCGGGGCCAACGATGAATTCGCGCACGACGGAGTGAACTCCGTCCGCACCGACCACGGCGTCGGCACAGGCGCGGCTGCCATCGGCAAATCGCAGGGTTACCTGACCGGCCGCTTGACCGAGCCCGACGAGCTTCCGGTTGAGGTGGATGGTCGCGGGTGGCAGCGCCGAGAGGAGTGCGCCGTGCAGGTCGGCGCGATGCATGCACAGGTAGGGTGCCCCATAGAGGCCTTCGGGCATCGGCAGCTCGCGGGTGACCTCGCCGGTATCCCAGATCCGGTTGAGGTGGGAGTAGGGGGTGAACGACGTGCGGCGCAGGCGCTCCTCGACGCCGATCTGGCGCAGCACCTGCATCGAGTTCGGCATCATCTGGATGCCGGCGCCAATGCGCAGAAAGCGCGGGGCCTGCTCGTAGACCCGCGCGTCCATCCCGAACCGGCGCAGCGTCGCCGCGACCGCGAGGCCGCCCATGCCGGCGCCGACGACGGCAATCGAGAGCCGTTTGTGCATGGCGGCCAACCGTTGCGTTCCTACCCAGGGGGGCCCGGTATTCGGCGCATTGAAGGACGCCGCGCTGCCATGTGCAAGCCGAACCAGTGATCAAGGCGATTTTCCGCCGCCTGCGAATGCCGCTCGGCACGCGTCACAGAAGGCTGCCTTCTCGGCTGACGTCAGATCGAGGCAGTTGAGGCCGGCGTCGAGCAAAAAGGGTGTGCCGCCCCGCTCGCCGCGGAGCGCCAGGGCCCGCTTCTCCGACGTGTCAATGAACAGGGGGCGGTCCCGGGTTGGCAGCTCGATGAACGCGCGCCCTCGCCTGCTCCCGTCGTCATAGAGATAAACCCACAGGCGGCGCCGGGGCGGAACGAGGTTGTGACGCTCGATCTCGACCACGACGGGAAGCAGGCGCTGTCCGCTCAGGTTGCGAAACGCGCGAAGGGTTTGCAGGCCTTGTTGGGTGACCCGCAACGCCACACCAATGCAGAGCGCCAGGATCGCGGCGGCGAGCGCGAGAGTGGCCGAACGCGCCAGGCGCGTCTCCAATCCCAGGTCGGTCGAGAATAGTGCCGGATCGGACCGGTTGCGCAAAGGTACGATGCGCTCGCTGCCAGGGGTGCCGATGAAGACGTACCACAGAGTGCGCTTGTCGGCGGCGACGCTGCGATCGTCCGCCAAGGTCACATTGCAAATCTGCAGGACGAACAGTCTGGACCGGCAGCGCGCCTCCTCGACACGGGAATCACTCGCAGGGGTTGGGTCGTTGCCAATGCGCCAATCCCTTACGAGATCCGGTGCGAGCCACCACATCACTCCGCCCAAAAGGCCAAACAACAGAGCAAAGAGGCCGAGCGAGGCCAGCGGCGCGACCGTCCGCGGCGGACGCACGGCAACGGGCCGGTTCGGCAAGGCACCGGCAAGGTCGACGATCGTCGGGCGCATGGTCATCGGGCGGTGCAGCCTAGCTAGGCGCTGTTTACAAAGTGGTTGACGCGTGACTCAGGCTTTGATTCGAGAATGCCTCTTGGAGGGAGGCAGGACTGAGTCGCGGCGACCTGAGCGAAGCGGAGTGGCGTTTGCTCGAACCCGTTCTGCCGCCGGAGCGAGGACGCAAGAGCCGGCCCGCGTTCGACAATCGGCAGATCGTCAATGGCATCTTGTAGCGCATCCGCCCCTACTTCTCCGGCAGAATTGGGGCGCCGTGGCGCGATCTGCCGGAGAAATACGGCAAGTGGATGACGGTCTATCAGCGCTTCCGACGATGGAGCGAGGCCGGCATCTGGGAAGCGGTCGCCACGACCAGACCCGGGCTCGACTGGGCCGCGATGCGCATCGACGAGACGTAGGTTGGGTCAACCCCGGCGAAAGCCGGGGGCAGACCCAACACCATCGAAGGGCGCCCCTGGTTTGTGTTGGGTCTTCGCTGGCGCTCGACCCAACCTACGCCGAGGCTGATGGACGAGGCCGGTTTCACGACGCTCCTCGAGCGCTCTTTGGTCTCTTCTGAGAGCGGACCGGGCCAGCGGGTGCTCGCACCGCCGTGTTCAGTGCCACGGCGGCGTGAATGAGCGCCTGCAACGCCTTTGCATCGATCTTGTCGCCCTCATGGATATCGATGGCACGCCTGGTGTTGCCTTCGAGGCTCGAATTAAAGAGGCCTGAAGGGTCCTCCAGCGAGGCGCCCTTGGCGAAGGTCATCTTCACGACAGCCTTGTACGTCTCACCGGTGCAGATGATGCCGGCGTGCTCCCACACCGGAACCCCTCGCCACTTCCACTCCTCGACCACCTCGGGGTCGGCCTGCTTGATAAGCATTCGGACCCGAGCGAGCGTCTCGCCCCGCCAATCACTCAGCTCCTCGATTCTCGCATCGATCAGCTGAGAGGGAGAGTCTCCGCCTTTTCCCTCCTGCGAGCCGCTCTTGCTCTTCTTCATGGTTGTTGTCGCTTCCCGCATGGTTGTTGTCGCACTTCCGAAAGATCCGTTACGGCACGCCGTCAAATGGATTGATGGTCTTCACGCCCAGCGGTTTGAAATGGCGCTCGTTCTTCGTGAGGAGGATCAGGTTGTGAACGCTGGCCGTCGCCGCGATGATGATGTCCGCAAATCCCGGCGACCGGCCCTTGGCACGAGCGCCGTCAGAGAGCGCGCCGGCGATTCTCGCTTCCTGCAGTCCGAAGGCGAGAACGCGCTCGCCATAGAGGTGCAGCAGGGCATCGAGCCATGCGGACAGCGCCTCTGCCTTGCGGCCCGCCTTCCCGCGGCGCAGCTTGGCTATGCCGTCCTCGACTTCGGCGATCGTCACGGCCGAGAGATGGAGGCCAGCGGAATTCTCCTCCATCCACGACACCAGCGCGGACGGCGCGGCCTCCCAAACGGGCGAGCCGACGGAAACGATGTTGGTGTCGACGAGGTACAAGGCTCAGCCGCGGAAGCGGCGCATCGGCGATTTGCTTCGGCGCGGCACGTCGCCCTTCTCGATCGGGGCCGACATCAGCAGGCGCGCCAAGGACGGCACACGCGAGAGGCGCTCCCAGTCCTTCATCCCAAGAACGACGGCCTCGGGCCTGCCGTGGCGCGTGATGATCGAGGGCTTGCCCCGCACGGCGTCATCGACGACAGCCGACAGGCTCGCCTTCGCGTCCTTCAGTTGCAGCTCTTTCACCGCCGTCTCTCCGATATGACCATAGTGGTCATCCAGATATGCAACGCTCATCGCGAAAGCAAGCATCGGTTCGACCGCGTCGGGGTCGGCCCGCTTGATGAGCTTTCGGACCCGAGCGAGCGCCTCGCCCCGCCAATCACCCAGCTCCTTGATTCTTGCATCGATCAGCTGAGAGGGAGAGTCTCCTCCTTTTCCTTCCTTCGGGCCGCTATTGCTCTTCTTCATGGTTGTTGTGCCCTCGCGCTGAGCTGCCGAGACTCATTGCCGAGCGGGAATACAGGCGCCGTTCATGCCTATCCCTTTAGCTCCGCCGCTCGGCGCCAAAATCGCTTGCAGATCATGGGCGTCGCGCGTCGAACGCGGAGGCACTTCGAAGGCATACCTATGCCCTTTGATCCGGCGCAGGGCCAAACAGCGCGGCAAAATCAACGGGAAGCCTCTGTTGGCGGCCTGACGCAGGTTGGCAGCCTAAGTTGCTGATGTACAGGGGGTTTTTTGGTTGTCGCCGGAGTAAAGGGCATAGTCATGCTTCGAAGGCGCTCAACTCACTGATATGGCATCGCTTTCTCAAGGCTGGCCGGACTTATGGGGATAGGCATGGGCGCCGTTGGTCCTTCACAGCTTTTCGGACTTTCCGGCAATACGCATGAACCGTCCGGTTTCGCTAAGCTCGCGAGCTGCGAATTCGAGCAAACTTCTGCGACCTTCGCGGCGCGGAGACAAGTTCAACTCTTTGAGAATGTCTAGCAGCTCCTCAGGCTCCACTTCAACCCGTTCGAAGTAGTCCATTAGGGCATCCTTGTCCATGGAAAAGAGTTCATCGATCGACTTGTCGATTCGCCTAGAGGCTACTTTGACCAACTCGTCAATTAACTGTTGGCGAGTCGTGCGTTCCGGTAGGTTGAGCTTGAGCGGCTCTGCCATTTTCCGAAGTGTTTCGACGGTCATGCGCTTGCTCTGCAAAAGGCCAGCGCGAGCGCCTTCAATTCCGAGCAAGCGAACCAATTGTCTCGCATCACTATTCTGGTCTACGCCGGGCATTTGGCAATGAACTCCGTTGTCATTTGGCGGAACTGAGCAGCTTGCCGCTCCGCATTTGCACCTTTCACGTTATAGACGCAATTTCGGTTGGCTGCTGCTTGCCGCAAGCCGTCACCCTCAGTGATGTACGATTCGAAAATGGTTCCTGCCCGCTGTAACCGACGGTACTCTGTACGTTCCGTCCTCTTCAGTATCCCTCCCCATTCACGGGCCATCATTCCCATAGCACCGGCGAAGCAAGTTGGGTTGTGCGCTGGCGGATCGTCTAAGCCGCGTGTCATCATTTCTACGTCAGCATCAACGTCGTTAATTGCCTCGATAGCTGATGCGACCCCGATTGTTGATTGAAGATCGAGTTTGACAGGAGAAACGCAATAATCACTTGCGTAGATCACGCAGCGCAGGATCTCAGAGATTTCGGGATGCGAATCGATGAGGACGTAATCATAGTCTGCAAGATTCGGTTCCAAGATCATCCGAAGTAAGGTAATTACTCACCCCTCTGCGGCGGTTTGACTCGGCGTTCGGGCGTTGAGTGCGCCTTGGGGAGCTGATTCAAGCTCGGGATGGCGCCCGAGACACTTGATTCGCTCGATGCCGGGAGACTGAAG
>Ga0247727_10013130_pt1 | contig 14040 bp, 10 predicted proteins | sample WisWelCaveWW1625_FD_202498 | JGI IMG/M metagenome (GOLD analysis project Ga0247727, IMG submission 202498) | Biofilm microbial communities from Wishing Well Cave, Virginia, United States - WW16-25 | ecosystem: Environmental > Aquatic > Deep subsurface > Groundwater > Cave microbial mat | place... | reverse complement strand
TGGTTATTTTTTGTGCATTTTCTACACATTGCCTCCGTTCCGATTTGCCTATCGTCCCTTCCTCGGAGAGTATTGCGGCGGCTTCGCCGGCATCGTGCTGCTGGTTTGCGGCGCGTATTTCGCGCAAACTCTTTCGCTGCCACTTTCAATTATAATCCTGGCACTCGCCCTCGGATTTCTCTATGCAGCGGTGATGGTTTTTTTTCATTACGTAGATTTTTCCAGAGATCGTCTTGCTATTCCGCCCAAACGCACCAGCGTCGTGCATCTGGGATTGAATGGCAGCCGTCGCTATGCACTCGCTAATGCAGCCGTTGGCGTTGGCGCACTCGTTTATCTTACGATCACCGAATCGCTGCCGTATATCTTTCTGGTCATCATCGGCGGGTTAATATTTTATTGCCACTATCGCGTGCAGCCGGATGATGATCGCAGCATCGTGCATTGGGGAAAGCGCATGACCTACGGCATGCTGATCATCGGAGTCTTGTTTGGAACGGTTGCCGATGTTGCGTTCATCGGAATGGCGGCCTTTTATGTTCTTGGATATTGGCTGCACAAAAGTTTTGGGAAACTTCACACCACGACCGCCGTCAGCCACGCTTGAGAGGCAATTTTGCGTATTGGAATAGATGCCACGTGTTTGCCGATGCTTGCCGCGGGCGCCAGCCGTTACATCACCGGGCTGCTCCACGGCCTGGCGAATGTAGGCAACCGGCACGAGTATTTTATTTTTATCAAATCGGCGCACGCCGATCTTCTTCAATTACTTCCGGCCAATATGCATCTGGTGTGTCTGCCAAATTTCTCGCGACCGATGCGGGTGATTTACCAACACCTGCTGGCCGGGCTACACGCGCAACGCTTGCAACTCGATGTGTGGCATGGCACGCATTACAGTCTGCCGCGTTTTGCGCGCGCCATGGCGCTGGTTTCTACTTTTCACGATTTATCATTTTTCGAATTCCCCGGCTACTTTTCAAAAAGCCGGTTATTCTATTTTCAAAGCGTGATGGCTGACGCTGCACAACGGGCAGAAATGATTGTTTGCGTTTCGAACACGACCCGCGAAGCGCTCTACAGACATTTTCCGGTAAACGGGCGCGCGATAACCGTGCATTCCGGCGTCGACCAAGCATTCTTCAACCGCCTGAGCGCCGAAGAAATCGACCGCACGTGTAGCGATCTCAAAATCCAACAGCCTTACATTCTCTTTCTGAGCACCATCGAGCGCCACAAAAATCTCCCGCTGGCATTGGAGGCCTTGGCGATTTTGCGTCAACGGCATGATTTGCACATGGTGATCGCCGGGCAGCCCGGTCGCGGCTGGCCTGAAGCTTCGGAGGTGATTCACAAACTCGGTCTGGCTGAAGTCGTTCACACCTTGGGCTATGTTCCGGAGGAAAAACTTTCGGCGCTTTATCAAGGCGCGCGTTTGTTGGTGCTGCCATCCTTTGTGGAGGGGTTCGGATTTCCGCTGCTCGAAGCCATGGCTGGCGGTGTTCCGGTGTTTGCCGCGCAGTCGAGCGACGCCGCACACAGCGCAACTGCCGAGGTTGTCAACCACCCTGCTATGCTGGGCAATCACAATGCAGCGCATTGGGCAGATAAAATTGAAAAACTGATTTATGATGAGCCGCTGCGCCGCGAGCTTTCCGCCTACGCCGTGAAGCGCGCCGCGCAATTCTCATGGCACACGACGGCCGAGCACATGGTGGAGATTTATGAATCAGTTGCGTTGAATAAGAAACAGCTCATCCCAAACAACGGATCGAATGGGATTGTAATCTCGAATGAAAAGAAAAACGGCAAGGCGCATCAGATCGATGAAGAAGTCATCCCGCTATCGGTGATCTCGGCAGTACTGCGGACGCTGATTTATGCGGACATGTTCGACTACCCGCTCCGCCAGGAGGAGGCCTATTTCGGCTTGCTTGAATGTGCTGCAACGCAGAATGAAGTAAACGCGGCGCTTGCGCATCTTCAAAGAAAGCATTTGATAAATCATAGCGGCGAGTGGTGGCATCTCGCCGGTCGGGAAGAAATCGCCGTTGAGCGACAACGTCGCGGGGAGTACACGAGAAAGCTGTGGCGCGACAACGCTCGACTCATCAAGCTCATCTGCCGTTTTCCCTTTGTCAAAGGCGTGGCACTTTCCGGCGCCGGCTCTTTTGAAAATTGCCAGCCAGCCGACGATGTCGACCTTTTTATTATTGTCGATCAAAACCGGCTCTGGTTCACTTATGCGAGCTTGGTCTTCTTGTTAAAAATTCTCGGCAAGCGCAAGTTGACTTGTATGAATTATCTCATCGGCCATCTGGCGTTGGCAATTCCCGCGGGACGCGATCGCGACTTTTTCGTTGCGCATCAAATTGCCTTTTTAAAGCCGCTTCGAGGACGACAAATTTTCCAAGAATTCTTTTCCGTGAATAGTTGGATTAACGAATATTTGCCGCAGCGCTCTTCACATTCGCCGTTGACGCCCGCCGGTTTGCCGATTGCTCCGGAACAGAAGTGGCCCGGCCAGGCACTCTGCGAGAGAATTTTTCGCCTTCGTTTGTTTGACTATATTGAACGAGCTATTTTTCGTTTTTATAGCCGCCACATCATGCGTCTGGCCGGACATCAGGGAAGCGACGCCATCGAGGTAAGCACAACTAAAATAAAACTATTCACGAACAATCACCGCCACCGTTTGCGGGAGACGTTGGCGCAGCGTTTTGAAAAAACATGGAGCGCGTACATCAAAACAAAAGAACAAATCAACTATGCAACCGCAGTGAAAGTTTGACGAACCGTTACATTCCAAACACAGGAGGGTTTAAGATGAGATTGTCTACGAGAAGGTCTCGCTTTGCAGCTCTTTTAATCGGCCTTGCTTTGCTTGTCATCAGCGGCCATCCAGCAATGGCGGAGGAGCCGGTCAAATTCGAAAAGCCCCCCATGCAGGATTTGCAGGCGCAAGTTTTGGACATCTTCGACAACAGTTGCGCGTTTGCTGGCTGCCACGTCAGCGCGACGGCGCCGCAAAATCTCGATCTCAGCGAAGAAGCCTTCATGGCAGGTTTGATAAACGTCAACAGCGGCGAAATTTCTTCGATCAAGCGCGTCAGGCCCGGCGATCCGGCCAACAGCTATTTGGTGATGAAGATCAAGGGTAGCCCGGGCATTAAAGGCGATAAAATGCCGCGTGGCGGCCAACCGCTCTCTTCGCAGCAAATCGCCACCATCGAGGCGTGGATCAAATCCATGCCGGCGGCCATGGGCGAGATGCAAGCAAAGAAAACCTATGCTCAAGCTTTTCCGGGATGGTCGCTCGCCAACTTGGTGAGCGCCGAGACGCTCGACAAGGGCGCTTTCATGTATCGCATCGCGCATCGTTTCAAATTGCCGACCAACGCCGGCTTCGACCAGCTCTTCGGATTGGACGGCGGCGCGTACATGATGACGCAACTCGCTTTTCCGCTTTCCAATAACCTGACGTTCAGCTTCGCGCGTCAGGGTGTGAATTCTACTTTCGAAGTCGGCGCGAAATGGCGCTTCCTGCGCGAGAAAACCGACGGCACCTCGCCGGTCTCCGCAGCGATTTATGCAGGGGTCGATTGGGCGACCTTGAAAGGGATTCAGGATCCTTCCGGGAGCGGCACACTGAGTCGCACCGATGGAGAGCGCTTTGCCTTCTTTGCGCAACTGCCGGTGACCAAGCAGCTCGGTAGCCGCTTATCAGTGATGGCGGTTCCGGGCATTCTGCTCAACGGCAACGTCAACGTCGATGGCGAGGATCCATTAATTTCCGTCGGTGTCGGCGGCAGAGTGGCCTTGAGCGAAAAGTATGCTTTGTTTGTCGAAGCCGTGCCGATCCTTTCCGGCGATGAAACCGCGCTGACCATCGGCGGCGCGCGCCCCGACGGCGGCAAGCTGGTGTTCAACGATACATTCGTCACCGGGTTGGAAATCAAAGCCGGCGGCCACGTGTTTCACATTTTTGTGACCAATTCCGGCGGCAACGCCACCAATCAATACATGAGCGGCGGCGAGCTGGATTTCACCGGCGGCGATTTTCGATTGGGATTCAACATCTATCGTATTTTGAATTATCCGTTTTAATTCTGCTCACAGGCTTTCAGGAAGTTTTCGCTAAAGAAATCTTATTGATAAGGAGATCGACATGCGTTTTCGTTTGTCCATAACAACTGCCGGCGCAATTCTCTTTATAACGGCGGTCGTTTTTTTATCCATCGGCTGCGAGCATGACATGCAGGTTGCCGGACAACAGCAAGGACTGCAACCGACGCTGTCCAGCATTCAGTCCAACATTTTCGCTCCGAGATGCGTGAATCTCGGTTGCCACAATCCAAATGGCGGCGGCGCGCCAATGTCACTGCTGAGCGGACAGGCGCGCGGCACGCTGGTAAATGTAGCGACACAAAACGCGGGCTACGGCGGACGACTGCGTGTCAACCCCGGCAACGCTGCAAATAGTGTATTGTATCTCAAGGTCATTGGCGATGCCGCTGTCGGCGGTGCGGGAGGCCGTATGCCGCTTGGAGCGGCGGCGCTGAACACCGACCAGATCAATGCCATCCGTGATTGGATCAACGCCGGTGCGCAGAACAATTGATCTCATACACATAACTTGGAACGCAAATGAAGGGTAAGCAATGACCAGGAAAATGTGGGTATCAAATCTTTTCGTTTTGATTTTGATTATTTTTTCAGCCGAGGTTTTCTCCCAAACAACGCCGGACATTTTACCACTCGCCGGCCGGCAGCTTTATGCCATGAAGAAATGCGGCGATTGCCACAACCCCGGCGCGGCAAAATACACGGCGCTGCCCGCTAAGGTAGATTCGACGAAACTGGCGGATCATCTCATCGCACTGAAGTCGGAGATCGTGCTGCGCGTCGAGACCAATGTGCGCCGCCAAAGGAGGATTTTGGGCGAAGAGGTGGCAGCCCTCGTTGCGTATTCTGGCAGCGCCGCAACCGTGCGCAAAGCCATCGACGAGACGCCGAAAAATCTCTTCATCGGCGCTTACGCCATGTATCGCGAGAGCTGCCGCAATTGCCATCTCATCAACGGCATCGGCAGAGACACCGGCCCGAATCTCCAGGGCGTGAGCAGCCGCCGCAAACGAGAGTGGATCATCGATCATTTCAAAGATCCACAGAAATACGTCGCGGATTCGGTGATGCCGAAGTTCGACAAACTTCCCGCCGAAGAGCTGGAGGCGATGACGGATTATCTCGGTATGTTGAAATAGGGCGAACGCAAATGTGACAAGCTAAGGACTTTTATGCCACCGCAACTCATCCCCTAAATCCCCTTCTCTTAAAAAGAGAAGGGGACTTTCGGCTCGACCGAGCTCGCCGAGGTCAGAGCTTCGAACCGACTCTCCCCCTTCTCTTCGTAAGAGAAGGGGGCCGGGGGGATGAGTTGCCGTAAATTTGTGAACATAATTTTTGTGCCATCAATTTGTTCTTTGAACCAGGAAGAGGGATAATCATCCCATTCGCAATCAAGGACGATGCGCGTTGTTCGATTTGGAAGACCCGAAGCACTGCGTCTCCACAATGACGACCGCCTCCGATGAAAATGGCGATGACAACATGGAGCTTACAACTAATTTTTCATCTTTGTGTTCTATCATGGCGGAACTTAATTGAAGGAGTCAAACAATGCACAAGCGGTCTTTCCCGAGGCGTGTGGATGGATTTTTTTTGCTTTTGGGTTTGAGTTGTTGGATGGCAGGCTGCGGCAGCGACACGCCAAATCAACCGGTGAATCTTCAGCCGACGCTGTCGAGCATTCAAAGCAATATTTTTAATTTTAAATGCGCGATGCGAGGCTGCCATGTTACGGGCGGCCTGGCGCCGATGTCGCTCGAAACTGCGAACTCGTTCGTCACTCTGGTCAACGCCACGTCGGCTTATGGAAACCCGAAGCTGATGCGCGTCAAACCGAACGACGCCCTCAACAGCTCGCTGTATCTCAAAGTCATCGGCGATCCGGCAACGGGTGGACCTTCGGCCCGCATGCCGCTGAGTCTCAGCTCTCTGACTGCGGTGGAAGTAAACGCCATCCGTGACTGGATCAACGCCGGGGCGCTCTTTGATGGAACCGTTGCTCCTGTGAATACAGTTCAAATCACACCTCCCATGAATGGCACAGTGCAGGTTGGCGGAACTCTCGATCTCGATGCGCGTGCTTTCGATGCGAACAATAATATCGTGCCGGCCACCTTCTCGTGGTCCAGTTCGACGACCGGAATAGCAACGGTTAATCCAACGAACGGCGTCGTGAGCGGTGTGAGTGTTGGCCCAGTAACGATCACCGCCTCGGCAGGTGGAAAAAGCGATACCCTGGCTGTGACCGTCTCGCCGGCGCCGGCGCTTCAGGCAACGTTGTCTAGCATTCAAGCGAACATTTTTACGCCGAAGTGTGTGAATGCGGGATGCCACCCGGGCGGTGGCGCACCGATGTCTTTACAAAACGGCGCTTCATTCGCTGCGTTAGTCGGCGTCAATTCCGCTTATGCCCGTCTGCGCGTTGCGCCAGGAAACGCCGCTAACAGCGTCTTGTATTTAAAAGTCATCGGCGACAACACCGTGGGCAGACTCATGCCGTTGGTCGGCGGGCCTTTGAGCAAAACGGAAACAGATTCCATCGCCGCATGGATCAATCGTGGCGCGCTGAACAACTAATTCAATCTTCAAACTTGACATCCCGATTTTGCATGATAATACCGTACGCTTGTGAATAAAGGAGCTTCGACCGCTTGCGATCTCCCGCGCCGACATCATCTGCGGCTTTTGATGGAGTAGCAACCTCGTACGATGCCATTGAGGCCGGCAATCCGATCTTGCAATGGATGCGCAACCGCGTGCAGCGGGCTGCGTTGAACGTCTTTTCTCGCAACGCCCGCCTGCTCGAGGTCGGTTGTGGAACCGGCACGGACGCTTTATTCTTGGCGCAGCGTGGCTATCGCGTTGTGGCGATGGATCCGTCAGCGGACATGCTCGCGGTTGCCGCCGAGAAAATCGCCGTGGCCGGTTTTTCCGGCAGCGTGGAATTTATGCAAGACAAAGCGGAACGCATGGATAAGCTAAACGCAAGATATGGCGCCGCCGGCTTCGATGGCATCTTTTCAAATTTCGGCGCGCTGAATTGCATTGAAGACTTGCGCAGATTTGCCCACAGCGCCGAACGGCTACTACAGCCCGAAGGGAGGATGGTGCTCAGCCTCATGCCGCCGCTTTGCCCATGGGAAATTTTCTACTATCTTTTGCGGGGTCAATCTGTCGAAGCATTTCGCCGTTGGCGCGGACGAACCGGAACGCGCGGCGTAGCGGTGCAGGTGGGCAATCAGCCGGTGCAAACTTATTATCATTCACCCGCGGCATTTGTAGAGGACTTTTTCATCGAAGACCGATTTGCGCTGGGGCTTTTTGTGCCGCCGCCTTATCTGCAAAGGGTAACGCGACATCAGAAATTTTTCAGGGGACTGGTTTTTTGCGATGAGCGATTTACCGGTTGGCCAATAATGCGCACTATGGGGGATCATCTCGTGGTGATATTGAGGAAGCGTATAAAGTGTTCGCGATAAAAAAGAAAAAAGTCGTACTCTTCTTCCCTTCGTATGCCAGCAACGAAGCGTGTCCGCCGCTGGCGTTGATCGCCGTCGCCGGACCGTTGATGACCGCGGGCTACGAGGTCAAGATCATCGACACGGCATTGGAGCCGGATTTTGTCGGCGCCGTGATGCGCGAGCTTGATGATGCGCTTTGCCTCGGCATGTCGCTCGTCACCGGCCCCATGATCAAAGGCGCCATTGCCGTCAGCCGCGCCGCGAAAACAAAATATCCCGGCCTGCCGATCATCTTGGGCGGCTGGCATCCGTCGATCTTGCCGCAGCAGACCTTGGAATGCCGATACGTCGATGCCGTGGTTGTCCGTCAAGGCGAGCAGGCTCTCGTCGAAATCGTCAAGCGTCTCGAAGCCGGCGAATCGCTCAACGGCGTCGCGGGCACGCTCACCAAAGAAAACGACGCCATCACGCTAAATCCGCCGCGGCTGCACACGCCGGTTGCTCACTTGCCGAGCCGTATGCCAGGCTACGATCTCATCGACTACGAACGCTACTATCGCGCCACTGGATTGCGCTGGTTGATGTACACGACGAGCCACGGCTGCCCTTACAATTGCTCGTATTGCTCCAACGCCGCGGTCTATGGCCGCAACCTCGACATGCTTCCGGCCGAGCAGGTGGTTGACGAAGTCACATATCTTGTCAAAAAATATCACATCAATTTGATCGGCATCATTGACGACATCTTTTTTGCATTTCGCCCCCGCTCGCTGGAAATCGCCGAAGGCTTCATCCGCAGCGGGTTGAAATTCGAATGGTACATTCAAGACCGCGCTGATTCGTGGGAGCGCATGACGGCGGAGCAAGCCAAGTTGTTTCGACGCGCCGGATTGGTGCGCATCCATTTTGGCGCGGAGTCCGGCTCCGACGAGGTGCTCAAATCCATTGAGAAAAAATCCGACACGGAATCGACGCTCGTGGCGGTCGATCGTTGCAAGGAAGCGGACATTCGCGCCAGCTTCGGCTTCATCTTCGGCTTGCCCGCGGAACAAGAAGAAGACCTGATCAAGACGGTTGATCTGATCCGCCAAATTTACGAGCGCTACGACCGCGCCGATTGCTACACCAACATTTTCACGCCGTATCCCGGCTCGCCCGCATGGCAGGAGTCGATTGACAAAGGCTTGGAGCCGCCGAAAACCTTTGAAGAATGGGCCGATTTTTATCCGCGCCTGACGGTTCTGCCGTGGCTGCAAGGCGGCAAGCATCGGCGCCTGCAAGCGATTCGCCAATACCTCCGCTTCGGCTACCATCAAGTCAAAGTCGGCGAGCAGCAGCATTCGTGGCGGCACCGCCTGTTGCTCAACGCGCTGAGGCCGAGCGCGCAGTATCGCCTCAAAAAGCACCAATTCAATTTCCCGGTTGAAATTTACAGCTATTGGGGCTTGCAGCGCTTGAAAAAGGATTTGATTTTGCATGAGCGCTTCTAATGTAGCCCAGACGGCCGACGTAACCCAGACGACTCGTCTGGGACGTGTCTTAATAGAAATAACAAATTTCCGCCATGCAGCCTTGCGTGTAAGCGGCGTGTTTATTTTTGCGAGCTTCACCGCCATCGTTTTGTGGAAAGGCGTCTTGCCATCTATACAAAACGCCCGCGGTGATTTCGCCAATTATTACACTGCGTCGCGTTTGGTCGCAGACGGCCAACCACTCGAGCGCGCCTATCGCGATTTCGTCTGGTTTCAAAAGCAAATCGACCGCTACGGCATTTCACATCAGCTCGGCGGTTTTATTCCGCATCCGCCGCCGACAGCGCTGGTGATGCTGCCGCTGGCGCCTTTTGAGCCGCTCATCGCCAAAATATTGTGGATCGGCCTCAACCTCGTGCTGGCCATCGGTGCCGTTGTTTTAATCGCCAGAATAACGGCGCTGCACTGGCTGCCGGTTGCAATTATTTTTTTGAGCACCGGCTTCGGGCTGATCAACAATTTCCTTTTCGGCCAAATGTATCTGCTGCTGCTGGCGACGATAGTTGGCGGCCTTTATTTGCAGCAGCGCGGCTTTCCGCTGCTCGCCGGCATCGCACTCGGCAGCATGATACCGATGAAATACGTTGGCGCGTTCTTTCTCATTTACTTCGCATGGAAAAAAGAATGGCGGTTGGTGATTGCTGCGGCGCTCACCTCCCTCGCCGTCGTCGGCATCTCGTGGTGGCTGCAAGGCGCCGAAGTGTGGCGCGTCTTCATCTCCGAAATTCTGCCGCGGCATCTGCAGGGCGAAATTCAAGATCCGTTTGCGATCCAATTCCAGTCGTGGAACAGCCTGCTGCGCCGCATGTTCATTTTCGATCCCTCGCGCAACCCACAGCCGCCGCTCCCATCACCGGCTCTTTTTGTTATTTTAAAAAATTTGATTCCCTGGTTCTGGCTGGCCGGCTTCGCTTGGATTTACCGCCAAACGGCTTTTTCAGAGCGCTCGCATCAGCGCCTGTTTGAAATCGGCCTCGTGCCGCTCGCGATTTTACTAATTTCACCCGGCAGTGCTACATACCATTTTTTGCTGCTGAGTTTCTCGGTTGCTTGCTTTGTAAAAATTTTGTTGGATTTGCAGCGGCAACGCGACGCCGTCATTTTGGCCGCGTTGTATTTGCTGATCAATCTGCCGCATTATCTCAAATTGATCAAATTCGCCACCGGCTGGCTCACGCCGATTGGCTACGCACGGCTATGGCTGCTCGTGTTCTTTTTTGCAGTGATTTGCTATTTCTTTCATCGCGCGGCCAATTGGGCCGGGCAGATAAAAACATTGCGCCGGTATTTTCTTGCGGCTACGCTCATCGCCGCAATCATGATCGCTGCAAATTTTCATCGCGCCGCCGCGAAAGAGCACGATGCCGCGGCATGGCTGCCGCTGCACGAAAAGGAATTTGATCGCCATCTCGGCTTGCTCGTCAAAACTCCGGAGCTCGGCCGCGAGCGCATCGTCTTCTGTTACGGCGAATTGCTCGACGAAGACTACGCGATCTTCTCAATGACTCGCGACGGCAAGATCGAAGGCCAATGGACGCCAGATACGCCGCAGAAATTTTATGATCCCGACCTGGCCGCCGATGACCAGCGCGTGTTGATGGAGAGCATACAAAATGGCCGTCCGGAAATCTGGCTGAGTCGCGGCAAAAATCAAACACCGGAATTTCTGCTGGAAGGCGAAAATCCGAGTTGGCAAGCAGATGGCAAGCGTTTTGCTTTTATTCAAGATGGAAAAATCGGATTGGCGAGCGTCGAGGCGAACGGTGCATCGGAGCCGGTGTCGCAGCCGAATGTCGAGCACTGTTACGATCTCGCCTTTTCGCCTATCGACAAACGATTGCTCTTTTGCGAAACGAAAACGAGTTCGTCGTTCGTGCTCGGTGTGATAGAGGTGGCAACCGGTGAAAAGAAAATTCTTTTGGAGAGCGAAGAACCCTATGAGCGCCCCACGTGGTCAAGCGACGCCAGCATGATCGTTTTCTCATGGAATCGCAACAGCAACCGTGATTTGTGGACGATGGATTTGGCGACGAAGCACCTGCTGAGATTGACACGTGATCCGGCGATTGATACCGCGCCGGTGTGGGATGAGGCTAATCGACGAATCATCTTTGCTTCTGATCGCGGTAGTGGTTTGGAATGCAGTACATTGTTTTGGATTCCGGCGCCGGAAAAATTGGATTAAGCAAATCTTTGGAATAATGCAAGCGCTTCCTGAAACCCAACGCATCAAAATCGCCAAATGGATAGACGAATACGCCGGTCGCTGGCTGATTCGCGTTGTCTATAGACTGCATTCACGGCAAGATAGACTGTTACCCGAAGCAACCGTCAAACGAATTTTGTTCATCAAATTCTGGGGAATCGGCAGCATCGTTCTCGCCGAGCCGGCTTTGCGTTATCTGCGAAAAAAACATCCGCAGGCGCGGATCGATTTTCTCACGCTTCACCAAAACCAGGAGCTTTTTTCGCTCATTCATCATGTACACAAAGTTTACACGATTGAATTCAAAAACCCTCTGCGATTTCTTTTCTCTGCGCTCACGTTGATCCATCGATTACGAAAAAAACATTATGACTTAATTTTTGACGCGGAGTTCTTCGCAAACTTTTCATCGTTGATTGCGCGTGTGGTCAGGGGAAATTGTGTCGTGGGTTTCTCCAGAATGCAATCGGGCAAAAACCGGTTGTTGGACGTTTCAGTTCCTTTCGATGATGAACAGCATGCCGCAGAAAATTTTCTCCGCTTGGTGATGAGTGTGTCAAACGACGCCGAAGATGTCATCGCGCCGTTTGATGAAAGCATGTGGCCGAGAATTTTCTGCTCGCCATCGCGGCAACGAAAGAACTTGCTCACCGGCGCGCCCTATATCGTGATGAACGTCAATGCCAGCCCGCTGGCTTTGGAGCGTCGCTGGCCGCAGGAAAATTTTGTCGTGCTTGCCGAATGGCTGTTGGAAAATTATGAAACGGCTTTAGTGCTGATTGGATCACAAGCAGAGCGACGGTATACACGCGAAGTAGAAGCAGCCATTGCTATTCGCCATCGCACGAGCAATCTTGCAGGAGATTTGACTTTAACCGAGCTTGCCGAGGTAATCAAAAGCTCGGCTCTTTTCATCTCCAACGACAGCGGGCCCCTCCATGTGGCGGCGGCGCTGCAAAAACCCGTGGTGGGATTCTATGGCCCGGAGACGCCAGAAAGATTCGGGCCGCTTTGTAATCAACGATTAATTTTTAATCTTGACCTCCCGTGCAGCCCGTGCATGAGCGTGGACAACGCGAAGACGGTGAATTGCACGAATCATCTGCGCTGCATGCTCGATTTGAAAATTGAGATGGTCATTCCGCAACTGCGGCGGTTCATCGATCATCACAAACTCTTGTCGCCGCGAATTGCGGTAAGCTCCGTGGCAGCAATCTAATCAAGAACTGATCACGGAAGACTGTTAACTGATCACTGATTCTCTCGATGATCACCTCAAAACAAAAACTTCTTTTCCTCAACCCTCCCGGCACGCGCGTCTATCTCCGCGATTATTTTTGCAGCAAGGTCACGCAGGCCGATTACCTGAATCATCCAATCGACTTTGTCTATCTCAGCGGTCTCTTACGGGAGCATTTCGAGCTGCATCTCATCGACGCCATCGTCGATCGCTTATCAGTCGATAGGTGTTTGAAGATGATCCAAGAATTACAACCGGATGCGATCATCGGGTTGATCGGTTCCGTCTCGTATGATGAGGATGTCGAATTCTATCAGAATCTTTCGAGACGATGTACTGTCCCCCTTCTTCTCATCGGGGATGTTCTCATTGAAAATCGCACGGAACGCCTTCGCACCATGAGCTTCGCCAGTGGCTTCCTGCACGATTTTTCAGATCCAATCATCGTAGGTTTTTTGCGAGGCAGCCAAGAAAATGTACGCAATATGACGTTTCGCCGGAACGGCGGGATTCATGCAGCGCCCATTGAGCGACTGCGCCACGAGAATTTCGAGCTGCCGGTACCAGCGCATCATCTTTTCATGAACAAGGATTATCGCTATCCATTTGTGCGGAAGCGCCGCTTTGCCACGGTGATGACCGAGTTCGGCTGTCCCTATCGCTGTACGTTTTGCATCATGAGCACGCTGGGATGGAAAATCCGTCCGGTCGCAAATGTGCTCGATGAGTTCGATGCCATACATGCGCTCGGTATCCGCGAGCTGTTTTTTTTGGATCAGACTTTTGCGCTGCAAAAACCTCGCGCGCTGCATTTGCTTCACGAAATGCAAGAACGCAGCTACGGTTACGGCTGGCTCTGCTTCAGCCGGCCGGATGTGCTGGATGATGAAACGCTCCCGGAAATGAAAAAAGCTGGCTGTCACACGGTCATCCTCGGTCTGGAAAGCGGCGACCAGGAAATTTTGGCTGCGGCAAAAAAGGACTACGAACTTTCCGAAGTGCGCGCCGGGTTCGAGCGCTGCGCGGCGCACGGTTTGCGCACCGTCGCTACGGTGATCATCGGCCTGCCCGAAGAGACTGAAGCTTCATTTCAGCGCACGATGGATTTTTTGAAAACCATTCGCTGTGATTTTGTCTCGTTCAATGTCGCGGTGCCGCGCATGGGAACGCCGCTGCGACAACAAGCGCTCAATGAAAATTTGATCTCGCCGGCAATGCAAGTCATGGATCAATCCGGCAGCGCGGTGGCCATGCCGGCGCAAACCTTGACGCGCGAACAAATCGCCGCGATGCACCAACGCGCCGTGCGCGAGTTTTATTTTAACGCGCGCTATGTGATGAAACGGATTCGCAGCCTGCGCTCGCTTGACGAGGCGCGTATCCACTTTCGGCAGGGACTCGGGCTGTTGAAAAATTACGTTCACCGAGGTTCCAGCCGGTTTGCGTGAGGGAAATATGAAAGAAATCGTTGCA
>Ga0247727_10013129_pt1 | contig 14042 bp, 8 predicted proteins | sample WisWelCaveWW1625_FD_202498 | JGI IMG/M metagenome (GOLD analysis project Ga0247727, IMG submission 202498) | Biofilm microbial communities from Wishing Well Cave, Virginia, United States - WW16-25 | ecosystem: Environmental > Aquatic > Deep subsurface > Groundwater > Cave microbial mat | place... | reverse complement strand
CCTCGCTCAGTTCCTCGAACCCCCTGCCTTCCGCCCCGTCGCAGGACGGTCTGTCGGTGGAAAGTGAGTAGCGGTCAGGGCTCCGGTAACCCGGTGTTCGCTGCCGCCCGGCGACGCCCGGCGGCTATGCTGGATTGCCACGCGGCGGGATCGGGGATGCCGGCCATAACGGATTCCATCGGCGGACCGGTAGCAAGCTTGAGGGGCGGCGGCGCTCTACGAGGCTCGGCCGATCCGCGCCCGGAGTGCTCTGGTCTCTGGGGTGGGGTGCATCTCCAGGGAGACGTCGAGCATCCGCACCGCCCTCTCGGTTTCGCCATTCTGCGCGTTCATCTCGGCCTGGCGGTGAAGGTGCTCGGCCGCGAAGCTCAAGCGCTCCTCGCCGAGCAGCTGCAGCCGGTAGCGCTGTCGGGCGGCCGGCGAGGACAGGATGGTCCTGGCTTCTTCGACCAGCCGGCCGCACCGCCTGGCCAGCTCCGAGTCGAACCCTTCCAGATCCTTCAACTCCTGCTCGATGCGCCGCCAGGCTGGTGCGAACTCGCTCGGGTGGGCGCTGTAGTGCAAGCCGAGTCTCTCGAAGTGGTCCATCTGGTCGAGCGACTCGTAGCGCTTACGCAGCCCGTCGCTAGGGGCCCCGCCCTCGCGCTCTTGCGGTCCGAGCTCCTTCGGTTCTGGAGACATCGGCCGGCCTGTCGTCGTCTTTTTGGGCGACACCCTGGACCGGGCCGGTGTCGCGGCAGGCCCGGACGGGACCGCCAGCGAGACCGCTTCGGCAAGCTGTTGCTCGGCCTCGGCCATGCGTGCCCTCAATTCGGCAGCGCTCTGGAAACGGTCCGCCGGGTCCTTGGCCAGCGCCCGCAGGATGATATCGGCCAGCGCCGGGTGCATCGGCACCAACTCCTGTCGGGGGCGAGGTGGCTGCTGCAGGTGCGCTTGCATGACATCGAGGCCGGATTCGCCCATGAACGGGACCTGCCCGGTTACCAGCTCGTACAGGGTCACGCCGAGCGAGTAGATGTCGGTCCGATGGTCCACTCCGACGCCGCGGCACTGTTCCGGAGACATGTAGAAGGGCGTGCCCATGGCCAGGCCTGTACGGGTCCTGGCCAAGCTCATCCGGTCTTCCTGCACGAGTTTGGCGATCCCGAAGTCCAGGAGCTTGATGTAGAGCTTGGCGCCCGGCCGTTCGCAGAGAAAAACGTTGGCGGGCTTGACGTCGCGGTGGATGATCCCTTGTCGGTGCGCCGCCTCCAGGGCGTCGCCGAGCGAGTCCAGCACCTGGAACGTCAGGGGACCGGGCAGCGGGCGGTTGCGCTCCAACTCCTGGTCCAGCGTGCGCCCCTCGAGCAACTCCATCACGAAGTAGTGCCGCCCATCGGGAAGCTGCCCGAAGGCGAAGATGTCCACGATGTTGGCATGGCCGATGCGGTTGACGGCGCGTGCCTCGGCGAGAAAGCGCGCGACCGCTTCGCGGTTCGCCGCAAGCGCCGCGTGCAGGACCTTGATAGCGACCCTCTTGCCTATCTTGGGGTGGGTCCCTCGATAGACGGTGCCCATCCCCCCCTCGTCGATCTTACTGCTGATTTCGTACTCGCCGACGGTCGCGCCGGGCTGGAGCTCCGCAGAAGTATCCTGCTGATCCGCTTCCACCCGGGTCCCATCCAGCGGGCAGAAGTTCATGCCCGGGGAGAGTTCGAGCTGGCAGGATGGACAGGCCCGCCCCACGGACGCAGCATGTTAACACGGAATGAAGCTGGCGACGCGCCCAGGTCGAGAGAGCCCGCTCAGCGCAAACGGACGGGCGGCATCACGAGGCGGGTGTTAGCGCACCCGACTCGAGCCAATGCGCCAGGATCCGCCGCACCCGAAGGGAATCGACCGTGGCCGTCGCCTCGAACTGCGCTGGGGTCGCTCCCTGCTCGACCGCGGTCCAGAGGTCGTTCAGAAGTTGCCCGTCCGTCTCGCCCGGCGGCGGCTTGGGCGAAGCCCCCGTGGGCCGCAGGACCCGCTCGTCCAGCACCACGGCGCGGTAGCGGGTGTACTCGCCGGAGCGGCTCAACGCCTCCAGGATCATCGGATAGAGATCCACCGATCGCTTGGCGACCGCGCCCGTGGTGCTTTGCTTGCCGTGCGGTTCGAAGGAGAAGGACCCCTGCGCCGGTTTCTGGAAGAGCTGGTAGAAGGCGACCTCTCCGCGCAACAGGCCGGCGCGGCAGCCGTTGAGCTTGCCCTCGTCGAGCGAAAGCATCCCGCGCGCCTCCCCGCTCGAATCGAAGAGCCTGAGAAGCCCACTGGCGTGCTGCTGGGAAAGCCTTTCCAAAAGGCGCGGCAGGCCGTACATGGGGAGCTCGCCGTTCGCGAAGTCGGGCGTGCTCGCAAGAGGCTGCGCCTCGCGAGTGATCGCCCTTTTCGCCACGGCCGCGCAGCGGGTGCCGGGATAGCGCTTGGCGATGTCCTTCAGGTCTTGGAGCACGTCGGGGGCCTTGGTTCCCGAGAGCGCCTGGACCAGGTGGATGGCCTCGTCGGTCTCCTTGCGAAGGGCGATTCCCAGCACCTTGGTGGGGAGCGCGCGCTTCAGGGCATCGCGGATCCGGCCGACAAAGTCTCGATGCGCCGAGAGGTCACGCGAACCTAGCTCGGCGAGACGGGCGATCCGGTTGCCCAGCTTCGCTTCGTGACTGAGCCCGTGCTCGACGACCGCGCGGAGCGCCGCCCGACTTTCCGTACGTGCCAGAGGCGCGACGATCCGGTCCAGGATCGACCAGCCCTCCGACCCGTCCCAAGCGCCGTCCCCGTTCACAAGAACCCGCTCGAACTCGTGGAGGCGCTTGGCCAGGATCGGCTGCGAGCGTTCGGGCTTCACCTGCCCCAACGCGCCGACAGCCTCGCGAACGACCATGGGGTGGCGGTTCGTCGAGCTCATCTCTTCCAGGAAGCCCAGTTCCACCCCCAACGAGACGTCCGACGCCGGAGGGATCCTCCGCAGAAGGTGCAGCAGGTTGCGCTGGAAGAAGTGGTGGGCGCGCTCCCCACGCGCTTGGAAAGTGGCGATCACCTCGGCGCGTGCATCCTCACCATGCGTCTCCAGCAGCATGATCTGTCGCCGGCGCTGTTCGTGCACCGGCTCCCGCTCAAGCGCGGCAAGCAGCCCCTTGGGGGAAAGCTGCGGGAAGAAGGCCAGCACCTGCCGCAAGTGCGCATGGTTATCGACGTTCTCGGCGAACTCCGACAGACGTTTCTCGTCGAGCGATTGGTGAAGCGAATGGCGGATTCGATCCACGGTGGCGGCCTCTACCTTCTGCTCCCGGGCCAACCGTTCGGCGACCTCGAACATCCGCGCAGCCGGAACCAGCGCACCGGCGTTGAAGCGCTCGACGGCAACGCGGGCCAGCTCACTGAAGCGTCCGGCCGCTTCAGCGACGTCCCGCGACATGGCGACGATCCGGTGCATCGCCTCGACCGGTGCCGGGGGGGGAACCTTGCGCGCTTTCACCCCCGGCCCTGATGGCATGGCGTGGACCCAGCCGGGAAGCGTGCGCCCCAGGGCGCGGAACATCTCACCAGGGCCGACTTTCAGGCCCCTCTGAGAGAGCTGGCCGAGGAATTGATCGAAATCGGCTGCGGAGCGGGAACCCAGCGCCGCGGTCGTGAGCAGCTCGGTGAGGAGCCCATCATCCACGCCGCTCGATGCGCCGCCCGCGGCGGAGGCCCGCTGGCCTGGCGCACTGCCGATGTTTCCCAACAGGACGGTGAAGCGTGCCTGATTACGCTCGGCCTGCGCCGAAAGCCCGCTTCCGCCGGCCGTTCGCGGCCGTTCCGCACCGGCCGGGCGCAGGAGGAGATCGACGGCCGTGTCCGTCCCGAGTTCGACCTCCCCAAGACGATCTAGGCCTTCCATGAGGCGGTCCCGGTCTTCCGGAGGGCACGACTCGACGAGCACGTTGAAAAGCTGCGTGAGGTAAGTCTTGAGATAGTCGGTAGGGAGGAGCCCGAACTCCCCCAACTGGTGGAGCTTCTTGGCGGCGTGGTAGTAGTAGTCGGCCACCGGCAGCGTCGCGCCGAGCGCCTCGGTCTGGCGGCGGGCCCACGTTTCGATCGCCGAGCCCACAAGCGCAGCCGGCTGGTTCAGAAGGAGTTCCGCCGCGTCCGTCACCAACAGAGGCGCGACCCGATCGGAGAAATAGCCGTGCAATTCCTTGACCGCTTCTCCTACGTCGGCACCCGAATCCGACAACATCACGCATAGCGAAGCTATCCCAGGAGCGGAGCACGATCAAGTCATCGAAGCAGTCATCGAAGCGGTGCCAGGGGACCCCGCGTCCCCGAATGTCGGACTGCCCTTATAATATGCGCGGCCGTGGGAAGCGCCGTCCTATGGAGCACGTTGGAGTGGGCCGAGGCGGTGGCGGCGCTGCCGGCGGGCGGTCCGCTTCCCGCCCGCACGGTGCTGGTGCCGCGCGCGCGCGTCGCGCATGCGCTGCGACGCGAGTTGCTCGGTCTTTCGCGCCCGGATGTGCTGTGCGGCACGCGGTTCCTCTTGCCGGCCGAGGCGGCCGCGGAGGTGCTGCACGCGGCGGGCGTGACGTTCACGTCCGGAGAGGAGGGGCTGCGCGGAGCGCGCCTCCTGGCGATGCTGCGCGGCGGCTTCCACACCGCGGCCTTTCCCGCCGACCTGGTCGGCGACCGTCCCGGCTGGGACGAGGCGCTCGCGCGGACCATCCTCGAGCTCGAGGAAGCCGGGCTGCGGCCCGATGACCTGGAGCGCAGCTCCGCGGAGCGGGTCGCCGATGTGGCGCGCTTCTGGCGGCACCTCGACGAGAGCGCGGGTCGGTCGTTCACCACCGGTCGCGTGCTGGTCGAAGCGACCGCCGCCCTCGAAAGCGGCTCGCCCTGGCCGCTGCACGGAGCGACGCTTTTCGCCGCCGCCCCCGACGTGAGCGCGGCCGAGGCGCGGTTCGCCAGGGCCATCCCGGACGTGCGCATCGCCCTGCTCGGCGCGCGCCCGGTCCGCGAGACCCACCTGCGCCGCATGGCGGCGCTGCTCGGCGAGGACGCAAGGTCGGCGCTTTTGCGGGCCGAGGCTCCGCGCGCCGCGGGCAGCGAGCGCGACGTGCTGTGCGCGTACCTCTTCGAGCCGCCCGCCCTGCTGGCCGATGCGCAACGGCCGCGGAGCGCGGGTGCGGACGGGACCGTCGAGCTCGAGGAGTTCTCCGGCGTGGACGCGGAGCTGGAGGCCGCGGCCCGCTGGGTCGGCGAGCAGGTGCTAAAGGGCACGCCGCTCGATCAGATCGCCGTGCTCTTCCCCGCGCTCGACCCGATGGCCGAGCTTCTGGTCGCGCGCCTTGCGCGCCTGCCCGGAGGCGAGGACGGCGCGGCGCTGCCCGTGCACGTCGCCGGCGGGCTGCCGCTCTCCAGCACCGGCTCGGGGGCCCGGACGCTGGCCGTGCTGCGCGCGCTTTCCGCCCATCTCGCCGCGGATGCGCTGCGCAGCGTGCTCCCCGCGCTGCGACTGCAAGGCGTCGAGGGACACCTGAGCCTGGGAGCTGCCACCGAGCTGTGCGCGACGCTGGGCGCGGACGGCGGGGACCCCGCCAATCCGTCCGGGGCGCTGTGCTGGACCGACGAAGCGCGCACCAGGGAGCAGGATCTGATCCGCGCGCTTTCCGGCTCGGACGAGGCCGAGGACGACGAACACCCCGGTCGAGCCCGTCAGCGTCGGACGCTGCGCGACCTGCGCGCGGTGCTCCCGGCGCTCGACGCGCTTTCGGGCGTGGCGCGCCGCCTGGTCGAGCGCGCGCCGCTCGCGGTCCTGTGGCCGGAGCTGCGCGCGTTCCTCGATCGCTTCCTCCTCCATCCCGGAGACGGCCCGGGCGCCCACGACCTGCTCGACGAGCGTATCGCCCCGCTCTGCGAGGACCCGGAATGCGCAAAGCTTTCCGGTACCGACGCCCTGGCGCTCGTCGAAGGCGCGGCGACCTCGACGCGGTGGCGGGTCGGGCGCTTCGGCGATCCGTGCATCTACCTGGGCACCGTGCGCGACGCCGCGGGGTTGCGGTTCGCCGCGGTGCGCATCCTGGGCCTATGCGAAGGGCACCTGCCCAGCGCCGCCCGCGAGGACCCGGTGCTCATGGACGTGGCTCGCGCCGCGCTGCACGGCGCGCCGGCGACCGCCGCCGACCGCGTGCTTCACGACCTTTTCGCGATCGACCGCGTGGTGCGCGACGCCGGACGTGCGGTCGTGCTTTCGGCGCCGCGTACGGACGCGGAGGCCTCGCAGCGCGAAGCCTCGTCGGTGCTGCTCGAGGCCGCGGCGGCGCTCGGACGCGACGCCGGGACCGTGGTCCCCGATCTGGACGCGCTGCGGCGCGACTACTTCGCTCCGGCGCGGCAGCGCCAGGCCACGCGCGGGCTCCGGCCGCTGTCCGCCGCGGCGTGGCAGGACGCCGTCGCCCGCGGCCTGTGCGGGGCGCCGCCGAGTTGGAGCGCGGATGCGCTGCTCGTCCCCGGGCCGCTCGCCGCGCCGGATGCGGCTCCGGCGGCGGGGCCGCTTTGGGGGATGCTGGGCGGCACGGATCTCCCGGTCCCCGGCCTCGCCCAGGAGTGGCCGCTCTCGTCTTCGGGGCTCAAGACGCTGCTCGAATGCCCCTACCGGTTCATGCTCGAGAGGATGCTCGGGCTCTCGGAGCCGGCATCGCTCCGCTCTCGCCGGGAAATCGATGCGCCGGCGTTCGGCACGCTGCTGCACCGCGTGGCCGAGTCGTTCTACGACCGACACGGCGCGGATCTGGCCGCCGGCAAGGGCGATCTTCGTGGCTGGCTCGACCTCACCCAGAGCATCGCCGACCTTGCCTTCGACGTCTTCTTGCGCGGGTATCCGTTGACCGGCGACGCGGTGCGGCGCCAGGAGCGCGATCGGCTGCGTCGCGCGGTGCGCCGGCTGGTCGAGTTCGACTGGGGGCGTCGGGGGACGTGGCGACTGGTGGGCGTCGAGCGCGCCTTCGGCTTCGATCGGCCCGTGCCGCTGCGCGCGGGTCGGCACACCCTCCATGTGCGCGGCCGCATCGATCGCGTCGAGGTCTATGAGGACCGGACCGTGGTGCGCGATCTCAAGACCGGCAAGCAGAGGACGGAAGCCGAGCCCACCCACACCATCGACGCGCAGATCGCGCTCTACGGCCTGGCGGCGCAGACGCTGGCGGCAGAGTGGGGCGTGCCGCCGCGGGTGGGCGCCTCGTACACGTATGTCGGGCCGCACGGGGTTTCGGAGCGCTCCTTCGTCGTGGACTTCGAGTCGCGGCTGCAGACGGCCGCGCTGCGCTGGCTTGGCGTGGCCGGCGAACTCCTCGAGCGCCGGGCGTTCCCGCGCACGCCTTCAGCGGACGACTGCAAGTACTGCCCGTTCAAGGTTCCGTGCGGGGAGGGCGTCTCGCTGCGCGCGGCCAAGCTGCTGGATGCGACGCCCGAGCTACACGATTTCCGCGCGCTCAAGCAGGTGCCCAAGAAGCCATGACGATGCGACCGCCGCCACCCGATCAGGCGCAGCGCGAGCGGGCCATCGCATCGCGGGGCGAGAACCTGCTGGTCGACGCCAGCGCGGGGACCGGCAAGACCACGCTGCTGGTCAGGCGCCTCATCGGCATGGTGGCTCCAATCGACGGGGCGGACGCCATCCCGATCGGCCGCATCGCGGCCATCACCTTCACGCGCAAGGCCGCCGGGGAGCTGCGCCTGCGCATCCGCGAGCAACTGCTCTCGCGTCTGGCGACGGCCGCGCGCGCATCGCCCGACGAGCAGAACCTGCGCGACGCGCTGGCCGGGCTGGACACCGCCTACGTCGGGACCATCCACAGCTTCGCCGATCGCTTGCTGCGGCTCCACCCCGCGCAGGCGCGGCTGAGCCCGTCCTACACGGTGGCCGACGACGACGAGGCGCTCATCCAGGAAACCTGCGAGATGCTCCTTTCCGCGGCGCAGTCGGGGACGCTGCGCGCCGAGCTTGCCCGGACCCCGTGGGCGGATCGGGCCGACGAGGTGGCCGAGACAGTGCTCATCGCTTTGGAAACGGGACTGCGCGCCGAAACGAAGTTCTGGGACAACGGCGCGGCATGGCTCGGCCTCGACGCGCTGGTGGCGGGCTTCGTCCGCCAGCGCGACATCCGCCCGCCCGACCTGGCCCCGCTGGCCCCCGATCTGGGCGCGTTCCGGCGGGCGGCCGACGAGTTCGTCGCGCTGGCCGACCTAGCGCAAGGCGAATCGGAGGGCGCGCGTTGGGTGGCGCACGCCGCCGCCGTGCTGCGTGGGCTCTTGGACGTGGCCGATCCGATCGCGCTGCGGCGCGAGTTGCACTGGCTCTCCCGGAGCTTTCCCGACGTCTTGGCGCGCGACACCGAGAAGGGCGCCTGGGCCACGTACAAGGCCTGGCGAGACGACCTGGGGGCACGCGTATCGGCGCCGCTGGACCGCTGGCTGGCGACCCGGCTGGTGCGCGTCTTCCCCGTGGCCGAGGAGCTTTGCCGCCGGGTCAAGCGGCGGCGGCAGAAGCTCGACCAGCTCGATCTGCTGATGTCGCTGCGCGATCTGCTGCTCGATCGCGAAGTACGCGGCCAATGCCAGCGCCGGCTGGATCACGTCTTCGTCGACGAGTTCCAGGACACCGATCCGCTGCAGGCCGAGATCGTGCTCTGGCTCTGCGAGCGGGAGCCGCGCGCGGCGTGCTTCCAGGACGTGGAGCTGTTTCCGGGGAAGCTCACGCTGGTCGGCGACCCCAAGCAGTCTATCTACCGCTTCCGGCGCGCCGACGTGGCCGTGTACGACCAGGTGCGGCAGATCGTCAAACGGGGCGGCGCGCTGGAGGTGCAGCTCACCGCCAGCTTCCGCAGCGTCCCGCCGCTCATCGAGTGGGTCAACGATCGCTTCGACCGGGTGCTCGGCCGCTCGCCGGACGGTGCGCCGTTTTCCGCCGACGACGGGCGCGTGTTTCACCAACCGCTGGTCCCGTACCGCGCCGGCGAGCCGGCTCCCGCCGTGCATGTCCTGGATCTGCGCCTCGCGGCCGGCGCCAAGGAGTTGGATGGGCCCTACCGCGAGCTGGAGGCCAGGGCGCTCTCGCGCTATCTGCGCTGGCTGGTCGAGCAGAGCGGCATCAAGGTCGAGGACAAGGCCGAGGGCAAAGCGCGGCCGGTGCGCTACGGCGACGTGGCGGTGCTGGCGCTGGCGACGACCACGCTGGCGCCGCTGTTCCCCGCGCTGGATCGCCAAGGGATCCCCCATGCGTCGCGCGGTGGAAGGCTGTTCCTTGCCGATGCGCTGATCCGCCGGCAGGCGTTGGCGTTGCGCGCCGTGTCGGATCCCGACGACGGCGTCGCCGAAGCCGCGCTGCTCGCCCCGCCGTTCTTTGCGCTCACCCCCGACGATCTGTGGCGCGAGCGGGTCGCGCGACGCGCCGGGATCGAGCCCACCGGCGACGGGGCCAGGCGCGCTCGTCGCGCCCGCGCGTGGCTCGGCGAGCTGCGCCGCCGTCGGCACGCGCGATCGCCGGGAGAAACGGCGCGCGACCTGCTCGATGCGACGGCGTTTGGCCGTGTGCTGGCCCAGGGCGACAACGGCGAGCAGCGCCTCGCGCGTGCCCGGGAGCTGTGCATGCGTCTGGAGCTATGCTGCGCCGCCGAGGGGCTGGATTTCGATGCGGCGACGGCTCGTTTGCGCGGCTGGGCCGAGGCGCCCGTCGAGATGGATCCGCCGCACCCGGTGGGCACGCAGGCGCTGCAGATCCTCACCGTGCATCAGGCCAAGGGGCTGGAGTTTCCCGTCGTGGTGATCTGGGACGGGCGGGCCAAGTGGGAGAGGCCCGCGGAGCGGCCGGCTTGGCGGATGGCGCGGGACAGGCACGGCTGGATCATGGAGCTTGCTGGCCTCAAGTGGGCGGAGCCCGACGAGGGCCTGCTGGAGATCGAGCAGAGCTATCAGGAGTGGGAGCGCAAGCGGGTGGTCTACGTGGCCGCCACGCGGGCGCGCGATCTGCTCGTGGTGCCGCGCGCGGGGAAGCTGAAGGACAAGTACCTGTTCCGCGATCTGATCGACGAAGCACCCTCTCCGCTGGTGCGTTGGATGGAGACGTTCTGCGCCGACGCCGAACCATCATGGTCCATTGGACTTGCCGAGCCGACGCCGATCCAGTGGCCTGTGCAGGATCGCGAACGGGACATCCAGGAAGCCTGGACCGCCGCGGCCGCCCAGGCCAAGAGCCCGCGCCTGCGGCCGATGAGCGTGACCGGTGCGGCTCACAGCCATGTAGACGAGGCGGCGTCTTTGCCGGCCCGCCGCGAGGGACGTCTGGGGCCGACGTTCGGCGAGACCGTGCACCAGGCGATCGGTCTGACGCTGCAGGGGGCCAAGGTGCGCGATGCCGTCGCTGCCGCAGCCCAGCGCGCTGGCCTGGTGGACCACCAAGAGGAGGCCTGCGCGGATGTGGAGCGCGCGATCGGGGCCATCCGGTCGGCGGGGTTGCTGGGCGAGGGGATGACCTTGCGCGTGGAGTACCCGCTGGCCGGCGCCGTGGAGGGAACGTTGCTCTCCGGCTACGCCGACCTGGTGGCGATGGGCGGAGGCGAGATCGTCGTGCTCGACTTCAAGACGGACGCGCCACCCGAAGATCCGGTGCACGACACGCTGCCCCGGTACGTCGAGCAGGTGCGCGGTTACGGCCGGCTCATCGCGGCGGCGGGGATCTGCGCCGGGTTGAAGGTGCGGCTGGGCCTACTGTTTACCGCCGACGGCGAGATCCGCTGGGTGTAGATCCGCGACCTCGCGGGGGAATGCGCGTATTCACGAGGCGTCCAAGCACGCATGACGCCTTTACAGGACAGGTTCGCCCCGCTAGGCTGCGCCGCAACCCGCGTGAAAACCGCGCTAACCTTGTGGCTCGCCGCCACGGCCTCCGCCCAGGAGGGCAAGCCCACGCCCTTGCTCGAGGTCGATCTGCGCTCGGGCGCCAGGGAGCGTATCGACGAGAAGGCGCTGGAGGAGGCCGACGAGGCGCTCGACGCCGCCTTGGCCGAGGCGCTGGGCGAGAGCGCCGCCAACTTCTCCACCCGCGACCTCGAGCAGATCGAGTCGGACCTGCGCGCGCAGCTCTCGCGCGAACGGCCACGTTCTCCGGCGCAGGTGCTGATCTTCGTCTATCCCGGGCGGGTCAACGCTGACCGGCTGCGTCGCCTGTCCGAGGTTTCCGTCGACGTCGAGCTGGTCATCGATCCGTGCGACCGGGCGGTGTGCGACGACGCCATCGCCAAGCACATCGAGCTGGTCGGCCGTGCCGTCGGCAAGGCGGTGCACGAACGCGGCCGCTACAAGGTGGTGTTCAAGAGTGCGATCGTCCGCGCGGTGGTGCACTTCCAGTCGGCCGAGACGCAGGAGCACCGCGTGCCGATCGCGGATTGCGTCGCCGCGGCGAGCAAGCCCGGCGCCGGGCGCAAGTGGCTCGCCGATCGGCGGCGCGCGGCCGAGGAGTACGAGCGGCTGGTGGCCAAGGGCGTGGCCCGCGCGGCGCAGGGCCGCAGGTTGCAGCTGGTCTCCGCCCCGACGGTCTCGCGGGGCGACGGCACGGCGCTGGTGACGCTGCGCGTGCGGACCAGCCGCGGGCAGATCGAGCGCAGCGTGCTGGACGCGCTTTCGGCCGCGCACAAAGGCCTGGCCGAGAACCCGGCGACGCCGCGAGAGACCGAGATCGAGGTCGAGCTTCACACCGGCGCGCGAGATGGGCCGCGCCGTTTCCGCGCCCCCGGGCAATCGGTCGGGCTGTGGGTCGAGGGAGAGCTGGAATCCGGCACGCTGCTCGCGAGCTACGTGCGCGAGATCAAGAAGCAGGCCGACGCCACGGCGATGGACTTCTCCGACGACGAGGGCGGCGAACAGGCCGAGGCAGTGGACGATTCAGAAGCCGTCGCGGTGCTGGCGCAGAACTTCGACAAGCTCGGCGCCTGCGCTCGGCAAGAGGTCGGGCGCAACGCCGGCTTCCGCGGCGTCACGCTGGTGTTCCGGTGGGCAGGCGCCGGGGCCGCGCAGAACGTGCAGCCGGCCGAGGCCGCGCTGCAGGGCGGCGAGCTGGCGAAGTGCTTGGCCGGAGCCATGAGCCACCTCCGCCTGCCGCGGCACGGAGGTGCGCCGCGCGAAGTCCGCTATCCCATCCTGGTAAAGCGCTAACAAGGGGGAACCATGAAGGACGAAATGAGTCTGACTCTCTGGCAGTTCGGACGCAGCCTGGGCTGGGCGCTGGTCGCATCGATCAGCTTCGCCTTCGCCATGGGCGTCTCGATCAAGGTGTTCACCTGGATGTCGGGCGACATCGACGAGTGGGAGGAGATCAAGAAGGGCAACCTCGGCGTATCCCTGATCTTCGTCGCGATGATCCTCGCCGTCGGCATCGTCCTCTACAAAGTCATCTGACGTCCGCCGGCTGGGTCGCGGTTGCGAGGCCGGCGCGCTGTGGGTAAGCTACTGGCCAATGGGGCGTATCCCTCGGGGAACGCCACCAAGGAGGTTCTCATGCGAAGGAACATGCTGCGGGCCAAGATCCACCGGGCGGTGATCACCGACGCCGACGTGGACTACGAAGGCAGCGTCACCATCGATCAGGATCTGATGGACGCCGCCGACCTACTTTCCGGCGAGGCCATCCACGTCTGGAACGTCACCCGCGGCACGCGCCTGGTCACCTACGCGGTCTCCGGTCCGCGCGACTCAGGCGTCGTCTGTGTCAACGGCGCGGCCGCCCATTTGAACCAGCGCGGCGATGTGGTGATCCTGGCGGCCTACGCCGAGATGTCCGACGAGGAGGCCAGGGCCTATCGTTCCCTGGTGGTCCGCGTGGACGCGCGCAACCGCATCGTCGGCACCGAGGCCGAGCGACCGGGCCCGGCCTCCGCGCGCGAGCCGGCGCGGGGCTGACCGACCGCGCGGACGGCGCTGGACGATCGATGGTGCGCTTCCTGCCATCCAAGTCGTGTTGGCTCGGCGTCATGGCGGCCGCCTGCGGCGGGAGAGTCGCACCGCTGGGAGGCGAGGGCGATGCAGGGCCGGATCGCTACTGCGGCGACGGCGTGGTTGGCACGGGCGAGGAATGCGACGACGGCGTCAACGACGGGCGCCGCGGGGGCTGCGACTCCGACTGCGCGCGCGTCCCGGGGTGGGCGATGGTGAGCGCGGGTGGTTTGAACACCTGCGTGCTGGATGCCGTCGGCGAAGCGGTGTGTTGGGGCCTGAATGACTATCGCCAGTCTGAGCCGTCATCGCACCAGTTCGCTTCGTTGAGCGCCGGTGGATACCACGGGTGTGGCCTGCGCACCGACGGATCGGCGTCGTGCTGGGGCTGGAACGAAGAGGGACAGGCCAGCCCTCCGCAAGCAAACCTCGTGTCCATCAGCGCGGGCGGGCACCACACGTGCGGCGTGCGGACCGATGGCACGGCCGTCTGCTGGGGTTCGGACGCCGGGGGCCAGTCGACCGCGCCGCCGGACGGATTCGCGTCGGTCAGCGCGGGCTACTACCACAGCTGTGGCGTGCGGCTCGACGGCACCGTGGTGTGCTGGGGCTCGGGAGACTCGGGGCAGGTGACGGAGCCCGAGGGGAGCTTCGCGTCGGTGAGCGCGGGCGGGGAGCACAACTGCGGCGTGCGCGCGGACGGCACGGTCGCATGTTGGGGCTCCGACGAAGGCGGCGAAACCGGTCCGCCTTCCGGGACATTCACGTCCGTGAGCGCCGGGTTCTGGCACACGTGCGGCGTGAGGACCGATGGGACGGTCGCGTGTTGGGGCGTGATCCGACGGACCGACCTGCCGGCCGGGACGTTCAGGGCGATCAGCGCGGGTTTCGGTCACGCCTGTGGCTTGAGAACCGACGGCTCGGTCGCCTGCTGGGGGCAGGACGGCTTCGGCCAGGCGACGCCGCCGTTCTGAACCGCGGACGCCGCTGCCGTTTCGCTCGGGTTCCGGGCTGTTTCGGCAGTGTTCGGGGGTTGCCTCCGCGACGGCGGGACCCTATCCTTC
>Ga0247727_10013128_pt1 | contig 14042 bp, 11 predicted proteins | sample WisWelCaveWW1625_FD_202498 | JGI IMG/M metagenome (GOLD analysis project Ga0247727, IMG submission 202498) | Biofilm microbial communities from Wishing Well Cave, Virginia, United States - WW16-25 | ecosystem: Environmental > Aquatic > Deep subsurface > Groundwater > Cave microbial mat | place... | reverse complement strand
GCCCTCGGTAACGGACAGGCCCAGGGGCTCGATCACTTCCATCCTGATGAACTGTCCCGGATGGGCCGGACGTGCCATACGCATCATGGTTTTCTCTCCCTCAATGGTAGTCTTCAATAAACATTGTCACGAAGGGCGTGTTGCGTCAAGTTACGCTTTACAGAACTTACAGAACCAAAGACCTGGAGCCGCAGTGAGGCTGCGGCGCAACTCTCAGCACCTTATTCGTACCTCAAAGCGACCATGGGGTCCACGCGGGCGGCGCGGCGGGCCGGTAAGTAGCAGGCGGCCAGGGCGACAGCGGCCAGCAGCAACGAGACGCCGCCCAGCGCCACCGGGTCGCTGGGATCGACGCCGAAGATCAAGCCGGACAGGACCCGGGCCAGGGCCACCGCGCCGGCCAGGCCGATGGCCAGGCCGGTTCCCGCGAGCAGCATGCCGCGCCGCAAGACCATGCGGAGCACGTCGCGGCGGACGGCGCCCATGGCCATGCGGACGCCGATCTCGTGGGTACGCTGGCTGACGGCGTAGGCCATTACGCTGTAGACGCCAACGGTCGAGAGCAGCAAGGCGACCGCGCCGAGAATGGCCATGATGACGGCCACGTAGCCGAGGCCGAGCCGCTCGTGCTCCATCACCTTCTGGAAGGTCCTCACGTCGTAGACGGGCTGCCGGGCGTCGACGCGATAGATGCAGGCGCGGGCGGCGGCGGCCAGGTTTTGCGGAGCGCCGGCGGCGCGCAGCAGGTAGTCCATCCGGCGAGTGGGGGCCTGGCGGTAGGGCCGATACAGAGTGGGGCGCGGGACGCGGTCGATGGAGTTGCGGCGCATGTCGGCGGCGACGCCGACGATGGTCATCCAGGGGGCGGTCGCGCCGATGCGGATGCGCCGGCCGATGGGGTTCTCGCCCGGGAAGTACCGCCGGACGAGCGCATCGCTGACCATGGCGACGCGGGGGGCGTCGGCCGAGTCGCGGTCGTCGAAGAGGCGGCCGTCGCGCAGCGGGATGCGCAGGGCGCGGAAATAGCCCGGGCTGATCGAGGCGACCTGGGTCACACTGGATTCGCCGGGAGCGGGCAGCGGTCGTCCCTCGATGAGGAAGCTGCTGCTCTGGAAACTCTGGCCAAAGGGCATGTGGGTGACGGCGGCGGCCACCTCCAGGTCCGGCAACTCGCGCAGGCCGTCCAGGACGCGGTCATGGAACTGCGCGATTTGCGCGGGTTGCGCGTAGCGCGTCGCGGGCAGCTCCAGGCGGAGGCTCAGGATGCGGTCCGGCTCGAGGGCCGGGTAGGCGTTGACGAGGGAGCGGAATCCTTTCACCAGCAGGCCGGCGCCGGCGACCAGGATCATGGCGAGCGCCACCTCGGAGATCACCAGGGCCTGGCGGAGGCGATGGCGGACCCGGCCGGCGCCGGCGCCACGACCGCCTTCCTTCAGGGTCTCGTTCAAGTTGGGGCGAGAGAACTGCAGGGCCGGCGCCACGCCGGCGACCATCCCGCTGGCCAGGGTGATAAGGAGCGTGAAGGCCAGCGCCCGGGCGTCGAGGCCGATGTATCTCCAGCCGGGCAGGAAGCGGGCCACCTCCGGGGGCATGTAGCGGAGCATCATGTCAATGCCCCAGACCGCAACCAGCATGCCGGCGGCAGCGCCGAACAGGGCCAGCACGACGCTCTCGGCGAGAAACAGCCGGACCAAGCGCCAGCGGCCCGCGCCGAGGGCGGCGCGTACGGCCATCTCGCGGTAGCGGCCGGAGGCCTGCGCAAACTTGAGATTGGCGACGTTGGCGCAGGCAATCAGCAGAACCAGCAGGACCGCCCCTTGCAGCAGCAGCGAGAACTCGGAGGTGAGGTTGCCGCGGACGGCTTCGCGAAAGGGCGCCACGCGAGCGCCGCGGCCCTTGTAGTAGTCCGGATACTGCTGTTCGAGCCGGGAGAAGAAGGCGCGGATTTCGGCGTCCGCCTCGGCGACCGAGACGCCGGGCTTGAGTCGCGCGACCGTATTCAGGTAGCGCGAACCGCGGTTGTTCCTTTCCTGCGGCGTCATGGCCAAGGAAACCCACAGGTCGGCCGTCAGGGGGAAGTTGAAGTCGGGCGGCATGACGCCCACCACCGTGTAGTCCTGGCCGTGGAGCTGGACGGCGCGGCCGAGGACGCCCGGGTCGGCGGCAAAGCGGTGCTCCCACAACGCGTGACCCAGCAGCACGACGCGATCGCGGCCGGGCTCGTCCTCCCCGGGAGCGAAGACGCGGCCAAGAGCCGGACGGGCGCCGGTGGCGGAGAACAGTCCCGGCGAGACCCGAAAGCCTTGCACGCGCTCGGGCTCGCCCTCCGGGCCGGTGAGGTTGAGACCGGCCCAGTCGTAGGCCGCGATGTGCTCGAGGGTCCGGCTGGCGGCCTGCCATTCGAGGAAGGTGGCCGGCGCGAGCTCGTCGAGCTCGGCGAAGGCGGCGCGCGGGTCGACCTCGCCGAACATGACCATGCGGTCGAGATCTGGATAAGGCAGGGGTTTCCAGAGAAGGGCGTCGACCACGCTGAAGATGGCGGTGTTGGCGCCGATGCCGAGCGCCAGAACCACGACGGCGATGGCGGTGTAGCCGCCGTTCTTCCAGAGCATCCGCAGGGCGAAGCGCAGGTCGTGCAGGACGTTCATGGAAGCAGGTTCCTATTCATAGGGTAGCGCAGTCATGGGATCGACGCGGGTGGCGCGGCGGGCCGGGAACCAGCAGGCCGCGAGCGCCACCGCCAGCAACAGCAGCGGGAGGGCGGCGAAGGTGGCCGGGTCGGCGGCGCTGATCCCGAACAACTGCGCCGTAAGGAAGCGAGCAAGCCACAGCGACGCGGCGGCGCCTACGGGCACACCGAGGGCGCTCAGCCGCAGGCCTTGGGCCAGAACCATGCGGAGGACCTCGCCGCGGCCGGCTCCGACCGCCATGCGGAGTCCGATCTCGTTGGTGCGGCGGCTCACCCAGTGGGCCAGGACGCCGTACAGGCCCACGGCGGCCAGTACCAGCGCCACGGCCGCGAAAACCGCCAGCAGCATCATGAGGAACCGGCGCTGTGCCAGGGTCACCGCCAGCCCCTGCTCCAGGCTCATGACGTCGAACGGGGCGAGTTCGGGATCGAGCGCCCAGATCTGCTTTTGCACCGCCGGCGCCAGGGCCAGCGGATCGCCGGGCCCGGAGGGCGCCCCCCGCACCAGCAGGGTCAGGGCGTTGAGGGGATTCTGCCGGAAGGGGACATAAGCGGCCGGCGGGGTCTCGCGGCCCAGACCGAGGAACTTCTCGTTGCCGGCGACGTCGATAACCTGGCGCTCGACGCCGTAAATGATGACGCGCTGCGCGAGGGGATCCTCGGCCGGGAAGTAGCGGCGGGCGAAGCTGTCGTTGATGATGGCGACTTTGGGGCTGCGGTCGTCGTCGGCAGCAGTGAAGTGGCGGCCGGTCCGCAACGGAATGCGGGCCACGCGGAAGTAATCTTCGTCGACGAGACGGAAGGTGGGCTCTACTTGTACCGCCGCCCGTGCTTGATGACCAGGCTGACGTTCTGCAACAGATTGATGTACCGCAGCGGGTCCCCGCGCACCGCGATAATGTCGGCGTACTTTCCCTCGCTGACGCTGCCGTAGTCCTGGTCGGCCTTCATGGCCACGGCCGGCCAGTACGTGGCGGCGCGGATGGCCTCCAGGGGATCGACCCCCAGCCGGTTGACCCACACGTCCAGCTCGTTCCAGGTGGACTGGCTGTGAAACTTCATGGGGATGCCGCTGTCGGTGCCGATGAGCAGAACCACTCCGGACTCCCGGAGCTGCTGGAATTTTCGGGTCAGGGTGGGCCGGCGGGCGGGCGTGATCTGGAAGTAGGCCAGCCTCTCCGGATGGCGGAGGGACTCGCGGATATCGCGGACGATCGATTCCGGCAGTCCTTCCCGCCAGGAGGGATCGTCGAGCTTCTCCGGGTTGTCCCGGATGTATTCATAGTTGAAAAGGCCTTCGATGGTGGGGGTCCAGAACAGAGGACCCCGGTTCATCTGCGCGGTGCGGGCCCGAATCTTCTCGATGATGTCGGGTGGATACTCGGGGGCGGTGGCCAACCCGGTGTGCTCGAAGCCGTCGACGCCGGCCTCCAGCCCGCGGCGAATCTCGTCCGGGCGATGGGAGTGCGCGATGACCGGCAGCTTGCGCTGGTGGGCCTCCTCGACGATCGCGCGGACCTCTTCCAGAGTCATCTGATCGTGGTCGATGAGCTTGATACAGTCGACGCCGGCCTCGGCCAGCCGGCGGACTTTGGCCCGCGCGTCGCCGGCGCCTTGCACGCCCCAGCGAAACAGCTCGGTGCCCGGGTAGGGCAGGTGCTGGAGAAACGGACCCGAGACGTAGAGCGTCGGGCCGGGGATCTTGCCGGCGCGGATCGAGCTGCGCACCGACAGGCTGGCCTCGAGCGGCCCGCCCAGATCGCGGGCGCCGGTGACGCCGGCCAGCAGGAGCTGCTTGGCCGAGGCGGGCATGATCACCGACTCGAACTGCGCGGGGTAGGTGCGGTCCCAGTGGGGGTAGTCGGCGTGGCCGTTGATCATCAAGTGGACGTGCATGTCCCACAGGCCGGGCAGCACGGTCATGCCCTCGGTGGAGATCACCTCGGCGCCGCGCGGGATCTCGAGCCGGCCGACCTGGCCGATCCTGCGGATGCGCTCTCCTTCGATGAGGATGACGCTGTTCCGCAGGGGCTGGCCGCCGAAGCCGTCGATCAGAGTGCCGCCGCTGAGGGCGGTGATTGTTGGAGACTGGGCGCAGGCGGGGAGCGCGGCCAGCGCCAGCAGGAGGGCAACTGGGATTCGTGTAGTCATAAGGAACAGTGTAGTGCGGGCGGGAGAAGGCGGCAAGCGAGCCCGTCAGGGCGGGTCAGAGCGCGTCACTGCCGCGAGCGGGACGGTCGGGCCCGTTCCCGGCGGTGCTATCGCGGCTGGAGTTTGCCGCGGATGGAGTCGGGGATGGTCCAGCGAACGCGTCCGCCCTTGCTGTAGATCCGCACGGCCAGCTCCGCCTCGCGGTCCTCGGGGCCGAACAACGGGGACCCGTCGGGCAAGCGGAGCGGAAAGACAACCCAGAAGACATCGTAGGCGTAGTCGCGCTGGGCCGCGCCGGCGAGGGCGCGCGCGTCCCGAAGCTTGGGGACGCTGACGCCGCGCGCGACGCGGGGGCCGGCGGGGTCGCCGCCCCGAGGCATCAGCGACGCGTTCCAGTTCTGCGGAATGACGCCGGAGCCTTCGCGAGGGTCGATCTCGACCAGAACGACCGTGTCCCCGGCGCTTTCGGCCTCGGCCACGAGCTGGCGGGTCTGATCGTCGGAAAGGCCGTCGGTGAGCTGGGCCAACCGCGCCGTCGCCCGGAAGACCTCCGGTGTGAGCCAGGTGGCGCGAAGCTTGTAGTTGTGACTGCGGTCCGTGGAAGTGACGCGAAAATCGAAGCTGCCACCGACCTGTCCGTTGGCCCGCATCTGCAAGGCGGTGGAACGGGCGGTCTTGGCGTCGAGCCGGAGGTAGCCGTCCTGGGCGGCGGCCGCCGCGGCCAGAGCCAGGAACCAGGCAGCAGGGCGGATCATCCCGCTACCTTGCGGAGAAAACAGACGACTTCACTTCCGCCCATAGCGGTCTTGCCGACGGTCATGCCCAGGAACTCGTAGCCGGCCTCGCCAGCCTGCCGAAGCTCCTTCTGCATGGTGGAGGTCCGGGAGGTGGCCAGCAACTTGTATTCGTAACGCTTGGCGGGAGCGTCCAGATCGCGCTGAAGAATGACGCTGACCTCGCGGCCGCCGAACGTGGACTCGAAGACCGTCTGGCCCAGATACTCGAAGCCCTCATCGCCGGCGGCCTGGATCTCCTTCTGCATCGTGGAAGTTCGGGAGGTGGCCAGCAGCTTGTATTTTCGGCGCGGCGCGGCGCCGGCCGACAGATCCTTGGCCATCACCATCACGACCTCTTTGCCCCCGAAGCCGGTCTCGCCGCCCATCACGCCGCGGAACAGGTAACCGGCGTCGGCTGCTTCGTTCATTTCCTTTTCCATGGTCGAAGTCTTGTTCGTCGCCAGGACGCGGTAGTCGTACTTGGCGGCTTCGGCGGCCGGGGCCAGTGCGGCCACGGCGGGGGTGAGCAATAGCTGCCTGCGGGTCATAAGCGCCTCCGATGGTCCAGCATCGGGGACAGTATATCGGAGCCGGGAGGCGTGGGTCAATGGTGAGCGCGAACGGCAGCGCGAAGACGGAGTGCTGGAACTTGATCATTTCGAGGATGAGCCGCAGTTTGCGGAGGAAGGTCAGGCAACCGGTGCAACCGCTTCCTCGCGAGCGCGCTCCGCCGAATCGAGAAGGCCGATGGAGCGGTAGATGCGCTGCGCTTCCTGGTACGCCTGCCGGCTGACCGCTGTTCGCTGACGGCTGACAGCTACTTGACAGACCCGGGCCGGGTGTGTGATTATTCATAGTGATGAATATTCATTCACCAGGCGCCGCCCGCGCCCAGGCCGCCGGGCCCGGACCCCTGCTCAAGGTCTCGGCCCCCCATCTGACCAGCGACCTGGACCTGACCGCCGAGGAGTTGACCTCGCTGCTCGATTGGACGGCGCGGGTGAAGCGGACGCCCCGGGCCTTTGCCCACAAGCTCACCGGCCGTTCCCTGGCCCTGTTGTTCGAGAAACCCTCCCTGCGCACCCGGATGACCTTCGAGCTGGCCATCCGGCAGTTGGGAGGGGACAGCGTCTTCTCCGAGTACAACGGCCAGGGGATCGGCGACCGGGAGCCGCTGCGGGACGTGGCGCGGAACCTGGAGCGCTGGGTGAGCGCGATCGTCGCACGCACCCACCAGCAGCAGACCATCGACGAGCTGGCCCGCTGGGCTTCCATCCCGGTCATCAACGCCCTCAGCGATCTGTACCATCCCTGCCAGGCGCTGGCCGACTTCTTCACCCTGCGGGAGCGGTTCGGCGAGCTGCGCGGGCTGAAGCTGGCCTTCGTCGGGGACGGCAACAACGTGGCCCACTCGCTGATGCTGGGGGCGGCGCGCCTGGGCGTGGACATGGCGGTGGCGACTCCGGCCGGCTACCAGCCGAATCCGGAGATCGTGGCCACGGCCCAGGGACTGGCGGCGGCCGGCGGGTGCTCGCTGCGTCTGACTGGCGATCCCTACCAGGCGGTGGAGGGCGCCTTCGCCGTCTACACCGACGTCTGGGCCAGCATGGGACAGGAGCAGGAAGCCCTGGAGCGGCGCCGCGTCTTCTCCGCCTATCAGGTCAACGAGAAGCTGATGGCAGCGGCGTTTCCCGACTGCGTCTTCCTGCACTGCCTGCCGGCCCGTCGCGGCGAGGAGGTCACCGACGGGGTCATCGAATCACCCGCCTCCGTAGTGTTCGATCAGGCTGAGAACCGGCTTCACTCGCAGAAAGCCCTGCTGCTCATGATGCTATCCTGAGTGTGGTGTCCGACATGATTCTTGACAGCTTGTGGGGCGGGCTTCAGCCCGCCGGGGACTTCAGTCCCCGACGGGGCCGGGCTAAAGCCCGGCCGCGGCCTGAAGGCCGCCCCACCGATTGTCAACCGTTAGCCGGGACACCGCACTAGGGAAACCGGCTGGACGGGCCGGCCCATCCAACATGAACAAGCCGAAGAAGGTGGCCCTGGCCTATTCCGGGGGCCTGGATACCTCCATCATCATCCCCTGGCTGCGGGAGAACTACGGCTGCCAGGTGGTGGCCGTCTGCGGCGACATCGGACAAGGAAGCGAGGAGCTGGAGGGCATCGTCGAGAAGGCCAGGAACAGCGGCGCCGCGGAAGTGTATGTCGAGGACCTGCGCGAGGAGTTCGTCACCGGCTACCTGTGGCCGATGGTGCGCAGCGGCGCCGTCTACGAACACAAATACCTGCTGGGGACCTCGATCGCCCGGCCGCTTTTGGCCAAGCTGCAAGTGGAAGTGGCGCGGCGCGCCGGCTGCGACGCCCTGGCGCACGGCTGTACCGGAAAGGGCAACGATCAGGTCCGCTTCGAGCTGACCTACAAGGCGCTGGCGCCGGAGCTGCCGGTGATCGCTCCCTGGCGGGAGTGGACCATCCGGTCCCGCGAGGACGCGCTCGAATACGCCGCCCGGCACAAGATTCCGGTCAGCGCCAGCGCGGGCAAGATCTACAGCCGCGACCGGAACCTGTGGCACATTTCGCACGAGGGCGGAGCGCTGGAGGATCCGGCCAACCCGGCGCCGGACGATGTATGGGTGCTGACGCGCCATCCACGGGAGGCCCCCGAGGCGGGCGGCCGGGTGACGATCGGGTTCGAGCGCGGCGCTCCGGTGAGCGTCGACGGGGCCAGGCTGGGGCCGGCGACCCTGGTAGAGACGCTGAACAAGATGGGCGGCGAGCACGGCGTGGGGCGGATCGATCTGGTGGAGAACCGCTTCGTGGGCATGAAGTCCCGGGGCTGTTATGAGACGCCCGGCGGCGCGCTCATCATCCTGGCCCACCGGGAGCTGGAGGCCCTGACGCTGGACCGCGCTACCCTGCACTACAAGCAGCGTCTGGCGCTCGATTACGCGGAGCTGGTCTACAACGGGTTCTGGTTCACCCCGCTGCGCGAGGCGCTGGACGCGTTCGTCGACAAGACACAGGAGACGGTTAGCGGAGAGGTGAGCCTGCGCCTGTTCAAGGGCGGCGTCGAGGTGCTGGGCCGCCGCTCTCCCTATTCCCTCTACTCACTGGATATCGCCAGCTTCACCATGGGGGCCGGCTATGACCAAAAGGACGCGCTGGGCTTCATCAACCTGATCGGGTTGCCGATGAAGGTGCGGGCGTCGGTGATCAGCCGGGCCCGGGAGAGCTCATGAAATTGTGGGGCGGCCGGTTCGAGCGCGAGCCGTCGGAGGTTTTCCGGCGGTTCTCCGGCTCGCTCCACTTCGACCGCCGCCTGCTGGCCGCCGACGTGGAGGGCTCCCGGGCCTGGGCGGGGGAGCTGGAGCGCCTGGGGATCCTGTCCGGGGCCGAGCGAGAGCGGATCTGCGCGGCGCTGGAGGAAATCGCCAGCGAGGAGATCCCCGCCGAAGCCGACGACGAGGACATCCACACCCTGGTGATCCGGCGGCTGGGCGAGAAGATCGGCGCGCCGGCCGACAAGATCCATGCCGGACGCAGCCGCAACGAGCAAGTGGCGCTCGATTTGCGATTGTGGATCCGGGGCCGGATTTCCGAGCTGCGCCGGCGTCTAGCCGAGCTGATGGACGCGCTGCTGGAGCTGGCCGAGCGGGAGGGCCAGGCCCTGCTGCCCGGCTACACCCACCTGCGCCCCGCCCAGCCCGTCCTGTGGGGTCACTACCTGCTGGCCTACTTCGAGATGCTCGATCGCGACCGCGAGCGGCTGGATCAGGCCTGGCGCAGCGCCGACTGGCTCCCGCTGGGCTCGGGCGCCCTGGCCGGCAGCGGCTTCCCCATCGACCGCGACCGGCTGGCCGGCGAGCTCGGTTTCAGCCGCGTGACCCGCAACAGCATGGACGCCGCCGGGGATCGGGATTTCGCCCTCGACTTCCTCTACGCCGCCTCCGTGTCCATGCTGCACCTCAGCCGGCTGGGGGAAGACTGGATCCTCTACTCCAGCCAGGAGTTCGGTTTTCTCGAGCTGGGCGACGAGGTGACCAGCGGGTCGAGCCTCATGCCGCAGAAGAAGAACCCCGACGCGCTGGAGCTGATCCGCGGCAAGGCGGGACGGGTGGCCGGCCGCCTCCAGGGACTGATGATCACCCTCAAGGGGCTGCCCCTTACCTATAATCGAGACATGCAAGAGGACAAGGAGGCGGTCTTCGAAGCGGCCGACCAATGGGAGGCCTCCCTGGAGATGGCGGCGGCCGTGGTCCGCTCGGCGCGGATGAACACGGCGCGGGCGGAGGAGGCCGCCGAGGCCGGCTGGACCTGCGCCACGGCCCTGGCCGAAGAGCTGGCCCGGCGGGGAATGACCTCCCGCCAGGCCCACCACCTGATCGGACGCCTGGTTCTCGAAAGTGCGCGGGCCGGGCGACGCCCCTCCGACTGGACCCCGGACGAGCTGGCCCGCTTCGCCCCCGAGTTGGATGCCGGCCTGGCGCCTTTGCTCAGCGCCCGTCGCGCGGTGGAACGATGCGCGGTGGCCGGCGGCGCGGCCCCGGCGCAGGTTCTGCCGGCGCTGGCCGAGGCTCGCCGCCGCCTCGCCGAGCTGCGGACCGGGCCATGAACAAAGCGTACCGCCAGGGGCAGATTCTGAAGCTGGTCCGCGCCCGCCGGATCCACACCCAGGACGAGCTGGCCGAGGCTCTCCAGGCTCTCCGGATCCACTCCACCCAGGTGACGCTCTCCCGCGACCTCCGCCAGCTTGGCATCGTCAAGACTCCGGAAGGATACCGAGAACGGAAGGCGGTCCAGCCCGTCCCGGCCTCCGACCAAGCGGCGCGCGACGCGGTCCAGGAGTTCCTGCGCGACGTGCGTCCTGCTCAGAACCTGCTGGTGCTGAAAACCGATCCCGGACAGGCGAACGCCCTGGCGGTGGCTCTGGACCGCGCCCCCTGGCCGGAGGTGGCCGGCACGATCGCGGGCGACGATACGGTGCTGGTGGTCGCTCCCGACAATCGCTCGGCCGAGGGATTGCGCGCCCGCCTGGCGCGGATTCTCCGGTCGTGAGGGCCGGCGGCCCGATTCCTGTGCGAGCCTGCGGGTGGTTGCTGATTCTTTCCGGATCCTGGCTGGCGGCGCTCTCGGCGCAGACGGTGGTCCAGGGCCGCGTCATCGACGAGAACGGCGCGGCCGTCGCCGGCGCTCGGGTCACGCTGGCCGGTCTGGCCCCCGCCTATTCCGACGCTACCGGCCGCTTCACGCTGGTTCTGAGCGCGCCAGGCGAGTATGTGGTTTCGGCGGTGCGGGAGGGCTTCTTCGTCCTGCGCAATCAGACTGTGCGGATGGCGGCGGGAGCGAACGAGCTGACACTGGTGCTGAATCACCAGCGCGAGTTCGTCGAGCAAGTGGAAGTGGTCTACTCGCCGCCGGCCATCGACCCGGCGCAGCCCGCCGCCCGGCAGCGCCTCACGGGAATCGAGATTCTGCAGGTTCCCTTCGCTGCGGCGCACGACTTGCGGAACGCTCTCCCCATGCTTTCGGGAGTGGTCCAGGACGGCCGCGGGGACCTGCACCTTTACGGCGGCGCGGCGGACCAGACCTACTGGACGCTGGACGGGTTCAACATCACCGACCCGGTGAGCGGACGGCTCGAGGCCCGGGTCAGCATCGACGCGGTGCGGTCGCTTGATCTCGAAGCCGGACGCTACTCGGCCGCCACCGGCAAGGGCTCGGCCGGGACCGTGGATCTCAAGACCGGCATGGGCGACGATCGCTACCGTTTCTCGGCGACCAACTTTGTTCCCGGCCTCGAGCATCACAAGGGCCTGGTGCTTGCCAAATGGACGCCCCGGGCCACGGTGTCCGGTCCGGTGGCCCGGGGCCGGGCCTGGTTCTCCAACGGCTTCGACGCCTTCTACGACGTCAACGTGATTGACGAGCTGCCCAAGGGCCAGGACCGCACCAGCAGTTGGCGCGTGCACGACGTCATCCGCTCGCAGGTGAACCTGAGTCCCGGCAACCTGCTCACCGGCAGCTTCCTGCTGAACTACCTGAACGCGCCCCGCAGCGGGCTGGATTTCCGCAACCCGCTGGAGACCACCGTGGACCGCCGCCAGCGGCTCTATCTCTACAGCGTCAAGGACCAGTTCTTTTTCGCACCGGGAGGACTGCTGGAGATCGGATTCGGGTTCAGCCGCGGCTTCCGCCGGGAGATTCCGCAAGGGCGGCGGACCTTCGTTTTCTTCCCCGAGGGGCGGGAGGGGAACTTCTTCGTGGACTCCCGCTTGTCGAGCGGGCGGGAGCAATGGCTGGTGAATCTCTACTGGCCCGCCTTCGAGCGCGGGGGAAGGCACCAGCTCCAGGGCGGCGCCGACGTCAACCGCGCCGCCTTCACCCAGCACGTCGACCGGCATGACTACGAAATCCGCCGGGAAGACCGAACGCTGGCCCGGGCCGTCACTTTTGCCGGGGCCCGCCAGCACGGCCGCAAGAATTTCGAGACCTCCCTGTACTTGCAAGACCATTGGACCCCGCGGCCGGGGCTGGTGGTGGAGGCGGGAATTCGGGCCGACTGGGATCAGCTAGTCCGCGATCCTCTGGTTTCACCGCGACTGGCGGCGGCCTGGGCGCCGCGCTGGTGGCCGGGCGCGAAAATCTCCGCCGGGATCGGCATCTTCCACGACGCGCTGAACCTGCGCACGCTCAGCCATCACCTGGATCAGCACAGCGTCTCGCTGTTCTTCGCCCCCGACGGCCGTCTGACCGCGGGGCCGGTGGAGACGTATTTCCTGCTCGATGAGCGGCGACTGCGAGCGCCGCGCTATCGGAACCTGAGCCTGAGCCTGGAGCGTTCGCTGGGAGGGGGCTTCCACGGCCGCCTCAACTACTGGAACCGGCGCGGGCGCAAGGGTTTCGCCTTTGTCCCGGTGGAAAGCGGTCCGGGAGAAAACCTCTTCGCCCTTTTCAACTCCCGCAACGACCACTACGACGCTGTGGAGGTGACGGCGCGGCGCGCGTTTGGGGGCCGGTACGAGTGGCTGGCCAGCTATACCCGCTCCTCGGCGCGCTCCGACGCGGTGCTGGAGCTCAGCCTGGAGGATCCGATCTTCGCCGGCCAAGCCCCCGGTCCGCTGCCCTGGGACGCGCCGCACCGTTTCCAGACCTGGGGTTGGGCGCCGCTGCCCCGTCCCCGCTTGTGGCCGGCGCTGTTCGGCAACCTGACCCTGGCCTACTGGCTGGAGACCCGCACCGGCTTCCCTTTCCGCGTGGAGAACGAGGAGGCGCAACTGGTGGGTCCGCCGAACTCCCGGCGCTTCCCGGCCTTCTTCAGCTTGAACCTGCACCTGGAGCGGCGCTTCCACTTTCTGCGCCAACAGTGGGCCTGGCGGGCGGGGTTCAACAACGTCACCAACCACCGGAATCCCAACGTGGTGAACAACAACATCGACTCGCCGCAGTTTCTATCCTTCACGGGAGGACAGAAGCGGGCCCTGACGGTGAGGCTGCGTTTTCTGGGGAAGACATAGGGGCCAGCGTGTCCGGAAAAGGCGAGGCCGAGCGGAGAAGAAGCCCCCGATACCTATGTTCTCGATGTGGCAGCCGCGGAACTGGCGACCGGACGACTTGCTCCTGCTCCAGTCCGGTTGACTGCCGGATTAGAGCTCCAGTTTCCCGTCCACCGCCATATCCTTGAGACGGAACTTGCGCCGGATCTCCATCGGCCCCAGCCGGCTCAGCACTTCGACCTCCTTCCTCGGCCATTCCGCCCTGCAACATCCGGCCCTGCACGCCGCTGATGCTGATGATGTAATTCATCCTCGGCGCGATCGGAAGGCGATGTCGAGGGTGTTGCCTGGGCGCCGAGACGAGAGAGGTAGCGCTTCATCGCAGCGGATCGACAACTTCCAGAAACGGGAAGCGGTGGAAGTCGGTGTCGTGCGTGCAAATACGTCGAATGCCGTGCTCCCGCATCAGGATGGCGGTGTGGGCGTCGTGCAGGATGTTCCCGCGCAGCAGCGGCGTCTCCTCGAAGGTCCGCGCCGCGGCCTCGGCGTGCCGCTCCGTTTCGGCGAGGATCGACAGGTGTGGCGACGCGAGCAGCGCCGCCACAAATCCCCATGCTTCCGCAACCGGCCACGGCCGGCCGAGCACGCGGGGGTGAGTGCTCACCCGGAGGAACTCGTAGAGAATGCCCCACGTGGTGTAGCAGGGCGCCGGCCCGCGACGCGCCTGCTCCACAACCGCCAAAGACGCGGGATGCTCCGGGCAGGCGGAGTTAACGGCGTAGAGCAGGATGTTGGTGTCGATCAGAAACACCTAAGCAGCCGCGCAAGAATTACTTCACAACGGAAGGGCGGATGGTGTAGTTCCAGCGTGGCGCGAAGGTGGCTGGGGTGAGATTGAGTTGACGGAGTCTGGCGGGGGAGGGCTTGATG
>Ga0247727_10013127_pt1 | contig 14042 bp, 13 predicted proteins | sample WisWelCaveWW1625_FD_202498 | JGI IMG/M metagenome (GOLD analysis project Ga0247727, IMG submission 202498) | Biofilm microbial communities from Wishing Well Cave, Virginia, United States - WW16-25 | ecosystem: Environmental > Aquatic > Deep subsurface > Groundwater > Cave microbial mat | place... | reverse complement strand
ACGTCTACGGCATGGCCGTGGCGTACGAGACGGTCGGGCTGCTGAAGCGGCTGGGAGCGAACCCGACACGTGCCGGGCTGATGGCGAGGGCGCGGTCGATGACGAGCGCGGGCAACCCGTTCCTGCTCCCGGGGATCTCGGTGAAGACCGGAAAGGGCGACAACTTCCCGATCCAGCAGGGCCAGCTCCAGCGCTGGACGAAGGGCAAGTGGGTCCCGTTCGGCGGGCTCTGGGTCTCGAAGCGGAACTAGGAAGCGGCGCCCGACCGAGGTCGGGCACCGCTTCGAGCCAGTCTCACGGTACGGGAACTCCCTGTGAGGCGAGGAACTGCCTCGCGAACGCGTGGTCGAGTGTGTAGTGCCGTCCGGTCGCGCGGCACTGGACGTCAGTCAAAGTTGTGATTGCGATCATCAGGTCGGTGTCGCCGAGGAAGTGCGGGCCGCCTGAGTCCCCGTAACAGACGCCGCCATCGCCCGTGGAGGGGTTTTGGGACACGGTAAGCGCACCGGGCTGAAGGCTCCGGAATTCTTCGATCGCCACGTTTCGAACGTCGGGATCGAGATTCGGCTCGCGGTTGTTCAGCCCTTTAGTCCTGTCGATGCGTGTTTGGCCGTAACCGACAGTCGTGAAGGTCTGGTGCCGGAGATCCAGCGACGACAGAAAGCCGGCCGTGGGAAGCTGCGCGAATTGACTGATGGGCGCCGCTTCGTCGAGATGGACGACGGCGATGTCGTTGGTAAGGTACGAGGCTCCGCCGTGCCAGAGGCTCCGGCATTTCCGAGGAACCTCGCCGGGTCGACTGCCGCAATCCCCGTGCCGTGAATGAGCGTCGAAACGCCCGGGCGATAGACGGAATCGAAGCTCACCCAAACCTCAGGATCAACGACGTCGAGCAGACAATGCGCAGCGGTGACGACGAGGCGCGGAGCCACGAGCGTGCCCGTGCAGAACCGCTGGAAGTATCCGGGAGTCACGTAGTCGTCGGTGAGAGCCGCGACATAGGGGTGGCCGTTGCCATCCGGTTGCCCATTCGTGATCGCACCCGCACCCGTAGCCCCCAGAAGGGCGGCTGCGATGACGAGGGCAGCAATCGCCGAGCCGCGTCTCTTGCTTCGACGAAACAGCGCGTGCCGACTCGCCACAGTCGAGCGCAGCCGACGATGCTTGCGTTTTCGGGTGGTCCTTGTCCGAATCATCTCATCCTCTTTCTGTCGTGTGCCGGCCGCAGGCGGCACGTTGCTACGCGTGCCGCCTGCGGTTGGGGGTTCCTCGTGGTTAGAGGCCGAGTGCCTCGATCGCGGCGTCGCACCAGACGCTCGAGTCGAAGCCCGCGTGCGGGCCGTTGACGTCGATCACGGTGACGCCGATGAACTCGTCGTTCTCGTCGAACGACGCCTCGTACGTGATCGAGCCTGCGTCACGCGTAAGAACACCGCCGTTCGCAAGCTTGAGCTTCGCGCGCAGCCCCTTCTCCGTGAAGCGATGCGTGTGCGGGCCGCTCTCCTGCCCGGCGACGATCACGTTCGTGCTCTGCCCGGCGGCGGAGTCGATCACCGCCGCGCCGTTCTCGGGGTTGGTCAGGGTGAACTCGTAGTTGAACGTCGCCTTCAGCACCTGATCGGGATCACCGCCGGTCTCGCCGACCCAACCCGTGATCCGGCCACCGCCCGAGAACTCGACGGTCGCGCCGATGCCGCAGAAGTCGGTGTCGACCCCCTCATCGCTGAAGTGCTCGTGAAACGCCGGCTGACCGGCCGCGAGCGCAACGCTCGCCGACGGCCAGGATTCCAATCACTGCGATAGCCGCAAGACGGCTCATGTTCGTCTCCTTCCGTTTGACGTTCATTCGGTGTGACCGAGGCGCGTTAGCCGGCCGGTCCCCAGTCGGGACCGCTGTCCCATTTCGCCGTTCGCGTGATCGGCCGAGCGTTCTTGCCGTCGGCTCGCATGACCCAGACATCCGGCAGTCCGCCCTTCCCCGTCCGGCCGAAGACGATCGACTTGCCGTCGGGCGAGTACGACGCCGACAGAACCGCCACGTCTTGGGCGTAGTTCGTGAGCTGTCGGAGCCCGGTTCCGTCCGAGCGGACGCGGTACAGATCAGTGCCCGCGAAGCCTCCTGGTTCTGGCGAGCGGAAGAGGATCCACTTTCCATCCGGGGACCAGTCAGGGTGATCGCCGGCCTGCATCTGCCAGGGCGTGACCCTGCGCACGCCGCTGCCGTCTGCGTTGATCACGAAGATGGCCTGCCGGTTGCGCGGCTTGGCCGTGCTATTCAGGCGGACGAAGGCGATCTGCTTCCCGTTGGGCGACCAGACTGGCTGGCCGTCCTCCGAGCTCGTCGGCCGCTTCAGCTGCGTCAGCTGGCGACGGTTCGAGCCGTCGGCGTCCATCACTGAGACCGCGCCGACCTCGATCCACTCGACGCCGCCGATGTACTTCAGGCCCCCGTGCGCGTCGCCGTATGCGAGCCTTGTGCCGTCCGGAGACCAGGCCGGGCTGTTCACCTCGCAGATCTCATCCGCCGGCATCGGGCAGCCCGGCTCGATCTGGCGGAGATTTGTGCCGTCCGGCTTGACACTCCAGACCTCGAACCCTCCGTCCGTCGGGGCTCGTTCGAACACGATCCTCGAGCCGTCGGGCGACCAGTCCGGCTGGAAGTCGCTCGCACCCTCGGGCGGGTGCGTGACCTGCCGCTCGCCCCTTCCATTCACCCCGATCGTGTAGATCGCGCCGCCTCTGGGTTCACCTGCCTGCACCGAGGCGAACCGGATGAACGCGACCTGTCCGTTCGTGCCGGGCGGCGTCGCCGACGCCGACACGGTCAGCACGCCGACGACAACGACGACGACGAGGGCGACTCCGCTGAGTGGAAACAGTCTCCTTAGTGCCATGACAAGCTCCTTTCTCTCTTCATCTCCGCTCCTTGAAGCTGCCGAGGCAGCCCTCGACGGATCCCCGGCCGGGGCGCACTGAAGGAGGGCACAGCCCCGGCCGGGTTTCGCGTCCTGCTACGCGGCGTGGGCGCCCGCGTGCCCGCGTCGTGCGTTCAGCGTTGCGCCTGCAAGAGCGCCTGCGAGCACGACGAGGCTGAACATCGCTCCGAGCCCGATCGCGAAATCGGTCCAGTCGAATCGTTCGCCGGACGCTGAGCCAGCGACGGTGTAGCTCGCAACCGCCGGTGCGGTGAAGACGCCGCTCGTGGCGAGACGGTTCATCGCCTCACCGCGAATGCGCTCTGCCCGCACCATCGCCTTGTACTGGCCCGGGATCTCTCGCCCGCCGTAGAGGTCGTTGAGCGCCTTGCTCCGGATCACCTGTGCCTTGTACTCCTGAGCCGACATGCCCGCGGGGGGCGTTGCTCCGAGTGCGGACCCGAGGCCGAGCGTGGCCGCGATGACCGCCACCGCGACGATCGCCGTCGAACGCTTGTTGAACGACACTGACATCCTCGCCTCCTTTGGATCGCGACCGCCGGATGCGGTCTTTGCACAGTCGACCGCAAGCGGCTAAAAGACGGGTTGGCGGGACCTAAAGACCCGCTAACGCGCGAGGAGGAAGCGGGATGGAGTTCCGGGTGCTCGGACCGCTCGAAGTGATCGACGATGGAGAACCTGTCCCCCTCGGCGGCGGGAAGCAGCGTGCGCTACTCGCCGTCCTGCTCCTTCACGCGAACACCGTCGTCTCCCGCGACCGTCTGATCGACGAGCTGTGGGGCACCTCACCACCCGAAACCGCCCAGACGGCCCTGCAGGTTTACATTTCGCAGTTGCGGAAGCGTCTGGGCCGGGAGGCGATCAGCACGCGCGCGCCAGGCTACGCGATCAACGTCGAGCGCGGGAAGCTCGATCTCGATCGCTTCGAGGAGCTCGTCTCGGCGGCCAGCGGCCGGAGCCTGCACGACGCCGCCACCGCTCTCCGCGAGGCTCTCGCGTTGTGGCGAGGTGCTCCGCTTGCAGATCTCGACGCCACGCTCGCCCGGCCGGAGCGCACGCGGCTCGAGGAGGCGCGACTTTCCGTGCTCGAGCAACGAGTCGATGCAGACCTGAGCCTCGGCGCGGGTTCCGAGCTCGTTCCCGAGCTCGAGCGGCTCGTTGTCGAGCACCCGCTGCGAGAGCGCCTTCGCGGTCAATTGATGCTCGCGCTCTACCGCGCCGGTCGACAGGCGGACGCGCTCGACGCATACCGCCGCGGTCGAAGAGCGCTGGCGGAGGAGCTGGGGCTCGAGCCGGACGAGGCGTTGCAGAGGCTCGAGAAGGCGATCCTCGTGCACGACCCGTCGCTCAACGCAACGACGCCTGTGGACGAGAAGCGTGGACGGGCGGGCTCCGAGGTGCGTGTTCTGCCCGACGCCGTCGCGCTCGTGGACGCCGACGAGGAGCGCGTCATCGGTTCCGTACCCGTCGGGCGGAGGCCGGTTGCGGTGACCGTCGGCTTCGGTTCGATCTGGGTCGCAAACGCGGACGACGGCACGGTGTCCCGGATCGATCCGGATCGCAGAGAAGTCGTGAGGACGATCGGGATCGGCGCTCCGGCGGTGGATCTCGCGGTCGGGGCCGATGCTCTCTGGGTCGCGAACGGGAGCGAGGGGACCGTGTCGCGGATCGATCCCGATGCCGAAACGGTCGTGGACACCATCGACCTGAGAGGCTCGAGCGAGCTCGCGTGGAACGCCGCGTACGCCGTCGAGGCCGACGCCGATGCGATCTGGGTCGCGGTCGGCCCTCACCACGTCGCTCGAATCGACCCGCTCACGTGCGAGCCGATGGCATTCCGCGAGATCGGCAACGTTCCCGTGGGCGTCGTCTCGGACGGTCGAGCGCTGTGGGTGGCGACGATGACCGGGCGGGCCGTGCGTCTCGATCTCAGTACCGGCGCACCCACGGTGGAAGTGCCGATCGGATACCCGGTGGCGATCGCTGCGGGCGCGGAGGCGATCTGGGTCTCGGGCCGCGAGCAGATCTGGCGCATCGATCCGGACACGGCGGCAGTGACACAAACCATCAGGATCGGGCAGCGGCTCATGGGTCTTCGCGCCGCAGAAGGCGTCGTGTGGGCGGCGGACAACGGCGGCGGAACGGTCATCCGGATCGATGCCAGGACGGGACTGGTCGCCGGCTCTGTACCGATCGGCCACGCTCCGACGGACCTCGCCTGGACGGACGGCACGATCTGGGTCTCGGTCCAGGGCGAACGCGCTATGTGATCGTCGTCGGAATCGAGATCGTCCCGGCGACGATCTCGTCCGTCACGCGCTCGATCTCGGCGACGACCGACGGAGGCACCTCCGGGCTGATCGACCCGAGCCCGACGCCGCCGTTTCGCAGCGAGAACACGGTCGTGCCACCGGTTTCGAGCGTTCCGCCGACGAATCGCTCGATCGTGTCGAACACGGCGACGTCCAATCGCTTCAGCGCGCTCGTGAGAACGTGCGGGCCGATTTGAGACTGGTCGACATCGACTCCGATCCCCCACACGCCCTTTTCCTGCGCCGCCTCGAGGGCTCCGAGCCCGCAGGCGCCCGCGACCTGGAAGACGACGCGAGACCCCTGCGCGATCTGGCCGAGAGCGACCGATCTGCCCTTCAGGGGGTCGTAGAAGTCGTTCGTGTATCCGAGGAGCGTCGTCATGCTGGGATCGACGGTGCGCGCGCCGGCCTCGTAGCCGGCGATGTACTTCGTAACACTCGGGACGGGCTTGCCGCCGACGGCGCTGATCACGCGATCGCCCGGCCCGAGATCGAGCGCGAGGACCGCGACCTGCCCAGCGAGGAATCCGGCCTCCTCGTCGCTGAACGCGATGCCCTGAACGTTCCGAGGCCGGTGCGGCAGGGCGCTGTGGTCGGCGTCGATGATCGCGAACGGCTGGTCCGGGAACGTCAGCGCAACTGCGGCCAGCGCATCCGCCACCTCGAAGGACGTAGCGATGACGAGGTCGTATTTCTGGCGCGCGAGGAACGAGATGCTCGGGGCGTACCCTTCCTTCAGGGTAGCAGTCAGGACGCGTCCCTTGACGTCGAGCTCTCGCACCGCGCGCTCGATCCCGAGATAAGCCCCATGGCTGTAGGGATCGTCGATCCCTTCTGGCAGGACCAGCCCGATCTTCGCGCGCCTATCGGCCACGAAGCCGCCTCACGAGGAGACATTGCCAGCTCAGGCGGGCGATCCTACCCGGCGCGTGGTTGTGAAGCAGCCTCGCGCCTCCCCAGGAAGGCGATGCGCTCGCGGAGCGCACGCCCCGAGAGCGCGAGGTGCACGCGCTCGTCGCGGAAGGCCGAACGAACGCGAGCAGTGAGCGCCATCCGAACCGTCATGGCCCGCTAAGACGCGCTCTTCGAGGCACCTCCTACTGAGATACAGAAGGCCTATGACGCCCGAGACGCCTACGAGGACAGAACGTGTGGAACGGCACCTGCGCCATCTGCGGCGGACGTCGTCTTCAAGGCCGGCGAATCGACCAAACCCTTCTGTGAGGCACGGAGCGCGTTCAAAGGGGAGCTCGACAAGGTCGCGTCGTGGGCTCTGGCAGTTGAAGCGGAACTAGCGGGCGCCTGATCCGAGGTCGAACGCCCGCTTCGACGTTCTCTACTTGTTCCCTCCGCAGCTGGCCCAGTCGCGGACTCGCTTCTCGGTGTCCCCCTTCGCGAAGACGTGACTGTGGAAGACGTGAACGATCGCGGTGCTGCCGTTCGCATACTCGAGTGGCCCAGATGCCGTCATGTGATCGGCTCCCTGTCCGTCCGGTGGGAACTGGTTCCCGAAGTGGAGGCGGTAGGTCCACCTGCCGACGAGCTCGCCGCCCGCGTTGTAGAGATCCGCTTCCCCTCGCACGTCCACGCGAACGTGAATGCCCTGGTCGCCAAGATCTGTGACCCAAAGGACGCCGTTCTCGATACCGAGGCCATGCACTGCTTCACCAGTGCACGGATCGTCGAACTCCCACGGCGCAGGCTCGTTCTCGATAGGGATCAGGATGTGCTCGCTCGCTGCCATGGCGGTCGTCGGAATGACGACCGCGGCTATCGCGAGAACTGCGACCGCGATGCGCAGTGGGCCGATGCCAGGTCTCATGTTCTCCCCTTTCCTCGGTGATGATCGAACACGGAAGTCGTCGGCCTACGCGGGGGCGAGGCAGACCTCGAGCGACCCCTCGTGGAACTTCGCGAACGATGAGTCGCCCGCTCCAGGCGGGATGCCGGCGTCCTTCAGCTCCTGGTGGAACTGCTGTGTCAGGTCCGCCACGAGACCCGGTTGCCCAGCGGCACTCGAGACCGCGATCCCCATGCAGGAGGCCCGCTGGCCTGCAGCTGCGCTCGCGACACCGGCTCCGAGGAGCGCGGTCGCAGCCAGGGCTGCGAGGCATGCGCTGAAGCGCGTCGTGATCATGGTGCTCTCCCTTCGGTCGAGTTGACGACACGACCGTAGGACGACCCGGCCCGGCTGCCATCGACGCCAGCGCGGAAGTCGCTTCGGCGCCAGCACGGAGCGTCAACTCGGTGCTGCCACGTATTGCGGTTTCGGCTCGAGAGGCGAATGATTCCGGGATGCGCGGGCTACGGATCGCTGCCTGGGGCGTCGCGCTCGCGACGACCGCGTGCCTGACCCTCGGCTTCCTGCAGGTGTTCGAGATCCTGTCGTCCGACCAGGAGAACTGGATCCCGCCCGCCTTCTACACGTTGCTGGCGCTCGCGCTCCTGGCTCCAACCGTCGTCGGACTGCTCGTCGCGCTCCAGCTGCCGCGTAACGCGATCGCCTGGATCCTGCTGCTCGGGACCTTCCTGCCCGCTCTCCAGCTCGCCTCCGAGCAGCTCATCGGGGCTGCGTGGGCGATGCAGACGGAGCGGGCGAACACGCCGTGGGTGCTCGTCGCGTGGCCGGTGGCGGTCGCGTTCGTCTTTCCGGATGGGCATCTGCCGTCGCGCCGGTGGCGGTGGCTCGCGGCCGCAGCCGTCGTCAGTTTCGCCGTGACCTTCGGCTTCCTGATGTTCGATCCCGAGCCGTACATGCCGCCGAACGAGCACCTTCGAAATCCCCTCCTCGGGAATGCGTTGGGTGAGCTCGTAGTCGAGACGGGCGCGTGGATCCCGTTCGCGCTCGGAGCGCTCGCGAGCCTCTTTGCGGGCGCGCTTGCCGTGATCGTCAGATTTCGCCGCTCGACCGGCGTCGAGCGACTGCAGATGAAGTGGCTCCTCTGGGGCGCGGCCTTGATCCCGCTCGCCATCGGGCTCGACGTGGTCATGAGCACGTGGTTCGGCGGCGGCGGGCTCTGGTTCGCCCTGCTCCTGCTTGCCCAGTTCGCCCTCGTCGCCGCGATCGGGATCGCCGTAGTCCGCTACCGGCTCTACGCGATCGAGCGCCTCGTCAACCGCACGCTTGTCTACGTGACGTTGACCGCGCTCCTCCTCCTCGTCTACGCGGCGATCACCGTCATCCTCGGCGTTCTCGTCGGCGGCGACTCGGCATGGGTGGTCGCACTCGCGACTCTCGTCGTCGCTCTCGCGTTTCGCCCTCTACGCGCGCGCATCCAGGACCTCGTCGACCGACGGTTCAGGCGGGCACGCTACGAGGGCGTCCGCCTAGTCCGCACGTTCGAGGAAGAAGTCCGTGATGGGACGCGTGCCCCCGAGGAGATTGGGCCGGTGCTTGCCGAGGCGCTTGGCGACCCGCTCGCCGAGCTCTTCTTTTGGATCCCCGAGTCGGAGGTGTACGCAGACGTCACCGGGGACGTCGCATCCGAGGTCCGGGATGCGCGCGCGCAGACCGACGTCGGTCGCGAGGGCACGAGAACGGCTGTCTTGCGCCACGACCCTGCGCTGCTCGAGCGGCGCGATCTGTTGAGCGGGGTCATCGGCGCGGCCGCGCTGTCGATCGAGATGGCGCGCCTCACGGTCGAGGTTCGACTCCAACTCGCCGAGGTGGAAGCGTCGCGGGCGAGAATCGTCGAGGCGGGATACGAGGAGCGGCGGCGCCTCGAGCGCGATCTGCACGACGGCGCACAGCAGCGGCTCGTGTCGCTCGGCGTGCAGCTCCGGCGCTTGCAGCTGACCCTGCCGCGTGAGGCCCACGTCCTCTCACCCGCCTTCGATCAGATCGTGGGTGAGGTCGGCGCCGCCATCGCCGATCTCCGGCAGATCGCCGCCGGAGCTCGACCGGCTCGGCTCGACGAGGGGCTGGCGGAAGCTCTGCGCGACCTCGCGAGAACCTCTCCGGTTCCCGTCGACGTCGAGGCGCGCGGCGAGCGCGCGCCCGCGAGCGTCGAGGCGGCCGCGTACTTCGTCGCGTGCGAGGCGCTCACGAACGCCGTCAAGCACGGGTCGCCGTCGAAGGTCACGGTTCGGGTGGTACAGGACAGCGGCACGCTGCACGTGACGGTCGCGGACGATGGTGTCGGCGGTGCGGTCGTGCGCCGTGGCTCCGGTCTGGCGGGCCTGCGAGATCGCGTGGCGGCACACGGTGGGACGCTGGAGATCGTGAGTCCGCGCGGGAGCGGGACTCGCGTCGAGGTGGCGATCCCATGCGGATCGTGATCGCCGAGGACACGGTCCTCCTCCGTGAGGGCCTCGCCGGTCTCCTCGAGGACGCCGGACACTCGGTCGTGGCTCGGGTCGGCGACGCCGAGTCGCTCCTCGCAGTCGTCGCCGAGCACGATCCGGATCTCGCCATCGTCGACGTCCGCATGCCGCCGACCTACGAGGATGAAGGCATGCGTGCAGCTGTCGAGATTCGCAACTCGCATCCGAGCACCGGCGTGCTCGTCCTCTCGCAGCACGTCGAGAGCCGCTTCGCGGTCGAGCTGGTCAGCTCGGACGGAGGCTTCGGCTACCTCTTGAAGGACCGCGTCCTCGACGTCGGCGACTTCCTCGAAGCAGCCGAGCGCGTTGCGAACGGGGGCTCGGCGCTCGATCCCGAGGTCGTGAAGCAGCTGCTCTCGCCTCGAAGAGAAGACGACGCGCTCGCCGAGCTCACGCCGCGCGAGCGTGAGGTCCTCGGGCTCGTCGCCGAGGGCCGGACGAACGCGAGCATCGCGAAGGAGCTGTGGCTGACGGAGAAGACGGTCGAGACGCACGTGCGCTCGATCCTCGGCAAGCTCGACCTGCCGCTGGACGGGGACACGCACCGTCGGGTGCTTGCCGTCGTCACGTACCTGCGCGCGTCAGCCGTCTAGCGACATCTCGGTACCAGCACCGAGGCCGCTCCGGTGCTGGCGTCGATGTGCTCGCGACCGCTGCTTCCTAGCCTCCTCGCATGGTCGATCGAAGGAGGAATCCGATGTTGGTCAAGACACTGCGCCTGTCCGCCGCCGCAGCCATCGCCACGCTCGTCATGTCGTCGGTGGCACTCTCGGCGGGCGGCGGCATAACCGGCACGTACACGACGACGGTCAAGAGCCCGGCTCAGCTCAAGGGAAAGTGGGCGATCACGTACGCCAAGGGTGGCACGTATGCGGTCGCGGTGAACGGGGCGACGGTCGCTCGTGGCAAGTACTCGGCGACGCCCAAGACGATCACGCTGTTCGGGGAGCGTGGTAGCGGGTGCATCGGCGCAGGCACGTACGCCTGGAAGAAGTCGGGGAAGACCATCACGTTCACCCGGAAGCGGGAGTCGGCGTCGTGCCAGGCACGGGCACTGGTCCTCTCCCATCGCTTCACGCAGGTGCGGTAGCGCACGATGAGCCGGCTGCGGGCGACGGCGCTGCTCCTGCTCTCCGTGGGGTCGTCCGCGGTGCCGGTCGGCTGGGTAGCCGCCGTGCTGGCGGGCGCCGCGCTGGCAGCCGGCTGTGGCAGCAATTCCGAGGCGACGTTCGACTACGACGACGGAGCACCGCTCGAAGTTCGGACAGGCGACGAGTCGGACGAGCTCAGCCTCAACGCGCGGGGACCCAGCCACGTACGGGTTGCGTCCATCACCTACAAGAGCCCGAAGGGCGGCCTGGTGCCGGCGCGTCTCTTCACTCCGGCCCGCAAGGGCCAGCACGCGGGGCTCATCGTCCAGCACGGCATGCCCGGGGGAAAGGAAGACTTCGCGCTCGACGCGATCGAGCTGGCCAGGCTCGGCGCTGTCGTGATCGTGATCGACGCGCCGTTCGCCCGCCGCGAGGGTGAGCCGATCACGTTCACGCCCCGCGATCGCGCGGAGCAGGTTCAGCTGATCATCGACCTTCGGCGAGCGGTAGACCTGCTTCGCTCACGGCCCGACGTCGATCCCGACCGAATCGGCTACCTCGGCTACAGCTACGGCGGTGCCATCGGAGGTCTGCTCGCCGGTGTCGAGCACCGGATTGCCGCCTTCGTGCTGATGGTGGGCGACGGAGGGCTCGTGGAACACGCGAGCGGCCCGGACGAACTGGGGCTGCTTTCGTCGCTTGAGCCGAAGCGACGAGAGGAATGGCTCGATGCGATGAAGCCCATCGAGCCCCTGACCTGGATCAAGCAAGCGAGCGCACCTCTCCTTTTTCTCTCCGCGCGGCACGATCAGCTCGTCCTGCCGCGCGACGCGTTGCGATACCAACGTGCGGCTCCGGACCCGAAGCAGATCCGGTGGTACGACTCGGACCACTTCCTGCCGCCACACGCATGGTGCGATGCCGCCCGCTTCCTCGGGACGCACATCGGGATCGACGGCAACCAGCATTGGAGCTGCTGACCGCTCTCGCCCACTCGCTGGAGCGACGTCACGGCCGAGTACGACTACGACATCCGCAGCGTCTATCTGGAGGCCACTCCCGAGGACCTGGCGGTGTTCAACCGGACGCATCCCGAGGTGCTCGAGCACACCTCGCGCACCGCGGCGTACGAAGAGCAGGTCTGCGCAGGCTGAGGCTCGGGCTCGAGGAGCGTCACGTCGCGACGTATGCTCGCGGACAGGATGGTGAGCGCCGTCGACCTTCACCTTCTTGCCGCTCCGCTCGAGGAGCTGCTCGCGGAGGCGCGCCGCCTGCGACCGGGGCCGCTCGTCACGTACTCGCCGAAGGTCTTCATTCCACTGACCAAGCTCTGCCGCGACGTCTGCGGCTACTGCACGTTCGCGCGGCCACCGCGCCGCGGCGAGCGCGCGTTCATGTCCGAGGAGGAGGTGCTCGCGATCGCGCGGGCCGGCGCCGTGTCCGGCTGTCGCGAGGCGCTCTTCACGCTCGGCGACAAGCCGGAGCTGCGATACAAGGTCGCGCGCGAGGAGCTGCGCGCGCTCGGCTGCGAGACCACGCTCGAGTACCTCGCACGTTGCGCCAGGATGGTGCTCGAGGAGACCGGCCTGCTGCCGCATCTCAACCCCGGCGTGATGAGCCGGGCCGAGCTCGAGGCGCTACGGCCGGTCTCGGCCTCGATGGGGATCATGCTCGAGACGACCGCCGCGCGGCTCGGAGCGAAGGGCGGCCCGCACTGGGCCTCACCCGACAAGCTCCCCATGCGTCGCCTGGAGACGATCCGACTGGCAGGCGAGCTCCGGATCCCCTTCACCAGCGGGATCCTGATCGGGATCGGCGAGACCCGCGAGGAGCGGATCGACGCGCTGCTCGCGCTGAAGGCGCTCGGCGAGGAGCACGGGCACATCCAGGAAGTCATCGTCCAGAACTTTCGCGCGAAGCCTGGAACGCGTATGGCGTCGCACCCGGAGCCTGCGCTCGACGACCACCTGTGGACAATCGCGGTCGCGCGTCTCCTCCTTGGCCCGTCGTGGCACGTCCAGGCGCCGCCGAACCTCGCGTTCGGCGATTTCCCCCGCCTCCTCGACGCGGGGATCGACGACTGGGGCGGCGTCTCACCGGTGACCATCGACCACGTCAATCCCGAAGCGCCGTGGCCGGAGATCGAGCAACTCGCGGAGGCGACGCGCAGCCGCGGTTTCGAGCTAGCTCCCCGCCTCGGGGTGTACCCCGAGTACGTTGCCGAGCTCGACCGTTGGTGCGATCCCGTCGTCGCGCCCTTCGTTCGCAGAGCCGCTGATGCGAGCGGACTCGCGCGCGATGACGCCTGGGCTCCGGGTGAGCCGGGCTCCGTTCCGTTCGTCGTTCACCGGGACGCGCTGCCGCTCGAGCTCTCAGGCCGCGAGCTCGGCGAAGACGAGATCACGCGCCTGCTCGACGCACGCGGGGAGGAGGCAGCGCGTGTCTTCGCGGCCTCAAACCGTCTTCGCCGCGAGGTCTGCGGCGATGAAGTCACCTACGTCGTCACGCGGAACATCCAGTACACGAACGTCTGCTACTTCCGCTGCGGCTTCTGTGCGTTCTCGAAAGGGAAGCTCGCCGCGAACCTGCGCGGCGCGCCGTACCTCGTCCCCCTCGACGAGATCGTGCGGCGCACGGAGGAGGCGTGGGAGCGAGGTGCGACGGAGGTCTGCCTCCAGGGCGGGATCCACCCTGCCTTCACGGGTGAGTACTACGCGGACGTGGTGCGCGCGATCCGCGAGGCCGTGCCCGGGATCCACGTGCATGCCTTCTCGGCGCTCGAGGTGTGGCAGGGGGCGGCGACGCTCGACCTCTCGCTCGAGGAGTACCTCGCGCGCCTGCGCGATCTCGGCCTCGGCTCGCTCCCCGGCACGGCTGCCGAGGTGCTCGACGACGAGGTGCGCCGGATCATCTGCCCGGACAAGGTGACGACCGCGCAGTGGCTGGCGGTGCACGAGGCGGCGCATCGCGTCGGGCTCCGCTCGAACGTGACGCTCATGTTCGGGCACGCCGACACGCCGCGAAGCTGGGCGCGACATCTGCTGCGCGCGCGTGAGCAGCAGCGCCGCTCGGGAGGGTTCACCGAGTTCGTGCCACTTCCGTTCGTGCCGATGGAGGCGCCGATGTACATACAGGGACGCGCGCGCCGCGGCCCGACCTTCCGCGAGGCGCTCCTCGTTCATGCCGTCGCCCGTCTGGCGCTCCATCCGGAGATCACGAACATCCAGGCCTCCTGGGTGAAGCTCGGGCCGGACGGGACGCGGCAGGTCCTCGAGGCGGGAGTCAACGACCTCGGCGGGACGCTCATGAACGAGTCGATCTCGCGCTCTGCCGGCGCCGAGTACGGGCAGGAGATGCCGCCGGAGCGCATGGAGGAGCTC